>JAANMY010000022.1_pt1 | contig 158939 bp, 149 predicted proteins | sample 7279691 | NCBI WGS metagenome assembly JAANMY01 (sample SAMN14094543, study PRJNA606508) | bioreactor metagenome | isolation source: A lab-scale SPAN reactor treating ammonium-rich wastewater day 388 | place: Ireland: Galway | collected 2018-02-07
GGCGCCCTTCGCGTCGATGGTTATCGCCTCGTCGCGCAGGAGATTGTGCGCCAGTTCCCGAATGTAGCCCATGTGGCCATCACCCTGCGAGAGAGTGTGTCCGCCTCCCACAACAACTGGGGCGGCATGCTCTATGAAGCGTCGACGAAGACGGCCGTGTTCGCTCCGGTTGATCAGGACGGCGCCTACCGACCGTACGAGATTCGCAACATCGTCGACCGTGTGGGGGCCGGGGATGCCTTCGCAGCTGGTCTGATCTGCGCGATGCGAGACCCTGCTCTATCCAGTTCCGCGGTCGCATTTGCAGCCGCGGCCTCATGCCTGAAGCACTCCATTCCCGGCGATGTCAACCTGGTCACCCGCGGCGAGGTGGAGGCGCTGATGCGGGGTTCGGGCGCCGGCAGGGTCGTCCGCTAGGCCGACGCTAGATGAACCGACACGACATAACGACTCAAATCGAAACCTCAGGCCTCATCGCGGTCATCCGCGCGGAGAGCGGACCGCAGGCGCTGCGGATCGCAGAAGCCTGTCGGGATGGCGGGGCCGGAGCCGTGGAGATCACCTTTACGGTACCGGGTGCGCATCGGATCATCGAGGCGCTGGCGGAGGCTTTTTCGGATGAAGGCATCCTCGTCGGGGCCGGCACGATCCTTGACCCCGAAACGGCACGAACGGCGATCCTTGCCGGGGCCGATTTCATCGTATCGCCCTGCCTCAATGATGACGTCGTTCGCCTCTGTCATCGTTATGGCCTGTGCTGCATACCGGGCGCGATGAGCGTTCGCGAGGTGGTCGAGGCGCTGGAGCTCGGCGTCGACCTGATCAAAGCGTTTCCCGGCGAAGTCCTCGGCCCCGAGTTCGTCAAGGCGATCCGAGGACCGCTGCCGAACGCTCGCCTCGTGCCAACCGGAGGGGTTTCTCTCGAGAACGTGGGTGCATGGATACGCGCGGGAGCGGTGGCGGTCGGTGTCGGCGGCAGTCTGACCGCAGGCGCCGGCAGAGGCGACTATGAGGCGGTTACCGCCGCTACGCGCAGCTTCGCAGACGCTGTCGCTGCAGCTCGCGCCTAGTCCCGATGCGTCGCGCCCTCAGGGACGCCCGCGAGCTTCCAGCAGTCGTGCTTCTGGTCGCTGCTGCGCTCTGGCTGCTCCTGAGCAAGCCCTCCTTTCGCTCTCCCGGGAACCTGGCCGTCGTAGGTCAGGATGCCGGGATGCTCGGATTGATGGCCTGTGGCGAGACACTGGTCATCCTGACCGGCGGGATCGATCTCTCCGTGGCTTCGGCCCTGGCGATGTCGGCATGCCTTTGCGGCGCGTTGATCATGGCCGGTACGCCGTGGCCAGCCGCCGCGATCGCCGCGATCGGTCTCGGTCTTCTCGCCGGCTGGGTCAATGGCGCCCTCGTAACATGGCGGCGTTTGCCCCCGATCCTCGTTACTCTGGCGACGCTGCTCCTGTTCCGAGGGATCACCAACATCCTTACCGGAGCCGCGCCGTACAACCTTCTCCCCGAGGCCTACAAGGCCATTGGGCGAGGCGGTTGGCCGATGCTCGCGCTCGTGGTCGTCGCCTCCGCGTTGTCCATCGGCATCGGTCGATCGAGGTTCGGACGACATCTGGTGGCATCAGGGGGCAATGAGAGTGCAGCGCGGCTGTCGGGCATCGGTGTGCCGTCGGTCCTGCGGCGAGCCTACGCCCTTTCGGGCATGCTGGCGGCCACAGCAGGCTTGCTTATGGCAGCCGCCAACGGCAACGCGCAATGGACCCTCGCCGACGGCTGGGAACTCGATGTGATCGCAGCCGTGGTTATCGGCGGAGTTCGGTTGACCGGCGGCCAGGGCAGCGTCTTCGGAGCCACCGTTGGTGCGCTGATCATCGTCATTTTGCGTAACGCCCTGTTCTTATCCGGTGTTCCTACCGAACAGTACGGTCTGGTCACCGGTGGGGTCATCGTGGCCGCGGCATTATCGGAACGCTGGCGGAGCACAGCGGCGGATCGGCGATGAAAACGCGCCTGCCGCCCGAAACCGGCGTCGCCGTGGTCGCTCTTCTCTGCTACACATGGTTAGCATCGTTTCTGCCATCGTTCAGGACGGGCGCTACCGCCTCGGTTGTCCTGAGCAACTCGGCCGAGATCGCCATCCTTGCCTCCGGTATGACGCTTGTCATCGCCACCGGTGGCATCGATGTGTCCGTCGGGTCGGTCCTCGGGCTTTGCGCCATCGTCTTCGCGCGACTGATGGCCGAAGGGAGCTGGTCGATTCCTGCGGCCGCAGCTGCGTGCCTTGCGGCCGGAGCGACCTGCGGCTGGATCAACGGAATCCTGATCGCCCGCTACCGTCTGCCGTCCATCGTCGCCACTCTTGCCATCTTTGCTGCTGCTCGTGCCGGGGCCTATTTGCTGAGCGGCGGCGAAAGCATTTCGAGCCTGCCCGAGGGCTTGATCCGGTTCGGGTATGGGAGCATCGGCGGGATACCGCTTCCGGCCCTACCGGCCATTGCGGCTCTCGTCGCGTGTGCCATCATATTGAAGCGAACGGCCTACGGGAGGCAGATCCTGGCCCTCGGCGGCAGCCGTGAGGCATCCTTTCTGAGCGGGCACCGTGTCCAGCAGGTCGAGTGTGGCGTGTTCGTGATGAGCGGGCTGCTGGCTGGCCTTGCGGCGATCCTTACCGTCGCCCGGGGCGCCACGGCCATACCCGACGCTGGCCGGTTTACGGAAATGACGGCCATCACCGCAGTTGTGCTCGGAGGGACGCCGGTATCCGGCGGTAACGCTACAATATTGGGCACCGGTCTCGGAGTTCTGACCATAGGTCTGATCACCAACGGCGTTCGGGCGTATGGCCGGGGTGATATCTGGGTTTTACTGGTACTGGGCCTGGCGCTCCTCGTGTCGGTCGAGGTCGACCGCTGGCGCTCACGTGAAAGGAGTACGCTCTCATGATTCATTACTTCCGCCTGATCGCACTCAGCATAGCGGTCATGACCATGACACTGCTGATCGCCTCGTGCGCGCAGGAGCAGCCGGGCGACAAGACACGCAGGATCGCCTTCGTGTTCAAGGTCGATGGGCTCCTGTACAGCGAGGTCTGTAAGCAAGGGGCCGAACAGGCAGCAAAGGATCTGGGAATCCGGGTCGACTACCTGGCTCCCGACAAGGCCGAGGTCGGCAAGCAGATCGCGATCATCGAACAGTTGATCGCAGAGAAGGCCGATGCCATTATCGTCTCACCCAACGATGCAGACGCGATCGTGCCCGTGATCGCGAAGGCGATGGACGCCGGGATCAAGGTATTCACCTGGGACTCCGATGCTCCCAAGTCCCAGCGGATCTTCTACGTCGCAGCGGCGGACGATGTCCAGATCGGTGTCGACATCGCCGACGCTCTGGCCAAACAGATCAACGGCAAGGGCAAGGTGCAGATCGTCAGCGGCGGACGCGGAGCTGCCAACCTGAACCTGCATGTGACGGGGATGGAGAAAGCCTTCGCCAAATATCGGGGCATCACGCTGGTCAAGCCCTATATCTACAACGACGATGATAACCAGAAAGCCCGCTCCATGGCGGTCGCGGCGCTTCAGAAGGATCCGGACATCGTGGGCTTCGCGTGCGCCAACTCACCGAGCGCACCGGCGGTAGGGGAAGCCATCACGAGTCTGAAGAAGATCGGCAAGATCGGTGTCTGGGGTCTGGCGCTTCCGAGCGAAACGCGCTCGTACCTGAAGTCCGGTGCGGTATCCGGCCTGATGCTCTGGGATCCCGCCAAACTGACGGCGTTCACCGCCAGAGCCGTCAACGATTATCTCGATGGCAAGCAGCCGACGGACGGCGCCGAGGTCGAGGGTGTGGGCAAGATCACCTATAAGAACGGAGTGCTGCTCATACCCGGAGCCACCATCACGAAGAACAACGTCGATCAGTTCGACTTCTAGCATAAACGACGGCGGACGCCTCGGCTGGCGTCCGCCGTCGCGGTTCCTCCGGTCCTACAACCAGCCAAGCTCGAGCTTCGCAGCCTCGCTCATGCGATCGGGTGTCCACGGCGGATCCCAGACTACATCCACGATCGCGTCAAAGACGCCGCGCACCTGTTTGATGCTCTCCTCGACTTCGATCGGCATCGACACCGCCACGGGACATCCAGGCGCCGTCAGCGTCATCTCGACATGGACGATCGCGTCCTCGCGAACATCAACGCTATAGATCAGCCCCAGATCATAGATGTTTACCGGGATTTCCGGATCATAGATCCTCTTGAGGGCTTCGATCGTATCGGACTCGATCGCCAGCCTCTCGACCTTGTTCAGTTTATCGCCGCTTTCCATGTTTACTCCGTTGTAACAATGCCCTTGCCGTCCTTGATGGCAGCGAGGAGCGTGTGCCATGCCAGACTAGCGCATTTGACCCGCGCAGGGAACTCACAGACGCCCGAGAACGCCGCGAGTTTGCCCATTCGCTCCACATCCGGCAGAGCGCTCGGGTCGTCGGTGACCATTCGATGGAACTCATCGAACAGACGGATGACCTCGTCGCGCGACTTACCGCGGATCGCCTCGGTCATCATCGAGGCCGACGCCTTGGAGATCGCACACCCGGCGCCCTGAAACGTGACGTCTCGAACGGCATCGCCGTCCATATCCACATAGACCGTGATCTCATCACCGCATAGCGGGTTGTGTCCAACCGCGCTTCCGTCGGGATGCTCGATGACCCGGAAGTTCCTCGGCCGCCGATTGTGGTCGAGGATCACCTCCTGATATAACTCGCTGAACTCAGACAACCATGCCTCCTCGGACCGTCTGACGCCTATCCGCCTGAGAACAGCCCATGTACTCTCTCAAGGGCGTCGGCGAGAGCATCGACCTCAGCCCGAGTATTATAGAGCGCAAAGGACGCCCGCGCAGTCGCAGGCAAACAGAGCCGTTTCATGAGTGGCATCGCGCAGTGATGGCCTGTTCGGATCGCAACGCCCTGCAGATCCGCAATCGTCCCGATGTCATGCGGATGAGCCGCATCCATGACAAACGAGACGATGCCGATCTTGTTCGGAGCCGTCCCGACCACCGTTAACCCGTTGATGGCGGAGAGCCGTTCCGTAGCGTACTGGAGCAGATCCCGCTCGTGGGCCTCCATCGCCACCCGGTCGCAAGCCATCAGATACTCGAGCGCCGCGCCCAGCCCGATCACCCCGGCGATGTGGGGCGTCCCCGCCTCGAACTTGCCAGGAACATCGCTGTACGTCGTCTTTTCGAAGGAGACCGTGCGGATCATATCCCCGCCCCCCTGGTACGGTGGCATCTGCTCGAGCAGGCTCATGCGGCCCCAGAGAACGCCAATACCAGTCGGACCGAGCGCTTTGTGGCCGGAAAAGGCGTAGAAGTCGCACCCGAGCGACTGGACATCGACCGGGAGATGCCCCGCCGCCTGAGCGCCGTCCACCAGAACCGTCGCCCCTGCCTCATGGGCCATGCGGCATATCTCACGGATGGGGTTCACCGTCCCCAGGGCATTCGATGCATGCCCAACGGCGACGATCGCGGTCTTGCTCGACAGCATGCCCGCAAGCGTGTCGAGTCGGAGTTCTCCTTCATCCGTGATCGGCACGACGCGCAGCGTGGCGCCGAACCGCTCACACGCCATCTGCCACGGGACGATGTTGGCATGATGCTCCAGTTCGGTCACCAGCACTTCCCGCCCCGGGCCCAGTGCGATCGAACCATACGAACTCGCCACAAGGTTGATCGCTTCGGTCGTCCCCCGAACGTAGATGATCTCCCGGTTGTCGGGAGCGTTCATAAAGCGCCGCACAACGCAGCGGGCGCATTCGTACGCATCCGTCGCTCGCTGGCTCAGCGAGTGGACCCCTCGATGGATGTTGGCGTTGTCCTCGGTGTAGAACCGCCGCATCGCGTCGAGCACATGCAATGGTTTCTGGGTAGTGGCAGCGTTATCGAGATAGACCAGCGGGCGCCCGCGCACGGTCTGGGCCAGCGCAGGGAAATCCTCCCGAATCCGCTCCACATCGAAGGAGCCATGCATCTGGCGATCGAGTACTTGAAGGCTCATGTACAGGTCCTCCTGACCCGCATCCTAGCCGGTGAACGGCGCGGACGGCGTCGGCAAGCTGACCAGCAGATCGGCATCGATGCGGCTCCGGATCTCGGCGATCCCCATCCGATCGAGGATATCCGTGGCGAAGGCATGCACCAGCACGGCCCGAGCGTCCTCCTGCTTGATGCCCCGGGAGCGGAGATAGAAGAGCGATTCCGCGTCGAGCTGGCCTACGGTGGCGCCATGCGTGCACCGAACGTCATCCGCGAAGATCTCCAACTGCGGTTTGGTATCGATCTGCGCAGCCTCCGAGAGTAGCAGCGTCTGGTTGCTCTGCTTCGCGTTCGTCTTCTGGGCATCCTCGCGGACGAATACTTTGCCGTTGAACACGCCCCTGGCCCGATCTGCCAGTATGCTCTTGTACGTCTCGTGGCTCTCGCAATGAGGCACTGCGTGATCGATGGTTGTGTGGTTGTCGATCAGCTGCCGGTCGTTTGCGACGCAGAGGCCGTTAAGCGTGCATTCCGCGCCCGGCCCAAGCAGCGCCGCGCTTAGGTCGTGCCGACCCAGGCTCGCGCCGGTCTGTACGACGTGGGAGGTGTAGCGGCTATCCCTGCCCATACGGACCGCCGTCTGCCCGAGATGGTACGCCGTCCGGGGCTCCTGCTGCAGCCGGTAGTGCTCCACGGCCGCTCCATCGCCGACCCCGACCTCTGTGACGCCATTGGTCCAGTAGGCTGCGCCCTCCTGACCGATGTACGTCTCGATCACCGTGACGCTGCTCATCGGCTGGGCCAATACCAGAGCTCGTGTGCTATGCACCGCGGGCGTCCGATCGGCGGCGCCGATATAGAGAACCTGCACCGGAGCGTCGATGTGAACGCCCCGATCCACGACGATCACGAGCGCGTCCGCCATGAGTGCGGTGTTCAGGGATGCCAGTGCGCTCCCGCGCGCCGTGAGCTTGCCGAGGGCTTCGGATACCATCGGCGCCAGATCGGCCGGCAGCTCCCTGAGGCGGGCAACGGTAAGGCCGGCGGTCGACTTGCCCGTGGTCCGGATGACGCCGTTTGCCACCACCACCTGAGTGGCTCCCGGGAGAGCCTGCTGGCGCGCCAACGGTTCCCATACATCGACGCTCGCCTCCGAGGGCGTCGTGAACAGCCCTTCGGCGATCGGTCCGATCGGGGTAAACCGCCATTCCTCGTCCCGCGGCAGGGGAAAACCCTGCTCTTCAAACGCGTCCATCCCCTCCTCGCGGAGCGCATGGAGCCATGCCGGCTCATGGGCACGTCCGCTAGCTCCGTCGTCGTAGAGCCTGCGGTAGTGGGTGACGCGGCCCGGACGCGTCCGCACCGCCTGACCTCGGGGCATAGCACTCATCGCCGCACCCCCGCAGGCGTCGGGGCCTCCTCGTCGATCCAACCGTAGCCTTTGTCCTCGAGCTCCAACGCCAGGGTCTTATCGCCGGAGCGGAGGATGCGGCCGTCCGCAAGCACATGGACGAAGTCAGGGACGATATAGTCGAGAAGCCTCTGATAATGGGTCACAACGATCGTGGCTCGCTCGGGCGACCGAAGCGCGTTGACGCCGCTCGCGACGACGCGGAGGGCGTCGATATCGAGTCCCGAATCGGTCTCATCCAGGATCGCGAGTTTCGGGCTGAGAACGGCCATCTGGAGGATCTCATTACGCTTCTTTTCGCCGCCTGAAAATCCTTCATTCACCGGGCGATTGAGAAGCGCGGGGTCCATGTCCAGTTCCTTGATCCGGCTTCGGATCAGCGACATGAACTCCATCGCGTCGAGCTCGTTTTCGCCCCTGGCCTTTCGCTGCGCGTTGAGCGCCGCTTTGAGGAAGTAGGTGTTGTTCACACCGGGAATCTCGATCGGATACTGAAAGGCCATGAAGATGCCTGCCCAGGCCCGCTCCTCCGGCTCCAGTTCCAGCAGATCCTGCCCCTCGAAGAGAACCTCTCCGGACGTCACCTCGTAATCATGGTGCCCGGCGATCACCCGGGCCAGCGTACTCTTCCCAGAACCGTTGGGCCCCATGATCGCATGGACCTCACCCGCCCGAACCGACAGACTGATCCCCCGCAGGATCTCATTGCCGCCGACACCAGCGTGCAGTTCTCGTATATCAAGCATTGTTGTATTCATCCTTATAATCGATTTCGTCTAGCCTACGCTGCCTTCGAGGCTGATGCTCAGCAGCTTCTGCGCCTCGACCGCAAACTCCATCGGCAGGACCCGGAAGACCTCCTTGCAGAAACCGCTCACGATCATATTCACGGCATCCTCCGTCGGGATGCCCCGCTGCCGACAGTAGAAGATCTGATCCTCACCAATCTTGGACGTACTGGCTTCGTGCTCTACCTGGGCCGTTCGGTTGCGGACGTCGATATAAGGCATGGTGTGGGCGCCGCACCGATCGCCGATCAGCAGCGAATCGCACTGGGAATAGTTGCGCGCTCCCGTCGCGCCGGAGTTCACCTTAACCAGACCCCGGTACGTGTTCTGCCCGCGACCGGCCGATATCCCTTTGGATACGATCGTGCTGCGGGTATTGCGGCCGATATGCACCATTTTCGTGCCCGTATCCGCCTGCTGCCTGTTGTTCGTCACGGCGACCGAATAGAACTCACCTACCGATTCATCCCCGATGAGCAGACAGGACGGGTATTTCCAGGTGATCGCCGAGCCTGTCTCCACCTGCGTCCAGGTGATTTTCGAACGGGCTCCGAGGCATTTGCCCCGTTTCGTAACGAAGTTGTAGATGCCCCCTCGCCCCTCTTTGTCCCCCGGATACCAGTTCTGCACGGTCGAGTACTTGATGGTCGCGCTCTCATGGGCGACGAGCTCGACGACCGCAGCATGCAGCTGGTTCTCGTCCCGCATTGGAGCCGTACAGCCCTCCAGATAGCTCACATGGCTGCCAGGATCCGCGATGATCAGCGTCCGCTCGAACTGGCCGGTATTTCGTGCGTTGATTCGAAAGTAGGTGGAGAGCTCCATCGGACAGCGGACGCCTTCGGGGATATAGCAAAACGAGCCGTCGCTGAAGACCGCTGAGTTGAGGGCGGCGAAGTAGTTATCGCTATAGGGCACGACGCTGCCGAGATAGCGCCGCACGAGGTCCGGATGCTCACGGACGGCTTCCGAGAACGAGCAGAAGATGATGCCCAGTTCGGCCAGCTTCGCCCGGAACGTCGTGGCCACAGAGACGCTATCGAACACGGCATCCACGGCAACGCCCGCCAGCATCTTCTGTTCCTCCAGCGGTATTCCGAGTTTGTCGAATGTGCGGAGGAGTTCGGGATCGACCTCGTCCAGGCTCTTCGGTCCTTCCTTCTGCGACTTCGGAGCCGAGTAGTAGATAATATCCTGATAGTCGATGGGGTCGAAGTGGACGTTCTGCCACGTCGGCTGCTCCATGGTCAACCATCGCCGATAAGCCTTCAAGCGCCACCCCAGGAGCCACTCCGGTTCCTCTTTGCGACGGGAGATCTCGGCGACGATCTCCTCGCTGAGCCCTTTCGGCAGCGTATCCGATTCTATATCCGTACTCCAGCCATGCTTATATTCCTGAGTGGCCAGAGCCTCGATCGAGTCTGTTGTCGTATTCATCCTCTACCTCGAGATCCCCGTTCCGTCGAGATCTCATCATTATCCTGGGTCAGTTCGCTGATAGGTATGGCATCCAGCATCCGAAACACCTGACGGCTGATGCGGGCCAGGGGGCGCCGGATCGTGCAGTGCGTATGCTGAACACAGCCGATCTCGGCCTCGCGAAGGCAATGGGCCAGCGCAGGAGTGCCTTCGACCGCCTCAAGCACTGCCCCGATCGAGATATCGTCCGCTGGCCTCGCCAGCGAGTAGCCGCCGCTGCGACCCGCAGTCGAGTTCAGAAGACCGGATCGGGCGAGCTTCTGGAGGATCTTCGCGAGGAGATCCGCCGGAATCTCATAGTGCTCGGCGATTTCCCGTGCACGTATCGAACGCTGCCCGCCCGCCAGCGCGACGTACGTCAGGGCGAGCAGCGCATAATCGGTTCTCTTGGTAATCCCAATCATCGCATGAGTAAATCCCGACCGTTTCGGTCGTAGATATTCTACCCTACGCCCAGACGCAGACTGCGGTTCCGCGTTGCTCACCATCCTGAAGTATCGGGAGGTACGACGACGCCAGGAAGGAATCGAGCCGGTACGCGCCGTAGTTGCTGTAAGAGGCGACGCATCCTTGCCCGTCGTCTGGAGAGCAGTCCGTTCACGACTCATACGCCGAGATCCATAGGCAAATGACGGCGTGCGGGCAGCGCATTGTTAGATGCGCCGCCGCACAACTACATGATCTGTAAGGACGGAGGTAATGGGATGTTGATGAGATACACCGAAGTTCGACGGCGGATGGCCTTCATCATTGCCCTATCGCCGCTTGCGTTCCTACCCGCGGCGGAAGCGAGCTCGCCTGTCAGGGCCGGACAGGCATCCAGGATCACCTCGGCCGAGGTCTTGAAACGACTGGAGACAGCAAGAAAGGCGTACAGTCAAGGTGATTATGCCGCCATCCTTCTCGCCACCCAGCGCATTGTGGAGAGTCCCGTTCTGAGCAAGACCACGAGCGAAGGGCAACCTGTGGCAAGTGAAATCTGGTTCTATCATGGCTGGGCTTGTCTGCAATCTGGTAATACGCACGGCGCGCGCACCTACCTGCGAAAGAGCGCTTCGACTGGCGAGAATCGCTGGGCCAAACAATCCGCCGAACTGCTTGGCGATCTCGATACCAGTGATCTCGATCGCGCTGTATCGAGGCTCATCGACTACCTCAGCAAGAACGCGTATGACCAGGCTCGTAATGCCTTGAAAGTAGCGCGCCGAGACTATCCGTCTCCACCAACTGGTGTAAAAGAAGACCTTGAGTGCGTCGATGGGATCCTTGCGTGTTATGACGCTGCGGGTCGCGAGAGCAGAGGCCCTCTAAGAGACTGTCTGCGCCAATACAGCGCTCGACATCCGGATGGCAGGTTGGCTCTGTACGCCTCGAACAAACTGGCTCAGCTCTCCCGACCAAAGGTGTGCTTTGTTGAACAGGGTCAGGGTCTCCTCGGCTATTCTGAGTACGACGGTACACATCGCGAATGGCTGACAAGCCGCGAACACGGCCGTGTTCAGTTCGCTGAGATCGCGGCCGACTCCAACCAATACGCCTTTGTTGCTTGGGCGCCCGATAGCGGCGTCCTGCAAGTCTATGTTGGGCGAATGGGCGGATCTGAGACGCCGGCAGTGATATGGAGCAAGCGGGTGCCCGAAGCGGCCATCGCCCGGCCAGTCGTTCGCGATCTGCGATGGACGCCAACGCCGGAACGACAATCACTCGCGTTTATCGCCCCAACAGCGAATGATGAAATAGCCGTGTGGCTGTGGAACTCCGGAGATCGAAGGGCCGAGAGTCTGGAGGGCAGTGTCACGCCGCCTGACAGCGCAGAACAAAGCTCGTTTCGCTGGTCTCCCGACGGTCACTACCTGGCATATCTCGACGGAGGTCGTTTCCTTCGCGTGGTTCGCAGAGACCGTACCGGTGTCGGCGGGGGCAAGCGGATCACGACGGCCAGTGAGGTTCTGGACTTCACCTGGGCACGATCTCCCGATGTCGGCGCCGAACCGGTTCTGATCGGCCTTACGAGGGGTGGCGTCTTTATGGCCAGCGTCCTGGGCGGGGATATTAGAGTCGACGCTTTGGAGTTAACCATGTCGGAACCATCGGCGCCGGCAGGTGGGATCGCTCCGACGCCGCAGACACGCGTGGCGACCTGTGCCGTAACCGCAGCAGATGTTGTTACAGCGGATAAGGAGCGGACGCTGGGTTCCATCGGACTATCCTGCAGAGCGGACACCGGAATGGTCGCGGTCGGCGAGACGACTCTGTACCTGAATCCTGAGGCGCGACGCGAGGTTGAATCCAAACTGCTGAAACAGATCGGGAAGCAGACGGGCAAGGTAAAGATCGACCTGAATCGGGCGATCGTCGTCGATATCCAGTTCGATCGCTATGTCTACGACGCTGCGACTCAGACAGGCCGTCTCGACGGCATCCGCGTACGCGGCATCCGTACGGATATTAGCCCGGATAATGTCTCACGCCTTTCCGATCTCGGGCCAGCCGTGGTGCAGCTCCCGCCGGAGGAATGGGAGAAGCGATCTCGCATCGATGTCTCCAGCGATGGTTCGTATGCGTCTCTCTTCGATGAAAAGAGCCAGACCGCCTATATCTACGGCCTTGCTCCGTTCCGAGAACTGGATCGCCTGAAGGGCGTGAGCGACGTTAAGTTCGCCCCTCAAGGCCCCTTCCTCGCCTTTCGATCGCCTGACGGTCTCTATCTTGCGCCGAACCCGTCGACCGCGAGTAAGCTTCACTATCGCATCGCAGGGTCCGGTGCGGGTACGGGTTTCGAGTGGTCGCCCGCCGGCAACGAACTGGTCCGCTGGGGCGACGTCGGGAGTAGCGTCAAAGCCGTCTATATGAACCAGGTTCTCTACGGCTGCGAGGGCCCTCCAAAAGAGACCGCGGCGCTGTATCCTACCGGCGTCTATGAGAAGTGCCGTTTTGCCCCGGATGGGACCATGGTCGCGCTGCAACGAAAGGAACGCCAGAGCGGCAACTCCGAAGAGACCGCCGGCGTCTACACGATGATTAGGGGACGCGTCTATACCCCTACCCCGGAAACGGCGCGATTGGTCCGCTTGCCCTTCGACGATCGCAACACACTGGTCGGATGGCTCTGGTATCGCGAATGAGACGGAGAGCGCAGCCCGGACGCGTCTGAAGCCGCCTCCACAAGCCTGTAGGCCCGCGTGCGCCTTGATGGATCACGCCCAGGATGCCCCCACCGGGGACATTCACGCGAGGGCCACGACCATCGTGCGGCGCTGCTCCCACCATTCATAGGCTCCCCGAACACTGCCGCTGGACAAATCGCCGATACGCTTATACAATCTACAAGTACGGGATTCGGAGTTAGCCGTCGCAATGCTGGAACGTTCGATGATCGGCACCTTCGTACGCTCTGACATCTGCGTGTTTGCCATTCGGGAGCCGCACACACGGCCGACATTCCGGGGCGCCCTGTGCGCAGGTCGCGCACATACCGCTTCGCCCTCCACCATTCCCCCGCCATGTGCTTGCATCGAGCAGCACACGGATGGGACATCTCACCACAGCCAGAGCCGCCCGGTCCCTGTCGGACTTTGCAGGAAGACAGGATCGGGCGGCGGCGCCGGGTCGTAGCCGATAATCCGGGGAGTCATCGAACGAACGCGTGGCGTCGGGTCTTTGCATACACGATATTGGAGTTGGCGTTCGTCTGGCTTGGGCATGGCGCCGCTCTGGCATTGGAAATCGGTCCGATCACGGCTCAGATGCGCGCCGACGATCCACGCCTTGAACAGCGGCTATCCGTTCGCGCCGGCCGATGGTATGTCGGCGCGCTGTGCGAGCGCATGGCTGACATCACAGAGGTTGCTGTGGCCGCGAACGAGCGCGACGGTGCGGCCGATCCTCGGGTCATCGCGATTCTGCGGGATATAACGCTCGCCGACGCCATGAATGCGCTTCGCTCGCTTCTGAGCTACAAGGATGCGCCGTACATCTGGGACAGGTACGGCGACGCGCCGGCCGACCGTTATGTGCTGCGCCGTTCCCTGAAAGCGCAACGACTCGCTGCGGAGGTTGACGGGCGCATTCAGGCGGACTTCGAGGCGGAATGTGCGAAGCTGCTTCGCTTATCCCGCCTGACCAACGACGATCTAAAGGAGCTTGCCCGGGACGACGCCATGGCCAACAACATGGTGCGATTTCCGCGCGTAGCGGAGGCCTGGCGAATGCTGGGGGATAGCCCTCTCCTCGGACATGCTCAATGCGGTTCTTCGAGGCGCCCAGACGCTGACTTTGACAGTCGCGGACCTGCCAGCGAGCGGTCAACGCTTTGTGACGACAGTGTGGTCGGAAGGACAGCATACCATCCTCACCCCTGAGGGCGGGCGTGCAGAGGCCCCAGAGCCGAAGACCATCCGCGTACAGGTGGATCATGTTGGGCCGAGCGCTGCGCCGGTTCTCGTCATTGGCCTCCCCCATGCAGGTGGCTATGGCTATGCAGGAGGGCTCCCGTTATTGCGCCGTCTGTCCATCGGATATCTTCCAGCCTGGATTCTGCCAGCCGATCGGGCTCGCGATCCCCGTGAGGACGCGGTCCTGCCTCGTCCATCGTTCGAGCCGTCTGATCAGCCGCAAACCGAGAACCTTGCATGGCGGCTAACGCAGCTCGCGCGCGCGGCTCGTATCTCCGTCTTCTGCCGTCTCTCACATCCCTACGACGCGATGCAGCCGCCCGCTCCCTACGGCCAGGTCCTGTCCGACTGGATCGATGCACTGGGACGTCAGAGGGCGCTGATGCATACAAAGTGGCAATCGGATACGCTCCTCATATCATCCTCTGGATGGATAACGCACGACGCTGATCAGGTGACATGGCGTACGGAGAAGGCCATACGGAAAAGCCTCAGGCGAAAGGACGGGATGACATTCCAAGAGGTCGCGGCGCTCGCGGCTTCGATGACCGATCAACAAGCGCTAACCATCGGCGCGGACCATCCTTCACTAGCTTTCCTTAGGAAGCCGGGGCTATACGCGGCGCTCGGACAAGCGCCGGACCTGATATCCCATGCATAATCAATGAACGGCATTCCACTGACCGGCAGGTTCGCCGAGATCATCGCCCCGAAGAACGACGAAGACGCACAGACTCGCTTGACAGCCTTTCGTATCGTCGAGAAGCCACTGAAACCACTTATCGCCGAAGACGGAACGATGAGCCTCGTCGCCGGTAAAGGTCATATCTGGCAGCTCGAGCTCCGGCAGTCGGATGGCGTCTGGCGCCCCCATTCAACCATAGTAAGGCCAAAGGAGGAAGCCGACGACTCGACCGTCCCGCTTCGTACAACGGGATCGGAAGACTGACGGGCGAAACGCGGACGGGGACGAACGCCTTTACGGCGAGCTGCACCGTGGACGGAGAAGGAAATCGGACGAGCCAGACCATCGGAGGCGTAACGACCAGCTTCACCCTCAACGACGACGATGAACTGACGGCGACGAGCGGCGGGTTCACGAACAGCTACTCCTACAACGCCAACGGCGAGCAGACGGGCCGGACGCTGTCGGGAACGGCCTACACGCTCGAGTACGACTATGAGGGCCAACTCACCCAGATCACGCAGGGCCAGAACACTACCGACTTCGTCGACGACGCCCTCGGCAGGCGCTGCAGCCGCAAGGCCGGCGGAACGACGACGGTCTTCTGCTACGCTGGCGACGCGATCCTTCTGGAGAAGCAGGGCAGCAGCTTCACCGGCGTCTACACCTACGGCAACGCCCTGCTCCGCCGCAACTCCGAATACCCGCTCTACGACGGTCACGGATCGGAGCGGACCGTCCCTTCGAGCAACCAGACCGTAACGGGGAGCATCAACTACGAGGCCTTCGGCCAGACTGCCGGGGCGAGCGGATCCTCCGACAGCCCCAGTATGTACGCGGGAGCTTGGGGCTATCGTACCGTCGGCGATGCGGAACGTAGAGCGGCGGCAAGGGAGCCGTCAACCCAGATCACCTCCGGGGGCGAGATGAGGCTCTGGTAGTCCTCCTGCCCCACCGAAGGGGACGCTCCAGCCCCATGGAACCGATAGGCGATCGTGCACGGTTGTTCCTGCGGCGCGACGAAGCCGATGCCGCCCATGTCGGCGGCGTCCCAATAGGCTAAGCCGTAGAACGTCGTCATGGCAATGCACGTATGCGCCCACGACTGCGAACGAACCGTGTACCAACGTGGCGGACCTGAACCGTCGGTCACCCCCTCGGCATCCCCCCGTCCGTCGATGGTCGCCCGCCGATCCCGCGAGTCCTCGTATGCTCCCCCGGTCGCATAGAAGGCACGGGAGGGCACCCCTACGGCGGGTTGCCATTCTGTTTGCACCTCGATATGAGTCGCTGCGAAGGTGAAACGCTTCGTGAAGCGAACCCCGGAACGGAGCTCCTTGCGCACTTCGACAACGGTGCGCACCGGGCCATCTGCCAGAATCCGTGTTGATCGCACGGTACCCGGCTCATCGGTCCAACCGGTTTCCTCGGACGATACCATCAATCGCAGTATCACCGGAATCGCCGCGCGACCCGCCTGTCGAACGGCGATGTCCCGAACCACGCCATCCGCCAGCCGCGCCTCATAGGTTTCCGCCCGGACCGCACCGGTCTGCGAATCGTACCATCCACCGCTCGGGGCCATCAGTCGATCGGCCCCGCCTCTGTCGTTCCAGACGATTCGAAATCGCCGCACGGAACCTCGAGGGAACGGTCCGATTGGCGCGAAACTCAGGTACCTGCCTTCTGCAAGCTCGTCTACCTGCGCAGGGACCGGGCCCTTCTTCGGGCCATCCATCGCGACCACGCGCACCGAGGCCGGATCCATCGAAGGCGCCGCCACTGGCAGAATGATCGGAAGGCCGGTCCGGTCCTGCTCCCCTGCCCGGATCTCCACGACGGCAGCATGGCGCCAACGACGCGAATCGGCTGCAATCGCGGCAGTGAGATCCAGCCGGTTATCACCCGGGCACAGGTCGGCGCGGCGGGTGCGCACCACCAGCCGTATCCGCCGAACGCCATCGAGACGATCGGTCGGCACGGTCAGCGAGATGGTTCGAACGTCGTTCGGAGGGAGGTCGACCCTGGTTCTGGCGAGAAGACGATCGGCCTTTTCGGTCTCGGCATAGGCCAGCACATCGGCCCTCGGCGCCGCGGCATCGCCGAGATTACGCAACGTCACCCTCGCCGTAAGCGGCTCCCCCTGACGGACCGACGGCTTCAGCAGCCTGGATCGGCCTGCCACGACTGAGACGTCGGCCCGTGCGAGGGCAGGGCCGGCCATGATGCCGTAAAGACCCGCCCGCAGCCTCCCCTGCCCGATCGAGGTGTCCGGCGGAACGGAGCGAAGGGGATTCCCGGCGGAATCGAGGATGTAGACGACGCGCCGACCGGCGCCCGCCAGCCGCGCCACCTCAGCCTCGGGGAGTTCCATGCGACCTGCGCCGGCGAGCCGCACTCGTACGTTGCCGGGCCCCTCGCGCCACAGGCTGATCGTCCGTGTACCGTCGGACTGGAACCACAACCGCTCCGTTCGCAGGGTGGTCACCGGCTCGCCGTCGCGGAGGACGCGCGCGAGGGAGATTCGGGGTCCGGCCACGGCATAGCCGTTCTGCGGCAGGGTAAACAGTTTCCCACCGAGCGTAACGCGCCGCGCCTTTGTCCCGAAGTTCGTGATGCACGTGGTGCCGTCTGCGAACCTCGTCCGCTGCAGGTCACGATCGCCGCCGACAAAGGCATGATCCACCATCGCGGCCTCAGCCACTTCACGATGGACGGCCGACGCCACGGTCGCAGTGCGGAGGAAGAGCTCGCGATCCACCGCCCATGCCCCCTCCCGATTGGCCCAGAGCATCGGCATCGTTCCATAGAGAACGTTGAAGGCTTCCTTCTTCGCCGTCATCTCAGGCGCGGCCTCGATCAGAAAATCGTTGGAATCGCCCCAATACCAGGTCGACACCACGCAGTCATGGAACGTCAGCTGCCAGAGCGGCGCCCGGTACCTGTGGCCAATACCCCACCTCTCGTAGTTCTCCCACGTATCGACGTCGTAGGGTCCGTCGAACGAATCGGATCGATTCCTCGGCCGGATCAGGTGTCCGGCTGGCCACGCGAACTGGTAGCTGCTCATCATCCCTTCGACGTACGATAGATAGGGCGCCCCCCACCAGATCCCGTGCTCGCCGCCTACAACAAGCCCGAGGCTTGCCACGGCCGCCAGCAGCCGTTCGCCGCATCGGCGCTTGTCGGCGCGAGTCAGCGGGTGGTCGGGATCCCAGCACTCGTAGAGCCCTTCAGCCGTGGTCACATCGATGAACCGCCCGCCGAACGGGAGCGTCCGGAGCCGTTCGGCGATCACCTCCCGGGCGCGGATCTCCCAGAGCGACGGGCAGCGCTTCATGTACTGCACCTTTTTATCATAGGTCAGCCACGCCTTCATCCGCTCTCCGTCCGGGTTCAGCACCGCGGCGCCGGGCAGAGTGTCGTGGTTCTGATCGGGTCGCTTGCCAGCTTCGACCGGCAGGATATCGGTGTAGTTGTCATACTCCGATGTGAGATAGCCGAGCTCGTTGATTCGGCGCATTTCCTCCGGGCCCGGGGCGCCATGGAGCAGCATCCGATCGATCCCTGCGGCCCGAGTCTGACGGGCGAGGTCGATCGTGGCATTGCCCCAGACGTCCACGGCGCCGTACAGTTGACGCACCCTGGGGTTCGCTCGAGCCTTCTCCCGAAGGGGTCTGATGAGACCGTGTGTCGCGGCATAGGCGCGATAGGACCGGGCCATGGCCACATAGCCTCCGCCTGCCAGAAAGCGATAGAGCACGCGGCGGGGGTAGGCGAAGGTCCCCCTGGAGGGATGCCATCCGATCCTCGGCAGTGAGAGAGGGAATCCGGCTCCGGACGCCGGTCGTGTGGTGATGTAGGCATCGTCGCTTGTTTCGATGATCGCCAGATAGCCAGCGCCTGTCAGCGTGTCGCCGATGCCGAACCAGGGCATGTCGAGACGATCCGCCGAGAGCCAGGTGCGCGGGAACGGATCGAGGGTGAGCGGATAGAGGTGTCCGTCGGTGTAGTCGGCAACCGCCATGTACGCGTCTCGGGTCGCTGGTAGAAAGGCGTCGGGCGCCAGCGCTCCGGTGAACGGACCGGACCGATCCTGCATATCCATAGCTACCTGAAGGTCCGCAGGCTCGGGACCAATGCTCAGCCGCACCCGACAATCCCGTCCCCATGACGCCATGACGATGCTGATGCCGCCGTCGTCCCTGTCTACGTCCCGAAACGGCTTCCGGTCGTCACGGCCCGCCGGCTCGGGCTGTTTCCAGACGCGACCGCACCGCCTGTCGGTGACCTCGATGGTCCCCGCATCGGGATCGACGCGCACGATCAAAGCCGACGATCTAAGGGAGACCGGCTCCAAACAGCTCGCCCGTACGCAGGCGACCAGCAGGCCCAATGCAAGCGGCCATACCATGGCCTTGGTGGTCAGCGACACTCGGCGATCGGTCGCTCCTCTCATCTCGGCCTCCTTCGTCTCCGTTTCAGCCGATGCGACTATTCCCCGTCGACCCGCAACATCCTGCGTAGGGCTCTGCGCCCACGGATCCACCGCCGCGCCTGGGGCCGCCCCGCGCAATCCCTTCCGCGGGCGCCCCGACAGACCCCGAGCGATTTGCTTGTCATTCCCGCAAAGGCGGGGTATAATCTAATAGCTATACCTTCCACACTGACGTCTTGATCGAACCGGTCCACATCAGGAGGATGGACCCATGATGACGGAGTGTCGTGGTTGCTCGCGTGGTGGGGTCCATCGGCTCCGCGCACCGACTGGACTGTGCAGTACGACCGCTCTCCGCAGCCTGCTCCGACGCCGACTGGTTGCCATGATTGTCCCGGTTTTTCCCCTCGTTGTCGCACTGGTTGCGCCGGTTGCCGCTGCCGTGGAATGCAGGATATGGTGAGGCACGATCCCGGGCCAGGACCCGCTAGATCGGTTTCCGGCCTACTTCAGCGGAACGCGTGTGGCAGCGTTCAGCCCCTACCCCCCGTCTGTCAGATCGCGATGAGATCACTCCGCCGGAGGAATGGGTCTTACCGGGCGATGTGCAGACCGTGCGAAGCGGCGCAGTCGGAACTGGCTATCCGCCGTTCAATAACGGGCGCCCGCCCGTGAACCTTGCCTTCATAGACGCCTGCCTGACCGGCCTCACCAACGAGTTCGCCTGGGCGCTCCTCGTGCCCTACTACTCTGCCTACAACCAGAACTGGTGCGAAAACCAGTGCGAGGTCGGCTGGCGATTACTGACTGCGCTCGATGCCACGTCTGCGACGGGCTCTGCATTCTGGGAGGCTCTGGCCGGCGGAGCGACAGCGCACGAAGCTCGGGACAAGGCAAGCGATGCGTACTATGATTCTATACAGGAACCTCGGCAGGACCCACGAGCAACGCTGAGCGTCTGGGGCGACTATTACACGTGGCTTTATGGTCTGTACACCTATGGCGACAGCATCGCCAGCGGTTTCTGGCATGATTGAGGGGGACCCCAACTATGAGGAATACACGACTCTGGGTCGCAATCATCGTGGTAGTCGCGGCGGGGATATCGGTCGGAACTTCCCGTCGTACCATAAGCAAGCCGTAAGACCAAGACACGGGTGCGCGGCCAGAGCGCGCTCTGGCCGCGGTTAAGCGGTTCTTGGTCACTGTCGGGCTACCGATCCCGGGGACCGATCCTACCGTCAGGCTACAAAATGAGAGATGGCGGTCACGTTTTGGATGCGAGATCAATTGGGTTGGTACGTATCGATTCGAGCTCACCCCAGACGGAGACAGCGTTGTGACGTTCAACAACTACGCACGCGAGGCTGCTCAGATTCGGGGTCTGGAACGCACGGGTCGCTCCATGTTCAGAAGTGACAGCGAAGCGAGGGTTTTCCTCACGAAAGCCGCGACAGCTCTGGGCCTACCGCGCTCGGCCAAGATATCCAACCTGAAGCTGGCGGGCGATAACGCACCGGGGCACGGCGACACCAACCGCACAGGGATCGCCACCGCAACGTTCGTAGTCCATCCGCGTGATAATCCCTTTTTGCATTGCGGAAATGGAATGACCGTCTCCGTTGATCCTGAGGATGGTGTCCTGACGTACTTTGCCGCATCCTGGGATAATGTCGTCTTGCCGTCGGAGCCGGCAGCCGCTCCCACCCTAGCCCGTGCGACCGCTGAGAGACTGGCCACGGCGGCGTACCTGAAGCAACAGAGGCCTCAGTTTCGTCGTGCGAACGCGCCAACAAGCGCGAAGCTTGGATGGGTTTTCCGGACCGGTCCTTCGGCAGCGGATATCCGCGAAGCCGCGTACGCCCGACGCCGGTGCGTCTCGCGTGGGTTGTCTACTTTGGCTTCGAAGCTGTCTTCATTGACCCCTACGACGGCTCTGTGCTGGGAGGCATCGAGGTGAAGGGTGCGGCGCGGCCCCCCGTAGGCGGTGCGGACGGCCGACCGGGCAGCACGCCATCGATCTGATCGGTCTCATCCGCCGACCGTGGCTGGTCAACTCTCCGCATCGGTCGGGAGATCGCGGCGGTCGGCTCTGCATTCCCTCGGATCGGGGTACCATCGGCGGAACGCGATGGAGATGATGCTCTTGTGACTGCACGGCCAATGGCGCTCGCGCTGCTTTTGTTGGGATGTACTCTGATTCTGGCAAAGGCGTCGCGAGCAAACGAACGCCAGGGGGCTCTCCGCCTACCCACTGGTGAGCCGTTGACCTGCATCTACTACTTTCCCCATTGGTGGGAGCCGTGGAAGAGCAGCGACGATGCCATCCGGGCGGACCTGAAGCGGCTTCGGCGCACGGGCTTCAACACCCTGCTCCTCGACCACGAGTGGAGTCAGGCGATCGACGGCAACTGGAAATGGCTGGACCGATCCGTTCGCCTGGCGCGGGAGTCGGATATGGCGATCGTGCCGTGGCTGACCATCAAGACATGGTCCGACATCGCACCCGGCCATCGACATCAGCTGGCGCGCGAGTGGTTCGGCGTGGACATCCCGTTCGGGCAACATCAGGATGGATCTCCGGCAGGGCCGATCATCTGGGACCGATCGATTCGGATCGCCGGCGTCCGATATGCTCGCATGTACCTGGAACGGTACGCGGACCAGGCCCTGCTTCGGCTGAGATGGAACGGCAAAGACCGGCCCGTCATCAGCCTCAGTGTTGAGTCGGGATGGGATGGGGGCTTCGACGACGGCAGCAGCGAACGGTTCCAGAGATGGTGCCGCCGCAAGTACGGGTCGATCGGCGCACTCAACCGGGCGTGGGGCACGAGCCTGCTCCGGTGGGATGGGATCAACCCGCGCGACACATCGGTATTCGACTACAAGCGCCACGGCGAGGGTCAGGCCGCCCACCCGCAGGCCGTTGAGGATCATGTGCTGTTCCGCTCCGAGACGATCCGCGACGTTCTGGGTGCGATCGGCAAGGAGGTCCGCCGGACACACCCCGACGTCCTGTTGATGGCCGAGTACCCCTATCAGTATGAGGCGGAACACCCGCACGCGAAGGCATACCGACTCCAGTATGGGGCGGATCCGGTCTCGTGCGATTGGGCCGATATCGTGTTGATCCGGGCTACGGGGCCGTTGACCGAGAAGGAGCTGGCCGCCATGGAACGGCATCGACAGCGGACGGGCCAGCGCTTCATCCTGACCTATCGGACCTATGCAGACTGGGACCTGTCGCCTTCTTCGGATGCCTTCAGCGCCGCGGTCCGGACCTTCGCGGGTCAGGCGGCGGACTGGGGCAGCGGCTTCGGCTTCTACAGCTGGAACGAAATGGTCGACACCCATGTGGCGTTCTCTACAGCCATGCCCGCGACCGAGCAGGCGGGCTGGACTGCCGAGCGCTCCGAACGGGCGATCGGGCTCCTCGCGGCCATGGTTCAGCGGTACAGAGCGACGACACCGTAGGCGATCGTCGGCAAGGTCCTATACCCTCCTCGCGGTCGGCGCAGGAACCGGCGCATCGTCCGACGAACGTCTAGCCATCGTTTGTCTGGAGGTGCCCTTGATGCGTGTTCCGGGTCTGATTCTGTTGACTGTTCTATGCGCTGCGACGCTTGTTGCGTGCGGCCCGCGGCGCGGTTCCGAATCGAAGGAAGGGGAGCTGAACGTTGCCCTCTTCAAGGGCGGCTACGGCACCGACTTCTTCGAGGAGGCGGCCAAGGAATACGAGGCGGCGCACCCGGGCAAGAAGATCAAGGTCTGGGGGAATCCTCGGGTCTGGGAGCAGCTCCGCCCCCTGTTCGTCGCGGGAACGCCGCCCGATCTAACCTGGCCCGGCTGGGGCATGGATTACTGGCCGCTGGTGTACGAGAAGAAGGTCATACCCCTCGACACGTATCTCGACGGGGCGCCGTACGAGGGCCGCGGCGCGTGGCGCGATACCTTTGAGCCTTCGCTGCTGGCGCTCGGCCAGCACGAAGGCAAGCAGTACATGCTCCCCTACTTCTTCAGCATCAACGGCTGGTGGTACGACAAAGCCCTGTTCGCCAAGCACGGATGGACGCCGCCGAAGACGTGGTCGGCGATGCTCGCCCTGTGCGGGAAGATCAAGGCCGCCGGGATCGCGCCGATCACCTACCAGGGTAAGTACCCCTACTACGCCATAGCCGGGTTCCTCGTCCCCTGGGCGATCAGCCACGGCGGCATGCAGGTCTTCGATGATTGCCAGAATCTCAAGCCCGGGGCGTGGAAGTCGCCGTCGATGCTTGAGGCCGCTCGACGGATCAAGCAGCTGATGGATCTGGGCTACTTCCAGAAGGGCGCGAACGGGATGAGCCATACCGAAGCGCAGATGGAGTTCGTCACCGGCCGGGCGGCGATGATCCCATGCGGAACCTGGCTCCATTCGGAGATGCGGGAGCAGCTGCCCAAGGACGGGTTCGAGATGACGTTCTTTCTGCCGCCGGCGCTGGACGACGGCAAGGGCGATCCGACTGCCGTCGCCATCGGCATCGAGCCCTGGGTGATCCCGACGGACGGCAAGAACCGGGCGCTTGCCGTAGACTTCTATAAGTACCTGACCACCCCGGAGAAGGCGCGGCAGTTTGTGGAACAAAAGGGGACGCTGATGTCCGTCAAAGGGAGCGATCAGGCCACGATGCCGCCGTATCTCGAAGCGCCCGCGGCGGTCTTTCGCGCGGCAAAGGTGACCTATTCCTCGGAGTACGCCCAATGGTACCCGGCTCTGGGCAAGGCGAGCCAGGACGCGATGTCGGCTCTGATGACCGGAGAGTCGACACCCGAGCAGTTCGTCCAGCGCCTTGAGGATGCCGCCGAACAGGCGCGGCGGGATCCGAATCTGGTGAAGCACAGGGTGGTTCGGTGATATCCGGCTGGAGCCGTCTGGCCCGTACGCACGTATGCCGACATCGGTAACGGCACGGGCTCGTCGTTCCGGGGTGTCCGGGCGAAGCCGAGCGCTGTTCATCACCGGATTTCTGGCGCCTGCCGTCCTCCTGTACGGCCTGTTCGTCCTCGTGCCGGTTGTGCAGGCGTTCGTTTTCTCGCTCTATCGGTGGCGGGGGGTCTCGGAGCATCGCACGTACGTGGGGTTCGAGAACTTCGCGCGGCTTGCGTCGGACCCGGTCTTCCGGATTGCGCTGAGTCACAATCTGGTGTTCCTGCTGGTCGGCGGAGCCGCGCTCCTCGGCCTCGGACTGGTGATCGCGCATGCGGTCCACGGGGAGGGCCGTGCGGTCCGAGCGCTCCGAGGCGTCTACCTCTTTCCTCAGATCATCTCCGGGGTTGTCGTCGCGATCCTGTGGATGTTCATCTACAATCCGTCGTTCGGCATCCTGAACGGCGCCCTCAAGGCCGTCGGCCTCGACGCCATCGCCCTCGATTGGCTCGGCACACCCCGGACCGCCCTTCCAGCGGTCGGCGTTACCTTCGTCTGGCACGCCGCCGGGTTCTACATCATGCTCTTCTCCGCAGGCCTCAGGACCATCCCTGCCGAGGTTCAGGAAGCCGCCCTTCTCGACGGAGTCGAGGGGCTGCGCCGCTTTCGATGGATCACCCTTCCGATGCTCTGGGGCGTCATGCGCGTCGCGATCGTCTACGTCGTCATCAACGCGTTGAACGTGTTCGCTCTGGTCTTCCTGATGACGGTCGGCGGACCAGATCGGCGCACGGAGACGATGCTGACCTATCTCTATGAACAGGCGTTCAAGAACAGCGAGTTCGGCTATGGCACCGCTCTGGCCGTGGCGAACTTCGCGATCGTCATGCTGCTGAGCGGGCTCGTCCTGTTCCTGCTGCGCCGCAACCCTCAGGACGCCCGGGCATGATCCGGCGAGCCCTCAGCGTGATCGGTCTCTCCGCCTTCGCGGCGTCCGTCGCCCTCCCACTGGTGTGGGTCCTGATGACGTCCTTCAAGAGCAGTCCGGAGATCTTCGCGTCCCCGTGGTCGATCCCTGGCGAGCTCCGCTGGGTGAACTACGCTAAGGCGTGGCAGGAGGCGGGTATCGCCCGGTGTTTCGTCAATAGCCTGAAGGTTACGGCCGGCACGATGCTGATCCTCCTGCCCGTGGGATCCATGGCCGGCTATATCCTTGCCCGCTATCCGTTTCGGGGCTCCCGGTGGGTCCTGACCGCGTTCCTCGGAGGCATGATGTTCCCCATCTTCCTCGCCATCGTGCCCCTGTTCCTCCTGCTGCGGGACCTCGGCCTGCTGAACTCCCTCGAAGGGCTCACGCTCGTCTACGTCGCCTACTCACTCCCCTTCACCATCTTCGTCATGACGGGCTTCTTCCATACGCTGCCGGCGGAACTGCTGGAGGCCGCCATGATCGACGGCTGCGGTCACGGCGCGGCGTTCTGGCGTGTGATGCTTCCGCTGGCCCGCCCGGGTCTGGTCGTCGTCGGGATCTTCAACGCGATCGGCCTGTGGAATGAATACCCGCTGGCTCTGGTGATCGCCCTCAGCGATGAGATCCGTACGCTGCCGCTCGGCATCGCCAACTTGATGATGATGGAACACTACCAGAGCGACTGGGGCGCCCTCTTCGCCGGGCTCGTCATCGTGATGGGCCCGGTTCTGGCAGTCTACTGGGCATTTCGGGATCGGATTCACGACACCATGGTGGCCGGAGCGCTGAAGGGATGATCGCGCGGCCCGGCCCATCAGTCCGTGATGGTGCGTGTCCCCTTGCACTCCGGGTAGCTTGAGCATCCCCAGAACGCCGCGCCGGCCCTGACGCCGGTCCGTGCCGTACGTCGGACCATCGGCTCGCCGCAGACAGGGCGCGCCGGCACACTTGGCGTGCCGGAACCCGTCCGATCTGTCCGATCTGTCCGCTGATGCCGTCCAGGGCGGCGCCCACGGCCTCAAACCCCTCCTGAACTGCCCCGGTGAGGTCGCTCAAGCCCGACTGGATGCCCAGAAGACCCGCGTTAACCTGAGCAAGCTGAGTGTTGGCGGCGGCGAGCGCCTGGTACTGCGCCACCTGCGACTCGACAATAAAGTGCCGCAGGTGGCTCGGGTTGTCGGCGATCAATGAGACCTGTTACGAGCTTTCGATGCTCCTGATGTGCGCCCCGTCGGGCGTGGAAGGCGAGAAGATGAGCGAAGCTCCTGACATCGGCAGAATCTCCTCTGGCCGGCGGCGGGTCGAGGCAGACTGCCCCGGCCAAGCGAAAGCAGTGAGGCAAGACGGAGCCTCCGAGGAGTGTCGGAGGCCCCGTCCAGAGGATCAGTCTTCGGCGCGTTTGCCGATGCGACGATCGAGCACAACGACGTGCTCGCCGGCCATCTTGAGGATGGCGATGATGTCGCTGGCGCTCTTCTCTTCCTCTACCTGCTCGTTGATGAACCAGTGGAGCATCACCTGGGTGGCGTAGTCGTTCTCCTGTAGAGCGAGTGCGTAGAGATCGTTGATCGACTTCGTGACCGATTTCTCGTGGCTCAGGACCTCTTCGAAGACCTGCACCGGACCGCCGAACTCGGCCGGCGGCTCGGGGAGCGCCTGCAGCCGCACGGTTCCGCCGCGATCGTTGACGAACTCGTAGATCTTCATCCCGTGCCCCCACTCTTCCTGGGCCTGAACCTTCAGCCAGGATGCGAAGCCGGGCAGATCCTTGCTGTCGCAGTAGGCCGCCATGGCGAGGTACAGGTACGATGAGGCGAACTCCTTCTGGATCTGATCGTTCAGAGCTTTGAGCATGGTGTTACTGAGCATCATTTCTCTCCAGTTTCAATGGTCATTGATATTGGACCGGACGAGCCGGGAATAGGAAGCGTGTCGCATTGGCCGCTAGGGTCCGACGCGCGTGATTACGAGGTCATCAAGGCCCATCAAATAGCCGGCTGAGCCTTCGTCTTTATCTACGGCCTGCAGGCGGAGAATGTGCCGGCCGGCCTCGAGTTTATGCTTGCTGAGGGACGTTATCTCGCCGCGAGTAACCTCCGCAGCATACGCATTGATCGGCGCTCCGATGGACTGGCCATCCAACGACACCTGGACGATCGCGTAGTCCCACGATCGAGTCAAACGCACCCCGAAGTCGTACTCGCCCGCCTGACCAACCTCGACCACCAGATCAACGTAGGCGTTGGGCGAGCTCGGTTGAATCCAGAGATGGTGCCCTGCCGAATACGCCGGGCCGAGCGACTGGATCTCGTAGGCGGAGGCGTGGGTTCCGAGGACGAAGGCTAGAACGCCTTCGGCGCTATCGGCGCTGAGGATCTGCGGCTCATACCGGAAGTAATCGAGCGCCAGACGATGGCTGGAGCTGGCGGGGTTCGTCCCGACCACACGGATTTCGACCACGGTCGAGCCCTGTTGCACGCTAGTCAGGGGCGCCGGAACGGGCATCACCCCCTTCTGCGGCTGGTACAGGTCAAGGGGAGGGCCGGCCGGTTGGTCCTTGATATAGGCCTGGATGGTCGGCGCGTCGGGACCGGTCTCCGCCACCACGCCAAGGGTGCAGCTCGGAACCTGCGGATCCGGGAAGCGAACGGTGACGCTCGCCCCGACGTTGACGCCGTTCCACTCCAGAGCTCGGGCAGCGCTGAACTGGACCGCCGCAGGTCCGGGTGTCGGAGCGGAGGAGCCCCCACGGGATCCCACGATGGTTACCTCCTCGGCTTCCATGGCAGCGCGGGCGCGCGGCGCAGGCGTCAACCGAATGCCGTCGATGATCGCATGTCCACCGGTCGCAGCCATGAACGTTGCGGAAAACGGCCCGGATCCAATCGGCGCCGGATGCAGTCGAACCGTCCCGGGATTGACGAGTCGATCCACCTCAAGTCGCGTTCCGTTGATCACGAGATTGATCTGAGCGCTGTCTTTAAGCGGAGCGATCAGGATCTCGGGTGTGTAGACGCCGGCGGTACGGTTCGGAACCGTGAAGTCGGCAAGGGTCGCTCCGGGCTGGACCTCGCCGAAATCGACCCCTCGCTCACGGCTGAGCTCATAGGGCTCCGCGGCATCCGTGACGATATGTCCAACGCCGTTGCGCACCGAAAGGCGCAGCAAATCCTCGGCCTCGAACACGTTCGCCTCACTTCGCCCATAGGTGCGCAGCGCGTCCGAACCGATCTTCTGGAAGATCCGATTCGCGTAGGTCTGCGGCTCCGGCTTGCCTTTCGGATCGGCGCCGCCGGTGAACACGACACCGTGCAGCTGCTCGAATGGAGGCGCGAGTTCGGCCTGGTACCAGAACGCGGTCGAGGTGTATTCGTACTGTCCCCTGGGACCGGCGCCGTTTGGGCCGTAGTTCTCGATCGTCATCCGCATCCGTTTCTCGAAGGGAATCAGGTCCATGAAGTGCCATCGATAGTTGCAGGTGCGGATGCCGGTGAAGCTGCTGCAGCCCCAGCTGGGGCCGTTCAGGTACAGGATGCCCCAGGCGTCTCCGAAGTAGTCCTCGGAACCGGTGCCGACAAACCGGGGCCAGTCGTCATCGTCCACCCAGACCTTCTCATCCCCCTCACCCCACCATCCCGCGAGAGGATGATCGATCGGCATCGCGACTCCGACGAAGTGGCCGCGACCGGCGGTTTCCAGAAACGGATAGTCGAACGTCACCGAGTTCGGTTCTGATCTCCAGCGGGCGAAGAAATAGAGCATGTCGGGAGGCAGCTCCGGCGCCGGCGCCCACGATACCTCAACATCCACGCGCACGGAGGTCAGCTGGTGGTTGGTCAACTCGAGCTTGCCCCGTTTGCGGAATGGCATCGGCCAGTACGAATAGGCGGTGCCGTCCTTGCATCCCGACGGCACCGACGCGTACTCCGCCGTGTTCCAATCGAAACCGAAGAACGGACCGATCGGCGTATGCACCTGCGGCCAATCCGATCCGTCCCACGTACCGGTCAGCACGACTTTGCGCCAGACGTAGCGCTGTTGCGATGCAGGGTACAGCTTGATCGCTCGAACGATCGCCGGCCCGTCGATATCGGCGATCGTGACCGTCTGTCCCGGCGGGATTTCCACCTGCTTCCGCTCGGTCTGCTGGTTCGGCATCGGCGGCTTCGGATCCTGGCCAGGCCGCCCCCAGACGTTGGCCGCCTCCGCAAGGCTGCCCTGTTCAGCGCCGGTGAGGTTGGTGCGGAAACTCTCGACCGACCAATCCTTCGGGAAGGTCAAGTAGTTGAACTGGTAGTATTGACGGCGGTTGGTGTCCGCGGTGATCTTGATATGCCTGGCGAACGGGATCGGAAGATAGCAGTCCGAGGCTTTGCGATCTTCGCGCTGCCAGACGAACGGTTTGATGAACGGCGCGATCTCGCCATGGAAGAGCTTGTTGAAGTCCCATTCATAGGTCGGCTTGTCTGCGCCGTCGAGATAGACACGGATCGTCCCCTGCGGGTTGGCCGACCATATGCGATAGATGCATCCCGGGCCGTCGACGTCCATCATCACGGCTTCACCATTGGGTTCGATCCGCTCGTAATGTCCTGCGTCGCCGTTGGCGCCCCAGACGTTGCGTCCGTTCCGGTCCCAGCTCGACGCCAGGCCTGCCTGCACGCCCGACGTCGGCCGTATCAGCCGATCCAGATCGAACAACTGCTTGATAAAGTCCCGATAGACAAGAGATCGGCGGCTGGCTGTCTCCTGCGCTGCGCCTGCGGCCATTACGGAGCCGCTGAGGAGCACACCCAGAGCGCAGATCCCGTACCATCCGGCTCGGCAAGCTCTCATCTGTTCCTCCTGCTTCCCTGCGGCAGCCACAGAGCCGCGCCCCATCGCACACCGCACTCGATCACCTGCGATAGATACCTATTCGCTCACATGGGCTGCATTACCTGCCTCGAGCCCTGCCCCGCAGACCCCGGGTCGACGGCTCATCGGCGACGCAGCTTCATCTCTACAGCATATCCTCGCCGATTGCATCCGTGCTCAGCCCATGCTTTCGGAGCAGCTCGGAATCCGAGAGCACTTCGTCGGTGGGCCCATCAGCGACAACACGGCCGCCATCCAGAACCAGGACCCGATTGCACGCCAGTCGGGCGAAATCGAGATCATGAGTGGCCACGATCCGTGTGCATGGAAGAGAGCGGAGCGTATCGAGGAACGCCCTCCAGGCCCGCGGGTCCAGCCCGGCTGTCGGCTCGTCCAGTGCGAGCAATCGGGGCTGCATGCTCAGGATCGCCGCAAGGGCGACGCGCTTCCGTTCCCCGTAGCTCAACCCGTGCGTTTCCCGATCGGCCAGGCCCTCCATCCCCACGGTCCGCAACGCTGCATCCGCCATCTCGACCGCCCTGTGCGGCGCGAAGCCCAGGTTCAGCGGCCCGAGGGCCACGTCCTCACGAACGCGCGGCATGAAGAGCTGATCGTCCGGGTCCTGAAAGACGATCCCTACGCGACGCCTGAGCTCCGCCACCCTGTAGTCGGCGATGGGTGTTCCGTCGAGATCGATCGTGCCGCGACCTCGTAGAAGCCCGTTCAAGAGGAGTAGGAGCGTCGATTTACCGGCGCCGTTGGGCCCCAGCAGGGCGACACAGTCCCCTTCCAGAAGATCGAGGCGCACCCCGCACAATACATCCTGCCCGGCCTTGTAGCCGAACTGGAGATCCCGTATCCTGAGGACGGTCATCGGTACGCCAGCGCGAGGAGTCCGATCGTGATCCCGCCCGTCGCGACGAGAATCAACCGTTCCCTCAGGCGGAGCGGGCTGAGCGGAAGACCTCTCAGCGAACCGTCAAAGGCGCGAGCGTGCAGCGCCCATTCCATCCGCTCGGTACGCCTCATGACGCGACGGATCAGCGCCTCCCCCAGCCGGCAGACGTGTCGGATCCGGACTAAGGGCCGCGCACTCGGTACGCGACAGAGATAGGCGGACATCATGCGCAGAGCCTCGTCAAGGGCGACGAACGCAAGCCGGTAGCCGAGGCCGGTGATGGTGATCAGCGTATTCGGGACGCCGAGGCAGCGCATGGCCCCGATTACGTCGCCGAATGGGGTCGCCGCAGAAGTGAGAACGCCGCACCATGCGCAGAGGAGAGCCTTAGTCGAGACAAAGAGGAATCGATCCCACGTGCCTTCGAACAAAATCCCCAATCCTGCGATCAGGATCAGACCTGTGATCGGCGCCATTCGAAACAGGAGGCTCCTCGCAGGGATGCGCGAGAGTGCGGTCGACGCTCCGAGCAACGCCGCGCTGATGGCCAGCAGCCACGCCGCGTTCGTGGGCGCACCGATCGCAACGATCATAAGGGACAACGCGGCTGTGAGCTTGAATCGCGCGTCGAGCGCGTGTACCTGGCTCCTCGTATCGATGTATGGCCCACCAGGCGGGATGCGCACCGGCCGTGACCGCAGCCCGGGCTCTTAGCGCCCCGCGACGGGGCGGAGTCGTCGAAAGCCCGCCGCAAACGCTGGACCGGCCACGATCTGCAGGATGATTCCCGGAGTTCCAGATAGGACTGATGCGATGCCCGACGCGCCCGACGGAAGCCCGACCCACGATGCCAGATAGGTGACGATCACGTAGGAGACCACGCATCGCGCACCGACCGCGAGCGCGCCGCCAGCCCAGGCTGGAAGCCGGGCAGCCGTGGCCAGCGACGCTACCTCAGCAAGAACGATTAGTTCCGCGGTCATCATGACCGGCATCGGCATCGGCGGCATACCGGTGAGCCATGAAGATAGCCACGGTGTTATGAAGCCCACGGCCCAGGCGATACGCGGGCTGAGCGCCAGGCCGGCCAGCAGAACCGGCAGATGCATCGGCAGGAACACGCGGCCGATGCTCAGGAGATGGAACAGTATGGGCAGGATCACCCCGAGGGCGACGAACGCGGCCGCCCAGATCGGCTCCCGTACCCGCTGGCTATGGGCGAAGGCGGCCTCGTTGGTCTCCTCAGTCATCAGCCCGATCGCCGCTCTACGAGAAAGAGCGCATCCGCAGGCTGGCCGTAGACATGGTACGACGCGGCCTCATCGCCCATCTCATCGAACCATGCGGTCATCCGCTCGGCCACGCCCTCACGCAATCGAATCGTCACAGCTCCGCTGCCGTCCACTGCCTCAAAGCGAACCTGGATAGGATCGGACGGAGCTGCGGTCAGGTTCTGCTTTCCGAATGTGGCTCCCGTCATCCACTGCAGGCCGTCGATCAGACAGGAGGTCGGCGGCTGCAGCGGGCATTGCGCATGCACGCGAAGACCGAAATGGGGCCGCGTCTGCAGCGCCTTGCGCGCCTCCTCGCCCATCCGCATACCGAGCGCCAGCCACGGTCCAAGATGGCCGTGAAACCGCCGAGCCCACTCCCAATCGGGTTCGAGGTCCGTGCCGGGATAGAACGATTCCATCGATCGATGTGCCGCCACCGTGCCGGGACCTCCCTATCGCTGTCGCGGATCGAAACGGCCGTCGTACACCCCCGCCGCCGGATCTTCGAACCAGAGCTGCTTGAACCTTGCCCACTTCGCGTGGCCGTCCACATAGGCGGAATGGAACCCCATGGAATGACGCTGAGACGCCAGCATCAGCGGTTCCCCCTGGGCGTCGAAAAACGGCCCGAGCATGGGGCAAAACGGCGGCGTGATGGGATCGGCCGGATTCCAGCAATAGGGCGGAAAATGGTCCGGGCCCCGATTGTCCGCATTCTCAGTAAGATATATTACGCTGGCGGGCGCCTGAATCTGCGCAAGGTGTGTATACCGGACGGGGGCCATGGGCGTAAACCATGCGTTGATTCCATAGGACGAAACGCGAGGCGCGCCCCAGTTCGTGCTGCGATCGTCCGGACACCGCAGGATATCCCGATTCCTGAGATACGGCTGGGTCCGATCCGTCCAGGTATTGGCCGCCACCGGAAAATCATTCAATGGAAACATCTCTTCGTTATCCATCACATACATGGCGACCGCAAGGCCGAGCTGGCGTGTGTTCGAGAGACAGCTTATGGCACGAGCTTTAGCGCGAGCCTGCGCAAAAACGGGGAAGAGGATCGCCGCTAGAATCGCGATGATCGCGATCACGACGAGCAGCTCAATCAACGTGAAACCCTTCCGGGGCATCTCCGTAACCTCCGATCTGGCTGGTGGCGCCAAGTCCTGTTCGCTTGGAATGGCTCCGAAACCGCTTCAGTGTACCCTTCCATGATCGGCTAACATCGGAGGAAGAGGACTGTCACAGTGCGGGCGCAGAAACGTATTGGATAGCGAGGGCGTCTATATGCAACGAAGCAGGTTCGCCCTGGAGGAGGTAGTCACGATGAGACATCCAAGCAGCAATAAGCGACACATTGCCCCGCTGGCTGCCTCACTGGCCTGCGTCATCGCCGGATCCCTGTTCACAGTTACAGCCTATGCGCAGGATCGTCGTCCACCGGCTGGCGGCCGCGGTTCGGGCCGAGAGGATACCCGTCCGCAAAGGGACACATCACCACCGTCAAGGAGCGTTGGCGCCCCGGATCGCGGGCGAGACCGAAGCGCCCCGCCCGCCGTCGACCGTGGTCCCAGACGGGACGACAGCCGACCGACCATCGACCGTGGACCCAGACGGGACGATAATCCGCCCGCCGTCGACCGTGGTCCCAGACGGGACGACAGCCGCCCGACCATCGACCGTGGCCCAAGACGGGACGACAGCCGACCGACCATCGACCGTGGCCCAAGACGGGACGACAGCCGACCGACCATCGACCGTGGCCCAAGACGGGACGAGAATCCGCCCGCTGTCGATCGAGGCCCAAGACGGGACGACAGCCGCCCGACCATCGATCGTGGCCCAAGACGGGACGACAGCCGCCCGACCATCGACCGTGGTCCCAGACGGGACGAGAATCCGCCCGCTGTCGATCGAGGCCCAAGACGGGACGACAGCCGACCGACCATCGACCGTGGCCCAAGACGGGACGATAATCCGCCCGCCGTCGATCGCGGCAATCGGGGGCAGGAGTCGAACGGACGCAGGCAGGATCCGATTTCGCGCGATCGAGGCCGCAGCGATGGGGCCATGGACCGTGATCGTTTCCGTAGAGGCGACCCAGACGGAGGTTCCATTGGCCGGGCTCCCGCCGTACACACCACAGACCGATCCGCTCCGGGGATCGCCATTCGAGATCCGAGGCCCTATCGAGATCGAGCGCTGGACATCTTTACGCGATCCAACGAAGGGCGACGTTCCGAGCGCGGCGTCTACATTCGTCCTGCTCACCGAGTATCCTCCAGCTATCTCTCGGTCTATTTCGGCCGTCACTACGCCTATTATCCACACTACTGTCCTACATACAGTACGGTGAACGTCGTGATCTCCCCGTACCATTTCTACGTGGGGGTAGTCCCCAGCTACATCTATCGCCAGCACGTCTACGTCCGGTCTCCAAGGGTTGTATACATCGAGGTTCCGATCTACGTCGATGGCTATTACCGGGGATACCGTGATAGCGACTACTATCTGAATCGGACAACCTGGTGGAGCGATGATCGGAGCATCGAAGCGGGAGTGCGCAACGCGGTTGAGGATCTCGAGGATGCATTCCGCTACTCCGACATCACCCGGCTGACTCAGCTCGCCGACCCGACCACCGACATTGCGATCTTCACGCAGGGACGCTACCAGTACAGCGTCCGATCCAACGATTACCTGGATATGACGCGCGACTTCATGGTCAACTCCGATACCGTTCGATTCGATGTGTTCAACGTCCGCCGTCGCTCAAACGGGGTGTACAATCTGTCCGCAAAGCACGTCTATCGCGATCGAGAGGGCGGTACGAGCGCCGTATATCTCAGTTTCGTGCTCGAGCGGGTGCGCGGCTACTGGACCATCACCCAGGTCGATACGGCGCCGGACCGGCTCTAGCCGACGTCCGGATCTAAGGCGAACGGCGGGCGGGGTTTCATCCCCGTCCGCCGTACTTTATGTCCGGCTCCCGCTCCATCGGTCGATGAAGGATTCCGGCATCCATAAACTCCTCACCGACGATCTCGAATCCCCAGCGCTCGTAGAACGATAGGGCTGCAACCTGAGCGTTCAGCGCGATCGTGCGGAAATCCCCGGCATCACTGAGCATCCGTTCCATCAGCGCCGTACCCACCCCCTGCTTGCGATAGGGGCGCAATACGGCCAGACGTCCGATGATCCAGCGTCCGGAGTCCCTTGCGACCAGCCGGGATGTGCCCACCGCGCGATCGCCGATGGACGCGAGGTAAAGGACGGCCCGCGCATCATCCGCATCGATCTCCTCGTCCAACGGCACGTTCTGTTCCGATACGAAAACCGCAAGGCGGATCCGGAGGCTGGCACGAAGGTCTGCCAGATCCGAAACCGGTTTGACGTCGATCGGGACTTCACCCTGTTTTGAACTCCCCAGACCCATGGCCGAGGATACCCTCTGAGCCGGACCTTAGAACCGCCCAACCGGACCGGGGTTGACCGACCGAGCGGCCGTGTGCTATACAGATAAGCTTCCGGAGCCGTTGCTGGCCTGGCGGATGTCTCGCCCGGCCTTACGACAGTGACCGGTGGCTGCCCCGATCCGAGTTGCTTCGTACTGAGAGGAGGGCGCTGTACTGGTACAACATCAACACGCTTCCCATCGTCGGAAGCCATCTACGTTCTTGACGTTCTTCGCGGTGACGAGCGCCATGTTGACTGCAGGCGCAGTATCGTTGCTTAACGCACGGGCTGATGAACCGCGCACACCTTCCCCGGCCATCTCGGCCAAAGTTGTTAAGGTGAAGGAACCGATCCCCTACAAGACCACCCGCAAGCCGACATCGGAACTTCGCGAGGGCTCCAGTAAGACGGTCCAGGCGGGCGCAAACGGCTATAACATAGCCTCCTATCGCGTTACCTACCGTGATGGAGACGAGGTTTCCCGTGAGCTTCTCGGTCGAAAACTCGGCAAGAAGCCGATCGCAGAGGTGATCCACGTCGGTACCGCCCCTGTCTCGCGAGGTCGCCTGGCCTCCCGCGGCTATTACGCTGGCCGGAGGGTGGTCACCATGATCGCGACCGGCTACGATCCAAGCCCAGCATCCAACGGCGGCACCAATCGGACATCCACCGGTTTGAAGGTCGGGCATGGCATCGTCGCCGTTGATCCGAACTTCATCCCGATCGGAACGCGCCTCTTCATCGAAGGCTACGGTTATGCTGTGGCTGCCGATGTGGGCGGCGCCATCAAGGGGAACCGGATCGACCTCGGCCATGATACGGCGCGCGGAGCCAGCAACGTCGGCCGTCGCGTGGTTCGAGTTCGTATCCTGAACTAAGGTTGGCCCGATCGTCCTCGCGATCGGGCCATAACACTCCGTTTGGATCCGGCTGCACCGAGCGTAGCGCGAAGCCTCTTGCGACAGCACGGGGTCCAACCCCGCCATAGGCTCGGACAGAACTTCCTGATCGACGGCAATATCCTCGATCGAATCGCCGATATAGCGGCCGAACACGACCGCCTGCCGATCTTCGAGATCGGAGCCGGCCTCGGCGCCCTCACGCTCCGTCTGACGCAACGGGCGCCCGCCGTGACCGCGGTTGAGCTGGATCAGCGGCTGAAACCGATCCTCGAAGAGGTTCTCGTCGGACTGTCTAACGTAACGATACTCTATGACGATGCGCTTCGTCTCCCGCTCGACGACGCCCTTTCGGCGGCTTTCGGGATCGGCAACGGTGTTGTGGCGGGCAATATCCCGTATGGGATCACTACTCCTCTGTTGGAATGCCTCTTCGAGCGCATGGAGCGAATCGTACGGATCGTATTCCTCGTGCAGGCCGAGGTCGCCGAGCGGTTATGCGCCGAACCGGGCGCCAGGGCCTATGGTGCGCTGACGCTGTTCGCCCGTACCCACTGCACCGTACAAACAATGCTGCAGGTCCCGCCGCACCTGTTCTATCCGCCTCCGGAGGTTCATTCCTCGCTGATTCTGCTCCAGCCCGATCCCGGCACGGCCGCCCGCATCACCAATCGGGCGCTGTTTCGCAAGCTCGTCCGCGCTGCCTTCGGTCAGCGACGCAAGATGCTGACGAATGCCCTCGTGGGCGGAGGGGTGTGCTCATCGCCAGCGCAAGCGAACGCCAGCCTCGAATCAGCCGGGATCCGGAGTGATCGACGCGGGGAAACGCTGACTCTGGACGAGTTCATCACGCTGGCCAGCGTCATCGACGACACGGCCTAGCCGGAAGCATCACCTTCCTGATCTCGAACCCCATCGAGCGCTGCTTTCGCGGCCGAGCCGAGTCGGATGCTGAGCAGTTCGGCGTCTCGGCTCTGGCCCGATTCGATCTCACCGAACTGTCGGACGCCATCCAGCCCGTTCCAGGCGAAGACAATCCGCGCCCCCTTAAGATGGGTCAGAAATCCGAAGGCGTGGCTGCACAAATCGCGTGCCGCCGAGGCGCTGGTCACGGCTACGGCAAGTCGCTTATAGCCTTCGGATTCGGCGGTCTCGTCAGCGGGAGGTTCCACCAGGCGCCCACGCACCCGCGGCACGACGCGATCGACGAAGAGATCAAGATCGTGATCCGTCGTAAAATGCAGCGTAATCCCGAATACCATCAGTCGACCTCACTTCCATAATCGTCGGCCCGTCTGGCCCGTCAACCTCGTATGGGTATCGGCCAGAAGCGCCGGAATATCCAGCTTCATCGGACATCGGGGCAGGCAATCGCCGCATGCCGTACAATAGTCTCCCTGCAAACCGGGCAGCCAGTGATCGGCGCCCCCGACGATCTCGCCCGTTATCGGATCGCGTCTGGCCAGCATGCCGTACCGATAGCGGCCGAACTCTACCATATCATACGCAACCGCGAGGTTCCTGAGCCGCAGAGCTTCCGGGATATTAATCCGCTCCGGGCACGGCAGGCATTCATGGCAATAGCTGCAGTATTCGGCCCCTAGCGCCTCCATAGCCTCGTCGAGCCGCTCCAGTGCCAGCCGTTCGGCTGACGATAACGGATCGTCCGAGGCAACCCCTTCAAGGTGCGCATCGAGTTCCTCGGGATTCGCCGCCCCGAGCGAAAGCGTGTGGACTGCCGGCTGGCTAAGCAGCCAGCGTTGATTCAACGCGATAGGTGTTCGCGGTTCGCAGAGCGCCCTGAGCCGATCAGGCGGACGGAAGAGCTGACCGCCCTTGTCGGTCGGCGAGATGATGAACACACCGATGTCCATCGCAGCAGCCAGTTCGACGGCCGGGAGATTCCTCCGGTTCATCAGGTAGTAGTGGAGGTTCATCGTTTCAAACTCGCCCGTACGAAGAGTCTGCAGGATCGTCTCCAACGGGGCGTGGGTCGAAAAGCCAAGGTGGCCTACGCACCCCTCGTCCATTGCTCGACGAGCCGCGCCGAGAGCGCCGTCCGATCGAAGCGATTTCGCGAGGAGTTCGTCGTTGTTGATCCCATGGATGTCGAGGATCTCGACGTAGTTCACGTTGAGCCGCGTCAGACTGTCGTCCAGAGCCGCTCGAAACTCCTCCGCCGTGTCCATCGGTGGGATCTTCGTGGTGAGGATGAACTCATCACGTCGGATGACCCCCTCCCGCAACGCGTTGCCGATGATCGCCTCGCTCTGGCCATACCCGCGTGCGGTCTCGATGTGGTTGATCCCGACATCCAGCGCCCGCCGCAGTGTCCCATAGGCCCGGTCCCGCGCCTGCTCCTCCGGCTCCTGGTCGGTTGGCGGGATTCGCATCGCCCCGAGCGTCAATACCGTCGTCTGTAGTTCCGTTCGTCCAAACCGTCTTGTGAGCATGGTTCGCTCCTCGTCGCATTCTAGCAGAGCAGTGCCCGGGCGTCAACCAGCATAGTCGAGCGCGGGACCGGTATAATCCATGCCATGGTTACAGGGAGGGGCGCAGGCATGATTACCGCCGAGGGGTATATCGCACAGGTGAAGGGGCTTCTGGACGCCCTCAATGTACAGGACGTCGACCGTCTGACGACACGGCTGGAGGATTGCTGGCGGAACGGCAAACGGGTGTTCCTCATCGGCAACGGGGGCAGCGCCTCCACCGCCTCTCACATCGTGAACGACCTTCAGAAGTGCATTCACCTCGAGTCGGGCAAGCCGCTCAAAGCGCTCTGCTTCGCGGACAACACCGCGCTCGTCCTCGCCTGGGGCAACGACACCGCCTACGACAACATCTTCGCGCCTCAGGTGGAGTGCTGGGCCGAGCCGGGCGATCTGCTCATCGCCATCAGCGGGAGCGGCAACTCCGCCAACGTGCTGCGTGCGGTTGAAGAGGCGGAGCGTCGAGGCGCACGAACGTTCGGCCTGGCCGGATACATGGGCGGAGAACTTGCGGCCGCGGCAGACGAATGCATCGTCGTCGGCTCGACCAACATGCAGCAGATCGAGGACATCCATATGGTGATCCTCCATATGGCGTTCTCTCTCCTGCGCGAGCGCGTACGGACCCGATCGTAGACCGTGATCCGCGGCGTAATCCTCGACCGGGACGGGGTATTGAACCGCGATTGTCCCGGTTTCATAACCGATCCGAACGCCTTCCTTCCCATACCCGGAGCGCTCGAGGCCGTCGCGCGGCTGAACCGTGCCGGCGTGCCGGTCGCCATCGCTACCAACCAGTCGGGCGTCGGCAGAGGGTTGATGACCGCAGAGGCGCTTCAGGCGATCCATCATCGACTCCGGACGCTTGCCGAAGAGGTCGGCGCTCATTTTGATGCGATCTACCACTGCCCTCATGCCCCATGGGACCGCTGCGAATGCCGCAAACCGGCGCCCGGTATGCTGCTGCGGGCACAGAAGGATCTCGACCTCGATATGGGCGCAAGCTGGTTCGTTGGCGATAAGGATACCGACATTCAGTGCGCCACGGCTGCGGGATGCCGCGGGGTCCTCGTTCTGTCGGGACTCGACACCGGCTATTACCCGGGTGAGTCAGCGTCAACCCCCTATCTGGTATGCGCCGACCTCGCAGGAGCCGTCGAACTGTTCTTTGCCGAGGCCCGTTAGGCGAGGTTGGGTCGAGCTCTAGAGTTCCCGACGATACTGAAGGGCAGAGGATAGGGTCGCAGGATCCGCATAGTCCAACTCAGCGCCCACCGGCAGACCGTGCGCCAGCAGGGTAACGCGCACCCCGACGGGCTTCAGCAGCTTAGCGAGATAGAGCGCCGTCGTATCGCCCTCAACGGTGGGGTTCGTAGCCACGATCACCTCCTCGATCCCCCGCGTCGCGATCCGTTGGAGGAGTTCGCGCACTCGAAGCATCTCCGGCATGATCCCGTCTCTCGGTGAAACCAGTCCCTGCAGGACGTGATAGAGCCCGCGGTACTCCTGGGTCCTCTCAATGGCCATGATATCCCGGGGCTCCGCGACGACGCAGACGACATGGGCGTTTCGGCGAGGGTCGCGGCATACCGAACAGGTCTCCTCCTCGGAGAAGTTGAAACACTCCGCGCAGAACCGTATCCGTTCCTTCACTTCGAGGAGCGCCTCTGCGAGGGCCTGTACATCGGAGGCCGAACTTCGCAGGATATGGTAGGCCATACGCTGCGCCGATTTCGGCCCGATCCCGGGCAGCTTCCCCAGCTCGCCGATCAGCCGGGCCAGCGGCTTAGCGTGATGGAGCATCGAGGATCTCGGCGTGTCGTCGATGGTTCATTCCGGCTCCAGGGGGTAGCGGGATCAACATGCACTCAACCGCCCAGACGCTGGACGGCTTCCTTAGCCGCCCCGTGGTTCGGATCTCCGGCCAGCACCAGCCGGTATTGGCTCAACGCTTCAGCCTTCTGACCGTTCTTTTCGTACAGGCCGCCGAGTTTCATTCGATAGATCGCGAGGCCCGCTGCCGGTACGTTGTTCGCTCGAACGATCTGTTCGTATACCGCGATCTCCTCCGGCAGGCGACCCGCGCTGGCGTAGTAATCGGCGATGATCAGTCGGGTCGATACATCGTTCGGATCTGCGGCGGCGGCCCGCTTGCGGATCTCCAGAGCCTCCTCCTGCCTGTTGCTGCGGGTGAGCATACCGGCGTAGCTGAGCAAAAGAGCGCGATCAGCATCCGGCTTTGCCGCAAGGGGCGCGAGGAACGTCAGCATCTCGGACCGCTTGCCAGCCCGATCGCACGCGGCTTCATAGCGGCTCAGAGCGCCCTCGTTGCCCGGCTTACGAGTGATCAGCCGCTCCAGATATGGGATCCAGCCGTCCTCTTTCTTAGTCTCTCCGTACACGGTCTCCAGTTTGGCGAGAGCCTCCCCGTTCTCTGGCTGCAGCTCAAGGGCTTGCTCATACTCTCGCTGGGCCTCGCCGTAGTTCTTCATCGCGAGGTAGGCGGAGCCGATCTTCACACGGATCCAGGCGTCCGCCGGCGCACCGGTGAGGATCTGATTGTACTCCGCGATTGCCTCCGCATACCGCCCCTGCTGCTCCAGTAGGGAGGCCACGGCGCTCCGATACGATGCAACGGACGGGTTCGCGTGGATCAATCGGCGCCATTCGGCCACGGCCTGATCGATCTTGCCCTGAGCGGTCAGCAGCCTCGCGATCTGCCCCGCGACCGATGGATCGTTGGCATTGGTCTCCTCGAGGCCTCGATAGACGGCAATCGCTTCGTCGATCTTCTGCTGCTTCTCCAACACGCGTGCAAGGCTGTTCTGCGCGGCAACATCCCTGGGTGTCCGTTTGACCAGGTCGCGATATTCCTGTTCGGCTTTGTCGTACTGCCCATCTCGTTCGTAGATACTCGCGAGAGCCATATAGGGATAGGGATCGGCGGGCAATCGGAGCTTGAGTCGCGTCAGGACCTCCACCGCTTGCGGCAGCTTGCCCTGCCGTTCGAGCGCCTGAGCCACGATACGGTTGGCCTCCGTATCGTCGGGCAACGCGTCAGCCAGGCGCGCGTAGACGGTCGACGCTTTGTCTAGATGATTGAACGCTTCGTAACAGCCGGCCAACGCTGTATAGACCGCCGCGTTCCTCGGTGCGACCTTCAGGGCTTCTTCAAACGCCGATACGGCAGCGGCTTCCTGTTTTCGCGCCTGATGCGCCCTCCCCAGCGCCAGCCATGCATCCACGTCTTTCGGAAAGGCGCGAGTCCAATCGGTATAGGTCTTCAACGCATCGGCGCTCCGACCCATCTGCTCGTACAGATAGCCAAGACCGATCAGGCCGTTTCGATTCTTGCCTCCAAGAAGCGCGTTCTTGTAGCGCTGTTCGGCAAGGTTCTGATACTCCCGTTTGACGGCGGGATCGGTCGCCGTCTGCGCGGCCCAGGTCTCAGCGACCGCCGTGTCGATCAGCAGCTTGGAATCCTTCGGCGCCAGCGCCAGCGCCGCCCGAAAATGGACCACGGCCTGGGCGTAGTTCTGCATCTCATAGTACAACCGCCCCAGGTTGAAGCGGGCCTGCAGGAACTTCGGCGAAAGCTCCACGGCCTTGAGGTAACTCGATATCGCGGCGTTGATCTGCGTGCGATCCTGAGGCCCGGAGGCCATCGCCTGCTGCGTCAACCCGAGGTTGTAGAATGCCGCTCCGTTTCTGGGCATCAGCTTCGCTGCGCGTTCATGGGCTGCCAGAGCCCCCTTCAGGTCCTTCTTCTGATAGAGAAGGACACCGAGCGAGAGGAACGCCTCTCCCAGCATCGGATCGAGCCTGGTCGCCTTCGTCAGATGGGTCAGAGCCTCGTCGTTCCGGCCCTTGGCCGCAAGAACGAAACCGAGGTTGAACTGGGCCGCCGCGTTCTCGGGCGCATAGCGGGCCGCGAGGCCATATTCTTTTATCGCCCCCGGGAGATCGCGCTTTGCGGCATAGCACCCGCCGAGGACGAAATGCGCCTGGCCGTTCTTCGGCTCCAACCGCACAGCCGCATCGGCATAGGCTCGCGCCTGCGCGTACTGCTTCCTCTCCAGATAGAGCGTGGCCAGCTGGACCGCCGGCCCCGCGCTCCTCGGTTCGATTTGCGATGCCTTGAGGAAGTGCGTCTCCGCACGCTTGTTGTCGCCCCGGGCGCGGTAGAGCAAGCCGAGGTTGAGGTGGGCTGCATAGGCGCGCGGCTGCACTTTCAGGACGCGCGAGTAGAGAGTGATGGCCTCGTTCACCTTGCCGTTGCGGTGCGCTTCCAGTGCCCGATTGAAGAGCCGTTCCGCGTCGGCGACCGCTCGTGAGCCTGCGGGGGATTTCGCCTGGCCGCCGCAGACGCCCATCCAGGAGAAGGCGAGTGCGATAGCCACCGCGCGGCAGAGGAGCGCCCTGTTGATCGGATGATGAACCCTGTTCATGGGCTGGATTCTACCAGACTGGATCCAACGCTGACGGGAATACCGGATGGAGCAGGAGCGTCATCGCCAAAACCGAACATGAAGGGACACGAAACGGCGCAGGGAGGCAAGGGATGGAGCTGCATCGCATAGGATCGATCTCACCCGGTGATTGGTACCACGACGTTCGGGATCAGTTGAAATGGCACATCTATCGAAGGGCTGAAGCCGCCTTCGTCGCTGGCGATGCGGCGCGGGACGCGCTGACGACCGCGGAGGCCGTTCAGCGACGGCAGACAGAGATACGGGAGAGCTTCATCCGAAGCATCGGGGGCTTGCCGGACTCGCACGGCATCCCGGAAGCCCTTGTGAGCGGCGTGATCCAGCGAAGCGGCTTTCGCATCGAACGGCTCATCTATGAGTCCCGACCGCGCAACTACGTCACATCGCTCCTCTATGTCCCCGATCACCGGACTGAACCGGGCCCTGCCGTGCTCTTCCTCTGCGGCCACGCGACTCAGGGCAAGGCCTATCCGGAGTATCAACGGGTCTGCCAACTCCTCGCCAGAAGCGGCTTCGTGGTCCTTGCCCAGGATCCGATCGGACAGGGCGAGCGGCTCAGTTATCTCGGTGACTCAGGCTCCCCTCCCCCGATCGGTCCATGCACCCACGAGCATGACCATGCAGGCAGCCAATGCGTCCCGGTGGGCTGGCGGCTCGCCCGGTTTTTCCTCCACGATGCCATGCGGAGTCTGGATTACCTCGCCGCTCGGCCGGAGGTGGACCCCTCCCGCATCGGGCTCACGGGCAACTCGGGCGGCGGCACCCAATCGTCCCTCCTGATGATGACCGATCCGCGCATCGCCGCAGCCGCCCCGGGCACCTTCATCACGAACCGTCGCACGTATATGTACACGGGCGGCTCTCAGGACGCCGAGCAGATCTGGCCCGGATTCACGGCCTCCGGCTTCGATCACGAGGATATCCTGATTGCGATGGCCCCGAAACCCGTCGCCGTACTCGCCGTGACCGACGACTTCTTCCCCATCGAAGGCACGCGGAGAACCGTGGAACGCTGCCGACGCATATGGGCGATCTTCGGGGTTCGCGAGCTGCCTGCGCTCGTGGAAGACGCCGCGGGGCACGCCTACACCCGAACGCTGGCGGTTGAGGCCACTCGGTTCTTTTCGCGACAGCTGCGCGGGGCGGACTGTGAACCCGATTACGATGCGGTGGAGCCGCTGGCAGAATCGGAGGTTCGATGCAGTCGGTCCGGTCAGGTTATGAGGGATTTCCCTGATGCCGAAGCGGTCTTCGAATCGGTCGATCGCCGTCGTCGCGACCTGAACGACGAGCGGCAGGGACGGACTACGCCGACGAGCCAACGCGCGGAGGAGTTCCTTCGGACGCGAGTGGCGGCCCATCGGGTCCCCTGCGATCACAACGCACGATCCTATTGCACCGACCATGTGGCGGGTCTCCGGATGGACGCGCTGGTCTGGTGGTCCCAGCCCGATCTGCTCGGGCACGCGCTTGCGATCACCAATCCTTCCCGGCCCCTCCGCGGATCTCCCGTCACACTGGCGATATGGGATGGAGGCACTTCGGAGACACGGGGCCACTGGTCGTGGATTCGCGACACGGTGGAGGCTGGCCGATCGGTCGTCGTCCTGGACGTCTCCGGCGTCGGAGCCCTGGCGCCGCACGATCTTCTGACAGGCTATGCCCCGAAGGAGTTCTACGGCGTGATCCATAAACTGGCCGACGATCTCACCTGGCTGAATGACAATCTCGCCGTGCTTCGAACGTACGATGTCCTCAGGGCGGCGGACATGCTGCGCGATCGCTATGAAGTCCGGGATCTGACCATCTACGCGCTCTCCGGCCCGGCTCGGGAATGTGTGTACGGCATACTGGCGGCCCAGCTCGCTCCGGACATACGGCTTGAGGTCGAAGGCGAGGTTCCAGCGTACTCAGACTGGGTCGGAGAACGGCTCTATGATCCGCAGAACATCAAAGCCATCGAACTGCCGGGTGTCCTCGAATGGTTCGACCTGCCGGAGCCGCTCGATCCGTAGGACGCTGGGTCTAACGGAGGATCAATCGGGCCGCAGCGAGCGCTGCAAGCGCCTGTACTGCGCCGTCGAACGCGCGCTGTGGTATCCATGGGAGAAGCCGACGCCCGAGAACAGCCCCTAACGCAGCGAAAGGGGCGAGCGCCACACAGGTCCGGATGGTGTCTGCGTCGACCAGCGGATTGGCCGGATTGGCGTAGCTCAGGGCGATGAATAGCGGCAGCTTCGCGACGTTCACGAGGAAGAAGAACCAGGCCGTTGTACCCATGAACTCGGTCTTCGGAAGCTCCATCGCCTGCATGTAGATGGCCATGATCGGACCGGCCGCGTTCGATGCGGTGGTCGTGAAACCCGCCCCTGCGCCAACCACAGCGACCGCGCCGCGACTGTGCGGGGTGATCCGTCCGCCCATTCGGTTCTGCGCTAGGCGCAGGCCGAGCATCAACAGCACGAGGATGCCGATGAGCTGGTTCATTCGGTCCTGCGGCCCGTGCGCCTCGCCCAACGCCTTGAGCGCGAGAACACCGGCGGCCATACCCACGGCGACCCATGGGATGAGGCCCAGTATCCGATCCCACTTTGCATGGCGCCGATACCATGCGACCGCGAACAGATCGGAGAAGATGAGCAGCGGCAGCATCGTCCCGACGCTGCGCCGCGCTCCGAGGGCCTCGGCAAGGAGCGGTACGACGATGATGCCCGCTCCCGGCATGCCCGTTTTTGAAAAGCCGATGAAGAGGGTCGCGCAGCCTCCGAGTATCCATTGGTACAGTGTGAGATCCATGGGCGCGCTATCTACAGCCAGCATACCTGAGCCTGAACGGTACATTCTGCAGGCGCCCCCGTTCAGCAAGGTCCGCGCCCTATGGTGTAGACTCGTATAATAGGAGGGTTCGCCATGAACACCAGCAACGACTGGGATGTAATCTGGAAGTGGCAATGGTTCCGCCGTGCACAATGGCAGCCCCATTATCGAGACCCCAATCATGCGGAAGGGCGCCCCGCACGAGCGACTCCAATCTGGAGCCAGGCGCTCAAACAGTCGGGCGCGGAACGCGTGCTCGACTGCTGTTGCGGTCTGGGGCTGCGCGCCATCTTGCTCAAGGAAGACGGTTTCGACGTAACCGGCGTCGATGGAAGCGACGTCGCGATCCGACATGCGATTGAGCTGGCCGAAGCGCGGGAGTTGTTCATTCCATTCGAGCGGTGCAGCTGCGAACACCTCGGTGCGCGTTTTCACAACGAGTTCGATGCCGTCATACAGGATGGCCTCATGTGGGCCGGCGATCCGGACCAGCTCCGATTCCTGATCCATAACTGCGCGGCCGCGCTCAAGCGTGGAGGGTCTCTCATCTTTACGGGTCCCGAACAATGGGCGCGGGCCGAGGACCGACAAGCCCGACTGGAACACGCGTGGAACTCGTCTCCGAGGTTTCAGGTGCGTGCGGAGTGCGCTCATGGTGGCATTCACATGACGCTTGTCGTGGCGCGCGACCGCGAGGAGTTCGCCATCGTCGAGCACTACCTGTTCGTAGTTCACGAGAACGGCGTTACCCATCTCGAAACTGCGTCGATACGGAACTCGATGCAATGGACATGGCAGGACCTTCAGGAAGCGTGCATGGAAGCCGGATTTCATTCGGTTCAGACGGTTCAGATCGAGATCGGAGGCCACGAACATCACATCAATGTGGCGCAGCGGTAGCCGGGTAATAACGAAGGAGATAGGATCTTGCTGACAGCGGTTGTCTACGCGTGTCTGATGGCTGCGCCCTTATCGGCGCCCAGCGCTGATTATTATGTATCGCCTGCAGGGAACGATGCCTGGTCCGGAAGATTGGCCGAACCGAACTCATCACGGACGGACGGCCCCCTAGCCTCCATAGAAGCAGCCCTCAGGGCAGGACGACGGCTGAACCGAGGCGCCAACGGCTTGACAATCCTCGTGCGCAAGGGCATCTACCAACTGGAGCGACCACTGACGCTCGGACCAGAGGATAGCGGAGTCGCCCAACGCCCCACGCTCATCGCCGCCTATCCGGGCGAGCGCCCAATCCTATCGGGGGGTTCAAGGATCACCGGTTGGACGATCAAGAACGGCCGCTGGACAGTGACCCTGCCGGATGTGCGTGCGGGACGATGGCGGTTTGAGCAGCTGTTCGTCAATGGAACGAGACGATATCGGCCGCGACTGCCGAAGAACGGTTATTACCTGATCGATCAAGAAGCGGAGTCGTCGCCTGAAGTGGGCGGAGCCGGTTTCGATCGGTTCCAGTTTGCTGGCAACGACCTGAAACCCGAATGGCGCAATCGAGAGGATATCGACCTCCTGTGCTTTCAGGTGTGGACGATGGCGCGCATGCGAATCAAGGATATCGATGCCGCGGCGCGGCTCGTGACGTTCGCGAAACCGACCTTGAGCGCGGCAGGCTACTTCAGCCTTCGAGCCGGTCAGCGATATATCGTGGAGAACGTCCGCGAAGCGCTCACGGCTCCCGGAGAATGGTACCTGGACAACCGTACGGGAGAGCTCAGCTATATCCCGCTGCGCGGAGAGCGTCCTGACCGGGCTGAGGTCTGGGCGCCCCGCTTGGAGCAGTTGGTGGAGTTCAGAGGAGATGGAACCAACCGACGCTGGGTTCAGCATATTATCCTTAGAGGATTGACCTTCGCCCATGCGAACTGGACGACGCCCGCTGAAGGGTATCAGTCGTCGCAGGCGGAGGCGCCGATTGAAGGGGCGATACAGGGTGTGGGCGCCCGACACTGCACCCTGGATCAATGCACGATCACCCACGTAGGCGGTTACGGCGTCGAGTTCGGCGCCGCGTGTCAGAACTGTACCGTACGCGACTCAACCCTGGTCGATCTCGGGGCCGGAGGAGTAAAACTCGGCGAAACGGGGGGCGCCGCCGATCCGGAACTCCTCTCGGGCGGCCATAGCGTACTGAACTCGCTGATCGCCCATGGCGGCAGAATGCATCCCGCGGGTATCGGCGTCTGGATCGGCGCATCACCCAACAACCGCGTGGCCCATTGCGAGATCGCGGATCTCTACTATACCGGCATCTCCGTCGGATGGTCGTGGGGCTACGCGCCAACGGCGGCCCACGACAACATCATCGAGCACAACCACATCCACGACATCGGCCAGGGCGTGCTCAGCGACATGGGCGCAACCTACACCCTCGGACTATCGCCCGGAACCGTCCAGCGCAACAACGTCTTCCATCACGTCGAGAGTTTCGGCTACGGCGGCTGGGGCATCTACTTCGACGAGGGCACCACGGGGATGCTGGCCGAGAACAACCTCGTCTATGCCTGCAAATCCGCCGGTTTCCACCAGCACTATGGACGGGACAACACCGTGCGCAACAACATCTTCGCGCTCAATCGTGAGAGCGAGATCATGCGAAGTCGCGCTGAGGACCACCTCTCCTTCACGTTCGAGCGGAACATCGTCTACTGGGACACGGGCACGCTCCTCGCGGCCACCTTCGCTGGCGATCAATACCGATTCCAAAACAACCTGTACTGGCGTAAAGGGGGCCAACCGTTCGATTTCGCGGGGAGCTCTCTGGCGGAATGGCAGGCGCGGGGTCAGGATATCGGGTCGGTTGTCGCGGATCCGGCCTTCGTCGATCCGGAGCGGTTCAACTTCGACCTGCGCCCATCCTCTCCGTCGGCGAAGATCGGCTTCCGACCATTCGATTGGCGACGCGCCGGACGACGGGAGACCGGTCTTCGGGCCCCGACGAAGGTCCAGACGCCCAGGGCTTATCCCGCGCCGCCTCCGCCTGCGCCGCCGAATCCGATCCGGCTCACGTTTGAGGATCTTCCCGTCGGCAAGCGCCTCCTGGGCGCGGTAACCTATGAGGAGACGCCCGAGGCGACGATACGCGTCTCCGACGAAACCGCCGCAAGCGGCCGGAAGAGCCTGAAGTTTACGGATCGTCCTGCCCAGCAGGCCCGCTACAATCCGCATCTCTTCTTTGATCCGGGCTTTGTGGACACCGTGCTGCGAGGGTCCTTCGCTGTCCGGATCGAAAACGGCGCGCGGCTATATCACGAATGGCGCGATGGGTCCAATCCCTATCGGGTCGGTCCGTCGATCATCATCGATGGCGAGGGCCACGTCACCGCCAACGGTCGAGCGCTGGTGACCATCCCAACCGGTGCGTGGGTCACGATCGAGATTGTTTGCGGGGTGGGTACGAAGGCAACGGGGCGGTACGACCTCACCGTGCGGCTGCCGGGACGTACGGCGCCCCTGCATTTCAACGCCATTCCGTGCCCGTCGAGATTGCCTCGTCTCCAATGGTATGGCTTTGTCGCCGATGCCGATGACGACGCGATCTTCTATTTGGATGACATCGCGCTCAGGCCGGTGCGCGCTCGATGACACGCGCGATCAACTTCAACGCGGGGCCGTCCGCTCTCCCGGAATCCGTTCTGCAACAGGTGGCCGAAGCCGTTCGGGAGATCGGCGGTACGGGCATGTCCATCCTGGAGATCAGCCATCGCGCCGAGCCGTTCCTGAGCCTGCATCGCGACGCTCAGGACCGCCTGCTCGCCCTTCTGGGGCTGTCGCGCGAGTCCTTCACGGTCCTGTTTCTCGGGGGCGGGGCGAGTCTGCAGTTCCTCATGCTCCCGATGAACTTTCTCAGCGCGGACGTCGGCGCCGACTACGTGGATACCGGCACCTGGGCCACGAAGGCGATCGCAGAAGCCCGACGCCTCGGTCCGGTACGCGTGGCGGCAAGCTCCGAGGGAGACCGATATGCGCGCATTCCCGAGGTGGACCGGGTCGACCCATCGTCCCGGTACCTCCATATCACCACCAATAACACGATCGAGGGAACCCAGTGGCGCACTCTGCCGGATGCGGGTGCGATCCCCCTTGTCGCCGATATGTCCTCCGACATCCTCTCCATGCCGAGGGATTTCGGCCGATTTAGCCTGATCTATGCCGGCGCCCAGAAGAACCTCGGCCCGGCCGGAGTTACGATCGTCCTGATCAAACGCTCCTTCCTTGAGACCGCGTCGGACAACCTGCCGCCGATGCTCTCGTATCGGGTCCAGCACGCCGAGGATTCCCTATACAACACACCGCCGGTCTTCGGCATCTACGTCGTCGGATTGGTCTGCCGGTGGATCGAAGAGCAGGGTGGTCTCGCCTCCGTCGCGGAGCATAACGCCGCCAAGGCGCAATGCGTCTACGATGCGCTCGATGCATATCCCGATGTCTTTGAGCCGACAGTAGCGATCCCCGAGCATCGCTCCCAGATGAACATTACCTTTCGATTGCGTAATCCGAGCGTCGCCGACGACTTCCTTAAGGGCGCCCGAGCTCTCGGAATGGTCGGGCTCAAGGGTCATCGTTCGGTGGGCGGTTTCCGGGCGTCGCTCTACAACGCCGTGCCGCTCGAAGCCGCAGCGCGATTGGCGGAGTACCTGACGTCGTTCGCCCGCCGATAGGCGAGCGTGGACCGGGCTTCTTGGAGAGCGCGGGGATGCCGGCAGCTCCACCCGATGACACGGGACCCGACCCGGTATCACGGCTCGTCGAGCGCCTGATCGAAGCGCCGTCGACGCGGCTGGCGCAGGCACGCAGAGCGCTCGTCCAGCTGCAGGATGAGCGTCGGGTAGGCGCCCTGGCCGCGGCGTTATCGATGCACCGCACCTCCCGAACGGCTTATGCGCGGATCATCCGAACCCTGTGCGAGATCGGAGCCGACGGCGCTCTCGAAGCGCTGCAGGCGGAACTGCTGCGGCCCGACTGCTATCATCGGACGATCATCGCACATCTCGCCGCGCATCGACGGTACGCAGTCCTCCTGAATGCCATACCCGACGCACGGCGGGCCGTGCAGCGGGCCATCGCACGTACGCTCGCGAAGGGCCGAGTCGGCGCAGGAGTCGGACCGATCTGCCGCCATGCCCGCTATAAGAACGGGGCCACGGACCGCTTTATGGTCGAGGCGTTACGCGCTTACGGCTCACCCGGTCGGCTGGTCGACGCCGTCCTCGAGGATAACGCCCTCAGTGACATGGAGCGAATCGACGCGATCATGCGGGTACGCGACCTCCCCGGAGTCTTGAGACGCCTGGACCTCGACCGGCATCTAACCGTACGCTCGCGCGGCGCAACCTCCTTAGCCGCGACTGCACGCCGCACCGACGTCCTATACCGTGAAAGAACGAGGCTGGTTCGGCCCGCTGCGAGTTCGACCGACGGACTCCTTCTTCGCCCTGCGAAGGGTGTCGACGCCTCGACCAACGAGCGGCTGCTGCGCCCAAGCGAGACCCCCTCAGACACGACGGACGAGGAAGAACCGCCGCGCGGCTGGCTGGCCAACCTGATCGAGGCCCTCCGAAACGCCTTTACGGCGGAGTAATCGGGCGTTCATCGATCGGGGTCTACGACCATCGGGCGCAGAACCGACCGCGCGACGGCCAACGCGATCAGTCCGTTCGCATCGGCAACCGCATTCGAAGCAGGGTGCCCTTACCCTCGGCGCTGGTCCCTTCGAGAACCCCGCCGTGGGCGCGCACAGCGTTGAACACGATCTTGGTTCCGAGTCCCGAGCCGCCCGGTTTCGTACTGTTCGCCTCACCCCGGAGCAACCGTTCGAGGATCTGCGGCGGCATACCGGAGCCGGTATCCTCGACCTCGATTACGATCTCCGGTGAGGCCGCTCCTCCGTCCGTCGTCTCGATGCGCGTTCGCACGGCAACCCGACCGCCGGTCGGCGTCTCGGGAATGGCGTTGTTAACGAGATTGTACAGAGCGCTTCGGATGAAGAACGGATCCAGGCGCGTCGGCGGCATGTCCACGAGCTCGCGCTCCAGGGTGACGCCTCGCTCCCGAGCCACGGGGCTCAGCTCCGTGATCTGCTCGGCAATCAGTTCGCCGAGGTCGCAGAGCTGCATCTGAGCTTCCGATTGGATCCCTTTGAGTACATCAGAGATCAGTCGGGTATGTTCCTGGACCGCCCTCACCTGAGCCCGCAGGATCTCGGTGTACTCCGGATACTCCTCTCGAACCCGCTGGATCGCCGTTATTAGTTCACGCCGGACATCCGGGCTCAGGCCGTCGCCCAGTGTGTCCAGAGCCTGCACCATCTCATCCAGATCGGACTCCAACATGTCAGCCACCATGGCAACCGGGGCGATCCGATTCTTGATATCGTGGCTGAGATTGCCCACCGCTCTGGCCACCGCAGCCATCTGGGCCTCCCGTTGCAGATCGGCATTCTCGATGGCCGTAGCCGACACAGCTGCGACGATCTCGAGGACGGAGATATCGTCATCGTTGAAATCGCCCGTCGTCTTATTCAGTATCTGCATCACACCGACAGGATCGCCGCCCTGTTTCATCAGCGGCACGGTGACGGCGTTAATGGTGACGAAGCCGACGGCTTCACCGATATCGCGTCGGTGGCGTTGCGCAGCGCCGGGGTCGTTGCTCAGAACGGTGCGGCCTGTTCGGAAGACCTCGCCCGCAATCCCTTCCCCGGCCGGCATCGCTTGACCGATGAGCCGCGACGAATGCGGCGGCCCGACGACATACTGAAAGACTAGCGCATCATCCGCAGGGCGGTGGAGGTAGATCGACCCGGCGCTGGCATCGACTGCCTGCATAGAGATCGATAGTGCATCGCGGATGCGATCATCCAGGCTCAACCTCGCGAAGAGGCCCTGGGTGATGCGATGAACGGCGGCAATCTGCCGAACACAGGCTTCCGTCGGATCGATGGGAGCGGGGTTAGTCAGCGGCATCGGTCGCTTTCCTTGCCGATGATGGCCTTCGCTTCGCGGCGGAGTCCTTCGGAGCCGTTGTAGGTCGCGCCGATGATACGACGACTGCGGTGTCTCGGATCACGACAGGACTCTTCAGTGTCAGATTGCCTTTGTCCTTAACGCTCACGGGCTCACGGTGGGCGACCTTGCCGGTGGTCGTATCGTACCAGACAGCCTCGTAGCTTCCGCTCTTCATACCGCGCAGCGTTAGAACTCCGCTGGTCGAGGATGTCAGGCGGTTATAGACCCAGAGTAGGGCGTACCGGTTGTTCACTTTGCCGAGAACGCCCAGAGCCGGCGCATAGGGATCGAGGGTGATCGCGCTCATCACCACCCAATCGGGGCCGTCGTTTTCGATCTGGATCGTGTGGGCGCCCGCTCCCACTTTGGCCGAAACGACATCGTTCACATCCCGATCCTTATCCGCGCTCGGATAGGTCTTCTCGGCAGCCCGCGCACCATCTACGTGAATCGTCACACGCCCGCCACTCCGTGCCACCTGATTGATCGACACCCCGACCGACCCGGCCTCGGGAAAGTCCACACGCAGGGTCAACCGCGAGAACATGTCCTTGTGGGCCTGTCCCTGAAGATAGGATGGGATCGCACCTGTTCCGGAGGTCCTATCCCCGCCAACGGATTCGACGGCGCCGTCGGGTCGCACGACGTACTCGGTCTGCTTCACGCTCGCCCAGCCGCCACCGGGTCGAAGCGCAAGGGGTCCGCGCACGCTGGTCTGCACCTGGACCGACGCTGGCATCAGGTCGGTATAGGCCCCGGCTCCGGATTGGGCTACGAAATCAGCGACCGGGCGGAAACGATCGTACCAGCCCTGCTGATCCACCTGATCCCACGACCAGTACTGCGCCGCACCCGGCGTCATGCTTACGACGCTGGACCAGAGCGCTTTGTGCAGGAATGTCCCATCGTCCTTCAAGCCGCCCGGCCCGATCTCCCCGTAGAACACCGGTTTTGTGCGTTTCGCATGGTCAAACGCGTTCGTGACCGCGAGCGCATCGCCTGGATACGCGTGGGGCTGGATATAGTCCATATCGGCCCATAGCTCCGCCGGTTCGAGCATCGAGCTCGTGGTAATCAGATGCCGGTACGGATCCTGATCGCGAAGGAACTTCGCCATCCCGCGATGCCAGGCGACCACCTCATCGGTGTGCTTATTGGCCACCGCGTCCGTCCATTCCACCTCATTGAACAGTTCCCAGGCCATGATGCTCGGGGAATAGCCCCAACGCGCGAGGATATAGCGGTATTTGGCTCGTGTGAGGGCGATTGCGCGGCTATCGGAGAAGAACTCCCCGGGCGTGGAGAGGTAGCCGCCGTTCGCCTTGTTCCATGGGTTCTCGGCCCAGTTCGGATTGACGCGGGTTGAGTACTGGCCGTGATGCTGAAGCACCACCTGGATGCGGACTCCGGCGTGTTCCGCCGCCTCGATCGTCCTGTCCCACCACCGTGCGACCTCCAGATCCAGTTCACCGGGATTCACCTTCTTGTTCATCACCCAATCGAGGTTGGAGCCGCCCCAATGGCACATCCACACTCGGGCCCAGTTCCCTCCCGCGCCGCCGAGTTTGCCGAGAATGGACGCAACCTCGCCCCACGCGGCGTTCATGCCGACCGGATAGTACAGCGAACCGTCATCACAGACGAATCGGCCTCGGCGCTCGTCGGTGCGAACAAACCCGGACGACGGCGTGCCGGATACGGTGAAGTCCCGGGGTTCGAGGTTGGACGGCTGGAGGTCCTTGCCGTTGCGTGTCACGCTCCGAATCGAGAACCGGCCGGGCTGCGTCGGTGTATAGCGGACTCGCCACGTTTGCCCGCCATCGTAGAACGCCGGAATGGCAACGCTGGCTCCTGTCGGCGTCTGAATGTGCACTTTGATGTCGTTCTGCTGGTAGTCGAACGGGTTCCCATCGATGCCGGCGAGCTCCATGCTGACGTCAACCCGGGGATAGGTCCCTCTCGTATCGCCGGTTCCGGATCTCCCAGCGCCGCCGGTCGCGAGACCGCCAGGGGTTCCATAGCCGCCTCCGAGACCGCTATCCAATCCCCCACCTCGCAGGCCGCTGGAGAAATCGGGCGCGCCGCAGCCGCTGAGCGCCGCGAGCAAGCCGAGGCTGAACACTAAGGCCGATCGACGCATCATTCATCTCCTCCTGGCATCCAATGCATCCCATTCCGCATAGGTTCGTCTGGGCTCCCCGCAATACGCCTCGAGCATCGCCTTCGCGGTCGCCGTAGCCGGGATCACCCGAACACGATCGATCGGACATGGCATCCATGGCACATGGCCCATCATGCGGCAGACCAGCGGGCGGACCGGATAGATCCGACATCGCCCGGCCGTCGTGTCGCGAAACTCGCAGACGGAAACCTCGATCTCGTCGCCGACGTCGATCGACCGCGGCCGGCTCGATCGAACCCCCGGACTTTGATCGACATAACCGCGGATCCGGCTCCATTCCGCCCGGGTCATCGGGACGTCCGTGGTGCAGCGGAGCCCGCAACCATCGCACCCGTTGCAGACCGACAGATCCGCAAGGTCCTCCCAGACCGCAGACAGGGTGGAAGCCATCGAATATCCCCGGCTAGCCGCTGCCGCCGGTCGTGGTCTTTCGCGGCTCGGACGCCGGCGTGACGGGCGCGGGAGTATAGATCTGCAGTTTTCGGTCCAGAGCCTTGACCTTAGCTTCATCCACCAGAGACGCCATGGATTGCGGAACGGCAATAACCGTATCGAGGCCATCGGAGACGTAGCGCAATCCCGGATTCTGGTCGAAATACTTGAGATAGTACTCCAGTGTGCCGGCTTTGGTCGCCTGTCGCGGATCGGGCAGAACACGTTCGATCGCAGCGGGATCTCCCGATGCAAACTGGCCAGCGAAGGGGCCGACCTTCCCTACTTTGCCGATCGTCGCCATCGTCGGCCGCCAGGCCGCCAGGGCCACGGCGCTCATATGATAGGTAAAACCGTCGGCCGTCCCGTCCACACACGCCTTCCGGGCCGCTGGATCTCGCGGTATGTTGCCGTACGGAATCGCGAGGGACGTAACCTGCGCGTCTGGCAGCTCCGCCTGGATCGCCTTGATCCCTCCTGCGATCTCCTTCGCAACCCCCTGCGCCGAGAGGCGGCGGAAGTTCGCATGGCTCAAGGTGTGGCACCCGATTTCCGAACCGATCGCAACAAGATGCGCAAACTTCTGCCCCACGAGGCCAAGCTGGCCGAAGGCGGGCGGATTGGACCCACCCTGCAGCACGAAGAACGTGCCCTTGGGCTTGAAGTCGGGATGATCACGACTGAACGCCTCCATAATCCCGACGGCGCAATCGGGATCGATCTCGGATCCGGCAGGGTCCAGATACGCGAACTGGCTCCGATATGCGTCATCAAAGGTCAGCACCACGGGTGACTTGCCTGCAGGCAGATCGATCCGATTCTCGGCGTATTCGCGGAGGGTGACCGGCAGAAAACCCCGGTCGTACAGATCCTTGAGGTCCTTCCGAAACTGGTCCGGTGTCCGGTTCATCTCATTATTCGGACGATTCGCTTCGATGCGATGGTACATGATGACCATGACCGCACCGGCCTCGTTGGGTACGAACTCATTGAGTATCGCATCGCTGACCGAGGTTGGTCTGGGCGGCGGTGGCGGTGGTTGCGGCTTTGCCTCCCGCGCCGGCTCGGCCTTTCGGCAACCGCTGCCTGCTATCGCAAGGAAACTGACGAGCAAAGCCAGCACGCGGAGGCGCATGCCGGGATACCGTACATCCATAGGGACCTCATTCTGGCGGTCTGCTAGACCGCCGTCCGACTGATACTACGATTATACGTCAGACCACGGCTGGCTGTGACAGCATCGGTCGGATCGAACCCAATAAGCCTCAATGCGTTGACCTTACGGACGTAACTGGATATACTGAGTTGGCCAATCGGCAGACGGATATTGGATCGGACGCCGAACTGCAGTGCGCAGGAGAGGGGGCTTCGCAATGCCGACGGACGCCTCGGACAACGGATCGATGTCGTCGCTGCGGGTTCGATCGCGTCGTACGCCTTCGATCGCCTCCATCGCAGGGTTCATGGAGTATCTCTCTCCATCCGAGTTGTCCTCTCCCGAGACTCCCTTCGGCATCCAGATCGGCGACCCCGCTGCTCCGGTCACCGCTGCCATCGTTGCGCCCATGGTATCCGCGAACGCGATCGGTATCGCGGAAACCAGATCCGACGCGCTCCTCATCACGGCGGCTCCGCTGATCACCCATCCCTTGACCGCGATCCGAAGCGACGATCCCGTCGGTGAGCGGATCGTTCGATTGATTGAGAAGCGCGTAGGCCTGCTGGTTCTGCCAAGCAGCATCGCCGCCGCACCCGGCGGATTGGACGACGCCCTTGCCGCGCGCCTGGGCCTCGCGGGTACGAGCGCCTTGCGCCAGACCGCCTGCGAATCCCTCTTCAAGATAGGGGTCTATGTCCCGCCAGAGGCCGCCGACTCGCTGCTGTTCGCGGCCTCGGAAGCCGGTGCAGGCTACATCGGCAACTATAGCCACTGCTCCTTCCAGTCTCCCGGTACCGGCACATTCCTGCCGGAGGACGGTGCGACGCCAACGATTGGCACAGTCGGCACGCTGGAACGGGTCAATGAGGTGCGGCTCGAGATGATCGTGCCGCAACGGGAGCTCCAGGGCGCGCTGGCAGCCATCCTGGACGCCCATCCCTATGAAGAGGTCGCGTATGATGTGATCGCGCTCCGGAATCCCGGAGCGCCCTATGGTAGAGGGAGAGTTGGGGACCTACCGCTGCCCGTCCATATCGACACGATTCTGTCCCAGATTCAAGACGCGCTCCCCGGGGTCTCAATCCGCTGCTCCCATCAACCGTCCTCGCCGATCTCGCGCCTTGCCGTCACGAGCGGGATGAGCGATGGGCTGACTCGAGAAGCGGCTCGAAGCGGCGCTGGCGCCTTCATCGTCGGGGTCGCGTCGCCGGAGGATCTGTTGATCGCAGGTTCGGGAGCGATCGTCCTCATCGAGATCGGCTTCGCAGCTTCCGTAGGTCCAGGCCTCGAACGGCTATGCGATCAGCTCTCACGTACGTTCGGCGACGATGGCGTTGAGGTTATTCGCTGCAGTCAGTAATCCAACAAGCGGTTTACAGCAACCGATCCATGAGCAAGGTGGTTCACCATGAAAGTTTATATCACACGTGAGATCCCCGAAGAGGGCCTGACGATCGCACAGACCGCGGCCGAGATCGAGGTCTGGCCCGGCGAACTGCCGCCGACACGAGAGCAGTTAGCCGAAAGGGTGCGGGACGTCGACGGTCTCCTTTGCCTGTTGACGGACGCGATCGACGGTTGGCTTCTCGATCAAGCGCCGAAGCTGCGCGTCGTCAGCCAGCTCGCTGTCGGCTACGATAACATCGACGTTGCGGCCTGCACCGCCCGAGGGATCAAAGTCGGGAACACGCCGGGCGTGCTAACCGAAACTACGGCGGACCTGGCCTTTGCGCTGCTGCTCGCCGCAGCCCGTCGTCTTCCCGAAGGTGATCGCGTCGTCCGGAACGGCGGATGGCACACATGGTCCCCGCTGTTCCTGGCCGGACGCGACGTCCATCATGCCGTCCTCGGGATCATTGGGATGGGCCGCATCGGCTACGAGGTCGCTCGTCGGGCATCGGGTTTCCAGATGCAGGTGCTGTATGCGGATGCCCAGCCCAATGCCCAGGCGGAACGGGACTTCGGGGCAAGGCTGGTGACCATGGACGCGCTGCTGGAGAACAGCGACTTCGTGACCCTGCACACGCCGTTGTTACCCGCAACCACCCATCTGATCGGCGAGCGGGAGCTGGCGCTGATGAAGCCGACCGCGGTCCTCGTCAACACCTCGCGGGGACCGGTGGTGGATCAGCGCGCGCTATACAAAGCGCTGGTCGAGGGGACGATCGCGGCTGCCGGACTGGATGTCTTCGAACATGAACCGTTATCGGCCAACGACCCGTTAACGCAGCTCGACAACGTCGTGCTCCTGCCGCATATCGGCTCGGCTTCCATCGCCACGCGAACGCGTATGGCGGTGATCGCCGCCGAGAATCTCGTCGCAGGACTTAGAGGCGAACCGCTGCCCTGCCCCGTGAACTGAAGGCGCGAACTCCTCAGGCGAGAACGACCCGCCGCAGCGTGTGAAGCCGATCGTACGTGAGCTGGACAATGCCGTCCAGATGGATGTCCCTCGGCAGGATAACCCAGTTCGCCATGGAACGGACGTTGCGCTCGATCTCCGGCCAGATAGCGGTGATCTCAGCGTCGGTCAGCGGCTTCTGCTCGCCGGCCGCTGCCAGCTCGTTCATCTCCCGGATCGTTCGTAGTTCGACACCCGGCAGATCTCGAACGCTCAATGCCGCGAGCCGCAGGGATTCCAGCGCCGTCGCGAGCTCGTCAGCCGACTTGCGGCGCGGCGTCGCCACACCCTGTGCGCTCGCCGGGTCGGACGGCAGGTAGCCGGTGGGATTCCTGCCGCCGGCGAATGGGATCCCATCCCAGAAGGCATGGTGGAGGATCCGGCTCGGATGGCCAAGAAACACCTGCGCCCACTGGACGCCTGCGTCCCGATTGGCCAGGAGGCTCGCGGCAAGCCGAGCCCGATTGGCTTCGGAGGCTGCTACGTCCTCATACTGGGAATCGCCCGCATGCAAGCCGTCCGGATAGGCGAACACGCCTTCAAAAGTATGGATGTCGCCTGCCGGCGCCCGCGTGTGCGCATAGACCACCGAGGCTCCGCCCAGCCGAGCCATGGCCCCGTTAATCTGAGGTCCCCATGTGTTGCCGGGTCCTCCCCAGCACGAAGGACGACGCCCCCAGACGTGCTCGATCGCCGCGAAGGCCGGGGTCTCCTGCCGAAGGGCTGTTTCCACACCATCTGCCCAGCCTTTATCCCACAGATATTCGACGATCGTCGGATGGAAGCTGTGATAATCGGTATGGCTGCCGAGATCATGCTGACCGAGAGCCTCGAGAACATCGCGACGATCCCGCTGCACCCACTGCCGCACCCGCTCGCCGACCACGCAGAACGTCGCCTGGATCCCCTCATCCGTTAGAAGCCGGGCGCACTCCGCAGCGATATCATCCGCCTCGGGCGAGATGATATCCTCGACATCGAGAAGAAAGCTTACATACATGATATTCCCCCGGCGGTGCAGATGCGCCGCCGTATGTCAATCGAGCAGTTCGCCCGGCCGGAACCAGAGGTCGAGCTCCGCGCGGGCCGTCTCAGGTCCATCGGAACCATGGACCAGATTGGCCTGGATATCCGTCGTATAATCGCCCCGGATCGTTCCCGGAGCCGCCTGCTCGGGCTTGAGCGCCCCCATCATCTGCCGAACCAGCGTGATGGCCTGAGGCCCTTCGATCGCCAGCGCCACTACCGCCCCGCCGGTGATGAACTCGACCAGCTCGCCGAAGAACGGCTTATCCCGGTGTACGGCGTAGTGGCGCTCCGCCAGACTTCGGTCCGGACGGAGCAGCTTCAACCCAACGATCCGAAGCCCGCGTCGCTCGAACCTACCGATGATCTCGCCGATGAGCCGCCGGTCGATCCCGTCCGGCTTCACCATGACAAACGTTCGTTCCACAACTCCTCCTGAAAGGCCGGGGACCCAACGACCCATCCCAGGCGCGGACATCGGCGCGATTATACCTGCCTTGACGGGCGCTGCCGGCAGGATAACGCAGCAACCCATCGAGCGCCGATACAACGTCATCGGTCCATGCCGACGATGGTCGTTCGTTTTCATCAGCGCGCCGGCCGAACTCATCAGGAAAGCCGCTAGTTGCTGGGAACCTTGCGTATAGTAGGCGCGTCTATTACGTGAGGTCAGGATCAAGCCACGTAGATCCGCCCGATCCAACAATACAGACTGGGGGATCCAGCCCACCGTAGATAAAACTACAGTAGATTTGGGTGTATTCCTACGGTGAGATCGGCAGATGGTATGGTATAATCGCTTGGATTCGTTCTGCACTACTACGAACGTCGTGCGGAACGAATCGATCATAGCTATACCAAACCGAATCGGCGGGCCAATATCCGTCAACACCATCGATATCCACTCCGTGCTGTACGGAGAGTTCGGAAAGGACATCATCAATCATGAATAACTCTGATCGTTCTGTGAACCCCAACGCTCGGCTTGCGTATGCACGCCCGACGGCGACTTTCGTCGAACTGGCGCCCGAGGAGCGTCTGATGAGTTGCGCCAAGACGCCGAGCGACGCTATTTGCGATGACCCGATCGGCCAGGGATTCAGCTCTAGCTAACTCGTTCCCTCAGCAGTCCACTTTGCGGCGGTGGCGTCCGCGCGCATCGACACCGGTCCCAATGATCCAGGCCTCATTATGAATCTGGCGTGGATTGATTTGGATCATCCAACGCACTTCATCACTGAGCAGTGGCTGACGGCCTCTGCTCAGTGTCCTATAGGGAGATATGAACTTGAGAACCAAAAGCGGCTTTGTTCTACGCGAAGTTGGCGAAGGCACCGTACTGGTGCCGACCGGCGAACGCGTGGTGGATATGAATGGCATGGTCATCCTCAATGACACGGCGAAGTTCATCTGGGAGCGGCTTGACGGTACGAGATCCGCTCACTCCATCGCGGCCGAGCTCGAAGAGGCATTCGACGTAACGGCGGATCAGGCATCCGAGGATGTGACCGATTTTCTAGCGGAGCTGGAACGGCTGGGAATGCTCGAGACCGAAGATGCTGCCGACTGAATATAAGGAACTGACGAAAACCCTCCTTGGTCGAGCGGCCGAGATGGGGGTTCCGATGAGCGGCACCTTCGAGCTGACAAGCCGGTGCAACCTCGAATGCGCGATGTGTTATATCCGCACCCGTGCTGGCGATCGCGCGATGAAGGCGAGCGAGCTCTCCACGGCCGAGTGGCTGGATCTGGCTCGTCAGGGCGTCGATGCCGGGATGATGTTCCTCCTCCTGACGGGCGGAGAGGTGTTCCTCCGACCGGACTTCTTCGATATCTATGAGCCATTAACCGAAATGGGGCTCCTCCTCACCCTCTTCACGAATGCTACGCTGATCACAAGCTCCGGCGCCAGGAGATTGGGACGCAGGCCCCCGGGCCGGACCGAGATCACGCTCTATGGAGCCTCCGAGGAGACCTACGCAGCAGTTACGGGCCATCAGGGCGGGTATGCGCGATGCATTCGAGGCATCGAGTTGCTGCTCGATGCCGGCATCAAGCCGAAACTGAAAACCACGCTGTCCCGCATCAACGCCCACGAGTTCGACACGATGCAGGAGATGGCGGATCGGTGGGGTCTGAGCTTTAGCGCCGCCTGGCTCCTGACCAAACGGCGCGATTTCTGCAGCAGTTCAATCGAGGATATCCGATTCTCCGCATCGGAAGCGGTCGATATGGAGTTCCGCGATGTTAGCGCCGTTGAGCGGTTCAAGACCATCGCCGCCAGACCCGAGCCTATGAAGAACGAAGACGCGTTCTATTGCCATGCGGGCCGCAGCTCCTTCGTCATCGGCCCGTCTGGAGATATGAACATCTGCATCGACCTCTGTCTCCCGCGCGCTCGACCTACAGAGGTGGGATTCCTCAAGGCGTGGCAGGAGGTGAAGGACTTCATACCGACCGTTCCTCAGAGCTCGAACTGCGCTAGCTGCGAACTTAGCGACTACTGTGCGCGTTGCCCGGCATGGAGCTACGTCGAGACCGGCGGACTAAGCAACTCCGTCGATTATCTGTGCGAGGTCGCCAAAGAACGGAAGGAACGGATTGCTGAGGTGATCTCGGCTTGAGTTCCCTTCGCGTAACGATCGGCGGCATCACTCTCCGGATCTCAGCATCCGGAGAGTTGCCTGCCGGTTTCATCGCCGAGCGAATGACACGCTTCTTGGAGCCCGAGGACACCTCAACCATCCCATCGATCGACCTTACCTACATCAACGAGGATCCTTCCGGTCTACCCCTCGGACCCCTTCTCTATGATCCGGGTTCCATTTGGCGATTGCATCGCTCGGCGACCTCGGATGGTTACGCTGCAGTCATCTCCTACTCCGATGGCGGCGCACTCACCTCGCGCGCCTGTCTCCTGGAGGTGGATCCCTGCTGGACCCGCTGCAGGATGACCGAGCTGTCGCATGCAGCGCATTGGAGCAGCCTGTTGAATCTCGGGGCCGGTGAGCTCCTCGTCCGAACTCGCATTATCCACGAGCAGGGCATCGTGTTTCATGCCACAGCCATCGATGACGGCGGCCGGGGAATCCTCATGGTCGGTCACTCGGGGGCGGGCAAGAGTACGCAGAGTCTCACCTGGCAGAAGCAGCCCGATACCGTCGTGCTGAGCGATGATCGTATCGCAGTGCGACTGGAATCGGCTGGCGCCCGCGCGTACGGAAGCCCGTGGGGCGGCACAGCCGATATCGTCAGCGCTGCTTCCGTGAACCTGAATGCGATCCTCATCCTCGAGCAGGCTCCCGATAACGCGCTCATCCCGATGGACGCGCTGAATGCGATCTCGATGCTCGCGGTCCGGTCGTTCATGCCCTACTGGAGCCCCGAGCTGGTGGAGACCGCGCTGGATACGCTTCAGACGCTCGTTGCGACCGTTCCAGTCTATCTTTTTCGATGCCGACCCGATGATTCCGTCATCCCCGTGGTACGCTCTATCTTGTGACGCTCAGCTGCAAGGAACTCATCCCATTGATCTGTGCCGCGCTCGATACAGGAGCGCGTGTTCGTTTCACCGCGACTGGCAGCAGCATGTTCCCATTCCTGCGCAATGGCGAAACGGTGGAGATCGAGCGTGTGGAAGACGGTGAACTGCGACCAGGCGACGTGGCGCTTGCAGAACGGGCTGATGGTTCCTACGTACTCCACAGAATCGCGGATATCCGACAGGATCGGGTTTTCATGGTCAGCGATGCCGGCAATGAGGACGGTTGGCTGCCTCTGACCTCCATCATCGCCCGCGCCTGTGCGGTCCGCCGCAACGACCGTTGGATCCGCCTCGATACGGCCGGGGCGCGTCGGCTTGGACTGGGCTGGACTAAGCTCCATTTCGTGGGACCGCCTTTGCTGGGGGTAGCCGTACGAGTGCGGGCGAGGCTGCGCGGCAAGCGTGCGAAGCGCGCCCGATATCATGGCAGTCCTAACTGACGCGGCGATCGCGCCATCCGAGTCGCGCCTTACCGCCGTCGATAACGAGACCGATCTTCTGCTGGCTCTGTGCCGCTGGATCGCCGATGGCGATTCTCTCACCGGCTCGCTCGTCACGGGGTCACGTGCGGTAGATGCAGAGACGGTCAGGATCATCGGATACCACGGGCTGAAGCCGGCGCTATACGCCGCCCTGAAGGCCGCGTCCGGCGACACTCCCAACCTGATGGACGACCTGAAGCGAGCGTATTTTGCGCAGGCGGCGCGATCCGTCCGCGCGATGGAACAAGTGGCCGAGGTCGGAAGGGTGTTCAACGAGGCCTGCATCCCGTTCATTCTCCTCAAAGGCAACGCGACGGTGTTGTCCGTACACAGGGACCCGGCCCTCCGTCGTGTCAGTGATATCGACGTTCTTGTTCGGGAAGACGATGTAGACCGTGCGATCGCGGCGCTTCAGTCGGCGCGATTCGAGAAGATCGACATCTGCAGGTCGGATGCTGAAGAGTGGATCAATATCCGTTATCTCGGCGGAGTGACGCTTCGACGCGCGTCCACTCTTTCGGTCGAGATTCATACGAGTCTGTTACACGGCCACGGCGACCGAGATACATCGGTACAGGACATCTGGGGTGCGGCCGCGCCAACCGATATGGGAGGCTGGACCGCCTGGACCGTACCGCCGGCTATTGCCTACATCAGCGCTGCTGTGCACCTGTACAGCGATTCGACCCGCAGCGTGCCGGCCTATAAGGACGTTGTGGACTTGCTTCTGTTGGCCAGGCGCATCGAGTCGGACTCGGATTGGGCTTCGGTCGAGCGCTGCACCGAACGATGGAATCTTCCAACCATCGTCAGGCCGGTCGGCGCCTTTCTCAATCGGTATCTGGATGGTCGCGTACCGGGGTGCAGAGACGACCGTCCGTTTATGAGCGCCACAGCGCTGACGCATCAGCCGACACACCTCCGGGGTCAGGGTCGGATCATCGATGGGCTTGCGATCCGCCTTCGTTTCGTACGGATGCTGCCGAACCGCTGGGCGCGCGTTCGGTTCTATATTGGAGTGGTATTGCCGCATCCTGGGTACCTCCGATGGCGCTTCGGAGTCGCTCCGAACCGACCGATCTGGCCGTACTATCTTCGGCACATCGTTCGCGGAGGATATCGTCTGGTACGGGATGCTGGCGTCAAAGCGGGCTGGCGATGGCGCCGACGGGATTGATCAGTCGAGCGCCTTCAGTACTGCGGCAGCGGTCTTGTGATTGCCGAACGGCGGCATCACATAGACCCCGTCGGTCCCACCTCTGGCGCGAATCAGGAAGCGGCGCGCCACGTCGAGGCCGAATCGGCGCGCATCTCCATCGCTGAGATCGGCGATTCGGGCGCGTATCTCCTCTGGGATTCGAATGCCGGGCACCTCATTGTGCATGAACTCACAATGTCGGGAGCTCCGCAACGGGAGAAGCCCGAAAAGGAGCGGTAGGCCGACGCGCCTGGCGGCCGATACGGCCGTATCGAGCGCCTGTTCGTCGAAGATCGGCTGCGTATAGACCATGTGCGCGCCTTCGTCCCGTTTCCTGGCGAGACGATCCGCCTCGGCGTTGGGATCCGGGGCGAGAGGATCGAACGCGACGGCGATCGTAAACGCGGTCGCAGAGCCGATCGCAGATCCGGAAAGATCCAGCCCTTCATTGAACCTCCGAAGAATACGCACCAGCCCCACGGAATCGATATCGTACACCGAGGTCGCACTCGGGTAGTCGCCGATTAGGGCTGGATCGCCCGTGACCGCGAGGATATTGCGCAGCCCGAGGGCATGACAGCCGAGGAGATCCGCCTGAACGGCCAGCAGGTTGCGATCTCTGCAAGCAAAGTGGAGCACCACCTCAGCGCCGGTCCGTTGCTGGACGAGATGGGCAACCGTCATGGCGCTCATGCGCAGCCGAGCGCGCGCCCCATCGGAGATATCGATCACGTCCACCCCGGCTGCTCGCAGCGCCTCGGCGCCTTCAAGGACGACGCTGATGTCCAGCCCTCTCGGCAGATCGAGTTCGACCGCTTTGACATACACCTTGCCCAACTTGTGATGCAACTCCGAGTATTCCGATAGAGGCGCGGCGCTCACTGCCGGCGCCGCAGGAGAGGCCGCAACAGGAGCAATGTCCGTCCGTGCCCGGGGCGCTTGATCGCGCAGGGCCTCTGCGACGGCCCGGATATGCAGTGCGGATGTTCCGCAGCATCCGCCGATAATCGACGCTCCGGCTTCGACGAGGGTCCTGGCTTGTCGTCCGAAATACTCCGGCGTCACCGCATATCGGATCTCACCGCCCACCCGCTGGGGCAGTCCGGGCGTGGGCATCGCGCTAACCGGTACATCCGTGCTCGACGCGATCGCCCTGATGATCTGGGACATCCGTTGCGGACCGATGGCGCAGTTGGCGCCGATCGCGACTACCCCGGGCCATGCACTGACCCGCTGAGCGTACCGTTCCGGCAATCCGGCGCTGAGGGTCTCTCCATCTTCGACGAAGACCTTCTGCACGATCACCGGTATATCGCTTACGCTTCGGACGGCCCGAAACGCGGTCTCCATCTCGTCGATGTCGTGGAACGTCTCGAGCAGAATGAGGTCGACGCCCTCGCCGATCAGGATCTCCGCCTGCTCGCGAAACGCGTCTGCCGCTGCGTCGGGATGGACCGCACCGGAAGGGGCGAGCGCCCGGCCGCAGGGTCCGATCGCCCCGGCCACGGCCGCCCTCCCGGCCGCGGCTTTGATGGCGATCCGAGCCGCTTCTCGATTGATCTCCAGACACTGGCGCTCCAGGGAATACGAGCTCAGCTTGATGCGGTTGGCGCCGAATGTATTGGTTTCGATCAGCTGCGCGCCTGCCGCGATGTATTCCGCATGGGCATCTTCGACGACGCCGGGATCGATCAGGTTCGCGCGCTCATACGGCAGCGGTACACGGCGCGATGAGAGCAACGTCCCCATGGCTCCGTCCGCCACCGCCACATTGTTTCTAAGCCGATCGATCCAATCGCCTACCCGGTCCATCGCGAGGCACCTCGCCTTTCTGCAACGTATTCAGAACCGTGAGTCTACCCGTCGATGATCATCGCTCGGCGCATCGGCGGGAGGCTGAGCCCTGTATGAGGTACTCCTGGCCAACACCCTTGAGCCGCCGACGCCACACTCTGAATCCAGATCGTCGGCGATAGCGGCCATACCATGAACCATCCGCCCCTCGCATACCGAAGCGAACCATCGACCATGAACGAGACGTGATCATGCGCACGTGGCCCCATCGATACGATACATTCCGGCAGGGTTGTAGGGTATTCATTCCGCGATGAACGCTAAACGTACGATGCGGCCAATGGCACCATCGATCCGCACGGGAGAGCCGCTGAAGGGCTACGAGCCGCAGACCGCAGGGCGCCATGGTGCGCTCTCGGAATAGGACAACGCAGATGGTCCACCATCATCGAAGCGACATCAGGATGCTCGGTGACCGCTGAGGGGGTCGTGCTTCGCGCGAGCCGGGCAGGCTATGCCGTTCAGGTGGAGGCCCTTGTCGTACACTGTACGGTCAAAGGGAACCTGACGAAGGACTTCGAGTATACAATGGGCCCCACTGGCGCACGCAGGGTGCTCCGGGCCAGACGCCATATCGCACGAGATACGCTTGCGGTCGGCGACCGGGTTCGTGTCGAGATGGGTCCGAAAGGGCATGGCGTCATCCTCGAGGTCCTGCCTCGCACGTCCCGGTTCTCCCGGGCGGGTTTTCGCGGGCATGAGCATACGGTTGTGTGCAACCTCGATCTCATCGCCATCGTGTTCGCCTGCGCCCACCCCAATCCAGATCTCTGGAAGCTCGATCGTTTCCTGGTGGCTGCGGAGGCTGAGGGCCTTCGGCCCGTCATCGTCGCCAATAAGGCCGACCTTGCGCCTCCCGATTCGTTCGTCGAATACGCAGGGTTGGATTATGAGACCATCGTTACCAGCGCCCGGACCGGAATCGGCATCGCGTGCCTTCTCGACGTTCTAGCCGGCCGCATATCTGCGTTCGTCGGACCGTCCGGCGTCGGTAAATCGAGTCTGCTGAATGCCCTCGAGCCGGGGCTGGAGCTACGAACCGCTGACGTGGGACACGTCACACATAAGGGCCGGCACACCACGACATCGGCGCAGTTAATCGCCCTTCGGCACGGAGGTTGGGTCGCAGATACGCCGGGGCTTCGTCAGTTCGATCTCATGAACCTTGCGCCGGAGGAGATCGCCGATTGCTTTCCGGAGTTTCGAAGAGTCGAGGAACGGTGCCGCTTCGACGACTGCATCCACGTCGCCGAGCCGGGCTGCGCGATCAAGGCCGCGCTCGATCGGGATGAGATCTCGCGTCGTCGATATGAGAGCTATCTCGCGCTGCTGGCCTGAAGGTTAGACGAGCTCCTCCACCACGATCGAGTTGTTCGTGAAGACGCAGATCTCCGCGGCGATCGCCAGCGCCTCGCGGACGATCTCGGCGGCTGACAGGTCCGTGTGCCGCAGCAGCGCCTTGGCTGCTGCCTGCGCGTAGGCGCCGCCGGACCCGATCGCCAGTACACCGTCATCCGGCTCCAGGACATTGCCGTCGCCCGACAGGAGATAGAGCTTCTCCCGATCGGCTACGATCACCAGAGCCTCAAAGCGGCGCATGATCCGATCGGTGCGCCATTCCCGGGCGAACTCAACTGCCGCTCGGGTAAGGTTGCCGCCGGAGTTCTCCAACCGGGCTTCAAACCGATCGGCAAGGGCCAGCGCATCCGCCACGGAACCCGAGAACCCGGCGAGGACCCGATCGTGGTACATCCGTCGGACCTTCCTCGCGCCCGACTTCACGATCGTATGCTCCATGGAAACCTGCCCGTCACCGGCGATGGCCGTGCGCCCGTCGCGCATCGCCGCTACAATGGTGGTCGATCGTATCTTCACGCGTCCTCCGTAACCATCTGATCGCCGGCCCTGGGATGGGTCCGCTTATGCGTTTCGCGCATCGTTCGCGCACTCACATGCGTATATACCTGCGTCGTCGCGATGTTCCGATGCCCGAGCAGCTCCTGAATCGTTCGGAGGTCCGCGCCATGATCGAGCAGATGCGTCGCAAACGCGTGACGGAGGGAGTGCGGAGTCGGCTTGAATCGCGCACCGGCAGCGCCCCCGTATCGTTCCACGATCCGCTGAATGCCTCGCGTCGACAACCGCGTGCCGAAACGGTTCAGGAGGAGCGCCGGGTCCTCCGCCGGGCGAGCGCGACCGCCAGCGACGATGGCGGGACGCCCACATTGGAGATAGTCGGCTATAGCCGTCGCTGCCGGCTCACCGATGAGGGCGATCCGCTCAGCGCCCCCCTTCCCGGACCGGATCCGGACTTCCAGCGCTTCGAGATCGATATCCGCGATATCCAGACCCCGCGCTTCGAAGGCGCGAATACCGCTCCCATACAGCACCTCGAGGAGAGCACGATCGCGCAACCCGAACGGCGAGGCATCCGGCGCCTGGACCAGGGCTGTCACTCCGGCCTCGCCGAGCACTCTGGGCAGGCGGGCAGGCGTTTTCGGATTACGGATCGATGCGGATGGGTCGTCCTTGATCAATCCGTCCCGTCTGGCCCATCGCAGGAAGGCGCGGACCGCCGAGATCTTGCGGGCAATGCTGGTGGGCGCATAGGTCTGCTCCTGCAGCGACAGGATATAGCGCCGGAGCGCCTTTAGATCGAGATCGGACCAATGCCGGACCCCTTGCCCCTCACAGACATCGATAAACTGACTCACGTCCGCAGCATAGGCCTTTCGAGTCAACGGCGCATCGCCGCGAGCGGAGCGCCGCCATTCGAGAAAGGCGTCGAGAGCATTACGGATCATGGGGCATGCCTCGGCGCGAGAGACACGACGGCCCCAGCCGTTATGATCATCAAGGCTCCGACCAGAGTGGTCCACAGTATCGGCTCTCCGAATAGCGCGGCTCCGATCGCCCCGCTGTAGAGGATCTGCGAAAGGGTCAGCAACACGCCCTGCGCGGTGGTCACATAGCGATATCCATAGGTCATGAGCACCTGGGCGGCGATGCTCGAGACGGCCATCACGGCGAGGAGCCGCCATCCGGCGGGATCAGGCCACACGAGCCGATCTCCGATCAAGGTTAGCAACGCCACAGGCGCACCCACGAGGCTGAAGTAGAAGAACACCGACGATGCGGTCTCGTCTCGGCGCAGTCGGCGCACAGCGGTGATTGCCGTCCCGGCCAGTACACCGGATATCAGGCCATAGAGATCGCCCAACCGGATGTGGCTGAGCGTCGGTCGCGTTACGAGGACGATGCCGCCGAACGCTACGACGATACCAGCCGCGGCTCTTCGGGATATCGGTTCCTTCAGGAATAGCCAGGCGCAGATGGGGGCAAAGATCACCGATGTCAGGTTCATCAACACCGCGTTCGTGAGCGTCGTATACCGGATCGCCAGAAAGTAGAAATAGACTGCGATGCCGCCGCTCAGCCCTCTCCACACCAGACCCGGGCGATCCGTACCGAGGAGACGTGCCGACGGATAGGACAGCAGAGGCAGCATGACGACGATGCCCGTGACAAAGCGCGCGAGCGTGATCTCGCCCGTAGGAAGCGGCCGGGTCCAACGCGTATCGCTCAGCATCCGCGCGGCGGCCGTCATGACGGCGAACAGCGCCGCGGATCCCAGCATGGCGGTGACGGCGAGTCCCCGTCTGGGCAATCCCTCGACGTAATCGATCATCCGGACGCTCATCGAGGATTGACTGGTGTGCCATTGTGTCGCACCTCGAAGTGCAGATGGGGACCGGTAGCGAGCCCGGTGCTGCCGACGCGCGCGATGGTCTGCCCCTGTCGCACGCTTCGTCCATCCCGTACAAGCAGGGCCGAGCAGTGAGCGTAGAGCGTGGTCACCCCGCCGCCGTGGTCGATGATCACCGTATTGCCGTAGCCTCGCATGTAGGAGGACATGATGACGACACCGTCGGCCGCCGCACGGATCGAGGATCCGTAGGGTGCGCCGAAATCGACCCCTGTGTGCATCCTTCTTCGATGCAGGATCGGATGGTAGCGCATCCCATAGTTCGAAGTGACCGGACCATCCACCGGCCTGCCAAAGCGCCCGGTCCACGGTTTCAGCAAACGCGCCCGGCCTTTCGGCGTCCGCTGCAGCGATCGTATGCGCCGGGCTATGGACCGGGACGCATCCTCGAGAACATCGAGGGCCTCCTCCAGATCGTGGCGTGTCGATCGAACCTGGTTGAGCAGATCCCTCTTGCGGTGGACACCGCTCCGAAAGGCAGCCCGGCGTTGCGCGAACTCCGCCTCAAGCGCCCTCTGCTCTCGGGCTTCGCGCTCCAACGCGTCGCAGTCCCTTCGGAGCTGGATCTCGGCTTTGCGGATGTTTCGGATCAATCCTACATCCCGATCCACGATTTTCTCGACGTAGTACGCCGTGGTGACGTATTCCTGCAGGCTGCCGGCCTGTGACAGGACGTGAAGGTAGCCGATAGGTCCTTGCTCATAGCTCTCGCGCACGCGCGTCGCAAGGCATCCTCGCTGCGCGGCCAGCCGGCGCCGCGTCACTGCGATTCTCTGCGTCAACCGCTGTCGGTTCCGTTGGATCAGGCGGAGGCGGAGCTGGACGGCCCTGAGTCGCGATTCAGCATAGAGCAGACGGGCTTCGACGGTCTCGACCTCGCTGGTGATTCGCCGTTCCTGCCGACGAACGCTCCAGATTGCCGACTTCTTCTCCCGGATCCTCGCTCGCATCCTTGAGAGATCGGTGCGGAGCTGGACCGCTGTCTTGCCCCTCGCCGGCTCATCGGGCCCGCCCGACAGGCGGCAGGGCAGCAGCCCTATGGCGGCCAGACCCGCGACGACCGCCCGCAAACGCGCGCTCATCGCAGGAACCGCCGAATGGCCATCCAGCTCGTTACCGCGCCGAGGATGAGACCCACGGCGAGCAGGCTTCCCATCATGATGGGGACACTCGGCCCCGGCGGGATCCCCTGGGCCAGCGGCGTTTGATATCGGCCCAGATAGCGGGAGGATTGGGTTAGTACCGATGCGAGAGCGATGCCGGCCAGCAGGGCTCCGATGACGCCATAGAAAACCCCTTCAGCGACGAGAGGGCCCCGGATAAGGGCTCGAGTCGCACCAACAAGGCGCATGATCGCGATCTCACGGCGCCGCGCGAAGATCGTTAGCCGGAGCGTATTCTGGATCACGACACCCGTCGCAAGGAACAAGAGCGCCGCGATGGAACCGCCGATATTGCGCACCAGGCGCGAAGTGGCCAGTAGCTGCTCGAGCAACGCGCGCTCATCTCGAACCGCCTCAATCTGAGGATACCGCTTCGAATCCCTTAGCGAATCGGCCACCGCCGTGGATCGCTCCGGGGGCGATACGCGGATATCGATTCGGTCGGGAAGAGGGTTCACGTTGCCCAGAGCGGCAGTGATGTTCGTTTGTCGCTGTTCATCTTTGCGACGAAGGTCGGCCAGAGCCTGCTCCTTCGTTACCACAGAGACGCTCTCGACCCCGGGCAGGCCGCGCATCCGACGTGCGAGCTCCAGCGTTGCAGCCCGGCTCTGATCGACATGCAGAAAGACCGATATGCGAAACCGGCCGGGTTGGCTCGCAACGAACTGATGCAGCCTGTAGAGGCCAAATAGGGAGCCGCCGAATACCATGAGCGCTACGGTGACTGTCGATAGAGCCGCAAAGGACATCAGGCCGTTGCGGCGTATGCTCTTGCCTGCCTCCTCCAACACAAACACTAGAGTATGGAACATCAGGCTTCATCCGATATGGATGCGCCATAGCCGCCCCGTTCTTCATCCCGCACCAGCCGTCCACGGCTCAACTCGATGACGCGCCGCTGCATCGCATCCACCATCGGCTGATCATGCGTCGCCACCACTACCGTCGTCCCCGCCTGGTTGATACGGTCCAGAACCTCGGCGATACCCATCGAGGTGTCGGGGTCCAGGTTTCCCGTCGGCTCGTCGGCGAGGAGGAGCGGAGGGTTGTTCACCAACGCCCGGGCAATAGCGACTCGCTGCTGTTCGCCGCCAGAGAGTTGTCGAGGATAGGCGTCGGGACGGTGTACCATGCCGACCAGTTCAAGCGCGTCGGGAACGTTGCGTCGGATCTTCCTGTGCCCAGCGCCGATCACACGAAGCGCAAACGCGACGTTTTCGTAGACGTTGCGATCCGGCATGAGCCCGATATCCTGAAATACGACCCCCATCCGGCGTCGAAGGGCTGGCACGTCGCAGCCTCTTCTGCCATCGAGGCGCACACCATCCACGATCACCGCCCCCTGTGTCGGCGCCAGATCGCAATAGACCAGCCGAAGCAGGGTCGATTTGCCGGCGCCGGTGGCGCCAACGATATAGGTGAAGGCGCCGTCTGTTATGGTCAGATTCACGCCAGAAAGAGCCGGGCGTTCCTGGGAATAGGCGACGGTGACGTTGTCGAAAACGATCATGCGTGGGAATCCCGGACGCGGCCCGGCGGATCTGTCGTCGAGCCGCATTGACTCATACCATCCTGAGATCCGAATAGTCAAGCGAGATCGGATCGGGTATAGTTCCCCGTCCTGGATGATCGTCCGTCGACGCGATCCATACGCGCACCGGATTGACTCCAGGCCTACCAAAGGGTATTATAGTTGATTGTGTGCCCCGTTGGGACGGTGGCGCGAACGTCCAGATCCGGGCAGCCTGTCTCCAATGCTCCGGGCGTCGCCCCGGGGAATGTCACAAAAGCCATCAGAGGAACGGCGTACCTCATCGTCCACGCCACGATGGAGCAACGCCTCTTCAGGGAGGTCCGCGGTGTACGCGATCGTACGGGCAGGCGGCAGACAGTACAAAGTATCTCCAGACACGGTCATTTCCGTGGATCGGCTCAAGGAGGAGGTCGGGGCAAAGATCGCCCTGACCGACGTGCTCCTCGTAGCCAATGACGACTCCGTCCGAATCGGAACACCCATTGTTCCCGGAGCAACGGTCAATGCCGAAGTAATCGAACAATACAGGGATAAAAAGATCCGGGGCTTCACCTATAAGCCCACGAAACGGATTCGCAGGCGTTACGGCCATCGTCAACAGCTGACTCGCCTGAAGGTCATCGATATCAAGGCGTAGCCAACCGGCGCCGATGCGAGGGGAGAGAGGCGGAAGCAATGGCACATAAAAAAGGTGTAGGCAGTTCGCGGAACGGACGGGACAGCAATGCCAAGCGATTGGGAGTCAAGGAGTTCGCGGGACACAAGGTGCGAACGGGCGCGATTCTCGTCCGACAGAGGGGCACGCCCTTCCGTCCGGGCCGAAATGTCGGGCTTGGGAAAGACCACACCCTGTTCGCCCTCGTCGACGGCATCGTAAGCTTCGAAGGCCCGCGTGGGGCCCGACGGATCAGCGTGGTGCCGATGGATCCCGTCCCGGTCGAAACCCCGTCGGCGACCGCATAGACAGGCCGTCTCGACACTCGGAGCGCCCACGATCCCGCGCCTCTGACCGCTGTACGGCCCGGGTTGCTGCACTCCAACGTTAGCCGCTATGTTCGTCGATCAAATCGAGATTACGGTCGAAGCTGGACACGGCGGTAACGGAGCGGCCACCTTCCGCCGTGAGAAGTTCGTTCCTCGCGGCGGACCCAGCGGCGGCGACGGCGGTAGAGGCGGCAGCATCATCCTCAGGGTCGACGGCAATCTGTCGACCCTGCTCGATTTCCGTTACCATCGTCAGTACCGAGCCGAGTCTGGCTGCGCCGGCATGGCCAAGAAGCGGGACGGCCAGGATGGCAAGGATCTGATACTCAGCGTGCCTCCCGGCACGATCGTCACGGATCTCGGTTCCGGCCAGCGAATCGCCGATCTCATCGAAGTCGGCCAGGAGGCGGTCGTCGCGGCAGGCGGCGCCGGAGGCCGAGGCAATCTGCACTTCACGTCATCGGTGCGGCAGGCGCCCCGCTTCGCCGAGCTCGGCGCCCCGGGAGAGCGCCGGCGGCTTCGTTTGGACTTGAAACTCGTCGCCGATGTCGGTGTGATTGGCCTTCCGAGCGTCGGCAAGTCAACCCTGATCGCTGCCGTATCCGCAGCTCGACCGAAGATCGCGGAATATCCGTTCACGACCCTCACCCCGAACCTGGGGCTGGTCGGCATCGGCATGGGCGAATCGTTTGTCCTTGCGGACATGCCGGGGCTCATCGAAGGCGCTCACGTCGGCGCAGGACTCGGCGACCGGTTTCTGCGGCATGTTGATCGCACGAGCGTTCTGATTCATATGCTTGACGCCTCGGGCCTCTCAGGTCGAGATCCGATAGAAGATTTCCAAACCGTCAACGCAGAGCTCTCCCTCCATAGCCCGGAGCTCGCCGCGCGGTCTCAGATCGTCGCTCTGAACAAGGTGGATCTGGCCGCAGATCGGACACCGATTTACAGGCTCATCGACTCGCTGGAGCGAAACGGTTGGGAGGTCTACGCGGTATCCGCTGCCGCGCGGGAAGGCCTGGATCCGTTGATGCTCGCGGCGTGGCGCAGGGTCCAGGCCGCCCGATCCGCTCCTGTACGGGAGTCTGTCGTTGAGACAGCGCCCCATGTGGTGTTCCATGGTCCTTCCTCGAGCCAGGATCGACATTGGGAGGTCGGCAGGGATCCAGATGGCGGCTGGCGCGTCGAGGGCGCCTGGATCGAACGTCTCGTCGGGCGGACCGACCTCAATAACGACGCCGGACTGACGCGCCTGCAATACACCATCGAGAAGGCCGGTATCCATCGCAAACTACGTGAGATGGGCGCACAGGACCAGGATATCGTTCGCGTGGGCCAGACCGAGTTCGTTTTCGACGACGAGGATGTGGATCGTGATCGGAGGCGTCGTAGAAGGCAGAGGGCTGAGCCGGCTTAGAACAGAAGATGATTCAGGCGATCTCGATGGTGACACCCGCAGGAACAGCTCGTCTCAACTCAAATCGCCGGCTCGACCACGGATCCATGCAGGATCCGGCACCCATGGTAATAGACGCTTGCCGATGGTCAGGATGATATTTCGCGAGTTATTCGACGCAAATCGTGCATGATGCGCGATCGATACGTCGAATCCTTCCATAGCAGCAGCATCATCGGAGGGGCTGGATGAACGCTATCGTCAAAACGGAACGCGCGGCTGGCGCTGTGATGAAGGACATCCCCTCTCGCGGCCTGCAACGAGCGGCCGAGATACTCGTCCGCCCGATCATGACCAGCATTTGCGGCACCGACTATCATGTCTATTCGTGGGACGCCTGGGCCGCTGGACGCGTCACCCCGCCCCGCGTGATGGGCCATGAGTATATCGCCAGGGTCGTCGAGGTCGGATCCGAAACGAGCGGATTCCAGATCGGCGATCTGGTTTCTGGCGAATCCCACATTGTCTGCGGGACCTGCCTCCAATGCAGGACGGGCCAGGGTCATGTGTGCGCGGCGACGAGGATCCTTGGCGTCGATACCGACGGCTGCTTCTGCGAGGAGTTCGCGATCCCGCAGGCGAGCGTCTGGAAGTGTCCGCCGTCGATCTCGCCGGAGATAGCCTGCATCCTCGATCCGCTCGGCAACGCCGTCCATACGGTTCTTGCAGGCGAGGTGGCGGGCAGACGGGTTCTGGTCCTCGGATGCGGCCCCATCGGCGCCATGGCCGTTGCGGTGGCCCGGGCATGCGGCGCCTCGACAATCATCGCCACCGACACCCGACCGTATCGCCTGGACCTTGCCCGTCGTCTCGGCGCGGACCTCACCATCGATATACGCGAACAGGATGTCCAGTCCACCGTTCAACACGTGTCGCCTGGGGGCGTGGACGTCTCATTGGAGATGTCCGGCGCTCCGAGCGCTCTGACCGCCGCGCTCCGCTCGACGCGCCCCGGCGGCCGGGTCTCCCTGTTGGGCCTGCCATCGGGCGATGTGTCGATCGCCCTGAGCGAGGACGTCGTGCTGCGGGGTTTGACCCTGCAGGGGATCGTAGGACGCCGGTTGTATGAGACCTGGGCGACCATGGGCGAACTCCTCTCCTCCGGCCGGCTGGATGTCCGGCCGATCATCACCCACGAGATGCCATGGACGGACTTCGCAGACGCCATGGCGTTGATGCGGGACGGAACGTGCGGTAAAGTCGTACTGCATATGGGCTGATGCCCCCATCGCCGACGGACGGTTCACCCATATGAGTTTGGGCATCAAGGATGGTTCACGATGAATACGACGCTGCAACATTGGCTCGCCGCGCAACTGGCGGATTTGAAGGCTCAGTCTCTCTACAAACCGCTCGTCGAGCTCCAGAGTCCGCAGGGAGGCCGGATCGTCGTCGATGGTCGCCCTGTGATCAACCTTTCGTCGAACAACTACCTCGGCCTCGCGAACCATCCGACGCTGAAAGAGGCAGCCATCCGCGCCACCCGGGAATGGGGCGCCGGGGCGGGCGCCGTACGCACGATCATCGGCACCATGGAGGTGCATCAGCGATTGGAGCGCCGCCTGGCGGAGTTCAAACACGTCGAGGCTACCATCGTATTCCAATCGGGTTTCACGGCCAACGCCGGCACGATCCCTACGATTATCACGAAAGATGACGCGATCATCTCGGATGAGCTTAACCACGCCAGCATCATCGACGGCTGTCGCCTGACCGGCCTGCCGTCGGGCCAGCGGCTGGTTTACCGCCACCGGGATATGGAGGACCTTGCGGGCGTTTTGAAGCGCACCGAGAGTTTCGGCAAGCGCTTGATCATCACGGACGGCGTGTTCAGCATGGACGGAGATATCGCGCCGCTCGACGAGATCGTACGGCTCGCAGCCGAGCACGATGCGGCGGTGATGGTGGATGACGCCCACGGGTCCGGCGTCCTCGGAGGCGGCCGGGGCACGGCTTATCACTACGGTGTTCACCAACAGATCGACGTTCAGCTCGGCACACTATCCAAAGCGGTAGGAGTCATGGGCGGATATATCGCCGGGAGCGCCCTGCTGCGCGACTGGCTCACGCAGCGGGCCAGACCGTTTCTATTCAGCACCGCCCATCCCCCGGCCGTAGCCGCGGCGATCATTGCCGCCCTGGACCTGATGGAGACCGATCCTTCCCTTGTCGAACGTCTATGGACGAATACCCGGTATTGGCAGGATGGCCTTCGGCGCTCCGGGTTCGATCTCGGGGTAACGCAAACGCCGATTACGCCGATCATGACCGGCGATGAAGCCACAGCGCTCGACTTGCAGCGAGGCCTGTTCGAGGCGGGCGTTCTGGCGCTGGCGGTCGTGTTCCCAACCGTACCCAGGGGCAAGGCGCGGGTGCGGACGATGCCCAACGCCTCCCATACGCAGACCGATCTTGACGAGGCGCTGCAGGCCGTCGAAACCGTCGGCCGACACCTCGGCTTGATCTAGCCCGCGCGCAGCAATGTCCGGCTGGTCTCGGCGCAGGCTGCTCAGCCTTCTCGCGGCAGGAACGCTAACCCCGCCGGCGGGTGTTCTGGGATACGCGCATTGGATCGAGTGTCGTCGCCTCTCCATCACGCGGCTCCGCATCCATCTGCCACGATGGCCCGCGAGTCGGCCGCTGCGAGTCGGGCAGATCAGTGATCTGCACTGCGACTCCGAAGCCGCGGAGGATCTTGCGCGACGGGCGGTCGCGCTGCTGATGTCCCTCCAGCCGGACCTTGTCGCTTTGACGGGAGACTATATCACCAGCCATGGCGAGACCTGGGCCGCAGTCATCGCGGACGCTCTTGCGCCCGTGGCCGCTGCGCCTCTGGGTGCGTACGCGGTGCTCGGAAACCACGACTACTGGACAGAAAGCGCCGAGACCGTTCAACAAGAGCTGCAGCGAATCGGCATCGCGGTTCTTCGAAACGAGCCAGCCCGGGTACGCGCACTCGACAACACATGGATCATCGGCGTCGACTCGATTTCGACGGGCGTCGCAGATGCGAAGGTCGCCTCCATCGGCGTTCCGAAGGACGCCGTAAAGCTGATGCTGGTTCACGAGCCCGATTTCGCCGACTTCACGGAATCGCCGATGGACCTGCAGCTCTCCGGCCATTCCCACGGAGGTCAGATCCGTCTCCCCGGGCTGCCGGTCCTCACGCCGCAGGGCGCGCGTCGGTACTGTATGGGCTACTATAGGGGGAAGACCCATCCCCTCTTCGTCTCACGTGGCATTGGCACCATCGGATTACCGCTGCGGTACCGCTGTCCACCGGAGGTGGCGCTGCTCACGCTTCATCGAGGGTAGCATGGGTCAGCAGGAACCACCGAACCTCGGGGAACGTAATGAATACGGACCCTGACATCGGATATTCACAACAACGCGACGATCGTACGAATCGAGGGAGGACTGGTATGGGACAAGTTGAGGCGATCACAACGGCGGAGTTCGACACGAAGGTTCTTCAGTCGGACGTCCCGGTTCTAGTGGACTTCTGGGCCACATGGTGCGGGCCGTGTAAGATGGTTGCCCCGCATGTGGACGCCATCGCCACCGAATACGCGGGCCGAGCCCGAGTATATAAAGTGGACGTCGATCAAGAGACCGAACTGGCTTCGCGATACGGCATTATGTCGATACCGACCCTCATGTACTTCAAGAACGGCAAGGCGGTGGATCAGGTGATGGGCGCCCAGCCCAAGAAGGCGCTCGCCGACCGGTTGGATAAGGTCATCGGTTAGATACATAAGCGAACGGGCCTTCGTATTGTCTAAGGCGTCACGCCCGTTCAACTACGACATCACAGATAGTAACGACGCTGGGGGTGCCGGTTCTGCCGGCTGAGATCCCGACGATACCGTCGGGGAACTCCTGGAACCTGATGCGGGTAATGCCGACGGAGGGAAGCGATGATCATAAGGATCGTTGATCAGTCCTACGGCCCCGGGATCGCCGCGTGCGGTTCCGGTTGGTCGTTGGCGCTGGAAACCGTACCCCTTGTCCTCCATCCGTTCGGCCTATCCCGTCCTGTTCATCATAACGACGGATAGGAGGCCGTACTATGAGACGCATACACGAGGGGTTTACGCTCATCGAACTGCTGGTCGTGATCGCTATCATCGCGATCCTGGCCGCCATTTTGTTCCCCGTCTTCGCGCAGGCCCGGGAAAAGGCTCGAGAATCGGTCTGCATTTCCAACTCGCGCCAGATCGGACTTCAGGTGCGCATGTACGTATCCGATTACGACGATACGATGCCGATCTTCTACTCCTACAACACAGCGCCGCCCGCAGGCAGCCCTGGCCATAAGGGGATCGAGCTCCTGATACTCCCCTACGGCCGCAACCTCGATCTGTTCCGATGCCCGAATGACGCGGGCGGCCCGGCGGTAACGCATCCGGTCTACGGCTGCCCCGGACGCAACTCCTATTTCGCCTGTTACGGCTCCTCCTACCGGTTCGGAAAGGGCAGCTTCAGCCTCGTTGCGGGAGAATCCTCACAGAATAACGAGGTCTATGACTATACGCGGATGATCGTCGATGCTCAGTTCGTCATTCCGGCGGAGACGAGGATGATCCGCGATGAGATGATGCCGTTCTTCACCATGGCCAAGTACGGGTATGCGCCGGATTACTTTCGACGATGGCACGAGCGAGGCGGGAGCGTGATCTTCGTGGACGGCCATGCGCGGTTTACCGTCTCCAACGCCGAGTTCGATCGGCAGGCCGCGTGCGCCGACGGATCACGCAGCGGCGACATCAACCCCGAGGACGGCGATATGTACTACTGGGGCTGTGACTGAGGTCGTGCGGCGAAGCGCGGTCGTTCTGGCGAACGGCCGCAGGCCGACGCGCGGAACCCTGCGCTCCTACGTCCAACGGTCCGATCTGTTCCTTGCAGCGGATGGAGCGCTGGACTTTGCGCTTGCGGCAGGTCTGACGCCCGCTTATGTGGTCGGTGATTTCGATTCCGTGTCAGGCGAGGCGCTCCGCGCCATCGATCCGGCGACGCTGATCCGCATCGAAGATCAGCAACTGTGCGACCTCGAAAAGGCGCTCAATCTCGCGGTCGATCTCCAGGTGGAACAGGTGATCGTGCTCGGTGCGCTCGGCAAGCGCATGGATCATTCGCTGACCTCGCTGAGCGTGGGACTTCGTCTGGCCCACCGAGTCTCCATCCGCTTGATCGATGGCGGGACAGAGCTGATCCCGGTTGTCTCCGAGGCCCTGCTCCAGGGTTCGCCGGGCGACACCGTGTCCCTGATCGTATGGGAGCCCGTCCGCGGTGTCACCTTGTCGGGCGTTCGGTGGCCTCTGCACGATGAGGACCTTGCGCCGGGTTCCCGCTGTGTCAGCAATGTCCTGATCGAGTCCTCGGCTGCCGTTTCCGTTCGCGAAGGTCGGCTGATCGCCTGCCGTATCCGCCGTCCCCGGTCAGGGCGATCGGCGTAGATCCTGTTCAGTCTCGATGCAGAAACGGGGAAACGGACCAATCGGCGACGACTCCGTCCTCTGCGGCGAGTTCGACCAGAACCGGCGCCAGATGGTCCGCAACGATCCCGTAGGTCGTCCGCAAAGGAGGATGACGATAGCGATCTTCGGGTGATTCCGGGACGGTTCGGGCGAGCGCCTCAATCAGGCCGCTCCCGGGTTTTGTTCCTGAACGTATCTCACGGACCGTCGTCGACAGAGCCGTCAGATCCTCCCGCAGTTCAGCTCCATTCCCATGCAGGAACACTGCGACCGAAAGAAGAGCGGTCCGAACGCTGCCGTTGCGGAACGCCGTATGTCGCAGCGACGCTTCGGCCATCCAGCCAGCCTGGCTTCTGATGTCCCGGCTGTCACCGTAGGCGTACTGAGCGGCCATGCCGGCCTCGAGCGCCTCGTAATCGAGCGGCGTACCCGAGCCAACGATTTGCGCGTTGATCCAGACCATATCGTGCAGCGATAGATAGTACATGGGGATCTCCTACGGATGTCGAACGACGCGCCGACCGTCCTCAATGGCCCGGGACGCTCGCTCTCCGACCTCAATCCACGGGCGGGGGTACACGCCAATGGCGATCGTGCCGATGACACAGACCGCCAGCGCCACAACCACCGGTCGGCCTATTCGCAGCGGCGTGTCGGTGATCGGGTCCATGATGTACGCCACCAGCGCCACGCGCAGGTAATAGTACAGGGCGATCACGCTCAACCCCGCGCCGACCCCGACCAACCATTTCTGTCCGCCATCCCACCCTGCGGCGAACAGGTACAGCTTGCCGACAAAGCCCGCCAGCGGAGGGATGCCGCCGAGAGAGAAGAGGACGACGAGCGTCGCAAAGGCTAGAATCGGCGAGCGCCGATGCAGACCTCGAAGCGCCGAGATATCATCGGAACCGACTGTATCGCCGATCGCCTGCGCAAGCATAAAACCGCCGATGTTGGTGAATGCATAGAGGAACGCATACATGACAATCGACGAAATCGCCAGGTCCGGAGCGCTCGCCGCGCCGGCCAGCGCAACGAGCATATAGCCCGCCTGGGCGATGCCCGAATAGGCCAGCAGCCGCTTGAAGTTCGTCTGCACGATGGCGACCAGATTGCCCACGGTCATGGATGCCAGAGCGAGCAGCAGGATCACCGGGAGCCAGCGATCGGTCGAGTTCTCCAGCGCGACCAGCAGGAACCGGATCAGGGCCGCGAAGCCGCCTGCCTTCGACGCCGTTGAGAGGAACGCGGTGATCGGCGTCGGAGAACCTTCATAGACGTCCGGCGCCCAGAGATGAAACGGGGCCGCGGAAACCTTGAAACCCACTCCGGCCACGACGCACGCAACGCCAAGCCAGAGCGCCCAGGGAAAGCCCGTTCCGCCGACGCCCAGAGCCGTAACGATCCGATCGTACTCGGTGCTGCCGGTAACGCCGTAGATCACGCCGGCGCCGTAGAGGGTGAGCGCGGAGGCCACAGCGCCGACGACAAACAGCTTCACCGCGGCCTCGGCGGACCGCTTCTCCGATTTGTTGAAGCCCACCAGACCCATCAAGCAGATCGTCGTCAGCTCGATTCCGACGTAGAGCATCAGCAGGCTCTTCGCAGACGACGCGAGCATCAGCCCCAGGGTGGCGAACACGAGGACGCCAAACGCCTCGCCTTCGTGATCGGCATGGCGCTTCCACCCAGCGGCGCCTATCGAGACTACGGCGAGCGACACCAGAAAGACCGAGTCGAACGCTTTGGCGAACCCATCGGTTACCGCCAGTCCGTTCCACAACACCGTCGGTGGCGCCATCCAATCCAGATACAGGACAGCCATCGCCCCCAGAGCCGTCAGCGCCCCGAGACAGCATGGCCGGCGGCGGATCGGCAGGAGGTCGAGGGCGATGACAAGGACGCCGAGGACCACCATCGTCATATGGGGTACGAGCGCCCGCAGCTCCATCATCGGACCGCCACTCCCTCTACGTGCCGGGGGCCGGCCTCACGCCCGTTCGATAACGCTGTGATCGGAAGCGTCGTTCGCACCCCGGCCTCGATCAGCTGCACCAGCGGCCTGGGCCAGACACCGAAGAGCAGCAGCAATCCTGCGAGAACGGCGATCGCGGTCCATTCCGATGTCCGCGCGTCGGGCAGATCCGGGTACTCCTTTTCGCGGAAGGCTCCGAGGAAGATGCGCTGGAGGATTCGGAGCACGTAGATCGCCGTCAGCACGATGCCGCAGACCGACAGAAGCGCGAGCAGCGGATATCGAAGCCACATCCCGTAGAACGATAGGAACTCCGCGATGAACCCGCTGGTGCCCGGGAGCCCGAACGAAGCGAGCCCGCCCAGCGTCATGGCGATGGCAATCCCCGGCATTCGGCCGGCGAACCCGCCCATCCGCATCGTATCTCTCGTATGCGCCTTCTCGTAGATCAATCCGACTCCGGCGAAGAAGAGTCCTGTCATGATCCCGTGCGAGATCATCTGCATCACGGATCCGTTGATTCCAATCGGATTGAGGGACGCGAGCCCGAGCATCACAACGCCCATATGGCTCACCGAGGAGTAGGCGATGACGTACTTCAGATCCGTCTGCGCCATCGCGGACATCGCGCCGTAGAGGATGTTGATGGTGGCGATCACCCCGATCGGATAGGCCCAGGCGGCAGCGCCATCGGGCAGGAGCCCGAGCCCTACTCTCAACACCCCGTACGCCCCGAGTTTCATCAACACGCCGGCGTGAAGCATCGATACCGCCGTCGGCGCCGAGGCATGACCGTCGGGAGACCATGTGTGCAGGGGCCAGATGCCCGCAAGGACTCCGAAACCGATGTAAACAGCAAGGAACACCCAGCGCTGGAAATCCGCATCGTAACGGGTGGCCGCCATCTGGCCGAGATCAAAAGTCCGAATCGGCTGCGCGAAGTACAGCGCGAGGATCGCCACGAGGATCAGAGCGCTCCCGCCCATGAGCATGAGGGTCAACTTCATGGCCGAATGCTCTTTGGTGCGCTCCTTCGAGCTCGAGCCCCATACGCCGATCAGCAGATACATCGGGAGCACCGCGATCTCATAGAACAGGAACAGGAAGAAGAGATCCCGGGCTGCGAACACACCGAATACCCCGCTGACCAGGAGGAGCAGCAGCGAGAGGAACTCCTTGGTCCGGTTGCGCTGTGTCCAGGACGCGGTGACGCCGAACGTGATGATGATCGAGGTCAATAGAATGAGTACGACGCTGATCCCATCGGCCGCGACATGGTAGCGGATACCCAGGCTCGGCACCCATGCGACCGATTGCGCGAACTGATATCCGCCTCGCGTCAGGTCATAGCGCCAGCAAAGCCAGATCGCCGCAGGAAGCGTCACGCCGGCGCCGACCAGCGCGACGATCCGGATCAACAGCCCGCGGGACGGCGGGATCAAGAGCAGGATCATCGAGGCCGCGAGCGGCGCGAGGATCGTCAGGGTCAGAAGGGTTCCGCCCATCAGCGCCCCGCTCCTGCGCCGACGCCCAGGGCCACGATCGCACCAGGGCCGCCCGTGGCTGCAGCTTCGTACAGCACTAGGAGCATGATCAACGCCACCGTCGAGGCGAGGACGACCACGGCATAGAGCTGCGCCTGGCCGTTCGTCATCCGCCGCAGCTCGCCTGCCACTCGGCCAACCACCGGGCCCGTACCGCGTATGGCTCCGTCGACCACGCTCCGATCGAACCATGCAATAGTGCGACCGACACCAATAAGAACCGGGGCGGCGCATCGGCTCCAGAACGCATCGACATACCACAGTTGGGCCCAGAGTCGATAGATGGGCGCCGGCAGCGCAGCAACCGGGTCGTTGTCCGGCGTACGGTTACGATACATGCCGGCTGCAACAGCCGCTCCCAGAAGGGCGAGCAGAGTCGCCGTGACCATCACCGCGAGATGCGCGGATCCATCTCCCGGATCTCCCGTCAGATAACCGGTCAACAGACCGCCGTGGTGCAGCCACCACCCCAGTCCAACCGTGGGCAGGGCAAGGATCGCCAGTGGGATCACCATGACGGCAGGCGATTCCTTCGCATGGGCAGCCGCCTCCGATCGGGAGGATCCGGCGAAGGCCAGAACCCAGAGCCGGATCGAGTAGAAGGCGGTCAACACCGTTACGAGCAGGGCAACCGAGGCGCCGATCGCCGCGACCCATGGCCTTGGCCCAGCCTCGGACGCCAGCCTCACGCCGTGCGAAAGCCATCCAGCACGCTCCATCAGGATCCCTGCGATCGCGTCCTTACTCCAAAAACCCGAGAACGGCGGCAGGCCCGCGAGAGCGAGCACACCCAATCCGCAGGTCAGCGCAGTCCAGGGCATCCGCCGCCCCAGACCGCCCATCGCGCCGAGATCGTTCGGATCGTGCGCATGGTGCATCGCGTGGATTACCGAGCCGGCCGCAAGGAACAGCAACGCCTTGAAAAAGGCATGGGTGGTTAGGTGGAACAGACCGGTCGTCTGGCCGTCCGAGCCTCCGGCGCCCAGGGCCATCATCATGAAGCCGAGCTGACTGACCGTCGAGTAGGCGAGGACCTTCTTGATGTCCCGCTGCGTCATTGCGATCGTGGCGGCCATCAGGGCCGTGACCGCACCGATGAGGAGAACGACTTCGAGAGGTATGGAGACCCCAGCGACGCCGGACCCCGCGAACAGCCATCCGAGGCGCGCCACCATATAGACGCCGGCCGCCACCATCGTCGCCGCATGGATCAGCGCGCTCACTGGCGTGGGTCCTTCCATGGCGTCGGGCAGCCATACATGCAGCGGGAACTGGGCCGACTTACCGACCGCGCCGCAGAACAGAAGCAGGGGCGCCAGCCAGAGGAAGACCTCGTTCGAGACGAGGGAGGAGGCTTGAAGCCGTCCGGCGCCGATAGCCTGAAAGGCCTGAGCGATCCGGTCGTAATCGAACGATCCGGCGGCGATGGCCAGCATCAGAAGGCCGAGCATGAAACCGACGTCGCCGAATCGCGTCACGATGAACGCCTTTTTCGCCGCGGACGCTGCGCTCGGGCGTGCCCACCAGAAGCCGATCAGCAGATAGGAGCAGATGCCGACCAGTTCCCAGCAAACATAGAGTTGAAAGATGTTATCCGCGACGACGAGACCGAGCATCGACATGGTGAACAGGGAGATATAGGCGAAATACCGGGCATATCCCCGTTCGCCCCTCATGTAGCCGATCGAATAGATCTGGACGAGGAGGCTGACGGAACAGACCACGCCGACCATGATCCAGGTCAGGGCGTCCAGATGGACCCCGAACTCGATATGGAACCCGTCGCCGATCGTAAGCCAGCGCGCGCGAACGCTGGCGAGTACGCCAGCGGAACGGCTCGGCCGGTTCGCAAGGGCCGTCAGGCCAGCCGCCGAGGTAGCCAGCGCCGTCAGATAGGGCGCGATCGCTTCGGCGCGCCGTGCGAGCGCGAGGGCGGCGACCGCCACGGCGGCCAAGGCCGGGGCGCCGACAATCCACCAGAGACTTATCCCGCCGACCAGCCCCATCAACCCCTCAACTCGGCAATCTGATCCAGGTTAACGGTCCCGTACGCTCTGTACACGTTCAGAACCACGGCCAGCCCGATAGCCGCCTCAGCAGCCGCAACGGTGAGCCCGATGAGTACGAAGACCTGGGGTTCCATCGATTGGGGCCAGAGATGTCTCCAGAATGCCATGAAGTTCAGGTTCGCGGCATTGATCATCAGCTCGACGCCCATAAGCATGCCGATCGCGTTGCGCCGTGTAACGGCCCCATAGGCGCCAATCCCGAGCAGGACGGCGCTGACGAGCAAGTAATGGGGCAGCCCTACCGTCATCGCGCTTCCCTGCCGCCGGAGCCCGCGCCATCCTGTGATCCGCGGGCGACGACGATCGCCGCGATCAAGGCCGCGAGCAGAACGACTGATGCCGCCTCAAACGGCAGCGCGTACCGCCCAATGAGCGCTGCTCCCAACTCCTCGACCTGCTGGCTCGGTGCGCTCGGCTGCAGTGACGTCAGCGACCACGTATGGCGGCAGAGGATCACCGCCGCCGATAGGATGCCTGCCGCACAGGCGAAGAGCGCCCAACCGCGAAGTGCATTGGATTGGCTTTCGTGCGGGTCCATCACATCGCGAGTCAACATCAAGGCAAACAAAATCAGCACCAGGATCGCCCCAATGTAGATCAGCACCTGAACCGCGACGAATAGATGCGCTTCAAGGAGCGCATAGAGCCCGGCGACGCCCACCAGGGTCGGCAGCATCCAGTAGCCGGCGTGCACGAGATTCCGCGAGGTGACGACCAGCACGGCAGGTAGGAGCGTCATGGCGGCAAGGCTGAGAAACGCCAGATTCGTCATACTGGTTCCTGCCCGTCCTCTCGGGCGGCCTCGGACGACTCCTGCGCATGTTTGCGCGCTTCCTCCTCCGCGAGGGCCGCCTTGATGGTGGCATTGTTCCGCTCCACGGAGGGCGCGCCCCCTACCGCAAGATCCGCGATCATGAAATAGCTCTTGCCTTGCTCGTAGGATGCGAGTTCAAACTCCTGGCCCATATGGATGGCGTCAAAGGGACACGCCTCGATACATAGATTGCAGAACATGCACTTGCCCAGTTCCATTTCGAACTCGCTGACGCCCGCATGCTTACCTGCGCCGAGTTTCGTCATCGTAATGACCTTGGTCGGACAGGCCTGGGCGCAGAGCGTGCAGCCGGTGCAATCGAGCCGCTCACGCTCCGAATCGTAGGAAAGGAAGAACAAGCCTCGGTAGCGAGGGGCAAGTTTGGGCTGCACATAGGGATATTGAATCGTGACCTTGCGGCGCGCCGTCAGATTGACCAGCGTGACCGCAAGCCCCCGGAAGACGGCCAGAAACCCGGTGATAAAACCGGAGCCCGCGCTCATCGGCCCACTCCCACCGACCACACCGCAGCGAGCAGGAAGACCGCCAGCGAAGCCGGTACCAGCGCCTTCCAGCAGAAGGCCATCATCTGATCGACGCGGAACCGGGGCAGGGTCCATCGCACCCACATCATCGCCGTGACCAGAACCAGAGTTTTCAACGTGAACCACACCGGGCCAGGAAGTACGGGCCCGAGCCAGCCGCCAAAGAACAGGACGACCATAAACCCGGCCATGAAGAAGTTGTTGGCGAACTCCGCCAGGTAGAAAAACGCGAACCGCATGCCCGAATACTCTGTATGGAACCCGCTTACGAGCTCTGATTCAGCCTCCGGCAGGTCAAACGGTGTCCTGTTCAGCTCAGCGAGTGAGCAAATAAAGAGAAGGATCGAAGCGGGAAGGGCGACTGGCGCTCGGCCGACAATATTCCACAGCCCCGTTTGCTGCTGGACGATCTCGATGTGCGACATCGTGCCGGTCAACGCGACCATCGCGAGGACCGTGATCGCCATGGGAATCTCATAAGAGATAACCTGAGCGCAGGCGCGGGCGCCGCCCAGCAGCGAGTACTTGTTGTTCGCGCCCCAGCCGGCGGCCAGGATGCCGAGCGATACATTCGTCGTGATCGCGAGAGTCAGGAGGGCGGCGAGACTGAAGTTCGAACCTACCCATTGTGCGCTGAATGGGAGGAGCATAAACGTGAGCAGCGTCGGCATGAAGACGAGGAACGGAGCGATGATGAATAGTCCGCGATCCGCCTTGGTCGGGATAATATCCTCTTTGATCATCAGCTTCAACGCATCGGCGACCGTCTGGACCACGCCATTCCAGCCCACATGCTTGGGGCCCAGACGAGCCTGAAGCCAGCCGGCGAACTTACGCTCCCACCAGATCAGCGCAAGCACGTGAATCGTGACGAAAGCCACAATCAGAACCGACTTCGCAAGCGCGTTCAGGGCAGGATAACGACCGATTAAACCCAGAAGCGGATCGACGAATCCCCACGGCAAGCGGTCGATGAATACGGTCAGCGCCAGAACGATCACCAGAAGGACGAGGACTGCAGCCGCCTGGCCGGCGGCTTCTCCCGGTTGCCGCTGCTCACGGAGATCCGGAGATGTCTTCGTCAACGATCCACCTCGCCGAGGACCGTATCGAGGCTGCCGAGGATTGCGATGACATCGGCTAGTTTGACTCCGCGCAAGAGATCCGGGAGCATGCTGAGATGCGCAAAGGATGGCGCCCGCACATGAACGCGCTCCGGCTTCGGCGTTCCATCGCTGACAATATAGAAGCTCAGCTCGCCCCGGGGCGATTCGGTCCGGGAGAACGCGGATCCCTTCGGCGGCTTGAAGACCTTGGGGAGTTTGGTCAGGACCGGACCTTCGGGCATCTCGGCGAAGCACTGCTCCAGTATTCGCATGCTCTGCCGCATCTCGTCCATCCGAACTCGATAGCGCGCCATGCAGTCGCCCGCTTGATAGACCGGTATATCGAACTCCAACCGATCATAGACATCGTACGGATCGGTGCGGCGGACATCGAACTCGAGCCCCGATGCGCGCGCCACGGGCCCCGAGGCTCCGTACGCAATGGCCATGTCGCGGCTGATAACTCCAACGCCCTCGGTACGGATCCGGAAAATCGGGTTCTCGGTGATCAGGCGATCGTAATCGTCGAGCTCCGGTCGAAACGTTCGGATGAACTCACGCACACCGTCTCCGAAGCCCTCCGGCAAATCGAACGGCACGCCGCCAGCCCGAATCCAGTTGTAGGTAAGCCGGGCGCCGGTCATCGCTTCCAGGAGATCGATGATCCGTTCCCTCTCGCGGAAGGCGTATAGGAACAATGTCGTGGCGCCGATGTCGCTTGCGAATGTGCCCACGAAGACGAGATGGCTGGCGATCCGATTCAGCTCGCAGAGGATCACCCGGATGTACTGGGCTCGCAACGGCACGTCGATCTTGCCCACTCGCTCGATCGCCTGGGATATGGCAAGGTTGCAGTTCAACGAGGCGAGGTAGTCTAATCGATCGGTGAATGGGATCATCTGACGATAGGGCCGCGCCTCGAGGATCTTCTCAAGGCCCCGGTGCAAATAACCGATCACCGGTTCGCAGGATCGGACGTTCTCCCCGTCCAGCTCGACCAGGAGTCGCAGAACGCCGTGGGTCGAGGGATGCTGCGGACCGAGGTTGATCTTCATACCCCTGTCGGGACCATTGCCTGAGGCATCTACCATCTCAACCGACGGCGTCGTGGACAGGATATCGGCAGCAGCCATCACGGGTCAGTTCGTCCTCTGGGGGCCGTGAAGGGGATCATCGGTGAATACCGGCGCATAGTCCTTACGGAACGGATGTCCGTCCCAATCCTCCGGCAGCAGGATCCTCATGGCCGCTGGATCATGAGAACGAGGGTGACCATCAAAGTAGACCCCGAACATATCGTAGCATTCCCGTTCGTACCAATCGAAACCGGGCCAGATATCCGAAACGCTCGGTAGGCGCGGGTTCGACGAGGGCGTCTCCACGACAACGCGGGCGGTGAAGCGTCGGATCGGATTCCATACTCGATACCAGACACGGATCCTATCGCCGGTGTCGGCGCCGCACAGGTCCGCAGGGTAGGTCATGCCGAGTTCGGGACGATCCCGGAGCGCCAGACACGCGATTCGCAGGCCGGACGGCATCACCGCAAGGTCGAGACCGTGGTCATCCACGTCCAGGGAAACCAGATGCTCCCCAACAGTGGCTCGGAAGTTCTCCAGCGCCTCCACGGACCAGCGGGCCGTCGCTGCCGAGTCTGGATCTAGACTAGCCGGTTCGATCGGAACGGTCACCCGGTACTAGCCCTCCACCACCAGCGGCTCGCGGGGCGGTATCGGTTCGCCGCGCCGAGTCAGCGCCCGCTCATTCCGGATCTTGGCCTGAAGCATGAGTATGCCGTTGATCAGGTTCTCGGGCCGGGGCGGACACCCGTAGATGTAGACATCCACGGGAACGATCTGATCGACTCCTTTGACGATCGTGACGCTGTCACGATAGGGGCCGCCAGCGGACGCACACCCACCCATCGCAATCACGTATTTCGGCTCGGGCATCTGATCATACAGGCGGCGGATGAACGGCGACATCTTAACGGAGACCCAACCCGCGACGATCATCAAATCTGCCTGTCGTGGAGTCGCCCGGAACATCGTCCCAAACCGGTCGAGATCGTAGCGGGACGCCGCCGTGGCCATCATCTCGATGGCACAACAGGAAAGGCCGAACGTGAGGGACCAGAGCGAGTTGCGGCGAGCCCATTGCGCGATTCGGTCCAGAGGCGCCATCACCACAGCGCCGCCCGGTATCGGGATCCGCCAGGTATCGACTTCAGACTGCGTCAACGGCTCCGCCATTATTCCCACTCCAGGGCACGCCGTCGCCACGCATACGCCCATCCGAACGCCAGAAGTCCAACGAAGATCGCCATCTCAGCCACGGCAAACCAACCGAGCTTACGGTAGGCTAGCGCCCAGGGGAATAGAAATGCGACTTCCACCTCGAACACGACAAACAGCAACGCGAAGAGGTAATACTGCATGTTGAACTGCTGCCAGGCGTCGCCGAAGGGCAGCGGACCGCATTCGTAGGTCTCGAGCTTCGACGGATTCGGGGCCGAGGGCCGTAATAAGCGGCTGATGAAAAGGGTGATCGCTATGAACAGACCCCCCATCAACGTGAACATGGCAACCGTCAGGTAAAAGTGCACCCCGTTTACACTCCATATTGCGAGCGCAATCGTAATCTGTACATAGGTGAACGATTATACCTGAGGACTCGCCCCTCGCTCACCCCGCTGATGGCGGGCACGCTCGTGCGGCGGGCCGATTGGGCCAGCCCCGATCATCGCATCATCAACCGGTGGTCGCCGACCCATCTCGCCAACGGTGAAACGGTCCGTCGGTATTCGCGTACGTGATAGAGTATTGGCGACGTCGGAACGAACGGTGGTGCCACCAATACGGCATAAACGGGTCTATTATGTGTAGATCGAGAGGTAAGCGCGTCAGGATGAACAGAGTTAGAAGCATACTCCGCCACGGGATCACAGTGGCGGCGACGTTCGTCAGCGGCACATTCCTGTGCGGCGCTGATGTGTCTGCGAGAGAAGTCATCGCCCAGACTCCAAAGGAGCTCACCCTCGAGCAAGCGATCGATCTCGCACTGGACAGCCAACCCCTCATCGCCATTGCACGGAGCCAGCTTTCGAGCTCGAAGGCCCGACTAACCGAAACGGCATCGACCTACTATCCGCAGCTGACGCCCACGCTGGAGTATCTGTATCAACGGAGCTCCTATCGGACGGGCGGACTGACATCGGTATCGGAGACGGACAGGACCGAGACCGCCATCGGTCTCAGGCAGAAGGTGTTCGACATGGGCCTCCGCGAGGCTTCCGTCGATGCCGCACGCAGCGGTGTCAAGGCATCCGAAGCGAGCCTGTCGAACTCACGTCAGAGCGTGATCCTCAACGTCACCGTCGCGTTCTACGAGGTCTTGCGCAGTCGTGAGCTGCTCCGCGTTCAGCAGACCTCGGTGGAGCGAGCGCGTACGACCCTGGACGCGACGAAGGCATACGCCGAAGCGGGCACCGTGCGTCGGATCGATACGCTGCAGGCCGAATCGGACTACCGCAATGCCATGGTCCAACTCGGGGTAGCGCAGAATAACGTCCGCCTCGCTGAGGTCGGCCTTCGGAACGCGATGGGCGTATCCACATCCGATCGGGTGACCGCCGCGGATGTCACGCCTGCCCGGCCTTCGAGCACACCGGATGATCATCCGGCTTCCGAATATATTCGGCGCGCGATGGAGGCCCGTCCTGACTTGAAGCGGGACCTGGCGCTCCTGGATGCCGACCGCGCATCGGCGCGGCGCGCCAGGATCAGCGCGGGACCCGTAGTCGAGGCCGACATCACAGGAGGCTATCGCTTCGATCCAGACCCGGGAGACAATCGCTCCTTCATCGCCTCCCTGAGCTTCCCTCTGTTCGATGGAGGCGCGGCGCAAGCACGGGTTCGCGCCGCTCGGGAATCGGTCAAACAATCGGAACAGCAGCTGGAGATCGCGCGCCAGGATATTCACCTCGCGGTAGAAGAGGCGTACCTCATCCGCGAGGAGGCGCGCCTACGCATCGCCGCGGCGCAGTCCGCATCGGAGGCTGCAAAGGCGAACTACGAGGCCGCATCGGCAGGATATCAGGAAGGCGCTCAGACAGTGCTCGACGTCATCACCGCGCGGACCCAACTCGTGACTGCCGAGACAAACCTCGTCCAGTCCGTATATGATTACCATACCGCCGATGCCCGCCTCCAGAGGGCTATCGGTGCGAATGACCGCGCCAACGGGAGGAAGTAAGCGTGAAACGGGTAGTAATCGGGATTGTTGCCGTCGCTGCGATCCTTGTGGTTGGCGGCATCCTTCGATCCCGCTTAACGGCGGCGAAATCGACCGATAAGGTCCAGTACCGACTGGCGAAGATCGAGATCGGGACCGTGAAGAAGACCGTCTCCGCTACTGGAGTCCTCAAGCCATGGCGTACGGTGGATATCAAATCGAAGGCTGGCGGGCGCGTCGATGCGCTCCTCGTCGACATCGGCAGCCGCGTCACTAAAGGGCAGGTACTCGCTAAGATCGATCCCACCGATACCCAGCTGAACGTCGGGACGGCTCGCGCCGATGTCGATGCCGCGTCGGCCCGAGTCGAACAAAATCGGGAGTCGTACGAACTCCAACGACAGATCAGCGCCCTGGCCGTCAAGACCGCTGAAGCGCAGTTGACTACGGCCCGCGCGGCTCGCGAAGCCGCCAAATCCCGATTATCGGTCGCTCGCAACTCGGCGGACACCCAGCCGGTGCTCAGCCGATCATCGATCCAGCAGGCAGAAGCGAACCTCGAATCGGCCAGAAAGCAACGGACCCAGCTAACCTCAACCCAGGCGCAGGAGAAAGCTGCAGCGATAGCGGCCCTGGATCAGGCAGAGGCCAACCGCAAGAAGGCCGAGGCGGATCTCACGCGCTATGTTTCGCTCCTTGATCGGGGCTTCGTAGCGAAACAGACCGTTGACACAGCCGAGGCCGCCCTGGCCGTAGCCAAAGCTCAGGTTGCGTCGGCTTCCGAGAAGAAGCGGACTCTGGACGCTCAGCAGAAGGCGGAGCGGGATGCGAGCGACGCCCGGGTCAGTCAGGCGGAGGCCCAGCTTGCCTCGGCCCAGGCTTCGACGGTGGAAGTGCAGAATAAGAAACTGAACCTCGCCGAATCGGAGGCCGCGTTCCGGCAGGCAGAGGCCAACATGGCTCAAGCCGAGACCGCCCTCGCCCAGGCCCGAGCGAATCTGGCCAACATCGGCATCCGCAAGCTCGATGTCACGAGCGCAACGGCGACGAGGAGGCGATCGCAGGCGACATTAACCAATGCTCTGACCACTCTGGATCAGACGATCGTACGCGCCCCTGCCGACGGCGTGATCTTGACCAAGTATGTGGAAGAAGGAACGATCATCTCCTCGGCTCTCTCATTCGCGGCGACCGGCAACAACATCCTGCAACTGGGCGACGTTACGCGGATGTACGTCGATGTCACCGTCGATGAGACCGATATCGCCAACGTGGACGAAGGCCAGGATGTCGAGGTCACCATCGACGCCTACCCTTCCCTCCCCTTCACCGGTATCGTAGCCAGAGTCGATCCGCAGGCGACGGTCGAGCAGAATGTGACCTCGGTCCACGTTCGTGTCGAAGTCGACAACAGCGAGGTATCGTTCCGACTGTTGAAGCCGGGCATGAATGCGACCTGTGAGTTTGTCAGCGATAAGCGCAGCGATACTGTCATGGCGCCGAACGAAGCCATTCGGACGGATGATAAGGGGACCTTCGTCGAGCTCGCAAAGACCGAAGGCAAACCGGCGCCGCCCGACCCCAAGACGGGTGAGCCGGCGGACCCGACGATGCGCGTCGATGTTCCGATCGAACGCCGGGACATCGAGGTTGGCCTTGAAGGCAACGACACCACGGAGATTGTGAACGGTCTTCAGCCGGGCCAGAGCGTCGTAACGCAGAAGATCGAGCCGGAGGTCACACAATCGGGCAGCCCGTTCGGCGGTGGAGGAGGCCCCGGTGGCGGTATGCGCGGCGCCGGACGCATCAGGTAGCGTTTCGTGATCAGCTTCACCATGGCCTTACGAGGCCTCACAAGCAATAAGCTCCGCTCGTTTCTGACGATGCTGGGCGTCATCATCGGCGTCGGCGCTGTCATTATCGCCATCGCGATCGGACAGGGATCGCGCGAGGCCGTGGCGGAGAGCATTCAACGTCTCGGCACCAATGTCATGACCGTGTTCCCGGGCCAACAACGCCGTGGTGGCGTCAGTTTCGGGTTCGGCAGTCAGGAGACGATGACTCTCGAGGACTCCGAGGCGATATTGCGCGAATGCCCATCCGTCGCTGCCGTCTCTCCTGCGGTCAACAGCCAGGCGCAGGTGAAATACCAGAGCCGCAACAGCACCGTGACGATCACCGGCAACGGGCCGGATTATCCCACCATGAGTAACCATCCGCTGGTTGAAGGGAGCTACTTCAAGAAGGCCGATGTGGATCAGCGCAAGCGCGTGGCCGTCCTCGGCGCTACAACGGCTCGAGACCTTTTCGATCGCCAGTCGCCCATCGGCAAGTCCATCAAGATCAAGGGAACCTCCTTCCAGGTGATCGGCCTGCTCAAGGAAAAGGGCGGTATGGGCTTCCGCAATCCGGACGACGCCGTCTACGTTCCAGTGACGACAGCGATGCGCAGACTCTTTGGTCTGGAGTATATCCGCGCGATTACGGTACAGGCCCGCAGCCAGAGCCTCATGGCCCGCGCACAGGAAGAGATCGACACTCTTCTGCGGAAGCGGCACAAGATACCGATGGGGGGAAGCCCCGACTTCATCATCTTCAGCCAGGCCGACCTCGCCGAAACGCAGAACGAGCAGCAAGACACCTTCTCTGCGCTGATCACCTATCTCGCCGTCGTCTCGCTTCTCGTGGGCGGCATCGGTATCATGAATATCATGCTCGTCTCCGTCACGGAGCGAACACGAGAGATCGGCATCCGGAAGGCCATCGGCGCTAAACGCCGCAACATACTGACCCAGTTTCTCCTCGAGGCGATGGCCCTATCGGTCGTAGGCGGCCTGCTCGGCGTCGCGTTCGGCGTGTTCGGCTCCAACATCGTCGCCGAAGCCAATGATTGGAAGGTCATCGTCAGCACCCCGGCCATCGCGCTGGCCTTCGGTTTTTCTGCCCTTGTCGGCGTCTTCTTCGGCTTCTATCCCGCCCTCAAGGCATCGAATCTCAATCCCATCGAAGCTCTCCGCTACGAATAAAGGAGCGATACCATGCAACGGATCATCGGCGTCCTGAGCGCCTTCGCGCTGCTCTGCGGCGCCCATACCGCCTATGCACAAAACCCGTTCAACCTCACACCCCAGCAGCAGGCGCAGATTCAAGCCAAACGTAAGGCGTGGGAGAAGTGGCGTGAGAATAACAAGCACGTCAGCGCCCTGACGCAGACCCTTATGGGTTTCGCCATCCTCGAGGGCAATCCTAAGACGGCGCTCACCAAAGACCAGGCGCGTAAGATCGTCCCCATACTCAAGGAATGGAGACGGCGAAAGGTGATGACCAATGAGCAGGCCCTCAAGGTGAATCGCCAACTCACTGCCACCCTGACCGACGCGCAACTCAAGAAAATCGCTACGGCTCCCCGTACTGGCCGCGGCGGCGGTATGGGCGGCGGACGGATGGGCGGCGGCAACGGACAGGGCGGCCAGCGACCGCGCTTCGACCCCAGCAAGATGCCAGACCCCAAAGACTATAACCCGCTGAACCCGGAAACGCTCCCCTTTGAGGGTATGCGAACTCAGGCGATCCAGCGAACCGATAAAATGATCAAGGACCTGACCGCTCGCGCCAAATAGGCGTTCTATCGTGGCGCCGTTAGCCAACCATGGAGATGGGATAACCGATGAGTGCAACGCTGATTGAGGTGTCGGACCTTGCGAAGACCTACCGCATGGGCAAGATGGAAGTCCGCGCTCTTCGCCATGTCTCCCTGAAAATCGACCGCGGTGAGTTTGTCGCGATCATGGGTCCGTCGGGATCGGGAAAGTCCACCTTCATGAACTTGATCGGCTGCCTCGACAAACCGACCCACGGATCCTATCGTCTGGATGGAATGGAGGTCGCGCGCCTTTCGGATAACCAGCTGGCGGAGATCCGCAATACGAAGATCGGCTTCGTCTTCCAGACCTTCAACCTCCTGCCCCGAACGTCGGCGCTGCATAATGTCGAACTGCCGCTGCTCTACAACGGCGCCCGCGGACGCGAGAAGTTGGCGATCAAAGCCCTCGAAGCGGTTGGTCTGAGCGAGCGGGCGCACCATCGGCCGAACGAGCTCTCGGGCGGGCAGCAGCAGCGGGTGGCCATCGCTCGGGCGCTCGTCAACGATCCCCCGATTATCTTCGGTGATGAGCCTACCGGAAATCTCGACACCCGAACGGGCGAGGAGATTATGGCGATCTTTCAGCGATTGAACAACGAGGGCAAGACCGTTGTTATCGTCACCCACGAGAACGATATCGCCGAGCACGCCAAACGGATCATCCGATTCCGCGATGGTGTGGTCGTCTCGGATGAACCGGTTATCCAGCGCCTGTTCGCCGACGATGTGCTCAAGTCCCTCGTACCGGTCGACGATGATGCCTAGCTCGGGAACCGCAGATCGCAGCGTTGTCCAAAGGCTCCCATCAGCGTCCTGACCTGGCGCGCACCGATGCCCAGCCGAGGCTGAGAACGAAACACGCGGTTCCGACGAGCACCACGGAGGCGCCGGTGGCGGTTCCGGCCCAGGGCTGCGCCGATAGAATCAGACCGCCAACCGACGACGCGAGGCCGATCGCAGCGGCATACCAGATCATGCCGCCCGCAGTCCGAGCCAGATTCCGCGCGGCGGCAGCGGGGACGATCAAGAGAGCCGTGACGAGGAATACGCCGACCGCCAGGACTGAATAGGTAACGACGAGCGCAGTCAATACCGCAAATAGATACTGGAGCAGGTCCACGCGCGCACCTCGAACTTTGGCCACCGTAGGGCTGAGCGCCATGAGCGTCAGGCGGTTGTACGCGATCGCCTGATAAACCGCGATGGCGGCTACTAGTGCGGCCAGGATCCCGATATCGGCTTCGCCGATCGTCAGGATATCGCCGAACACGAAGGTTTGGACGTCGCGGGCCAGGCCCTCCTGCCTGCTGATCACCGCAAGCCCGAACGCCACGACCGCGCTGAACGTTACCCCGATCGCAGCATCGCTGGAGAGCCGGCTGCGGAGCTGCAGCGCCACGATCCCGACGGCGACAAGCGCGCCGAACGCCGGCATCGTCCACCGTGGATTCATGGATGCAAGGAGGCCGATCGCAACACCCGCGAAGGCGGAATGACTGATCGCATCCGAGAAGAAGGCCATCCGGAGATTGATCACATGCACCCCGAGCGTTCCAGCCGCCGGCCCCAGAAGAGCCAGCGCCAGTAGCGCCCGCTGCATGAATCGGGCGTCCATGCCGTCGAACGGAAACAGCCGCCCCAGAAGCTCGAGGATCGGGCCGAGATCAGGCATCGGCGGGACTCCCCTGCTGCGCGGATGTCGCCGATGCGAAATCGACCAGGCCCAGGTGCGGTCCGAACGTCCGGGCAAGGGTCTCCTTCGTCAGGACCTCACGGGGAGGTCCTGAGGCCACCAGGTAGCCGTGGAGACAGAGGACATGCGTAGCATGGTAAGCCACGGTGGCGAGATCGTGGCTTACCATCACCTGAGTGAAGCTCCGACGGTGTCGGAGATCCTCCACCAGCTCGCAGAACATCCGCTCGCCTGCCAGATCCATCCCTGCTGTCGGTTCATCAAGGAGGAGGAGTTCCGGGTCATCCAGGAGGGCATACGCGAGCAGAACCCGCTGCAGCTCGCCCCCCGATAGGCCTCCCAGCGGCTTACGGATTAGATCCTGCCCTTCGACGATCTCCAGCATCTCCGCGGCGCGATCGCGAGACCGGGCGCTGACACCGAGCCAGAGCGGCTTTGATTGCGCCGAGGCCATAAACTCGGCCACCGTCACAGGCATGTTGCGATCGAAATCCAGGCGCTGCGGCACGTACCCGCACCGAAGGGGACGGCCGTTCGGTCCCGTTGCGATCTGTATCGTGCCCGTATACCGGACGAGGCCGAGGATGGCCAGAAGGAGAGACGTCTTGCCGGATCCGTTCGGACCCACGATCATTGTGAGGCTGCCCGCAGGTATGGCGGCGGTAACTTCCTGCAGTATCGGCACTCCGCCAATGGCGATACCGACACCGGTTAAGGTGACAGCGGCCGCAGGGGTGTCGCCCGGGACGGAACTCACGGTTTGCCGCTCCGCCCGAGGACATGCACTAGAGTCCGCAGGTTACGCCGCATCGCGCGCTCGTAATAATCCGGCTCCGGATCCTCGGGTCCCTGCACCACGGGATCCAGAATCGCCAACGGAATACCGATCTCCGCCGCAATGGTCTGCCCCAGACGAGAGCCGCTCCCTGGCTCGACGAACAGAGCGGCAGGGTGAAGGCGTTGCGCGCGCCGTACGATCTCGATCAGTTCCGAGGGGCCCGGATCGGATTCCGGATCCGCGCGAACCACGGCGGCAACCTCGATACCAGCATCGTCGGCGAGATAGTCAAACACATCGTGATCCGTGATGATCCGTCGATTGGGCATGGACGCCAGCTTCTTTCGGAAGTCATCACCCAGCCCCTCCAGCCTCCGCGCGAGGCTCCGGGCATTACGCTGGTACATCGCCGCCCCGCCCGGATCGTAACGGCCCAGAGAGGCCGCAACCGATCGGGCCATCGCGGCGTAGCGCCACGGGCTGGCGAAGAGATGGGGATTCGCGCTCGTTTGCCTGGCTGAAGATCCGCCCCAGTGCAGGGAACGATCGACATCCCGCGACGCGACGATGATCGTACCATTCGGACGGACGCGCCTGTAGGCCGCGCTCGCATAGTCATCCAATCCCAATCCGTTGACGATCAGAACGTCCGCTGAGGCAAGCCGACGGGCATCCTGGGGCGCCATCACATGTTCATGGGCGCAGCCGAGATCGGCGGCAAACAGCCGTTCCGTTTGGACCGAGGACCGTCCGTCGGTCACAGATCTCGTCATCAGCCAGACGGGATACGTGGCGCAAAGAACGCGAACGGTTCCGGTTGGGCGGGTAGGCACTGGCCGGGGCCGGCACCCGACCGCGCCGAGGATCATCAGCGCGGCCCCAAGACCAACGATCGGTCGCCACTTCAACACCGTGAGCTCCTAATGCAAATGCAGTCGCATTTGCATTATGTCACAATACGCGGTATCCTGTGCAGTCGAAGGAACATCACCATGCAGCGCAAGACCAGCCAGCGCAACGCGATCCTGGACGCTCTTCGGGGCGCCGGACGGCCCATGAGCGCCGAAGACTTGACCGGTCTGGCCAGGACTTCGGTCGCCAGTCTGAATCGAGCGACGGTCTATCGTAACCTTCGGCTATTGATCGGCGCAGGGCGAGTGCGGCGCCTGGCCCACCCCGAGCTGGGTCCGCTCTATGAGCTGGCGGACCTCGATCATCACCACCACTTCCACTGTCGACTATGCGACCGCGTGTTCGAGATTCCCGGCTGCGCGCTCGACGTCCGGATCGCGACGCCGCCGGGCTTTCGTACCGACGATCACGAGGTATTCCTGTACGGGAACTGCGCGGATTGCCGGGGCTAGCCGGGTTCGGATCTCAGGCTCGCGCTCGGGCAGCCTCCAGCGCCTTCCATGTCTGCGCGACGATCTCATCGACCTGCTGCTCGCTTTCGAAGCCGACCACCATCAAGTCGATAGCCTTGCTGTCCAGACTGTATCGGATCGATTCGTACGCGCGCTCGAGGCGGTCTGCGCCGTGAGCCATCTTCCCTTCCGCCAGGACCTTCATGCCGATGACGCCCTTACCGGCTGTCTTCATGCGCTTCAGAACGGCGAGGATATGTGGCGGACATGCGGCCGGCTCGACACCGGGCGGCACATCCATGTACTGGCCCCACGGATTGTAACGCGCGAGGTCGACATCCACCCATCGCTCCGCGGCGGCCGTCTCGAGGGCGCCAAACTCGTGGCAGGACACCCCGTGGGCCCGAATCGCCCCCTTCCGTTTCAGCTCCGCCAGCGTCTCCATGGCGCCCTGTAACTGCACGTTCCAATCCGCGCGCACCATACAATGGAGCAGAACGATGTCGACGTAGTCCGTCTGAAACTCGTTCAGGAAACGCTCGACATCGGCCCGGACACCGTCTGCCGTAACGCTGTTCGTCTTGGACTGGAGGACGACGCTCTTCCTCGGTATGCCGATGCTCTTCATCGCCCGACCGATGTACGGGTTCGAGCCGTACTGATCGGCGCAATCGAGGAAGGTGATCCCCTGTTTGTACGCATGCTCGACCATCGCGGTGAAGCGGTCCTGTCCCAATCGAGTCTGGTTCGATTGTTTCCCGGCGCCGATGGTGCCCGTGCCGAGCCCGATCAACCCCGCCTTCAGGCCGGTTCGGCCGATGCGTACCTGCGGAAGCCTCCTTGGCCCCGGTCCACTCCCACGGACAGCGCCGGTCAATGCGATCGCTCCGGCCATCGCGGCTGCGTCACGGACGAACTCCCGTCGGTTCATACCAGATATGCGCTCCCTTCATTCAATGCCGCTGCTCGCGGCCCGGCGGGCCGAATAGACCCTTCTCCGACAACCGTAAGGCGATCGCCTGCACCGTATCGGGCAGATCCGTCGTGCCGACGGAATAGTACAGGCAGACGATGACGCCATCCTTCAGGCGGACTGCACTCGGATAACCGCAGTCGTTGTTCATCGAGGTCCCGGCGAGAATCCGTTCTGACCGCGAGTTCCAGCTCCGACCGGCATCCTCGCTGAGCAATGCCATGACGCCATAGGGCGGGTGTCGGCGCCCAACGACCATCAGAATCCGCCTGCCGCCGAGCGAGACGAGATCGGCGGGATGCTCCGCGAGAGAGCCGTCGGATCCACCCGTAACGCGGTGGGGCCTGGACCACGTACGGCCACCGTCTTCGGAGGAGCAGATGTCGACCTGGCCCGTACCCGTTCGAAGCGCGGCGAGGATTCGCCCGCGCCCCAGGGGCAACAGGGTCGTCTCGTTGTGGGACGCCGCCGATATCAGCGACCAATCGGACCACGTCTCACCGTTATCTCGCGACCGAACGACGCCGGCGACCCATTCGCCAGCCCCCGGCGACGGCCGGTCCGGGCCCCGATAGTCGGGATCGACGAGCCCGTAGACCGACATGAGCGCGGTCCCATCCTCCAGAGTAACGATCCTGCCAAACGGCGAGCCAACCCGACCGATAGGCCCGGCGTACAGCCGCCGTTTTGCGCTCCAGGTCCGGCCGCCATCCCGTGATATCCGGTAGAACAACGAAAACGCGCCGGTCGCAGTGTTCCACGAGCCATCCGGGTTATAACACGTACACTCGGCGTAGGCCAGGACGAGCGAACCGTCGGCCATCTGTCCGAATGCCGGATTCCGGTCATCCTCCGGCCCGTCCACGATTGCCCTCGGCGCCGTCCAGCTCCTGCCTCCATCCCCGGATTCGATCCAATCCAGCCGACCGGCTCGGCCGAGATGCGGTGCGCCGCCTCTGAGCACTGCCGCCAATCGTCCATCCTTCAGGCGTGTCAGCACGGGGAAGTAGCCGCCACCGCTCACCGCGATCACCGTGCGGTCGGGATCGTGGCGGCGTTCGCTTTCGTTCGGTACCGTCATATTCCCGAATACCAGCGCCATTCCGATCATGCTGATCACCGGAACGCCCTCTCTTATCATGAAATGATACATCACCGCACCGTCAACCGCCAGCGAGCAATCCCGGCCAAGGTCCAACGCCCGCGCTAATCGGCGATCAGGAACAGGCGACCGGCGCCCGCATCGAGCGATAACTGCAGGCCGGGCATATCGGGGCTGTCATCCCGGACCGGGATCTCCTTGCCAGTACGCGGGCAGACCTCCCGAACCTTATCGATAGGCCCTCCGAACTCCACCGTCGGCCAGGCGCTGTACGTGATGCTGTAGTTGTTGATCAATACGGCCTTTCGTCCGTCGGCGTGTCGAAACTGACCGAGAAGGTAATCGCCCGGAGTCAGCGAGCGGATCGGCGTGCCGACGAGCGCATCGGCTATGGTCGCGTCCGGCGCGATCCGACGAACCCCGACCGATGTCAAACGCATGATCGTCGGACCCAGGTTCTTCAACGCTCCGTTGACGCGGCGCGCTTCCTCATAGTGGCGGGTCTTCTCCCCTTCCGCCGTGATGATGGCCCCGCCTTTGGGAAACTCATCGCCCCGCGGCGTCCAGTAGCAGAAATACAGCACCCCTCTGGAGCCGTACGCGATGGAGGTGTAGACTTGCCAGCGGATCTGCGCTTCGGTAGGATCGCTATGGGGACCAAACGGCATCACGTTGAAGAAGTTCCAGTGGGGTATGCCCTTCCGAAGCGCCTCGGTGCGCATAACCTCGAGGTTGGTGCAGTACGCGTCCCGCCCGTCTGCATCGGCCCGCATGATCGGGTAATGGTCCATGCTCAGGACATCCACCCCCACCTCATCGACGAAGCGTCGAACGTGCTCGCCGTAGGTCGCCGTTCCGAGCTGGGCCGGCGAAGCATAGTTGGGAAACAGGTTGATGTAGGCCAGTTTGTTCGGTCGAGCCGCGCGCAGAGCGTCGACGGTCGCACGAAGCTCCGGAAAGGCCGCGGCGCCCGGTTCATCGCGGACGAGGTACCCCCATACGACGGGATCATCCGGAAGTTGGTCCGGCTTTTGCCCGGCCATAGCGACGATTGCCCGCAGATCATGCTGCTGGCACAGGGCTATCTGCCGTGCAACCGTCTCGGGAGTCGCCGCCCCGAAGCCGCCGAGCACTAGGGTGAAGTTGGCATCTGCGATCTCCTGGTAGCGGCGCGCCATGGTCTGATCGGCAGGCGGATCCACCCAGAAACCGATCACGAAGCGGTCCTGGGCGAAACGGGGCGTCCCCTGGCCCATGATGGAGACACAGGCGATGTACGGCATCAGGTTCATCATCGGTTCTGGTCCTTTCGGGTTATCCACGAGGCGGAGGCAGCCACGCGGCCGGTACCCCTCCTAGCCTTTCCTATCGCGCGTCCGCGGGTCCATATCGAGCTTCTGCATCGCAACCACACGGGGCAGCGCCTCCATGATCGTTTTCTGGTACCGCTGGAGGAACTCGCGAAGGCTGAGCCGGCCGTCCATATAGCGCTGGGCCCAGACGGTCCATTCCCATACGCTCTGCTGCTCATCCATCAGCCCGCGCCACGAGAGCCGCTCAAAACCCCGCCTTTCGAACGGACGGAACAATCGCTGTACGTCGTCGGGCAAACGCGCGCCCGGGATCAGCATCGGCCCGGTCAAGGGCCGTCGGTGACGAATGGCTTCGTCGACCAGGATCCGTGCCGAGGCCGGCGACGTCAGGTACATAAGGAAATCCATAGTTCGCGCCACCTGCTCCGGCTCCTTCTTGACCACGCCGAGGACGAGCCCGGGACCCCCGACGCCCCGAAACGGCGGCACTCGGTACCGGCTCGACGTTAGGGGAGGAACGGGGAAGATGCCCCATCGGAAGCGGGCGCGTCCGGGCAGGTCCTCCATGTCCTTCAGGAGCTGCCCGATCTGCGCGGAGGTGTCGAGCAGCGCAGCCGCGCGCCCGCTCAGAAAGAGATGGTACGCGGTCTGGCTGGTGGCGCCATGGTAGCCGCGCTGCCAGTAGCGCGCAAAGCCCTTGATCCGATCGTATACTTCGCCGAAACGGGGACTGTCGACGCGGATCTTCCCGTCTCGAACCGCCGCGAGCAGCCGTTCCGGGTTGGTCACGACGTAGGCATCGTTGTACGGATCCCGGAGATTCAGGCGGAACCCGCCGTTGCGCCGGGCGTCGTAGTCCCAATCCCCCGGGCGCGACAGGACCATCGGCACCAGGTGCCGCGTATAGGCGTCCGTGAAGAAGCGGGCGATCCAACCGACCGTGCCGGCCCAGTAGGAATCGGCGTTCCCGGGGACAGCGAAGGGGATGTGCCCGGCGCTGCGGATCACCTCCGCCTGCCGGAGCATATCCTCCCACGTGCGGGGCGGAGCCAGACCCAGCCTTCGGTAAAGATCCGCGTTGTAATAGAACGCGATCTCGATGAAATCGACGGGGATGAAGGTGACATCGCCGCCGACCTTGTACTTCTCGATGAACTGTGCGCTGAGGGTCTCGATCCAGGGGCGGTTCGTATAGGGATTGCGCTTCTCCAGCCACGGTGACAGATTGACGAGGAGCCCCTTTTCGTACATCCCCCAGGCGTAGTTGGCGTTGAAGAGATCGGGTGCGCTTGAGGACTGGCCGGGGATCTGCGTCCGCAGCCAGGTCTCGTAGCCGTTTGCCGGCATCAGCTGGACCGTCACAGCCACATCATCGCGACGCCGCGCATAATCGGCGGCGATCCGCTCGAAGCCCTCTTTGTAGTTCATGTTGACCGTCGCCAACTGAACCCTGTGCCGGGGGCGCGCCCGGGCACACGCAGCAGCGCCGACCAATCCGCCCATCAACAACGATCGTCGAGAACAGGCTTTAAGGTCGGTATGATGTAGACTGGAATACAGTGGGCCATCCATACCGGCATGGTACCCGTGCGCAGGTACGGTCCTGGCCGATCGCCCACGGTATCCGATCTGTTCGGCGGGAAGCATCCGATCATCACCTGAACCGCCCGCGATCAAACGTGCTCTACCCTCCCAGGAGGGGTGTTGACGACACCGGTCGAGGCGCCTTTGAGTACACGGTTCGGGCTTAGTCTGCGACAACGTATCTGGATACCCATCGCTGCGGCGGTGGTGGCACAGGCAGGGGCGGCGCTTGTGTTGGGCAGCCGATGGCCGTTCCGGGCAATCGGCGCTGCGACTGCGGCTCTCATTGGCATTATCGTCGCGGAACGCCTGATTCATCGTCCGATCCGAACGCTGGCGAACCAGCTGCTTCGCGGTGACTCCGAACTCTCGGTCGATCCTGGACATTCATCGCAGGGGCGGGATCCGTTTCGGAGCATCGTGCTCGGCATGGAGGCAATGACGGCAGCGATTGAGGCGCGCAAGGCGCTCTTACAGGACGCCGACGCCTCACTGCGGAGCAGCGAAGCCCGGTACCGAGATCTGTTCGAGACGAATCCCCATCCGATGGTCGTGTTCGATACCGAGACACTCGAGATCATTGCAGCCAACGACGCCGCCGTGCGTCAGTATGGCTACTCCCGTCAACAGTTCCTCCGCATGACCGTTCGCCATCTTATGTCCGGACCGAGTACCGACGATGTTCCATCCGCCCTCGCCCGGATGGGCCTGGACCACGAATCATCGGTGGAAGCGGAACACCGGCGTCGCGACGGCGTGATCATCGTTGTCGAGATTACGTCGAATCGGATGCGCTTCCCCAATCGAAACGCCGCTATCGCGATGTTTGTCGATATCACCGAACGCAAGCTGGCCGAACGGCAGAACCGCCGACGAACAGAGATGCTCGCCGGACTGTACGAGGACGCGCGGGACCATGCAGGCAGTCTTCGCCCTGCCGACGTCGCCGCCGGTATAGTGCGCACCGCTGCGGATCGCCTCGGCGGCGCAAGAGCCTGGATCATACGCGTAGATCCCGAAGGATGGGCCGGTATCACCGCCGCGCATCCGGACGAGCGCCTCACGGACTCATGGGAGTCCTGGCGAATCTCGGAGCATCCCAGAGCGCCGACGACACTCGCCATCACGAATCTCGCTGCAGTGGAGTACACCGTTCCAGACCCATCGGGTGAGGTTTCTCCCTGGGCCATGGAGAGCATGGATACCGACCATCGGGAATGCATCGCTCTACCTCTCATTCATCGAGGCTCAGCGATAGGGGCGCTCCATGTATGGTTCGAGGGCAGCCCGCCGGACTTCACCGAGCATGGCGACCTTCTGGCCAGTTTCGCTCTTCACGCCTCGGCTGCACTGGCCAACGCGGATCTCCATGCGCACGTTCAGGAGACGGCGTTCGAGCTCGATCGACGTGTTAAGGAGCGTACCATCGAGCTCGAAGCGGCGAACCATGAACTCGAGGCGTTTTCCTACTCGGTTTCCCACGATCTCAGGGCTCCGCTCAGGGGCATCGACGGACTAAGCCGCCTTCTTCTGGACGAGGATCAAGCGACTCTGAGCGATCAGGCGAGGCGCTATCTCTCGATGATCCGCTGCAGCGTCTCCGAAATGGACGCGCTCATCCACGCTCTGCTCGACTTCTCCCGCTCTTCACGGCAGGACCTCCACCTGAAGGCTGTCCGCCCCAGAGACCTTGTCGATGGTCTGGTCGAGAGGGTCCGCCTTACGAATCGTAATCGGACTTTCGAGTTCGAGATTGGCGATCTACCCGAATGTTATGCCGACCCTACGCTCCTCAAGCAGGTTTTCGCCAACCTGCTGTCGAATGCGGTGAAGTATACGGCGCATCGTTCCAGGGCGGTAATCCGCATTGACGGCCACGTTGCCGATGGCGACGCGATCTATTGGGTGAAGGACAACGGCGTTGGTTTTGACCCCATCCAAGGGCAACGAATCTTCGGCGTCTTCCAGCGGCTGCACGGTGCGGACGAATATCCGGGCACCGGCGTTGGGTTGGCCACCGTGTTCCGGATCATCCAGCGCCACCGGGGCGGTATCTGGTTCGACGCCGCACCGGGCGAGGGGGCGACCTTCTATGTTCGGTTGCCAATCGCGTCGCCGTCAACGATGACCGACGCCGGCGGTCAGAGCGCGCACAACGTTACACCAATATGATCGATAACAGAAGCATGGTCTTCGACGATACGAGGAACAGGACGCCGCCGCCCCAAATGCGGACGCCGCTGCGGGTTGTGATCGTCGAGGATCGGATCACCGATGCCGAACTCATGGCGGCGGAGCTCCGCCGTACAGGTTTCGATCTGGATTGGGTGCGAGTGGACAGGTCCGATGCGTTTATTGATGCGCTTGCCAATCCGCCGGATATCGTCCTTGCTGATTACTCATTGCCCGAGTTCGATGCGATGCGCGCCCTCGGTGTCCTCTGGCAACACGCACCGACCGTACCGCTGATCGTCGTCACCGGCCAGCTTGGGGACGAGGCAGCGGCGGAATGCATGAAACTGGGCGCATCCGATTATGTGCTGAAGGACCGACTCGCCAGGCTCGGGCCTGCCGTTGAGATCGCACTACAGCAGCGTCGTATCGAACAGGAGCGCGCCCAGGCAGTCTCCGCCCTTGAGGAGAGCGAAGAGCGCCTGACTCTGGTGCTCGAAGGCAGCCAGAACAGCTTCTGGGATTGGGATCTGGTGACCGGGACGGTGACACGGAGCACCGAGCTCGCCAAGCTTCTCGGCTACCAGCCGTCCGATTGGGATGAGATGGGACCACGATGGATCGAGTTAGTACATCCGGACGATCGATCCATCGCAGCAGCAACGATGGAAGCGCACCTCGCAGGGAGCCGGCCGAACTACGAGGCCGAATACCGGCTCCGTCGCGCCGACGGCACATGGATATGGATCCTGGATCAGGGCCGAGTCGTCAGGACGGACGCCGATGGCGTGCCCCTGCGCGCTGCAGGAACCTATCGTGATATCTCCGAAGCGAAGGCCGTCCGCGAACAGCTTACCGCGTCTCTCAATGAACTGCGTGAGCTGGCTCGGCGACTGCAGACCGTTCGGGAGGAGGAGCGGGCCGGCATCTCCCGTGAGGTGCATGATGTCCTCGGGCAGGAGATGACCGGCTTTAAGATGGATGTGAAGTGGCTCTCCGATCGTCTGCGTACTCTGCCAGGTCCCGAGAGCATTCCGCCTCTGCTGGAGAAGCTCGACGGGATGACACGCCAACTCGAAAGCACCATGACAACGATCCGAAGGATCGCCACCGAACTGCGGCCGGCCGTCCTGGACGCCCTCGGATTGATCGCTGCTCTGGAATGGCAGACCTCCGATTTCCAGCGGCGCTATTCGATACCGTGTGAGTTCGTATCGTCCCATGAGGACGTCGAGATGGAGACAGAGAGAGCGACGGCGATCTTCCGGATCGTGCAGGAGGCGCTGACCAACGTGATCCGCCATGCCCATGCCTCTAGGGTCCGAGTTCAGTTTATCCAGTCGGATTCCGAGATATGCGTGTCGATCGACGACGACGGGGTCGGGATTCGACCATACGAGGAACGCTCCGTGAAATCCCTCGGGCTTCTGGGGATGCAAGAGCGCGCGTTGATGTTCGGAGGTCAGGTCGATGTGAGCGATTCGCCTGGCTCAGGAGCAACAGTAACTCTGCGAATGCCAGCGCCATGATGCGCCTGGCTACGATACAACAGGAGGAGCTATGATGCAATCCGTTCTGATCGTAGACGACCACGCGGTCGTTCGGCAGGGACTGAAGCAGATCCTTGCTGACGAGTTCGTCGGAGCGCGCATCGACGAAGCCGGCAATGCCGATGAGGCGCTCGGCATGGCTCTCCGCCATGTATACGATCTTGTCCTTCTTGATGTCAGCATGCCGGGTAGGAGCGGCCTCGAGCTGCTGCGAGACCTGAAATACCAGCAGCCGAATCTGCCCGTACTCGTCCTCTCCGTTCACGCGGAGGATCAGATGGGGGTCCGGATCCTGAAGGCAGGCGCGTCGGGCTATGCCAACAAGGACTGTGCGCCGGACGAACTAATCCGAGCCGTCACGAAAGTCCGAGCCGGCGGTCGCTATGTCAGCGATGCTCTTGCCGAGCGCCTGGTCCTGGATATCCAGACCGACAGCGGCAAGCCTCCCCACGAGCTGTTGTCGGACCGCGAGTTCGAAGTTCTCTGCTCTATCGCGCGCGGCAGGGCGGTCAGCGAGATTGCCAAGGATCTTTCACTCAGCGTCAAGACGGTAAGCACCTATCGAACTCGCATCCTCGAGAAGATGAAGATGCGCACCAACGCCGAACTCACCCATTACGCAGTCCGTGAGGGCCTGGTCGACTGATCGCAGCTAGACGCGCTGTCCGTACAGAGACGTAGGACGGTCTAGGAAGCGACGAACTGTTCCAGTCCTACAGATGGGCGAGTGATATGCCGCTATACGGCTCTGTTCATCAACCGTTATTATCGATATAGATGCTATGAGCTTCCCTGGCCCACCGCAGTACCGTGTCCTGATCGTTGATGATCACGCTTCTGTGCGTCAAGGGGTTCGTCGTCTCTTGAGCGACTACTTCCAACAGGGCGAACAAGCTGAGGCCTCGAGCGGTGACGAAGCGATCGAGATGGTACGGAATGGCCGCTGGGATGTGGTAATCCTCGACGTAAATATGCCCGGAACGAGCGGACTGGCGGCTCTAAGGGCGATGCGGGAGCTCGACCCCTCGCTTCCGGTGGTCATGTTCAGCATGTTCCCGACCGAGCAGTTGGCGCTGCGGTTCATGGCCGCGGGGGCATCAGCCTATATTAACAAGGGCGGCTCGCCCGAAGAGCTTGTCAATGCCGTCCGGTCCGCGGTCCATCGACGCACGGCCTAGCGGGTCCCTAACCGGCCTGCGCCTCCAATCTCCCTGGCCTACCAGTTCGGTCCACGGTCGTCCGTTTCGCCGATCACGAAGATCATCAACACGGCCGTAGCCACCTGCGCCAGCGCGAGAAACAGGGCCAGAGGGACGCCCGCGAGGAACGCCGTCAGGACGCCCAGTAATCCGCCGAGGATCTGAAGGGCGCAGACGATATTGACGATGCCGCGGATGAACTCCAGTTTCGCCAGAAGACCGATTCCGACCACAGCGGAGAGGAGCGACGAGGCTATGCCAGCGATGTCAGGGCCATCGGATTCGGCGAATATCGTCGCGGATAGGGCTCCCCAGACTCCGATGGCGATCCAGTACACCGCGATCCAATGGTAGACCGCCACCGCCCACGGTACCGTGGATCGCGAGAGCGCCCGGTGTTCTTCCCTACCGGTGAAGCGGCGACGAACCGGGGGCGGCCCCTGCGTGCGCGTTCCGCATACAGGGCATGCCAGCGCTCCGTTTGGCAACTCACCCTTGCACACGTGGCACCGCATGGCTGCCCCCAGTGTCGCCCGATGATCGATGGTAAGCGCTATGGAATCACTTACCGCTCCGGAACTGCTTGAGCCTTTGCTCCATCTCAGTCAGGCTCTGGGCCGGTGTGCCACGCTGTCGCGCCAGAGCCAGCGCTCGCGTCTGTGTCTTGATCGCGACGGCCTTCTGCCCGTTGCGATATTGGGCCAGGGCAAGCGTATCGAGCACATCCGGATCGTTGTTCTTGGAGGCCGTGGCCGCGAGCTGAGCGATCTGGAGGCCGATCTTGTAGTTCGGCTTCTTGAGCTGACCGTTGGGCATGATCACCATCCACGCGAGCTGATTCAAGCGCGCAGGGTCTTTAGCATACAGCCGTCGAGCGATATCGGCCGCGTAGGTCTGTGCCCGGGCCTCGTCCACATACGCGAGGATGGCGAAGCGGCCGGTGGCGTAGAGCTCTTCCTTCGCTTTATCTCGTGCGATCTCCGCGTCGAGAACCTTGAGCGCCTCACGGTACTTCTTTTGCTGCATCAATGTCGATAACTGAGTGTTCAACCGCTGTTGAGCGGCTTCTTCGGCCTGTTCACGTGTCCGCTTCTTCTGGTAGGCCGCGACATCCCAGGTTCCAGCCAGTACCTTATCCAGGGTTGGTCCGAGGTCGGACATAGGATGGCCGATCCATGCGATCTTACCGTGCTGATCCACGATGAACGCCGAGGGTATGCCCCGTTCGCCTGCCGCGGTCATCCACGTCTGCGCCATCGTACCGGCTTTGTCGTCGGCGGCCACGCTGTAGTCCATCTTATCGCCCATTTCCTTGACAAATGCGTCGACCTTATCAAGGTAGGCATCATCCCGTTCCCAGACACTGATCCCGGCAAAGGCCACCTTGCCGCGGTATTGATGGGCCAGTTCCGTCAGATGGGGAATGCTCACCCGACAGGGGCCGCACCATGTTGCCCAGAACTCAACGACGTAGACCTTTCCGTTCTCGAACTCCGTCACCGGCGTTCCCTTGAACCACTTCGCGGTCACGATCGGCGGAGCCTTGTCTCCCGGCCCTAGCTGAGCCTGGGCAGTACCGCTTCCCAGAAGCCCGAAGCTCAGAGCCATCACAAGCATGGCGTACAGTCTCATCTTCGTCCTTTCCCGCCCGTGCCGACATCCTCGGCTCTGAGCGCCGCCGCCTGAACCCCTCGGCGAGTTCATGATACCATCGGCCGCGCCGGACAGGATCGGTCGCACGATTCGCCGAATAGTCTGCAGTCGATCGAAACCGATAGGAGGCTCACATGGGACCATGGATTGCGCTGGCCGCGGCAGCGGTCTGCCTCACGCTTGCAGGCGGCTCGGTGGCCCAACGGAACCCCACCGCCCGTCTTCGATCCGACGGTATGCCCGTGGTCAACGGCGCGCCGACTCTGCTTCTCGGCTTATATGAGTATCCCGAAACGGACACCGGCCTCGCCGAGGCTGTCGAGGCTGGCTTCAACCTGATCTACGCCCCTGCAAAGTCGGAAGCGCTTGATCGCATCGCGCGTCATGGCGCCTGGGCCTGGGTCAATACCGGCTATGCACTGGACCTGAGCGAGGACACCGACGCAAGAAAAGCCGCCCTGCAGCGCATGGCGGCATCGCTCGGCTCTCATCCGTCTCTGCTTATCTGGGAAGGTCCGGACGAAGGCCTGTGGAACTGCTGGTACGGCGTCGTACACGATCTTGATAAGGAATGGGACGAAATGGATCGGCTTGTCGCCGGTCGCCCTGATCTCAAGGCTTCAGCCGATCATGTGCGCGATCTCTACGCTCGCGCCCTGTGGGCCCGATACCAGGCGGCGCGGTTGGAGTTCTGGAACGCCGCAGGGGTCGCGTGTCCCGTTCCCGAGGCTCGCATGGATACGGCGGGCGCTCGGGGGGACCGGCTCGGGGACGGCTTCACGAAGGGCATCGACTACCTTCGGAACCTCGATCCCCACCGGCTTATCTGGCTCAACCACGCCCCGCGCAACGCCATCACGGACCTCCGTCGGCATAATCGCGCCGTCGATATGGCAGGCTGCGACATCTATCCGATACCCAGCAACCTCCAGACCGGTCATAGCGATCTGCCAAGCGTGTGGCCCAGCTCGGTAGGCGACTACACACGCCGCATGCGTCAAGCCGCTCCCGGCCGCGCATGCGCCATGGTGCTTCAGGGTTTCGGCTGGCGTGATCTCGAGGCGAAGCCGACCGAAGAGCGGATCAAACTCGGTTTCGGCAGACGGCCCAACCTTCTACAGCATCGATTCATGGCCTGGGACGCGATCGTCAACGGCGCCCATGCGCTCCTCTACTGGGGCACTGCGCACTTGGAGGAGCCCGATTCGGCGGACACGAGGCGATTTCGAAGCGAACTCTACTCCGTGATCAAGGAGATACGATCGTTGGAACGGTTCATCGTTGCGCCGCCCCCCAGAGGGAAGATCAGCGCGCGGGCCGAACGGGGATTCGGTTCGATCGACGGCGGTGGCATCATCGCGTGGCTTCGTCGTTCCGGTGATGACTACCTGCTGGCAATCGTCAACGAGAATCAGTCCGGGGTCGCATTCAAGGTTACCGGCTTGCCGGAAGCATTGAACGGCCGAACCCTCGTCCGGATCGGCACGGACGAGACCGTCGTACCAGCGGCGGGCGCCTTCCGAGACGGCATCCGAGATTTCGGCGTCCATCTGTACCGAACACGCTGATCGACGCCGGATTCGCCGGTACAGCGCCCGATGGGGCCGCCGGAGCGGCCCCATCTTCGAATGGAGGTGCGGGGACTCGAACCCCGGTCCCCGGTGATCCTTCCCAGGCTTCTACGAGCGTAGTCTACGTTTTATTCCCGTGCCCGCGTCTCCCATAGACGGGATCCGCCGCAACCGGTTCGCGCTTGAATGTCCCGCCTTCGGGCGGCGAACGAGCCCTGAGCGGTCATTCGGCATGGGTGACGCCCAGGTTCCGTTCCGGCCGACAGGGAACGGTTGGACGCGCAGCCTACTTAGGCTGCGTACGCGTACTGAGAAGTGTTCGCGTTTGTAGTTTTGCCGCTTTTTACGAGGCCAGCGGCGCCTCGGCTCGCAACCAGGGTCGGCGTCAGCCAGGTCGACACCAATCACCCCCAGGATCAACATATTATACCGATTATCCCGGTGATCGGTTTCAGGAACCATCGGCAAGGTGTTGACGTAACAATAGTCATTACTATTATGTCCAGACACAGTTCTGCGCAGCCATCGAAGCGCCTGACCCGTCAGAAAGCCGCGGTGCTCCGTGCAGTACGCTCAACGCGGGAGCATCCTACAGCGGACCGGATCTACGAACAGGTCCGACAGGAGATTCCCTCCGTGAGCCTCGGCACCATCTACCGGATCCTTGGTGGTCTGGTTGGGGAGGGCAGCGTCCGGACGATCGCACAGGGGAATGGTCCGCGGCGATACGACGGCACCATGCATCCCCATGCGCACGTAACCTGCATCCGATGCGGGCGTGTCAGCGATGCGCCCCTTCCATCCGAAACCGGATTACGTGTGGAGGCTGAGCGGGACACCGGCTATCGCGTCACCGAGTGCGAGATCTGGTGGTCCGGGTTATGCCCCGAATGCGCTGAGCGGGACTGTGGTACGACATGATCACTGGAGGAAGGCCTGACAATGGAATCGGATTGCTGTTGTAAAGAGACGGCAACGACGGACGATTGCTGCAGCGACGCCTGCTGCGAAACGACTTGCTGTTGCTGCGCCCCGGCTGTTGCGAAGGTCGGTCAGCCCGCGCCGAACTTCTCCATGAAGACGACGGCGGATCTCGACACGCTTGAGTCCACCGCGTCCCTGAAGGACTACGCCGGCAAATGGCTGGTGCTGTTCTTCTATCCCCTCGACTTCACGTATGTGTGTCCTACCGAGATCCTCGGCCTTTCCGACGCCTACGATGAGTTCGTCAAGCTCGGCGCCGATGTCCTGGGTGTATCGACGGACTCCGTCCACTGCCATCGCGCCTGGATCAACACGCCGCGCGATCACAATGGCATCCACGGCGTTCGCTTCCCCATCGGCTCCGATATGACCGGCTCCGTGTCGCGGAGCTACGGCGTCCTCATTGAGGAGGAAGGTATCGCACTCCGCGGGCTCTTTATCATCGACCCGGACGGCGTCCTTCAATACTCTGTCGTCAACAGCCTGAGTGTCGGACGGAGCGTCGAGGAGACACTACGCGTCCTGCAGGCCATTCAAACCGGCGAGCGTTGTCCGATCGACTGGAAGCCGGGCGATAAGACTCTATAAGCCGGTTCGATCTCAGCTAGACGTCGTACGGAACGACGAAGCCCATCCCGGCGCCGGGATGGGCTTCGTTCTATGGCTCCAAAGCCGTGTCGTCGAGGCGGTCTGCTCCCTGTAGTTCAGGGATGGCGTCGAGCCATGGCGTACCGCTCAATGATCGTTCGCATATCCTGAGCGTTAGCGGTCAGCTCCTGAAACAGTGTCAGCTGGACCATGGCGCGGGTCTTGTTCAGGTCGGGTGGATCTTCCGGCGCCAGTTTGAAGTAGGTATCGCCGCGTAGATAGTCGGCGAGGAACCGAACGCCGAGCTCGAGAGCCAGAATCTGAACCGCATCGACCATGAGCGCGATCTCGGCGTCCGTCGCCTCTCGAGCAGTGCTCAGGTATCCGCGCGCCAGGGCCTCGAATATGTCGAGATCGACACGGATCTCGCCGAGATCCGACACCTTTTCGCCCGCGACGTTGACCAGCGAGCGGGCCATATCGCCCCAATCCGCCAGCCATGTATGGGGCATGATCGTATCCAGATCGACGAGGGCTCGGACCGCGCCGGTCTCGGCGTCGAACAGGAAGTTCTCCAGCTTGGTATCTCCGTGGATCGCGACGAGTCGTACCGTCCCACGCTCGATCGCCCTTAGAAGTGTAAGGGCCAGATCCCGATTCTCCAGAGCCGTATCAATATAGGGCTGCAGCTCCGGATCGTTCAACCTCGCCTCGTACTCCTCGTCGTCAAGGTGGAGCCAGAAGTGAAACTGGGTACCTTCCTTGACGGTTTCGTCTGCGGGCAAGTACGGGCCGGCATCGTCGAGGGTGCGCGTACCGCCCATCACCGAGTCGAGCTGCGCATAGTAGACCCGGGTATCGCGGTATCCGGGCAGAGGGTAGCTGAGCTTCTCCGCCTCCATGTTGGAGGTCAGATCCCCGAAAAGAGCCAGGCCGCGAGCAGCTTGTTCTGCGAGCTGAAGACGCTTATCATTATCCTGAACCATGCTCAGGCTCTTATAAGCAACGCATCCCGGGATTCGCTCCATCAAACGCCAGAACGCGATGGAGGCCTCATCGACGATCTCCAGAATCGTACGTCCGTGCGCCGCGCGCACCAGACGGACCGTATGCCAGCTCACCCCTTCGGGCAGTGGGTTCGCCTCCATATAAGCCCGCTGCGCCGCCATACAGGTCTCCAGTGATCGGACGACTTCGACGGGCTTGGTGAACACGTCGTTATTCATCCGCTGCAGGAGGTATTCCCGCGTTTCTGCGCCCGTTCCGGCCCGAATCAAATACATCTCGTGGCTCATGTTGCCCTTGTCTTCGAAGTCGTGGGCGGTGACAGGCCTCGGTATGTCGAAGAACGCCGCGATTTCCGCGGCGCGGATCAAAGAACTGTTCTCGGACTGGGGCATCAAGGGCGCTCCCGATCGGGGATTTCGAGGTGGGCTTCTTCCAATGCCAGCGGCATGATAGGCCGATCGCTCATCAGGCTCCGCCGAGTCGCTCGAGCGACGCAAGGACCTCTCGCTGGAAGCGGTCCATATGAGCAGCGACGTGCGCGCCAGGCTCCAGCGTATCATCCATCACGAGCGGCGTCAGGTCCATCGCGAAGTCGACGCTCTGCGCGGCATCCACTGCATGGCTTTCCAGGTACGTCGCGTGGGCCCGCCTCCGCCCCATCGTCGCGAGGTCGTACCGCTTGCCGCCAACAACCTGGCTATCGAAGACGCCGACGAGCGCTCGCGCGATATTCTCATGCGCATCAAGCTTGAAGATCACCTTGTCACTGTCGACCATCCAGTCGAGATCACGCCATACCTCGCAACCGTACACTTTCGACGGGCGCTCCTCAAATGGCAGACTGCGTAAAGCGCTGATGAACCGAAGGGCGACGGCCACATGCGTCGGGTGCTTATCGGCGAGATTATGAACGTAGGCGACTTCGGGCCGGCAGCGTTTTGCGAGGGCCGCCAGATCCTGGATGGCTCGTGTGTCCGCCGCGTCCTTGAGCTCGGCGCTGCTGTAGTCCAGGAAGATCACGGCGCTGTATTCGCCCACGACGGCGGCCTTACGCTGCTCCCGCCGCCGAACCTCCTGCATCTCGACATCGGTGTACGAGCCATAGAGACCATCGCGCGGACTGCCCGCACCGTTCGTCACAATGACACCGGTGAACCATCGATCCGATCGACCGAAGCCGGCCAGAATGCCGTCAAGGGCCATGATCTCCAGATCGTCCTGATGGGCGCCTACCGCCAGATGCGTGGTGCGCGCCAACGCTTCATGCGCGGATACGCCATCCGGCACGAATACCTCTGCACTGACCTTCATGAACTCCATCATCCACACCTCTCTAGTTCAGGCAGGCTGGCTGCCGCAACCGACTGTCCTACCCGTCGCGATTTTTCGTCGGGCAGAACGAGCGAAATCCGTTCCGCCAGCTCGGGGAAATCCGCACGGAGAGCCCGTCGCGCCCAGTCCAGCAGAACCTCGCCGCCTTCGCCCGTGGTCACCCGCCCCAAAACCAGTACATGCTTCAACGTATAGAACTCGGCGTAATGCGCAACCGCATAGCCAAGACAAGCTCCGATCGTCTCATAGACCTGCCTCGCAAGCCCGTCGCCCGCTGCCATTCGCTCTTGTAGAATCTCAAGACGGGTAGGCAAATCGGAGCCCGGTTCGAACATCATACCGGCTGCAAGCGCCACTCGGATCGCCCCTTGCTGTGAGAAGTACTGAACACCGCAGCCGACATCGCCCGACCATTCGTCGATCGGCGCTCCGCTGCGATAGTCTACGGGCGCAAACGCCAGTTCGTTCAACCAGCCCGTAATATTGCCTTCCGGAGTTACGTACCCCGCCGCCTCGCTCGATCCCATTGCGACGCCGAGAACCGGATTATCATCCAGCGACATCGATCCGGCGAGGGCGGTTACTTCGCCATCGTTGACGACTTCGAGCGGCGTTCCGAGTTCCCTGCCGATCCGGAGGAACATATCCGCCACCCGTTCATCGAAAACCTCCTGCGGGACTCCCCGGAAGAGAGAGGCCACACGCACTCTGTTGCCAATGTAGACCCCCGCCGCGCTCCCGCCTACGGCATCCAATCGCGGCAGATGGGCGCGCGCGCGCGTGATCGAGTCGACGATCCCCTGATAGTGGTACTCGGGATCTGGATTATTCCTTGGATCCCATGGAACCTCTTCACTGTACACCGGCTCTCCGTCGATCACAGCGCTGGCCTTCCGATCACTGGCGCCGAGATCGAAGCCGACCCGACACCCATCAAGATGTCGGCCCAGCGGCGACGTGCTTTCGCGCGTGGCGGGCACGTCATCCGGAGCAGCGCTGAGGACGGTGAAGGGATGCTCGTAGACCCGGCTCATAAAGTCGTAGTCGAAGGCGCGCGCCCCGCCGGGTGCATAGACGCGGCGCAAGTGTTCGGCTACCCCGTCCGGCCCCCCGACCGTGAGCCTCCAACCGCCCCGCTGCCAGAGAAGAAACTTCACGATCCGTTCGGCATAGGCGAGATTCAGCGGCGCCATCGGCGACGATGCGGGCAACGCTACCGTTCCGAACGTGGAAATCGAGCCGTCACGTCGCTCCAGTGCGAGACGAAGAGGCGTTTCGCCTGCTCGCGCGGCCTCGCGACGGATCGCACGGTGGACGAGAGAAGCGGGACGGAACGAGGGATCCAGCGGCGGTACCACGGCCATGGTGATGGGAACATCATGCAAGCCCTGCACAGCAGTCCTCCAACCGGGCCAGGTTCAACAGCCGGCTCCGTGCGGAGACCTCCCAGCCACGGTGCGCGACATATAATAGCAGACGGCACGAGGCACAGGCAAGTCAGAGCAAGCAGGGATCCCGCCTCTAATGAGCGTATCCGCCCGATCTGATCGCGCCGATGCAGCCGGCGCACGCCTTGACCAACCGCAGGACCTTATAGTACAATGCAGTGAAGAGCCGAACCCTTTTAAGTGTGCCCAGCGAGGCCGCCAAAGGGCTCCGCGTCAGAAGCGGCGGCCGGAAACGCCGGATCTACGTCGCCTACGCACGTGAGCGCCCGAAGCGCGCCTATTCTGCGGTTGACACCTCGGAAGCGGCGCGTTTTCCGCTTTATGGAGCGACGGTGCAGCGACGACAGGTGATGGATAGCGACGAGATGCGGCGCGCCCTTGTACGCATCGCTCACGAGATCGTCGAACGGAATCACGGAGCGGAACGACTCGCGCTCATCGGTATCCTCACTCGAGGAGCTCCTCTCGCCAAACGCCTCGCGGTCATGGTTGAGCAGATCGAAGGGATCCGCCCGCCGGTGGGCATCCTCGATGTCGCCCTCTATCGGGACGACTTCCCCACTCGTCGGCCAGACGTCCGACCCAGCACCCTGCCAGGAGACCTCACTGGATTGGACATCGTGCTTGTCGATGAGGTCCTGTATACGGGTCGTACCGTTCGAGCCGCGATCGACGCCATCATGGACCTTGGCCGACCAGCCTCGATTCAGCTGGCGGTGCTGCTCGACCGAGGCCATCGTGAAGTGCCCATCCGCGCCGACTTCGTTGGCAAGAACGTTCCGACTGCCCGATCGGAGCGGGTCTACGCGTTGCTCGAAGAGCTCGATGGGCAAGATGCCGTCGTCATCGATCAAGAACCTCAGGGCGCCCTGAGCCCCGAAGCACAGGAAGACCCATCATGACGCCGATCTCCACGCGGAGCGAGCGGTCCCGGGGATCGCGCCATGGATAGCCTCCTGGGTCTGCGTCAAACGAGCGCAGCCGACATCCGGAGGATCCTGTCTACGGCGATCTCCATGCGCGATGTCCTGGAGCGGTCCGTCAAGAAGGTGCCAACCCTTCGAGGCAGGGCGGTGGTGACGCTTTTCTACGAGGCTTCGACGCGAACGCGTACATCCTTCGAGCTTGCGGCAAAGTACATGAGCGCGGACGCTGTGAATATCAGCGTGGCACAATCTTCGGTAACCAAAGGGGAATCGCTCACGGATACCATCCGGACCCTGGAGGCCGTCACCGCCGACTGCGTGATCATCCGCCACCCTTCCGCCGGCGCTGCGCATCTAGCGGCCTCCTGCACGCCGGTTCCCATCATTAACGCGGGCGACGGTCGCCACGAGCATCCGACCCAGGGGCTTCTGGATGCGCTGACCATTCGCGACGTCTGGCGGCCCGATGCGACCGACTGGGACCTGTCCGGCCTGATCGTCACGATCGTCGGCGACGTGGCCCATAGCCGGGTCGCCCGATCCAACGCCTGGGGGCTGACCAAGCTCGGTGCGACGGTCCGATGGTGCGGTCCGAGAACCTTGATCCCGGCCGGCTCCGACGGACTGCCGATCACCGTCTATGATCGGCTGAGCGACGCGCTTGACGGCGCCCATGTCGTGATGGCCCTGCGCCTTCAGACGGAGCGCCAGGAACGGGGGTTGCTGCCAAGCCTGCGCGAGTACTCCCGCTGTTGGGGCATCACCGCCAGTTCGCTGCGAAGCGCCCATCCGGACGCATTGGTCCTCCATCCCGGACCGATGAACCGGGGAGTCGAGATCTCGCCCGAGGTTGCAGACGGCCGAGCAGGGCATCGGTCGGGCATCGGCGAGCAGGTCCGAAACGGAGTGGCGGTCCGCATGGCCTGCCTGTATCTACTGATCAAACCCACCGCCGAAGGAGAGACGCTATGACATTCGCCCTCCGGAACGGCCGCGTGTTGGACCCATCGCAGGATCTGGATGAGATCGCGGATGTCATCGTCCGCGACGGACGCATCGAGGCGATTACGCCGGTGGGCGCGCACCCATCCGACCACGAGGAATCCGCCGAAGGTCTGCTAATCACGCCCGGTCTCATCGATATCCATGTGCACCTGCGCGAACCCGGGTTTGAATACAAAGAAGATATCGAGACCGGTACGGCGGCGGCGGCGGCCGGAGGTTTCACCGCCGTCTGCTGCATGCCGAACACCAACCCCGCGATCGATAGCGTCTCTGTCGTTCGACACATCATCGAACGGGCCGAAGCCGTCGGCGTTGCGCGGGTCTATCCCATCGCCTCGCTGACGAGGGCGATGGAGGGAGGACAGCTCGCCGAGATCGCTGACATGCAGGCCGCCGGCGCGTGCGCGGTATCGGATGACGCCTTCCCGGTCCAGAACGCCGAGACCATGCGCCGCGGTATGGAGTACTGCGCCCAGCTCGGCCTCACCGTCATGACGCACAACGAAGACCAATCGCTCACCAAGGATGGGGCGATGAACGAGGGGCGCACCGCAACGCTGATGGGCCTCCCGGGCATACCTGCCATCGCAGAGGACATCGGGGCGGCACGCAACATCATTTTCGCCCGCCTGACCGGCTGCCGGCTCCATCTCCTCCATATCTCGACCTCAGGTACGGCGCTCCACCTGCAGCGCGCCAAAGCGGACGGCGTACCCGTAACGGGAGAGACTGCGCCTCACTATCTCGTCCTCGATGAGACGGCCTGCGAGGGTTATAACACCAATGCCAAGATGAACCCTCCCCTGCGGAGAGAAGCCGACAGAACCGCTCTGATAGGAGCTCTTCAAGATCATACGATCGACGCGCTGGCCACAGACCATGCGCCTCATGCCGTCTACGAAAAGGAACGGGAGTTCGATCGGGCTCCGTTCGGCATCCTGGGCCTGGAGACCGCTTTTGCGGTCGGGTACACGCATCTGGTCCAGGCCGGCCATATCGGTTTGAATGACCTCATTCGGCTCATGAGCTGCGCTCCTGCGTCCATTCTCGGCTTGCCCGGCGGAACGTTGAAACCCGGCGCACCGGCGGATATCAGCGTGTTCGACCTTACCGAATGCTGGACCGTTCGCCCGGAGCTGTTCCGCTCCAAATCACGTAATACTCCGTTCGCCGGTTGGGACCTGAGCGGCCGGTGTCGCTATACCCTCGTCGGCGGTAGACGCATCGATGTCTGACGCGCCGCTCGCGCTCGTAAACGGCCGTATTCGGACGTGCGATCCAGCGCGTCCGAGCGCTGAGGCCGTGCTGATCGTCGAAGGCAGCATCGCGCGGCTCGGATCCTCCGCGGAGATCACGTCCGATCTTCCGGCCGGTTGTCGCACGATCGACCTGAGCGGCCGGACCGCGGTTCCGGGTTTCAACGATTGCCATATGCACATCCTCGGCCTCGGCGTTACCCTGATGGCAGCGGATGTCTCTCCGTCCGCCGGCGTCACCGACGCGGGATCCCTTATTCAAGCGCTGCAGACCTGGGCCGACGCGAACCCACACGCGCCCTGGGTCACCGGCTACGGGTACGATCAGAACCGGTTCCCGGGGGCGCGACACCTAACGAACGGGGAGATGGACAGGGCCTTCCCCCAGCGCCCGGTAATCGTCTTCCATACGAGCGGCCACGCCGCTGTGGCGAATACATCGGCTCTATCCCGAGCAGGCGTCGGACCCGACACACCCAACCCACAGGGGGGTGAGTTGGTGCACGACGAAGCCGGCAATCTGACAGGGCTCCTCCTGGAGACGGCGATCGGGCTGGTGACTCAGGCCATGCCGCCGCTCACCCGGGCTGAGCGCGCCCGAGCGATCGAGCTCGCCTGCGCTGCGCTCGTGCGCGTCGGAGTGGTCGCCGCGTCGGATATGGGCCTGGGCGGCTACAGCATCGACGACGAGTTTGGCGCCTATCTGGACGCCGTTGAAGTGGGAGCGCCGGTTCGGATGACTCTGTGCCCTGAAGTCGCTGACATCTGGGAGCCGGACGGGATCCCGGAGCCATCCCTCTTCGCAGCCGAGATCGGCCTTGGAGGCGCCCCGGCAACCCGTTCGGATCGATCGGGCAGTCTCCGTCTGGGGCCGCTGAAGCTCTATGCTGATGGGGCGCTCACCACGCGGACCGCAGCCCTTACCGAGCCGTTCGTCGACGGATCCGGCGACGGTATGCTTCTCCATTCGCCGGATCGGCTGCAGGCCTATGTTCGGCACGGTATGCGTCGCGGCTGGCAGATCGCCACCCACGCCATCGGCGACCGAGCGATCGCTGAGGTCCTCGACGCGTACGAGGCCGCCCTGCCAATGGACCATAGCGCAGGCCGACATCGGATCGAACACGCCATGCTGCTCGATCCGGCGTTGATCCAGAGGATGACGACCGCCGGTGTGGTGGCTGTCCTTCAGCCCGAGTTTCTCGCGAGGCTGGGCGACGCCTATGTCCTGGGCCTGGGCGAGGAGCGGGCGTCTCGCCTGAATCCGTATCGGTCGCTTCTAGCCGCTGGCGCTCGTATCGCTTTCAGCTCGGACTCTCCTGTCGTTCCGGGAGCGCCGCTGGACGGCATACGCGCAGCCATGCACCGAACCACGCCGGACGGCGTTCGCCTCGGCAAGGGCGAACGATGTACGCTGGATGAGGCGCTCGCTGCGTATACAACGGGCGCCGCCTATGCCACGCGCGACGAAGCCCGGCATGGCGCCATCAAGCCGCATGGATCGGCCGACATCGTCATCCTCGACGACGTCTCCAGCGACGGATCGTTCGATGCGGCCGCCGTCGCGGCCACGATGGTCGGCGGACGTTTCGTCCATGGCGCTGATGTTGGCGATGGCTGACGCAAGGGAGGTGACGGTAGTGTTGATCTGCGGTGACGAACGATGCCGGTGAGTGGTGAGCGCCCCGCCATGTTGCTCCTCGAAGACGGTACGGTCTTTCGGGGTGTTTCGCTCGGGCATCGAGGTCTAGCCTGCGGAGAGGTCGTGTTCAATACCGGCATGACAGGATATCAGGAGACGCTCACAGATCCCTCCTATGCGGGTCAGATCGTAACCCTCACCTACCCGCTGATCGGCAACTATGGGTTCAACCACGAGGACTTCGAATCGCGCCGACTACAGGTCGAAGGCTTCGTAGTACGCGAATCCTCGGAGGAGCCAAGCAACTGGCGATCCGCCGGCACCCTCGACGGCTTTCTCCGCGACCATAGGGTCGTGGGTATTCAAGGTGTGGACACGAGGGCTCTCACTCGCCGACTGCGCGCCCACGGTTCTATGATGGGCGTCCTCTCTTGCGATGAGTCGCTCGAGGCTGCCACTCAGCGCCTCCGAAGCGCCCCGCCCTATGACAAAGTGGACTTCGTCAAGAAGGTCAGCGCTGACGCGCCCTACGAGTGGCCGGCAGAAGGCGAACCCCGTGTGCGCATCGCGCTGCTGGATTGCGGCGTCAAGTTCAGCATCCTCCGTCATCTCGCGAAGAGAGGCTGCGCCACTACAGTATGGCCGTGCACCGCTTCTGCCGATGAGATCCTCGAACGTCAACCGGACGGTATCTTTCTTTCGCCTGGACCGGGCGACCCGTCGAACCTGGGCCATATCGTCGATACCGTGCGGCAACTCGCGTACGCAAAGCCGACGATCGGCGTATGCCTCGGGAATCAGCTCCTGGGGTTCGCGTTTGGAGGCCGCTGTTTCAAGCTTCGATTTGGACACCGAGGGAGTAATCACCCAGCGCGCGACCTCGAGACCGGCCGTGTCTACATCACGTCCCAGAATCACGGCTATGCCCTCGATCCGGCTAGCCTCCAGGACGGTATGGAGGTGGCCCATGTCAACGTGAACGACGGCACCGTAGAAGGCCTTCGCCATCGGGAGCTTCCGATCCTGTCGATCCAGTATCACCCGGAAGCGTCGCCTGGTCCCCACGACAGCGGTTACTTCTTCGATCGGTTCATCGGCATGCTGGAGGCCGTATAGACCCGATGTCTGACGAACCGTGGACGATGACAGAGACGGAGCCGACGATCTCTGAGCCGGTCGCGGAGCCCTCCGCACGTGTCGAAGTCGTCCGCGAACGCCGACGTCTCCACCGGCTTCGCCTGATACTGCCGGTTCTCGTCCTGCTGGCGTTCCTTTCGTGGGCCTACACAACCAACTACATCCCATCGCGCTCAATGGAGCCCACGCTCAGGCCAGGCGATCATATCCTGACCATGCGCACGTGGCTGGCCTATCCCGGCAACCGCATACCCAGCCGAGGCGACATCATAACGTTTATTCCACCCGAGGAAGCGCTGCAGGGAGACGGCCCCCCGGCGGGACCCAGGGCGCATAACGAAGTCTGGATCAAGCGGGTTATCGGCTTGCCGGGCGAGTCTGTCTGGATCGTCCGTGGCCAGGTTCTGATCAACGGAGCGCCGCTGCCGTCAGGCTTCTACACTGGCCGGCAGAGTATCTTCCACAACCGATATCCGTTTGCCTCCTTCGCCCCGCTGCTGCTTGCCGACGATGAGCTATTCGTCCTCGGCGATAATCCCAACGATAGTGACGACAGCCGGAACTGGGGACCATTGAAACGGTCGCAGATCATTGGCAAGTACATCCGTGTTCTATTTAACGAGGGCCACTTCGGCCTGAACCAGCATCGAGACCAGACGGAGGGACGCTCATGATCATCGATCCCCACAGGCAACCGTGGCCCTCATGGACCGTCGGGACGCCCCGCCGAACCGCTGATTCCGAGAGTCGAGGGGCAGATGCCTAAGAACCCGGATATCAAGCGAGTCCTGGTGATCGGATCAGGACCCATCATTATCGGACAGGCGGCTGAGTTCGACTACGCAGGCACTCAAGCCTGCCAATCGTTGCGAGAGGAAGGGGTTCAAGTCGTGCTGATGAACTCCAACCCGGCAACGATCATGACCGACCTCGACATGGCCGACCGAGTATACATCGAGCCTCTGACCGTTGAGTTCGCCGAGCGCGTGATCGCTCGGGAGCGCCCCGACGGGTTATTGCCGACCCTCGGAGGCCAGACGGGCTTGAATCTCGCGACGCAGCTCGCCGAGCAGGGCATCCTGGAACGGTACGGCGTTCGGCTCCTCGGCACGACCCTCCCCTCGATCCGGATGGCGGAGGACCGCGAGGAGTTTCGCGCCTTGATGCGCAGGATCGGCGAGCCGGTCCCGGATAGCTGGATCGTCGAAAGCGAAGAGGCGCTCCGCGATATCGCGAACGCCGGCATATGGCCGTTGATCGTCCGTCCGGCCTACACCCTGGGCGGCACCGGCGGAGGAATCGCCTGCGATCAGGACCAGCTGATGGAGATCGGCTGCGGCGGCCTGAGCGCTTCCATGCGTCATCAGGTAATGATCGAGCGCTGCCTCCTCGGCTGGAAGGAGATCGAGTATGAGGTGATGCGGGACGCCAACGATACGTGCATCACCGTCTGCAACATGGAGAACTTCGATCCCATGGGTGTGCATACGGGAGACTCCATCGTCGTCGCGCCTTCGCAGACCCTCTCGGACAAGGAGTACCAGCTCCTTAGAAGCGCCTCGCTCAATATCATCCGAAGCCTGCAGATCGAGGGTGGCTGCAACGTCCAGCTCGCCCTGGACCCGCATAGCTTCGCCTACAATGTGATCGAAGTGAACCCCCGGGTTTCCCGGTCGTCGGCTCTGGCTTCGAAAGCCACCGGCTACCCGATCGCTCGCGTCGCCGCGAAGATCGCTGTCGGCCTCCGTCTCGATGAGATCCCCAACGCCGTAACCGGCAAGACCCTGGCCTGCTTCGAGCCGGCCCTGGACTACTGCGTGGTCAAGATCCCACGCTGGCCGTTCGATAAGTTCGTGCACGCGGATCGGACGATCACAACGCAGATGAAGGCGACCGGAGAGGTGATGGCGATCGATCGGTCCTTTGAGGCCGCGCTGATGAAGGCCGTGAGGGGTCTGGAGATCGGCGTCTTCGGCCTCGCGGGCAAAAGAACCAACGAGCTTTCGGATGTCCGCATCGAAGCGGGCATCGCCACGCCCACCGACGAGCGGCTCTTTATCATCGCCGAGGCGTTTCGGCGAGGCATGATGGTGGAGGAGGTGTACGCCTTCTCGAAAATCGACCCGTGGTTTCTCAGGAAGGTGCAACGCCTCGTCACCATGGAGACGCGCCTCCGGATCGAGGCTGGCGCGATCGCCAATCTCGTGGATAGTCCGACGGAGAGCGATCCGACGGCCGCGCTGATCCGCGAAGCCAAGGCGCTTGGTTTCTCCGATCGGCAGATCGCCGCCAATACCGGCATCGCCGAAAAAGAGGTCCGGAAGCTCCGCAAGGCGCTCGGGATCGTTCCGGTCTATAAGATCGTCGACACGTGCGCCGCGGAGTTCGAAGCCAAAACGCCGTACTATTACTCCTGTTATGAGACTGAGGACGAGAGCTGGGTGAGCCCATCCGAGGCAGGGCTTGCCGCCACATCCGCTGCAAAGGGGGAGTCCGATGAGCGTTAACCGTTCAACCGATGGTCGCTATGTGCTTGCGACAGGCGACGAAGCGGAGCGCCGTCTGGAGCTCGTGGATGCCGTACACGGCCGCGATACGGCCAGCTTGCTGGAACGGGCCGGTGTCGGTCCTGGCCTGCGCGTTGCGGATTTCGGCTGCGGTATCGGGGTGGTATCGTGCGCGATTGCCGAGTTGGTTGAGCCGGCTGGCGAGGTGATTGGCATCGATATCAGCCCTGAGCAGATCGCCGTCGCAGAGCGCCGCTCCAGGGATCGTCGTCTTCCAAATCTCCGCTTCATCACCGGCAGCCTCGAAGAGCCAGGCCTCGAACCAGGCTCCTGCGATATCGTCTATGCCCGCTTTCTGCTGATGCACCTGCAGAATCCGCGCGACGCGATTCGCCGGATGGCATCGCTCCTCACCCCGACGGGCCGCCTCGTGATCGAGGACGGCGATTTCAGCGCCCCCTATTGCATACCGCTCGCGTCGGCGTTCGACCGCTGTTTCGAGCTCTATCGCGGCGCCGTCTCCGCCATGGGCGGGAATCCGCGCATCGGCCCCGATCTGCCGATGATGGTGATGGACGAAGGCTTCTCGTGGTGCGCGGTTTCGGTGGTTCAGCCGACCCTGCGGGAAGGAGAAGCGAAACGATTGCCGGAATGGACCATGCTCGAAGCGAGGGAGACTCTCGTCCACGCAGGCCTGGCAATCGACAGCGAGATCGATGCGATCGCTGTGGAGATGGAGCGCCTCGCGCTCGATTCCACCACCAAGTTCGGCATGGCGGAGATGACACAGGTATGCGCAACCCGACGCTGATCTCTATCGTTGATCGGGCGCTCAGTACTACGCACTACAGAAAAGAGGCGTAAACGGAGTATGACGGAAAGAGTGATTGTGATCGGCTCTGGCCCCATCCGGATCGGACAGGGCATCGAGTTCGACTACTGCTCGGTCCACTGCGTCTGGGCGCTGCGCGAGGCAGGCTTCGAGGCGATCATCATCAACAACAACCCGGAGACTGTAAGCACGGACTTCGATACCTCGGATCGCCTCTACTTCGAACCACTGACGATGGAGGACGTGCTCCACATCGTCGAGCGGGAACGGCCACTGGGCGTGATCGTTCAGTTCGGCGGTCAGACTGCGATCAACCTGGCGCTGCCGCTGTACGAGGCCGGCGTCCGTATCCTTGGCTCCTCGCCCGACTCGATCAGTCTGGCCGAAGATCGGGAACGGTTCGATCAGGTCCTCCTCGAGCTCGGCATCCCGAAGCCGCCGGGCCGTACGGTGACCAGCGCCCGGGGCGCCGAGGAGGTCGCCTCCGAGATCGGCTACCCCGTCCTCGTCCGTCCGTCGTGGGTGCTGGGCGGTCGGGCCATGGAGATCGTCTACAGCCGCGACGAGCTCCGATCGTACATGACCTATGCGGTCGATGTCTCGCCGGTCGCACCGATCCTCATCGACAAGTATGTGCTGGGGCGGGAAGTTGAGGTGGATGTCATCGCCGATGGGGAGATCTGCGTCCTGCCAGGCATCATGGAGCATATCGAGCGCGCAGGGGTGCACTCCGGCGATTCGATGGCGGTCTTTCCACCCCAGAACCTGAGTCCATCGGTCATCGATCAGATCGTCCGGACATCGACCGACCTCGCGAAGCGGATGGATGTACGGGGGCTGATGAACATCCAGTACGTGGTCGCGGACGATGTCGCACAGGTTCTCGAGGTCAACCCGCGCGCCAGCCGCACCGTCCCGTATCTATCCAAGATCACCGGTATCCCCATGATCAAGCTCGCGACCTACGCGATCCTCGGCAAGAGCCTGCGCGACCAGGGCTACGAAGGCGGGCTGCAGCCCACGCCCCCGCTGATCGCGGTGAAATCGCCCGTGTTCAGTTTCACCAAGCTGAAAGGCGTCGATATCGGCCTAGGCCCGGAGATGAAGAGTACCGGTGAGACGATGGGTATTGAGACGGACTACAGCCGGGCGCTCTACAAGGCCATGGTGGCTAGCGGCCTCGATGTCCAGACGGGCGGTGCGCTGCTCGCGACGATAGCGGACCACGATAAGTCCGAATCCGCAGCGATCATTCGAGCCTTCGCGGATCTCGGGTTCACGATCTACGCAACCGAGGGCACCGCGCGGTTCCTCAATGCCCGGGGTATCACGGCGACACCGGTGGGCAAGATATCCGAGCCTTCCCCCAACCTCCTCGATCTGATTCGCAACGGCCAGGTCGATGTGCTGATCAATACGCTGTCGACCGATAAGCAGACAGAACGAGAAGGCGTGCAGATCCGCAGGGCCAGCGTCGAGATCGGCATTCCCTGTCTGACATCCCTCGATACCGCCCGCGCGCTCTCCATGGCGATCGCGAGCCGTGCTAGCGGCCATCCGTTCGATGTGCGCGCCGTGAGCGATTATCTGCCATGAGCCCACTGCCGAGGTGTATGTGTCGAAGACCTTGACATATCGTTAGTATTCTGATAGACTAACGAAATACTGTCAACGCGTTGGGCTAGACAGTTAGCCCGGACGGAAGTGGAAGCCACTACGGATCCGGTTCTGCTGATCTCACTGGACAAGGCGTTACACCGCTGAGCGCGCATACGCGGTTCTGTTCCGTCCGTTCCCTATGGCAGTACATCACTCCATCCTCCAAGGAGGACAAACCGTTGAGAAAGAATGGTTTCACCCTCATCGAGTTGCTGGTCGTCATCGCGATCATTGCGATCCTGGCGGCGATCCTGTTCCCCGTATTCGCACAAGCCCGCGAAAAAGCGCGAACGATCTCATGCCTGAGCAACGCGAAACAGATGGGCACGGCGATCATGATGTACGCACAGGACTTTGAGGAAGCGATCGTTCCATGGATCAGCTGCGGCGCGGCTCATGGTTGCGGCAGCCCGACGCGCGTTGAGCGACTCTGGGTCGGCAAGCTCCAGCCGTACATCAAGAACGGCGGCCAAAACGGCCCAACCGGCATCTTCAAGGATCCAGGGTATTCAGACACAAAGCTTATGGAGGCCGCGAACAGCGTCGATTGTGACGGCCCGGGCGGGCTCGATGACTACTTCCCGCCCACCGAACGATGGGCGGACTATGGCATCGCCTGGCATCAGGCGGCCATGGTTGGCTCAGGCACCCAGGCCGATCCCTACTGGCAATATCCCGGATCATTCGCCTACCCCCCCGCGAATAATCCTGTGACTCGCACGCTGGCCGAGATCAAGAGACCTGCGGAGACGGCTCTCGTTACGGATGGCATCACTATTGTGGGCGGCGGCTACTTCGTCATCACGTTCGGCTGCGAAGCCGCGGCCATGCACACCGGCGGAGGTAATCACGTGTTCCTGGACGGTCACGCGAAATGGTTGGCGCGTAACTCCGAGCGGTATCTTGCGCAGACGTCCAATGGCGCGTACTATAAGCGCTACTTCACCTTCCCGCTGGAATAGACCTCATTGGCATCTCACCATCCATCCAGGCGGAACGCCGCTGGATTGGCGCTGCTGCTCTGCTTCTTCGGGGTCCTGACCATGTTGCTCGCATTGGGATGTGGAAAGAAAGAGCCTGAGCCGAGTGCGCCCGGATACTACACGGGTTCGATGAAACCCAAAGGCGAGGTTGCTCCTGGTCCCGGAGGACGAGCTCTAAAATCAGGAGGCCAAAGCGGCGGCGTAACAGGACAATAAGCGGATCGGGCTGCTCCGGATCGAACTCGAGTCGGAGCAGCTCCACCGTTACCACAGGAACAAAGCGTATGCAGGGCCCACGCGGCAAATATCTCCTTTTCGGCCTCATCATCCTCCTGGCAATCGTACTCGGGATTATGCTGCGGGGCGGCCGTAAGTCCCGGCCGGCGCCGTCGACGTCCGGGTATTACACCGGTCCCATGCGTAACAAGAATAACCCTGCGATCTATACAACGGAGGACGGCCGCAAGACCGCTCCGCCGCCGGGTGCGTCTACTGCGCGGGAATGGACTCCGATGCAGATTGATAAGAAGGGGCGCGTCTCGGAAAGCCAGTAGCGCCCGGCTCTTATCGACCCCGCATCGGACACCGGAAGCGATAGGTTCCGGAGGTCACGCCCACGATGACCCGCCCACCGCGGGCTTCCACGGTACGGATGCCTGATGCGCTTGAGATGGGCTCCCTTCCGGAGAGTATCGCCGACGGGTCGTCCGCCGGCAGGATCACCTGCGCGAATGCGCCCGGAGGCACGGTGAGATCCAGCTCGAAACGGGATGGCCGACGTCTCCACCCGATCACGATCGTCCCGGAGGGGCTTCGGTAGGTTCCGCGCACGGACGACAGTTCGCCTCCCGGCGCAGGGTCCACGATGAACCCGCGCCAGCCGATCGAGGCCGGGTCCTGTCGGAGCCCCAGTACGGTCTCCACGATCCACTCACCAACGGCGCCCAGAGCCCAGTGATTGAAGGAGTTCATGCCGGGATCCTGGAAGCCCCTGCCTTTGACGAACCCATCCCATCGCTCCCAGATCGTGGTCGCTCCATTGTCCACAGAGTAGAGCCAGCCGGGAAACGTCCGGTTCATCAGCAATCGGTACGCGACATCGTGTCGTCCGCCTCGGGAGAGCTCCAGCATCATCCGATGGGTCGTTTGAATCCCCGTCGACGCGTGGCCACGGTACCCCTCCTCGATATTGCGGACCATCCGCTCAAGCGCCGGCGCACGGAGCGCCTCGGGCAGAAGATCGAAGTGCAGCGCCAGCGCGTAGCCAGCCTGGGTGTCGCCTTCCATGGAACCATCGGCACGCACAAAGGTGTCGTTGAACGCCGTGCGGATGCGCTGGTACAGAGCGTCAAGACGCAGGGCGTCGTCGGAGCGTCCCAGAACTCGGGCCATGGACGCGGTCAACCGCGTCGAATGCGCCCAGAATGCCGTGGCCAGAAGCTCCTTCGACACCGCGCCGCCGGTACTCGGCCATCCATCGGCGATCAGGGTATCGCCGTTGAGCCAGTCGCCGTAATCGGCGTGGCGACCGTTCCGCCACAGGTGATCCGGGTTATTCGCGAGGATATACTCGATCCACCGAACCGCCGAGGGATAACCGGTTTCGAGGAAGCGCCGGTCGCCATAGGTCTGATAGGCGAGCCACGGGAGGATCACGCCGGCATCACCCCAGGCCGGCACACCGGAGAACCTCTTCTGCGAATCGGCGGGGTTGGGGGCGAAGTCGGGGAATCGGCCGTCTGCAGCCTGGGCATCCCGAACATCCTGCAGCCATTTGGTAAAGAACTGTGCCATGTCCATGTTGAAACAGGCGGTCGGCCCAAACGCCTGGATATCGCCCATCCAGCCGAGCCGCTCATCCCGCTGTGGGCAGTCCGTCGGAGTGCCCATCAGGTTGGCGCGCTGCGTCCACAGGATGTTCTGCCAGAGACGGTTGATCGTCGCATCGGAACATTCGAAGCTGCCGACCTCCGGAGCCCCGCTGTGGAACACCCGACCGATCAGATCGTCCGTGGCGGGCGCGCTCGGAAGGCCGGTGATCTCGACATATCGAAAGCCATGATAGGTAAAGCATGGCTCGAACACCTCCACGGAGCCGCCGCGACACGTATAGGTGTCGGTTTGCGAAGCGCCGCGAAGGTTCGCGGTATAGAGCGAGCCGTGCTCATCGAGCATCTCCGCATGCCGAAACCGGACCACCGTCCCCGCTGCCGCCCGAAGGCGCATCCGGACGCGACCGACCATGTTCTGCCCCAGATCGTAGATCCAGACGCCAGGCGCGGGCGTCGTCAGCGCGATCGGTCTGAGCTCCCGGGTCACCCGAATCGGCTCGTTCGGCTGGGCATCCATGATCAGATCGGGATGCGCATGTACCGAGGCCGTTGGACAGGCTGTGTCGTCATAGCCGACGCGGCGCCATGCCTCCAACTCGGCGCGGGCGTCGTAGACCTCACCGTCCAGGATATCGCTGGAGCGGATCGGTCCGTCGGCGGTAACCTTCCATGTCCCATCCGTAGCCACGGCCGCATCGCTGGAGCCGTCGCAGCGAAGCTCAAGGCGGAACTCGGGCCTGCGCCCGTAATGGCCGCGCCCGGGGAAGAGCCCTATCCGTCCCGAATACCATCCATCGCCGACGGTCACCGACACGACGTTTCGGCCACGCCTGAGCAGGCGAGTCACATCGTAGCCCTGGTACTGCACGCGCCGACCGTAGTCAGTCCATTCGGGCGCCAGAACGTGGTCGCCCACCCGATTCCCATTCACGCGAATCTCGTAGACTCCAAGGGCGGAGGCGAAGAGCGCCGCATGTCGGGGTTTGGTTCGGAGATCGAACTCCCGCCGGGCCATCCAGGCGGGCAGCGCCGGATCCGGCCCTTCGGGATGGCTGCTTCGATCTCCGTCCGTCAGGTTAGCGATGCTCCATGCTCCCGTCTCGATGCTGTCCAGCGCTCGTGCAAGAACTCCCTGGCTGATCACCGACTCTCCGTCGAGCGCCTCCAGCTCCGCAAGCGCCATGCCGTACTGGCCATCGCCTCGCGACCTCAGCCGGACCGCGGTGAGGCGTACGACCCGCGCATGGACCGGCGCGAACGAGTACCGTTGCGGCTCGGCGGGAGCCGGAGCGTCCGCGGCGGAGGCATCGACGACCGTTTGGAACGGGCCATCGGGATCCGGGGACACCTCGATCCGAAAGCGTACGGGATAGAGGAAGCCCGGAGTGGGAGGCTGCCAGTCATAGGGCAGCGCAGGCCAGAGGCGAACCCCATCGACCCGACGGGGAGCGCCAAGGTCAATCTCGAACCACTTCGTCGTCTCCGACGCGGGCGCAAGGGCCGAATGGGCGCCGTTATGCGCCCTTGCCGCAATGGGATAGACCGCGGGGTCGCCAATCCAGGAGCCGTGCCAGTCGGCGGGTGTCGGCAACCCCCGCGTCCACGAAGCGATGACGCTCCAGGCGGAAGCGCGTCCCTCCTCATCCCAGACCATCACGCGCCAGAAGGCCCGACACCCAGGCCGGACCGTCAGGCCGGCATAGGCCACATGGAGAGTCGCATCGGATGAGACGCGGCCCGTATCCCAGAGATCGGGCCGATCGGCTTTCAGACGTTCCCGGGTTGTCGCGACCTGGATGCGGTAGGCCGTCTGGACGGCCCCGATGCGCCTTGCGGTCGCCTTGAGCTCCCAGCCCAGGCGGGGCGAGGCGCTCTGGATCGCCCATGGCTCGGTCAGACCTTCACAGCGCAGATAGATAGGAGCCACCGAGCTCGGTGCGCCTGCGGGCGTCGAACCTGCCAGAGCCGCGAGCACGATCATGACGAACGCAGTCCTTTCCACCGATGTCCGCCAAAATGAACGCCGGCGTTCCATCCTAATCGCCGAGGCAGAGCCCGATGTGTCGCGCGGTCTGGATCCACGGATGATCCATCGGCACGGTCCGCTTCCGTCCGGCCACCTTCTCCAGCGGCACGGGCACGAGGTCCTCGCCGCGAACGGCAACCATCACACCGAACACCCCTTCCGCGATCAACTCCGCCGCCTTCACGCCGAGCAGCGTCGCGAGCAACCGATCCGTTGGCGTGGGGATGCCCCCCCGCTGGACGTGCCCCAGGGTGGTAACCCTGCTCTCCATGCCGAGCGCTTTCTCGAGGGAAAGGGCCAGGGATGCGCTCGTCACCGCCTCGTGATCGAGGGCCTCATCCGATTTCGCTGCATCCTCGGCGCTCTTGGGCGCCGCCCCTTCCCCGACCGCGATCAGGCTGAAGCGTCGCCCCTTGACCGTTCGCGCGGACACCGCTTCGACGATCCGATCGACCTGGTAGGGTATCTCCGGTATCAGACAGACGTCGACGCCCCCAGCCAGGCTGGCGCCCAGCGCAAGCCAGCCCGTATTGTGCCCCATGATATCGACGAGGATGATCCGCTGATGGCTCGATGCCGTCGTATGCAGTCGATCCAGGGCTTCCGTGGCGATGTACATCGCGGAATCGAAGCCGAAGGTGACGTCGGTCTCCGCGATGTCGTTATCGATCGTCTTCGGCAGGGTGACCACGTTCATGCCGTGCTTGCGGAGGTGGAGCGCGACCTTAGCCGTGCCGCCCCCGCCGATGCACACGAGACAGTCGAGGTTGAGGCGTCGATACACATCCAGAGCCGCGTCGGTCCTATCCCGGGTCGTACCGTCCGGGCCTGGCATCCGCTGCGGCTTGTAGCGGCTCGTGCCCAGAATGGTTCCGCCGAGCGTCAGGAGACCGGAGAGATCGTGGTCGGTCAACCTCAGAAATCGGTTCTCCACCAGCCCTGTGAAGCCGTCGTAAAACCCGAAGACCTCCATCCCATAGGTACCGATGGCAGCCTTGGCCACCCCTCGGATCGCTGCATTGAGGCCGGGACAATCGCCTCCCGAGGTCAGGATGCCGATCGATCGGGCGTTTACCGTTCGGGCCATATGGTCACTCCTCCGGGCGGGCCTCAGCCCGTCGCGACAACGGATATCGGAATGCTCTGAGCCGTTCGCACCGGATGATACCTGAGTTAGAGCAAGCCGTCATCCCGAGCCTAACTGGGACGATACTGAGGGATGGCGCGCCGATTGGAGAGCTTGCGACCGCGAGAGGCGCCAAAGGCGCCTCTCGCTCGCGCATGTCCCTCTTAATGGGGACCTCACAAGACCCTAAATGCCGAGGCGCGCCCTCCGTATCATCTCGCTATGGTTCGCGGGGCGCCGAGCATCATATCCCTTGATCGGCACGATCTCCGTGTGTATCGCGTCGAGGATGTCGGACGCGTACGGGAAGAAGCTGTCCTCGATCTCGTCCGGCGGCGTGATCCAGTTCCTGGCTCCGACCACCACCGGAGGGGCGTCCAGATGATCGAAGGCGAGCCTCGTGATCGTCGCCGCGATCGTCTGGGCCATACTCCCCCGCTCGCAGGCATCGGAGGCGATCAAGACACGTCCGGTCTTTCGTATCGACTCGAGGACCGGCTCGTAGTCGAACGGCACGAGACTCCGGGCATCGATCACCTCTGCCGAGAGACCGTGCCGGGTGTCGAGAGTGGCGGCGGCTTCCGTCGCGCGATACAGGGCCGCACCGATCGTCACGATTGTCAGATCCTTCCCCGAGCGCTTCACATCCGGCATGCCGATGGGCACCGTGTACCGGCCCTCCGGAACGCCTCCAGGATGGAAGAGCTCGGGCTGATCGTAGATCCGCTGGCTCTCGAAGAAGACGACAGGATCGGAGCCGAGCAGCGCGGAATACATCAACCCCTTCGCGTCGTAAGGCGTCGCAGGGAAGACCACCTTGAGGCCCGGGATATGCGTGCACAGCGCGGTCCAGTCCTGGCTGTGCTGAGCTCCATATTTCGATCCGACGGAGACGCGGAGGACGACCGGCATCCGGAGCTCGCCGCCGGACATCGCCTGCCACTTCGCGAGCTGATTGAACACCTCGTCACCCGCGCGGCCGAGGAAATCGCAGTACATCAACTCCACAAGCGCTCGCCCGCCCTCCAGAGCGTAGCCGACGGCGGAACCGACGATCGCGCCCTCGGAGATCGGCGTATTGAAGAACCGGTGGTAGGGGAGTGCCTCGGTGAGACCCCGGTAGACGGCGAACGCGCCACCCCAATCCCGATTGTCCTCGCCATACGCGACGAGGGTCGGATCCTCGTAGAACCGATCGAGGATTGCCTCGAAGAGCGCATCCCGCAGGGCGACACAACGCCCTTTCGGGAGCGGCTGCCCGTTCTCGTCCAACCCGGAGCGGCTCCGACCGGCGATCTGCTTGACCCGAGGATTGTCCTCTTTGCTCAGGAGGGTTTCCGGCTGGCGCCCTTCTTCCATGCTTTCGATGGTCGTCTCGCTGAACATCGTCCGATCCAACAGACAGCCGACGTGATACAGGTCCGCCCTCGGGGATAGATCCAGATCCGTCGCCAGTTTGTAGACCCGGGTAACGCGACGCTCGCAGTCCTCCCGGATCGCCGCCAGGGCCGCGTCATCCGCCAGACCCGCCTCGACCAGTTCCGCGCCATAGTCGACGATGGAGTCCTGCTCCTGCCACTCCTCCACCTCCGAACGATCCCGATAGGAGGAAGCATCGGACGGGGAATGGCCGGTATAGCGATAGGTCAGGGTATCGAGAAGGACCGGCCCTCTCCCCTCCTCGAGGATGGCTCGCTTACGCTGGATCGCATCGGCGACCGCGAGCGGTCGGTAGCCGTCGACGCGCTCTGAGTGCATCTGATCGGGGTTGATCCCCGCGCCGAGTCGCGCGAGGACGCCCAACCCCATCGTTTCACCGACCGGCTGGCCGCCCATGCCGTAGAAGTTATTCACGAAGTTCAGGATAAATGGCAGGCCGCCGCCCAGATCACTGTCCCACAACGTCCGGTATTGATCCATCGTCGCCAGGCAGAGCGCTTCCCAAACCGGGCCGCAACCGAGCGATCCATCGCCGATATTGCAGATGACGATCCCCGGCTTTCGGTTGATCCGCTTGAACATCGCCGCCCCGACGGAGATATCCGCAGCGCCGCCGACGATGGCGTTGTTCGGATAGACGCCGAACGGGGTGAAGAACGCGTGCATGGAGCCGCCCATCCCGCGGTTGAACCCGGTCTCCCGACCGAAGATCTCGGCGAGCGTGCCGTAGAGGAGGAAATCGACCGCGAGCGAACGCGCATCGCCCTCGGCGCCGCCCTCGACGACCGCCAGCGTCGCGCCGTCGTGGCAGCGTTTCATGATCCCCATCAGCCCATCGACATCGAGGCGGGCGATCGCGGATAATCCCTTGGCGAGGATCTCCCCGTGGCTGCGATGGCTGCCGAATATGTGGTCCTCGATCCCCAGAACCAGAGCCTGACCGACCGACGCCGCCTCCTGTCCGATGCTCAGATGCGCTGGCCCTTTGTGATCATACGGGATATCGGCATACTGCCCCTTCCGCTTCACCTGGTCGAGCATGGTCTCAAAGGCGCGCAGCATGACCATATCGCGATAGACCCGAACGAGATCCTCGGATGCATATCGCCCGCGCTCCTCGGCAACGGTCTTGTCATAGGTGCATAGCGGTATAGGGTCGAACTCGAGCAGGCCGGGCTTCCGAACGTCATCGGGATGGATCGGCAGGGACTTTGGCATCAAAACGCTCCTGTTGCTATCGACGGGGCCGGTTGGGCGTTCGTACAGCGCAGGAACGCTTCCAGCAGGTACCGGCCGTCGGGGAATCGATCGGTGTAGTCTTCGGGATGAAACTGGACGCCAACCAGCGGCAGGCGCCCGTGACGCATCGCCTGGATCCGACACTCCGGCGTGGAGGCGAGGAGGCGAAATCCTTCAGGGAGCCTTTTGATCTCACAGTAGTGGGATTCCAGCATGACCGGCGGTTGTCCGCAGCGGGCGAACAGCGGATCGTCCTCTACGATGGTCAGCTCGTAAAAGCCCCGCTCCATGTAGTAATCCGGATGATAATCGGGATTCGTGATCGGCTCACCCGGGCGTCGCGGCCGCATGGGCCGGTCCGCCAGCGCGTGCGCTCCGTCAACCTCGCCGTTGAAAATCATTCCGATGAGCTGGTGCGATCCGCAAATCGCCAGTGTCGGGATATCCGCGTTGTCCCGCGTCCAGTTCGCAATCGGCATCAGATCCTCAACGCAGTAGTCCTCGAAACTCCGGGCGAAGCCGCTCAGGATCACCGCCGTCGGCTGAAGCCGCGCGATGAGGGACGCATCGGCCATATCGTAGGGGAGGATCAGGCATCGCTGACCCGCGGAGGCGGCCTCAAAGCGCTCAGCGTGCCGCGCATACGTTGCGGCCCAGTTGGCCCGTTCATCAGTCTGGGCGAATGTAATGTACAGGATCATCGGGTGCGCTGCCGGATGGTTTGCGTTGAGCCAGCCTTGACAACGGTCATCATTATTAGTATGATACGCGATAATACGAAAGATAATCAAGCGATATCGAAAACATTCGAAACCAATATCTCATGAAACGCCCCTCTGTATTCGCAGAAGAACGACAACGAGCGATTCTCGCACTGCTCCGTGATACCGGCAAGGTCACGGTGGAGAAGCTCGCCGAGATGTACCGTGTCTCAGCGGCAACGATCCGCGCCGACCTTGCGCGCCTGGAAGCCGCGGGTCAGCTCCTGCGGACTCACGGCGGCGCCATTCGGGCAGATGGAACCCTGTTCGAGCCCTCCTACGATGAACGACGGGTGATGCGCCGCGCTGAAAAACAGGCAATCGCCCGCGCCGCCGCCGAGCTGGTGCAGCCCGGTGAAACGATCCTGCTTGACGCTGGCACCACCACGATGCAGCTTGCGATGCTGCTTCGGCAGAAACCGGCCCTGACGATCGTGACGAACTCGCTCACGAATGCGCTATGCCTGATGGAGAGCAGCACGATCGAGGTTGTCGTGATCGGCGGCCATCTGCAGCGCCGCCGGCTCGCCGCCATGGGACCGCTGGCGGTCCGATTTCTCGATGGGTTTCGGGTGGACCGGGCGTTTCTCGGCTTCAACGGGGTGGACGCTGACGGAGGGCTGACCGTGGTGGATTTCGGTGCGGCCGAGGTGAAACGGCGGATGATGGCGATTGCCGGTCAGGTGATCGTTGTGGCGGACTCGGAGAAACTCGGACGCGCGGCGTTCGCGCAGGCGGCCCCGATCACGGCGGCCGATCTCATCATCACCGACGATGACGCCCCGCCGCGGATCATCGAGGCCATCAAAGACTGTGGGGTATCGATCCAACAGGTGTAGTCGGTGGCACCGCGGCCAGCCTCCGGCTCCATGGCATCCGCTACACCGGCAGCAGGCGGCCTTTGCCGTGGATGCAAGCGCAGATGCCCGCCGACACGGCGGGCATCACGCCTGAACCCGAGCCCTCAGACGCGAAACGGCGTCCCAGCAACGGATTCCGTGTGTTCAGGCACAGCCAAACGTAACGTTGGTGTATCTAGTTCAGATCCCAGAGATATCGGCTGCGGTCGTTGATCTGGACCGCACCATAGGCAGTCGTCGGGGTCCAGTTGGTTCCTGCTGCAAGCGTACCCGATCGCAGGTGCTTCGAATGACCATCGACAAAGGCCACATTGCCGCCGTCATTATGGCGGTTCAGGAAAAAGCCCATGTTCGTGCGGCCCATCATAGCAAACCAGAGACCGCCGTTAGGCTGACCCCAGTCCCCATAGGTGCAGACATCGTTGGCTGTCAAACCACCGGGAGCGTAGACGATATGAGAGCCGACGTTGGCATCGGTCCCGATCTGGCCCGATTCGGTGAGCATCACGGTCTCAGCGGGTGCGTTCGCGGCGGCGATCGGTACGGGAGGGCCGAAGGCATTACCGTTGACCATGATATTATCGCAGCCGAAGTTCGCCCGGTTCAGATAGGTAGCATTGAAGCCGTACTGCGTAAAGTACCGCCACCATCCCCACCAACGGTTGGCGGAGGTATTCAGCGCCGCAGGCAGTCGCTTTGCGCCGCCCGAGGGGCAGAACATGAGGTCCCAGTTCTTAATGTAGGGTTGAACACGATCCGTCCATGAGCCGAGCGTGTTGAGATCATAGACGATAGGCACGATCTCGTCATAGTCCTGTACGTACATCAGCACGCCGAGCGAGATCTGTTTCGTGTTCGAAAGACATCCGGTCTGCCGCGCCTTCTCACGCGCCTGTGCGAACACAGGGAATAGGATGGCGGCAAGGATCGCAATGATTGCGATCACGACGAGCAGCTCGATCAGGGTAAAGCCTGATCGCACTCCACGCTTCATGAGTTGCTCCTCCCTCTAATCGTAAGTCGTTACGACTTGGCGCAACCACCGTCAGGACGATCGGTTTCGGTCGCTGACTGCCGCTCGAGAAAAGCTGCTACGACCCGTGCCGAACCAGTTACAAACGCTGATGCGCGGCGAACCCTATTCAGCCGTCCTGCTCAGAGCGATTCTATACCATAAGACTACAATACGCATGCGGATATGTCAAGTAGGTACGCCTAGATAGGACGCCAAGAGACCGCCGAATGTTCGGCGGTCTCTTGATACTCGCGGCGATTGCCCCGCCGAACCGATCAGAATCGGTAGCCGACCGTTAGCGACCAGCCATTGAGCTCTTGATGCGATGCGTTCGTACCGAGGTAGCGGAGGTCGACCGTAATCGGGTTCGTTCCGGCAGAGGTCATGTAGCCCAGGAGCAGGTTGTAGGCGAGCGCTGACATCCCGCTGTCGATGTCGTGTCCGAGGCTAAGGCCAACACCGGCGCCGACATGGAGACCATCGGCGTTGGTGCTGCGTACATTGAAACAGAGCGGAACGCTGTAGATGTTCTGCGCGCCGTAGTAGTCGATGCTGAGCGTCGTACGCAGGTTCTCGGTCTCGTAGAACGCCCGTTCGGCGCCGATGGCAAGCCAGAGGTCACCTCCCTTGTTCCGTGACGCTTTCTTCTCAGCCACGAAGCCGCCCAGCCGCAGCTCCCAACCGTGGGTCAGATCCTGATCTCCGGTGAACTGTGCGAGAGCGGACGTCGGCGCCCCAAAGGCCAGAGCGCATGCGAAGACAGCGAACAACCTTTTCATGTTGCTTCGCCTCCTTAATGGGTATGGCGGACGGCAGCGTTCTCCTCCATGGTTACGAACGCGACATCCACCTCATGACGGAGCCCTAACGGGCGTTTCCGCCACGGGCCTATTCTACCATGCTATGCCGGCCGCAGGCTTCCGACGGAGTCGTCGCGTCGATTGCGACTACATGCGGTCGGGGGCCGCGACCCCGAGCAGGCCCAGCAGATTGGCAACGACGGTCCGCGTGGCTCGAAAGAGGGCCAGGCGCGCGTCGCGAACCGGGAAGGGCACGTCATCCTTCAGCGCCGGACACTCCTCATAGAACTGATGCAGCGCCTGACCGATCACCCGTACGTAGGCCGTCAGGCGATGCGGGGCCTTGTTCTCGGCCGCAAGCTGCACCTCACGCGGATATTCGGCCAGAACCCTCAACAGCTCGAGCTCCTTCGGATTCCGGAGCAGGCTCCTTTCGACGTCGGAGGCGTTGACTTCCGGAAGTCGGGACTCTTCGGCGCGGCGGAGGACGGCGGAGCAGCGTGCATGGGCGTACTGGGCATAGTAGACGGGATTATCGGCGCTCTCCCGCTTGGCCACTTCGAGATCGAACGATGCCGTCGTCTCGTACGAGGTCAGCAGACAGTAGTAGCGTGAAGCATCACGACCGATCTCCTCGACGAGATCGGCCAGTGGGATGATATCGCCGGCACGCTTCGATCCCTTGACGAGTTCGCCGTCGCGTGTGAGCAGAATCATCTGCGTCAGGATGATGGAGCATCGATCAGAATCATAGCCCAGAGCCTTGATGCCGGCTTTAAGTCGCGCCACATAGCCATGGTGATCGGCTCCCCAGATGTTGACGAGGTCCGTAAAGCCCCGATCGAACTTATCCTTATGATAGGCGGCGTCCGCGGCCACATACGTAGCACGCTCATCGGACCGCACGAGCACCCGATCCTGATCGTCGCCCGTCAACTCGGTAGTCCGCAGCCATACGGCTCCGTCCTTCTCGTATGTGAATCCAGCCGCCTGCATGGATTCGATGGCCGATGTGACCGCGCCGCTCTCATAGAGGCTGCTCTCGAGGAACCATCGATCGAACTCCACGCCGAACACAGCTAGATCCTGGCGTTGGCGTTCCAGCATCGTCTCGATGGCGAGTGTCCGGAACCGATCCGGGCGTTCCGCATCCGGAAGCTCGGCGAGGCTTGCACCATAGGTGCGCGCGAGATCGGCCGCGATGCGGATCAGATAGTCGCCCTGGTAGCCGTCGGCCGGCACGTCAGCCTCGTGCCCCAGAGCCTGGCGGTAGCGAGCCTCCAGCGATGCGGCCAGCAGGTCGATCTGCGTCGAGTTGAGAGCGTCATTGACATAGAACTCCGTGGCCACCTCCGCGCCAGAGGCCATGAAGAGGCGACGAAGCGAATCGCCGAGCGCAGCCGCCCGTCCGTTGACGACGCTGATCGGACCGGTGGGGTTCGCGCTGACGAACTCGAGCAGGACGCGATGCCCCGACATGGTGATGTTGTGCCCGTAGGCGCTCCCGGCGCGTTCGATCTCTACGATGACACCCTGCAGCCAATCGCTCTTGAGGCGAAAGTTGATGAAACCCGGTCCGGCGATCTCGACCGTCTCTACGGGCGACCCGTCGAGAGCCATATGCTCCACGATGCCTGCTGCCGCTGCGCGCGGCGGTAGGCCGCACGCGCTCGCGATGGTCAGGGCTGCGTTGGTCGTATAGTCGCCGTGGTCTCGATTGCGGGCCGGCTCAACGGTGTAGGCGCAGTCGCGAGCGGACGGCGGGAGCGCTCCCGCCTGGCAGGCGCCCTCCACTGCGCCCCGAACCAGGGGCTCCAGTTCGTCTATGATCATCGTCCAATGCCTCCTAAGATAGACACTTACAGTACGCCCAGCAGGGTCTCAATCACGATCAACGGCGCTCCTAGCCCGACAAAGACCCCGAGCGCCGTTTGTGCAATGCCTGACTGCCATAGACGGCGCGCGCGTGAGCTTGTCCACGCAACGGAGTGGTACTGAGTCCGAAGATCCCGGGCCGCATCGATCGCTCGATCGAGCTGTGTTGGTGAGGGGCGTTTCGTCGTTATCCGATCCTGCACCCAGAGGCCAAGCGGCCGCCACGTCCGCATGCATAGCGCGGCGCCGCAGCAGCTCCCGAGGACGGCTCCGGTTAGCCCTGGCATTACGGCTGCAGCGATGACGACGGGAAAGAGGAACACGGCCGCCCCGGTCATCACGTTGGTCCCGCACCGCGGATGCACGCGCGGCATACGGGAGACGTATTCAGCAGTGAGCGGTAATCCCCTCTCGAGCGCATGCACGGCCATATGCTCCGCTCCGTGGTACGCGGTAATCGGCGAAACACGCAGGGCGGCAAGGAACACGATAACAGCGAGGGATTGGAGACCGAGCCACGCCAACAACCCGGGATACGCGCCGGGAGGATCGAGCTGATGGAGAAGCGCCAGCGCCTGGGTGCCCAGAGCCCGATCGAGAAGGTAGCTGGCGAATCCGACGGCAAGAAACGAAGCTGCGATCATCAGCCCAACGACGGCCCCCCCGGCAATGAGGCTCAGAGACGACACTCCGGCGCGATAACCGCCGTACGTCAGGAACACCCCGGACACCGTGGCCATGCCTGCGGCAGGTATGGGCGGTTCTCCCATCGTCACGGGTACGGCTAGATCAACCCAGTGCACCAGACCGAGCACGCGTCCGGCGCCGTCGGTCACCAGAGCGGCGCTCTCCTGGGCAGCGGCCAGCTCGGCTCGGGCAACGGTGCACGGAGTCGAGATGTCCAGGGTCATCCTCGGCGCGTCCAGAAGCTGAGCGGCAGGCGATGCGAGCCCCCGCTCGGCGTTTCCTTGCTGCAGCGTCGACTGGATCCGGTCCAGCCTGACGATGCCCTCCAACGTTCCGTGATGATTGACCAGAGGCAGATACGCCATACCGGTTCGTTGAAACAGGTCCAGGGCGTCGCCAATCAGGGCCTTGTTCGAGAGTGCGGGCACAGGGCGAAGCCGTGCGGCCAATCGCTCTGAAGGGTCCGATATGGGCTTGGAGGTCATCCTTGGTTGTTTCCGGTTCTATGCTATACTACTCATCCGTCCGGTCGGCAGGCTGGATGGAGCGGCGACAAGGAGGCGCGAACGCCATGCAGGAATGCGATCTATGCGGCAAGCGCCCGCAGTTCGGCCAGAATATACGGCACGTACACTCCGGCGCATGGGCTCTGAAAGCCCAGCGCACCAAAAGGCGATGGATGCCCAATATCCAGACGGCGCGCATCTCCGTCGGTAGTGTGACCCGCAAGGTCCGTGTTTGTGCCAAGTGTCTGAAAGCGGGCAAGGTGGCGCGGGCGGCCTAAAGCCCCCGTGCCGCCGCCGTTTCGTCTCGATCAACGCGGGCGATCCTTCTCGCATCATCCTTCTTCTATTCCCCGACCGAAGCTCCGATTATACCGAACGGCCGCCCTATTCGTGGTGAACTGCCTGGCACAACGACACGAGAACGGGTTCGGCGCCGATCCGTAGAGTAGAATATGGCTTCAGGAGAAGGGTATTGAGGATCGTCATCGGAGCAGACCACGCCGGCGTCGGCTATAAACGGGATCTCGCCGAGGGACTCCGCAGGACGGGGCATGAGGTGCGCGATATCGGAACTCACGACGCGGCCCCCTGCGACTATCCCGACTTCGCAGCCGAAGCAGGTCGTCTCGTCGCGCACGGAGAGGCGGATCGAGGCGTATTGATCTGCGGAACCGGAGTCGGTATGGCGGTCAGCGCGAACAAGATCCCCGGTGTTCGAGCGGCCTCGGTAAGCGAACCGGTCACCGCGGCTCTGGCCCGCGCCCACAACGATGCAAATATCGTATGCATCGGAGCGCGCATCGTTGGACCGGAAGTAGCAGCAGCCATTATCCACACCTTCATTACAACCCCATTCTCCCAGGGCGAGCGCCATGAGCGCCGCCTGGCCAAGATCGAAACGCTCGATCGGGCACGGACATCCGGCGCTTGATCGTACAATCCTCAATACCAACACGGATCCAGGGAGCTGAGTATTGACACCGACCGATGTGCGCAACCTTCGTACGACACCGCTCCGTGAGGTTGATCCGGAGGTCGCCGATGCCATCCAGGCCGAGGCCAGCCGGCTGCATCACGGCATCGAGCTGATCGCATCAGAGAATGTCGTCAGTCGGGCGGTCCTCGAAGCCATGGGCTCGGTGCTGACGAATAAGTACGCTGAGGGATATCCCGGCAAACGATACTATGGCGGATGCGAGGCCGTGGACATCGTCGAGCGACTCGCACGTGAACGCGCCTGTCAGCTTTTTGGCGCCGCGTACGCCAATGTCCAGCCCCATAGCGGCGCTCAAGCCAATCAGGCGGTCTACAGCGTCGCGCTCATGCCGGGCGAATCGTTCCTCGCGCTCAACCTTAGCGAAGGCGGGCATCTCACGCACGGCTCCCCTGTCAACTTCTCGGGCAATCTGTATCGCCCCATCCATTACGGAGTGGACCCGGCAACGGGAACGATCGATTACGATATCGTTGCGCGACTGGCCCGGGAGAATCGCCCCCGACTGATCGTTGCGGGCGCGAGCTGTTATCCGCGTGTGCTCGACTTTGCGCGGTTTCGGCAGATTGCCGATGACGTCGACGCGAAGTTGATGGTCGATATGGCGCACATTGCCGGGCTGGTGGCCGCGGGCGAGCATCCGAGCCCGATCCCGTTCGCGGACTTCGTCACCACGACAACGCACAAGACATTGCGCGGCCCCAGGGGCGGTTTGATCCTCTCCACCGCCGAATACGGACCTGCGCTGGACAAGGCGGTCTTCCCCGGCATGCAGGGAGGTCCGCTGATGCATATCATCGCCGCCAAAGCCGTCGCGCTTATGGAGGCCCTCCAGCCCGACTTCGCACAATATCAACGTGCCGTCCGGAGCAACGCACGAACGCTGGCGGAGTCCCTCATCGGCTATGGCTGGTCGCTGGTCTCAGGGGGCACAGACAACCACCTGGTGTGGTGCGACCTGCGGCCGAAGAAGATCACCGGCAGAAAGGCCGAGGTTGTTCTCGACAAGGTCGGCATCACGGTAAATCGGAACATGATCCCGCAGGATCCCGAGAAACCCTGGGTGGCCAGCGGCATTCGGCTGGGGAGTCCCGCCGTGACTACCCGTGGGTTCGGCGCCGCTGAGATGCAGACCGTAGCCGGCCTGCTGGATCGGACGATCTCCCATCCCGACTCCGACACGGACCTTGCAGCCGTTCGCGACGGCGTTGCGGACCTGATTGGCCGCTTTCCCATGCCCGACGGCATCGTCTAGGCGTCTGTCATGACCGAACCTCGAACGCGTCCGACCTGGGACGAGTACTTTATGGAGATCGCGCAGGTTGTCGCAACGCGCGCCACCTGCCCCAGGCGTTCCGTAGGCGCAGTGATCGTACTCGATCGGCGCATCCTCACGACCGGCTACAACGGGGCTCCGAGAGGCCTTTCCCATTGCCCTCCCGAAGGGCCGATGCACGATTGGCCTCGAGGATGCATGATCAACGGGCACTGTGTGCGCGCGGTTCACGCGGAACAGAACGCCATCGTCCAGGCCGCGCTCAACGGCGTCTCGACCCGGGGGTCGACGCTGTATGTCACCTGCCAACCCTGCAACAGCTGCGCCAAGATGATCGTCAACGCCGGCATCCTCAAAGTGGTCTTCGATGGCGATTATCCAGACGCATTTGCGATGGATGTGTTCCGCGAGGCGCAGCTCGAAGTTCTTCGCCTCCAGCGCGCAGGAGAAGGGATCGAGGAAAGGCTGTTGTGATCGCCCTTGTCGTCGCCTCGATCGTGGCGGCGTTCGTCACGAGCGCGACGACGCCGTGGGCGATGGCCCTCGCGGCAAAATACGGAGCAATCGCCATCCCTCGCGATCGCGATGTCCACAGTGCGCCGACACCCCGCTGGGGCGGCATCGCCATCTACGCGGGCACGCTCACGGCTGTGGCGCTCGCCATCTCGATCCGTCATGTCCGATCGGAAGGCGCCAATGGCTGGAACCTTCAGATCATGGGGCTGCTTGCGGCCGGGACGTTTATCGCCATCATCGGGATTCTGGATGATCTCCGCGATCTTCGCCCGCTCTGGCAGATCGGCGCATTGCTCGGCGCAGGTCTTATCCTGTATAGCGCCGGCGTCCGTATCGAAGGCGTCACCCACCCTGGCAGCGTCCTTGCCGCTCTCGGCCTCACAGCGCCGGGGACGGTCACACCAAGGACATGGCTTCCCTTCTCGCCGCTGGTCAGCGTTGTGGTTACGCTTGGATGGGTAGGCCTCGTCACGAAAACCGTGGATGCCATCGACGGTCTCGACGGCCTGGCGGCCGGAGTCTGCGCCATCAGTGCGGCAACGCTGGCGATTCTGGCGGTGATCTCACCTCAGAGCGGCGGGCCATCCATCGCCATCGTCGCCGCTGCCATCGCGGGAGCGTGCATTGGCTTCTTGAGATACAACTTCCATCCGGCCAAGGTCTTCATGAGCACGGTCGGCGCCCAGTTCCTCGGTTTGACCCTGGCCGGCCTCTCCATCATGGGCGCGTTCAAAGCCGCGGCGGCTGTATCGGTCCTGATCCCGTTCCTCGTCCTTGCGGTACCGATCGTCGACTATGGCATCGTTCTGGTGCGCCGGTTTCTCCAGGGCGCACCACTCATGCGGGCCGATCGACGCCACCTGCATCATCGATTGCTCGACCGGGGCCTGAGCCAGCGGCAAGCGGTCTGCGTTATCTATGCCGTCACACTGGCTCTCTGCGCCGCAGCGGTGCTCCTCTTCGCCGCGGGCCAATCTCCAGCATAGCCGACAGGAGGTAATGGGAATGAAGAGGCTTCGCGCCGTCTGTGTCTTCGGAACACGCCCTGATGCGATCAAGATGGCTCCTGTCGTCCGTGAGCTCAGGTCCGCCGAAGAGGTCTGGGACGTTCGTACGATCGTCACCGGACAGCACCGTGAACAACTCGATCAGGTCCTAGGCATCTTCGGGATTACGCCGGACGTGGATCTTGCGATCATGCAGCCCGGCCAGTCGCTCACGGCGATCACGACCCGGGCGCTGGCCGGACTGGATCATGCCCTGGCGGCATGGCCGCCTGATGTCGTTCTCGCCCAGGGTGATACGACGACGACCTTTACCGCGGCTCTGGCCGCCTTCTATAACAGGGTTCCCTTCGGCCATGTCGAGGCGGGTTTACGCACGGGAATGATCTATGATCCGTTTCCGGAGGAGATGAACCGTCGTCTCGTCGCCGGTCTCGCCACCTGGCATTTCGCCCCCACCGAGGATGCGCGGCGCAACCTTCTCGCCGAAGGGATACCCTCCGACCGGATCGATGTCACCGGGAACACAGGCATCGATGCGCTCGTCAGTGTTGCACGTATGGACGGGATTGACGAAGACCCCGGCGTCGAACGCCTGGGCCTCGGCGACAGCCCGATCGTCCTGATCACCGCCCACCGAAGAGAGAACCTCGGAGAGCCGCTCGCGGCAATCTGCCGTGCCGTGCGCCAACTTGCGCACCTTTTTCCCGAGACACAGTTCGTCTATGCGATGCACAAGAATCCGCTGGTACGGGAGACGGTTATCCGGGAACTCAATGGGATCAGGAACGTCCATCTTGTTGAACCGCCCGCCTATGGGCCGTTTATCAAGCTGATGCAACGTTCACTGCTCATTCTTACGGATTCCGGCGGCATTCAGGAGGAAGCGCCGAGCCTGGGACGACCGGTGCTCGTCCTGCGTCGCACAACGGAGCGTCCCGAAGGGGTCGAGGCCGGCGCAACCAGGCTCATCGGCACGCAGACGGAGACAATCATCCAGGAGACACGATCACTGCTGGAGGATCAGGGAGCCTATACGCGGATGCAGGTATCGCAGAACCCCTATGGCGACGGTCAGGCGGCTGTGCGTATACGATCTCGGCTTGAAACGGAGATCGGACGTTGAACGGCGCCACCGCGACCGCCGACGTTTGGACCGCATCCGTCGCGCGCCTTGTTCTTCGTCTGGCGCTCATTACCGCGATCCTTTTCGGGTCGGTCCATGTGCTGCTCCGCCTGCGATCGCTGGTCGCGACACTGTTCATCGCCACCATCATCGCCTACATCATACGGCCGATCGCCGAATGGATGGCCCATACGCCTGGCTTCCGTCGAGTCCACACCGCCGCCGCCGCACCATTTGCACGGCTCATTCGTTCGCGGCGAACCCCGCGCCCGCTACTCACCATGCGGTTTCTCATCGCCCTCGCCTCGTTTTATGCCCTCGTGGCGATCTTCGTCGGTGGCTGGTACTCGACAAAGTATCTGATCAGCCCCTTTACGATCGAGATCAAGAACGTCCAGGAAAACTGGCAGACCTACCGGGACAAACTCGAGACCTACCAGCGGGGCTGGACCTCGTGGTATACGCACCAGATCAAGCCCGAGTATCGGAAGTGGATCGAGGCCCAGTTCCGCGCCGCCACCGATAATGGAGCGGTGAAGAGCAACGCCACGCAATGGCTCGGAATCGGACTCCGCCGGACGGGTGAGTACATGCTCATTATCGTAGAACTCGTGCTTATTCCGGTACTCGCGTTCTACTTCGCCGTGGAGAGCCGCACTCTGAAGCATGAGTTCGTAGGCCTTTTGCCCCGACGACGGCGCAGAGAGACGCTCCGGATGATCGAGGACTTCAACCAGATCATGTTCAGCTTTGTGGTCTGCCAGGCGGTGCTGTGCCTCATTGCGGGCATTGTCGTCGGTGTGGGGCTTGCGGCTCTCGGGGTACCCTATCCCCTCTCCCTCGGTATCCTCGCGGGTCTGACCCGTGCCATTCCCATCATCGGCCCGATTATCGGGGGCATACCCATCGTGCTTCTTGCGCTCGCGACCCGGGGTGTGGGGGTTGCCGTGGGCGTCCTGGCCTTCTTCAGCATCCTCCATTTCATCGAGAGCAAGTTCCTCATGCCGCTGATGATCGGAGACAGCCTCTCTCTGCATCCAGTCGTCATTATCGTTGTCCTGCTCATCGGGCAGGAGTTCGGAGGCCTCCTTGGCATGTTCTTCGCTGCGCCTCTGGCGGCTCTTGTCCGTATCGCCATTCGACGATACTGGCTGCCCGTAGCCGATCGGAAGCAGGGGGTATCCGCCGTGGCCTCACCGATGATCGAACCGTCCGGCTGATCGGGTATTATTTACGTTCTGTGTTCTGGCCGTGATTCCTGCGGTCGGAGCTGAACCCGTTGAAAGGGCCCTTTGTGGAAGATCCGAGTACTGAACAAGAACTCTCGTTACGAGACTACATCAACGTCCTGATCCGGCGTCGCTACGCTGTTGCAGTAACGTTCGTCTCTGTCTGTGCCCTCGTGGGCGGCTATACATGGTTTTCCCGTCCCGTATACAGAGCATCGTTTCGCATGGTTGTGCGAAATGAGCAGTCGAACAGACGCGGCTTTGACCTCCCGCTGGAGTCTCTGTTCGCTCTCAACGCCAACCGCGATATTCAGACCCAGATGCAGGTTCTTCAGGGTGCGATCCTCCGGAACCGGATTCTGGAGAAGGCGAAGCTCCCTCAGGGAACCGTCCGCCTCTCGGTGCAGCAGATCGGCGAGACGGATGTCCTCGAAGTATGGGTCGATTCGCAGGAGCCCAAAGCAGCCGTCAAGTTCGCACGACACCTGCCTGAAGTCTATCGCGAATACGTCATTGAGACGCGAACTACGGCGGTCCAGAAGGCAATCAAGTTCGTCAACCAGCGGCTGGCCGAGGAGCGGAGCAACCTGACTCTCGCGGAGCAGTCGCTGACCGCGTTTCGACGTCAGGCGAGTGTCGTGGATACGACCGAGGAAGGTCGAACGAGCGTCGCGGCCTTCGCGTCCCTCAAGGATCGATTGCAGCAGACTGAGGCCGCGCTCGCCGGAGCCCGAGCCAAGCTCAATGATATCGAGCGACTTCGTAAACGGATGCCCGAGACCGTCGAAAAGCCGGTCACGGCAACGAACCAGGCCGAGCGGGCGCTGATCCAGGACCGCATCTCTGTGCTGGAGAACCAGCGCGCCGGACTGCTGATCGACTACAAGCCGAGCCACGCCCGGGTACAGGCCATTGATGCGCAGATCGCCGAATACCGGAATCGTCTTGCCTCTCTCCCTGGTACGGTCACGACGATGACGCGCGAGGTCAACCCGGCCCTCGCTGACCTCGATCAATCGATCGCGACTCTACGGGGCGAAATCGCCTCCAGTGAGGTCGCAAAGTCGCTCCTTCAGGCCCAGACTCGCGCCGCGCGAACGGGCATGAGCCGCGTCGCCGCTCTCGAAATCGAGGAAGCGCCGCTTCAGCGCAACGTGGAGAGCGCCCGTGATATGGTGAAGCTGCTCACGGGCTACTTACAGGAGCTGAGCCTGCGCAATGAATCGGTCGAGAACCCGCTGGAGCAGGTCTCCTCCCCTCCCGATGAGGCGCGACAGGTAGCCCCACGGCCACTGGTCAATATGGCCATCGCGATCTTGCTCGGACTCGCCCTCGGCCTTGGCATCGCAGCCCTGCAGGAATATTTCGATGACCGGATCAACGCTGGCGACGAGATGCGTCGCATCCTCGGCGCTCCCGTCCTGGCCGCAGTATCCAATATCAAAGACCAGGATGCCCGGCTGATCACCGGGAAGAATCGGGATTCGCAGCTAGTGGAGACCTTCCGCATGCTCCGTACGGGCGTTCGCTTCGCCACCGTCGATTCCCCTGCAACATCGCTGGTCATCACAAGCTCCTACCCGGGCGAGGGCAAGTCGCTCGTGGCGACGAACCTGGCCACCTCGCTGGCGCTGAGCGGCATCAGCGTCATCCTCGTCGATACGGACTTGCGGCGTCCGTCGCTCCATACGAAGTTCGATATCCCGAGGGAGCCAGGCCTTACAACGGTGCTGATCGGCCATTGCTCTCTGGAAGAAGCCCTTGTCGATGTGGGTATCGCAGGCCTGCGTGTCCTCCCCACCGGACCGCTGCCCCCCAACCCCGCTGAACTCCTCGGTTCCCACGCGATGCGCCAGCTGCACGCCGAGATGAATAAGATCGCCGATATCGTTCTCTTCGACTCCCCGCCTGTGATGGTGGCCGTCGACGGGCTCGTACTCGCATCCGAATGCCGGGGGGTCATCGGCGTGGTCGACCTTGAACGAGCCAGAAAATCCGAGGTTCAACGGTTAGGCGAAGTGTTGAGCCAGGTCAATACACGGCTGCTCGGGGTCGTCCTCAATAAGATCCCGGTCCAGCGCCGCAGATCCTATGGCTATGGCTACCGTTATGGCAAGTACGGTAACGGCAAGTACGGTTACGGTTCCGGCTACGGATATGGATACGGATATGGCCATGGGTATGGCTACGGGTACGGCAGCGACTACAGCTACGGCTATGAACCAAAAGCCGAGGATATGAAGGCCGCGCGCGGCTATCGCCAGGAGTTTGAGGCCCTGCCCCATCAACGGGATGGCGGGGAGCCAGCCCTGCCGAGCGCAGACCCTAGCGCAGACGCGAGCCCGTCTGAGATCACGGCTGCCCCGACGAAGGATGTGGATACCGATGATACGAAAGCTTAGGATCGGCGCCCTGTGCGCCCTGATCCTTGCCGCGGCGGCCGGAGGGGTACGCTCGGATGATGCTCCGAAAAAGGACTACGTTCTTGGCGTCGATGACGTAATCGAGATATCGGTTGCCGATCATCCGGAGCTCACCAAGCAACTCCAGATCATGCCCGATGGCAAGATCGCCTACATCGAGGTCGGCGAGATCCAGGCGGCTGGTAAGACCCCTGCGGCGCTTGCGGCCGATCTCAAGACCGCCCTGGAACGGGGCCGCAACAACGTTCAGGTGGTTGTCTCCGTCATCACCCCGAAATCGCTCCGTGTACGCGTGGTCGGCGCCGTCCGATCGCCGGGCGTATACGATTACCGAAGAGGGATGCGGGCGCTCGACCTCATCGCCAGTGCGAGCGGACTCACGGCCCGTGCCGCCCGCGTCCGAGCGCGTATACTCGGCACCAACGGCGAGGTCAGGGAGATCAGCCTCGACGACGCCCTGAGTCAGCCCGATGGGCCGCAGAATCCGGAGCTCGCCGTCGGCGATCTCTTGCTGATCGATGAGGTCGATCCGCTGGCCAATAAGGCGTACGTAATGGGTCGGATCAAGAATCCCGGCGCCTACGACCTCGGCGACGAAGGACGGGGTCTCCTATCGATCCTCGCGGAAGCGGGGAGCCCTGAACCTGACGCCGCCCTGACCCAGTGCCGCGTGATTCGGGGGAATCAGGAAATCCCGGTGAATCTAATGCCGGCGCTCATCCAGGGGAAAGCCGACGATCCGGTCAAAGGCTTTATCCTACAGCCCGGGGACATGATCTTCATACCGAGAAACGAATCCGTCATCTCGATCATGGGCTCTGTCGCCAGAGCCGGCCAATACCCACTCCGAGAAGACCAGCCGACGACGGTAATGGAGGCGCTCGGCCTCGCGGGCGGACCGACCGCGACGGCCAATCCGAAGGACATAAGCGTCGTCCGTATGGTGGGCTCTGAGCCCATCGTAACGCGTGTTGATCTGGACCATATCCGCAAAAAGAAGGACTTCGCCATGAATATCCCGCTGCAGAAGGGCGACATCCTCTTTGTGCCGGCCAAGGGCGAGGGGGGCTTCAAGATGTCGGATATCCTCTCGCCAGTAACGGCCCTCTTCTACCTTACGCGTATCGGCAGATAGACTCGACGGATCGCAGTCGGAGCACGATACCGTACTCGGATCGCGATCCGTTAGGAGATACTTTGAAGGGCATTGTCCTCGCAGGCGGCACCGGCTCGCGACTCTATCCGTTGACTCTTGCCGTATCCAAGCAGCTTCTGCCGATCTACGACAAGCCCATGATCTACTATCCTCTGGCAACGCTCATGCAGGCCGGCGTTCGGGAGATCCTGCTGATCTCGACCCCCGACGACCTGCCCTTGTATCGGCGATTGCTCGGGGACGGCTCGCAGTTCGGCATCGCCATCGCCTATGCCGAACAACCGAAGCCCGCAGGGCTGGCTGAAGCGTTCCTGATCGGCGCGACTTTCATCGACGGCGGACCCGTCGCCCTGATCCTGGGAGACAACCTGTTCTACGGACACGGCATCGCGGAGCAAGCCCAGGCGGCGGCCGCACGCACCGACGGCGCGACCATCTTTGGCTATCGGGTACAGGACGCGAGCCGGTACGGCGTGGTCGAGTTCGATTCGCAGGGCCAGGCGATCTCGCTGGAGGAAAAGCCGCCGCGGCCGAAATCCGACTATGCGGTGGTCGGCCTGTACTTTTACGACCGACGGATCACCGAGATCGCGCGGGCGATACGCCCTTCCGCTCGCGGTGAACTCGAGATCACCGACGTCAACCGAGCCTACCTCCAACTCGGGCGCCTCCACGTCGAGAAGATGGGACGGGGAACCGCCTGGCTCGATACCGGCACCCATGACTCGCTGCTGCAGGCCAGCGCCTTCATCGAAGCCATCGAGAAGCGGCAGGGCCTCAAGGTTGCGTGCCTCGAGGAGATCGCGTACGATCTCGGCTACATCGGACCCGAGGAAGTTCTCCGTCAGGCCGGGCGGCTGGGCAACACCGAATATTCGGCATACCTCAAGGGGCTCGTCGGCGAACGTGAGTGACCCGGTCGTAGGGGGGAATGCGTCCGAACAGCGAACGATCGTCGTTGTACCGACGCTGAACGAGGCGCTGAATATCGGCGAGCTCGTTCGCCGCGTCCGTGATTCCGTACCGTATGCGGATCTCCTGATCGTCGACGACCAATCCACGGACGACACCGTAGCGCTTGCCAACGCCGCCTTCGCCGGCAACCCCGGCTATCGGGTGCATGTTCGAACCGGGCCAAAAGGGCTGGGATTGAGCTACGTCGAGGCCTTTCGCAGGGTCGTCGCAGAAGACTATGCTCGCGTCATCCAGATGGACGCGGATCTCTCTCACGATCCGGCCTCCATTCCGGATCTTCTCCTCGGACTCGAGGATGCCGATCTGGTCGTGGGATCCCGGTACTGTCCCGGCGGCGGCATCGAGAACTGGGCCGGACATCGCGTTGCCCTGAGCCGATTTGCCAACCTTTATGCGCGGCTGATCACCGGCCTCGGCGTCGGCGACATGACGGCGGGCTTTCGAGCATGGCGCACGACCGGGTTGGCTCGCCTGAGCCTGGAGACGGTCACTTCCTCGGGTTACAGCATCCAGGTCGAGCTCCTTGTTCGCGCTCGCTGCGCCGGACTGCGCATCCGCGAATCGCCCATCGTCTTCACGGACCGGCTCCGCGGCGCGTCCAAAGTAACCGGAGCTGTCCTGCTCGAATCCATCATCATGCCCTGGCGGCTGCGCCGTTATGCCGCCAAACTCAAACAGGAGGGAACATGGCGCCTGTTATCGTAACCGGAGCCGCCGGCTTCATCGGATTTCACACCTGCAACGCTCTGCTCGATCGGGGCGACACGGTCGTTGGCCTCGACAACATGAACGACTACTACGAGGTCAGCCTCAAGGAATCGCGGCTGGAGCGCCTCATCGATCGGAAGGGTTTTCATTTTGAGCGGGGCGATGTCGCCGATCTCCCCTTTCTGGAAGCGCAGTTCACCAACCATCGCCCCCGTCGCGTCGTCCATCTCGCCGCGCAGGCGGGCGTACGCTATTCGCTCCAGAACCCGCATGCCTACGTTAGCAGCAACCTTGTCGGTTTTATGAATATTCTGGAATGCTGCCGGCATCACCAGATCGAACACCTTGTCTATGCCTCGTCGAGCTCCGTCTACGGCGCCAACACGCTCATGCCCTTTTCGGTGCACCACAACGTCGACCATCCGGTCAGCCTCTATGCCGCGACGAAGAAGGCCAACGAGCTGATGGCCCATACCTACAGCCATCTCTACGGGCTCCCAACCACGGGCCTGCGGTTCTTCACGGTCTACGGCCCGTGGGGACGGCCCGACATGGCGCTCTTCCTGTTCACCCGCGCGATTCTGGACGGACGCCCCATCGACGTCTACAACGAAGGCCGCATGCGCCGCGACTTCACCTATATCGACGACATCGTTCAGGGGATCGTCCGTACGCTGGATCGGATACCTCAGGGCGATTCGACATGGACCGGCGATCATCCGGATCCGGGCACGAGCAAGGCGCCGTACCGTGTGTACAACATCGGAAACAACCAGCCGGTGGAGCTGATGGAGTTCGTATCCGCCATCGAGAGAGCGCTCGGCATGGTGGCCGAAAAGCGGCTGATGCCCCTCCAGCCCGGCGATGTGCCCGCGACCTGGGCCGACGTCGACGACTTGATGCGGGATACGGGCTTCCGCCCTTCGACGCCGATCCGCGAAGGGATCCGACGGTTCGTCGATTGGTACCGAGAGTACTATCGCCGCTGAGCCGCGGGAAAAGGGCTCCCCGGATTCGAGACGGCGCTCAGAGCCCCCGGGTGAGGCGAGCGCGCTTTTCCTCTCTCGATAGGGATCGGATGCGGACCGCCTGCGCCATCACCTTATCCCGGTATTGGTCGATGGTGCAGATCGGACGCGCGGGAACACCGCCGACCACGGTGCCGGCCGGCACATCCCGCGTCACCACCGCGCCCG
>JAANMY010000023.1_pt1 | contig 157177 bp, 138 predicted proteins | sample 7279691 | NCBI WGS metagenome assembly JAANMY01 (sample SAMN14094543, study PRJNA606508) | bioreactor metagenome | isolation source: A lab-scale SPAN reactor treating ammonium-rich wastewater day 388 | place: Ireland: Galway | collected 2018-02-07
CCGGCTGATGCAGTGGTAGAAGGGGGTAACGGCAAGATCGACGAGCTGGCGGCGAGGTTTTGGCATCGGAGGTCCTCCGATCCTGCGCTCAGAGCAATCACGATGCCGGTGGAACAGTGATCACCACAACCGAGTGGATAACATCCGGGATGTACTCCCACCGAGTCCATGTGGATGTTCAACCGGATCGGACCGATAGCCTGTGCCCTGGTGCCGTAACACAGGTTTAGACACAGGGACCCCTGTGGTGTCCCTCCACCCGCCCGTGTCACAACCTCAGGACGCCCACGTTTGCACGGCTTCAAGCCTTTGCTGGGTGGCGTTTGGTGTTGTGGTTTCCGTACTTCGCACTTTTCTGGTGTAACACCTGCACCAATCGCCGTTCTTTCGCCTTCATCCGCCTGGCTTCTGCCACTGAACGTTCGTGGTCGTAACCGAGAAGATGAAGGATTCCGTGTACGAGCAGTGTGCGTACTTCCTCGGCCACGGAATGGCCGCGTTCGCGGGCCTGCCGCGCCGCGGTGTCCAGTGAGATGATGACATCGCCGAGTTGGTTTTCGTCCCCGGGAATACGGACACCTTCACGAGTTGCAAATGCAAGCACGTCGGTCGGGTGATCTTTACCTCGATAGTCGCGATTGAGAGACTGCATTTCGACGTCACCCACGAGGCTGACGGTGAGTTCCGACGATGCCTCGCCAAGCGCTACGATTGCACGCTCGGCATCACGGCGCACCGCACGAGCAGTGACTCCTGCCTGGCGACGGCGAGACAGAACGATGACGGGCATGCTGGGTTTCGATTCTTCAAATTTCAGACGACTGCGCCCGAACGTTCAGCCACGCCGCTCCGCTGGAGACTGGGGATACTCTGCTGAGTGGCGCAGAACTCATTCGTTGTTCAGTTCTTCTGTATTCAGACCGCCATCCCGTTTGGTCTCGAAACGGTCGTAGGCCGTGATGATGTCTTGCACGAGGCGGTGCCGCACCACGTCTCGCTCACTGAACCGGCAGAAACGGATACCCTCGATGTCACGTAGAACGTGCTGCGCTTCCTTGAGACCAGAGGCACGACCGGCTGGCAGATCGATTTGCGTGATGTCGCCCGTGATTACCGCCTTCGATCCGTAACCGAGGCGTGTCAGAAACATCTTCATCTGCTCGCCTGTCGTGTTCTGAGCCTCGTCGAGAATGACGAACGAGTCGTTCAGTGTGCGACCGCGCATAAAGGCGAGGGGAGCCACCTCGATCACCCCCCGTTCGAGCATCTTCTGCGCCCGCTCGAAATCAACCATGTCGTGTAGCGCGTCATAGAGGGGCCTCAGGTAGGGGTTCACTTTCTCGGCAAGATCCCCCGGCAGGAAACCGAGTTTTTCACCCGCCTCGACCGCCGGGCGAGTGAGAATCATGCGGGCGAAGTTGTTCTTCATCAGTTCCGCTACCGCCATGGCCATGGCCAGATAGGTTTTCCCCGTACCCGCCGGTCCGATTCCAAAAACGATGTCGAAGTTGCGGATTGCGTCGATGTAGTTCTTCTGAGCAACGCTCTTCGGCGTGATGATCCGCTTGTGCGATGAGATGTAAATGGTGTCGAGAAAGATGTCGCGCAGATTCGCCATACGGTCACGGCTGAGAATCCGGACCGCATAGTCCACATCGCTGGCGAAGATCGGATAGCCCCTCTCCACCACACCGTAGAGCTGATTCAGAACCCGCCCCGCCAGTTCCGTTGCTACGGGATCACCCGCTACGTGGAGCGAGTTGCCGCTCACGCCGATACGAACTCCCAACGCCCGCTCGATAGCCTTGATGTGTTCGTCGTGATGGCCAAGCAGGTCCTGAAAGACACGAGGGTTGGTAAAGCTCAGATCCAGACCCGAGCCTTCTACCTCAACGAGCGCAGACTCTGTTTCAGCGGACAATTTGATAGACCGTTTCCAGCGCTTCTTTCAGTTTCCCGGGTTCTCGACCACCCGCTTGTGCCATTTCCGGTTTGCCACCGCCGCCGCCGCCGATCAATGGGGCGATTTTCTTGATGATATCCCCGGCTCGGACCCGATCTGTCAAATCCTTTGTTACCGCCGCAAGTAGAACGACGCGATCGCCACGTGTCGTACCGAGTACGACGACTCCCGAACCGATCTGTTGGCGAAGACGATCGGAAAGCTCGCGCAGGGCCGCGTCATCCAGATCCGCTACGTCGGTGGCCAGAACGGTCATCCCATTCACCTGTCGTGCCCTGGCCATCAGATCGCCACTTTGCGAGCCTGCCAGCTTGCTCTGCAACTGTTTGAGCTGCTTTTCGAGGTCCTTCTGTTGCGCCACCAATCTGGCCACGCGCTCCGCTACTTCTTCATCGCTGCCACGCACCAGCGAACCCACCTCACGTAGGGTATGTTCGCGTTCACGCACCCAGAGCAGAGCACCCGAGCCTGTCATGGCTTCGATGCGACGGACACCTGCTGCCACGCCACCCTCGGATCGTAGCTTGAAGAGCCCGATATCTCCTGCGCGAGAGACGTGTGTACCGCCGCACAGTTCGGTCGAGTATTTGCCGATACGGATGACTCGCACCACATCGCCATACTTGTCACCGAAAAATGCCAGGGCACCGGCCTTGATCGCCTCATCGTATGGCATTTCCCGGGCGAGAACTTCATCATTCTCTCGGATGTGTGCATTGACGTCGTCTTCAATGCGAAGCAGGACGTCATCCGTTACGGGACCGTTGAAACTGAAGTCGAATCGCAGTCGCCCCGGTTCGACGAGCGAACCGGCCTGACGCACCTCTGTACCCAGGTGGTCTCGTAGCACCGCGTGAAGGATGTGGGTTGCCGAGTGATTGAGGCGGGTTGCATCGCGCCGCGCCCCATCGATTCGCAGCGTCACCGTATCTCCCGTGTGGACCGCGCCGCGTACGACACGCCCAATGTGTACGGTCAGATCAGCCCGCGCCTTTTGTGTGTCGACGATCTCGATCAGGTCGCCACGTGCCGTTTCGATGATGCCCTGATCTCCCACCTGGCCTCCGCTCTCCGCGTAGAAGGGCGTCTCGGCTGTCACAAGGTGGATCTCGTCGCCCTCGCGCACCTCGTTTTGCGGGCCGCCATGCGCGTGCAGGGCGATGATGCGAGACTCTGCAACGGCGATCCTGTCACCGATGAAGTGGCTGCGTTCAGTGATCCGAGTCAGCGCATCACTCAACAACTCCGTTTGCATGCGACTCGACTTACGAGCCTCACGTCCGCGGCTGCGCTGATCTTCCATGCATGCGGCAAATCCTTCCTGGTCAACCGCAATCCCGTCAGAGCGTAGAATATCCTCGGTCATATCGACGGGAAATCCGTACGTATCGTAGAGTTTGAAGGCGATCTCGCCGGGAAGCACCCGCTGCCCTCGCGCTTGCAGTGCATCGCGCTCCTGCTCGAGCAGCGTCAATCCTTTGTCGAGGGTTTCCCCGAAGCGTTCCTCTTCGGCGCGAATGACTTGTTCAATCCGTTCCCGCCGCGGTTTGATCTCGGGAAATGCGGTGCCCATGACGGCCACCACGGCCTCGGTGACCTTCCAGAGGAACGGCTGGTCGAATCCGAGTTGCTTGGCGTGCCGTGCTGCCCGGCGCAGCACGCGGCGCAGGACGTAGCCCCGACCCTCATTACTCGGAAGCACGCCGTCAGAGACGAGAAAGCTCAGAGCCCGGCTGTGGTCGGCGATCACACGGAAGGCCAGATCGTCGGCTTCTTTTACGCCGTATCGTTTTCCTGCGTGCCCTTCGACAAATTCGATCAACTGCCGGAAGAGGTCGGTGTCGTAGTTCGAACGCACGCCCTGAATCACGGAGGCTACACGTTCCAGGCCGGCGCCCGTGTCGACATGCTTCGCCTCCAACTCTTCGAGTTCGCCCGCGTCGTTGCGGTTGTACTGGATGAAAACGAGGTTCCACAGTTCCATGAACCGTGCACAACCGGCGTTGACACCACATACGTGGCCAGGTTCGTGCTGTTTGTCGCACGAGTCTGGACCACGGTCGATGTGGATCTCAGAACACGGACCGCATGGGCCGACATCGCCCATTTCCCAGAAGTTGTCTTTTTCCCCGAAGCGCATGATGCGGTCACGCGCAATATCGGTGGTTTTCGCCCACAACGACTCGGCCTCGTCGTCGGTGCGGTAGACTGTGGCGTAAAGGCGGTCCTTCGGAAGCTTCCAGACCTTCGTGAGCAGCTCCCAGGCCCAGGGAATCGCCTCTGTCTTGTAGTAGTCACCGAAGGACCAGTTTCCGAGCATTTCGAAAAACGTGTGATGGTAACCGTCTCGTCCGACCTCCTCGAGGTCATTGTGTTTACCACTCAATCGTAAACAACGCTGTGAGTTTACCGCCCGGGGATTGCTCCGTTTCTCCTGCCCCAGAAAGACATTCTTGAACTGCACCATACCGGCGTTGGTGAACAGCAGGGTCGGATCGTTTTCGGGCACCAGCGATGCGCTGGGCACAAATTCATGGCCGCGTTGTTGGAAAAACTCGATAAATTGGGAGCGGATATCGGCACCGGTCATAAGTGAAACTCATTAGCAACCTTGCCCAAGGATGGCGAGGACCACCTCCTGTGGAAACCCACGTCCCACAAGGAATCGGGCGGCTCGTGCTAAATCTTTCCGGGATAGCGGCAGGGCGCCGAAACGAGTCGCCAAGACGCGTTGTGCCAATGCCGTTTCGTCGGCAAAAACTTCCTCGACGACACTTCCAATCAACTCCTTCGGAAATCCGCGCCGCATCAGGTCGCGTTGGGCGCGGACCCGGCCGCGGCCGCGCCGGTGCAGCGACTCGGCAACTCCACGGGCCGCTCGTCTATCGTCGAGGAAACGTTCCCGGATGAGTCGCTCCAGAGTATCCTCGACGACATCCTTCGCGAAGCCGGCTGCCCTCAGGCGGGAGCGAATCTCCTCTGTGCCACGCTCCCGTGCTGCCAGCCAACGGAGAGCACGGTGCCGGGCGAGTTTGCCATCGGACGGATCAGATGCCGGAGCGCGATCTGCCACCGTCACCAACCGAGTCCCGTGCCTCGAAATTGTCCCATCGGGCATCGCTTCCCGACGAGAAACCACGCAGCTTCAGATCGAAATCGCCCGGATTGGTCGCATTCCGCAGAGCCTCCTCGCGTGAGACCAGCCCTTGCTGGTACAAGGACATGAGAGATTGATCGAACGTCTGCATTCCGTACGTCGTGCTTCCCTGGGCGATCACCTCGTGCAATTCGCGAAGTCTCTGTCCATCTGCCACGTACTCCCGCATCCGGGCGGTGGACACGAGGACCTCGATCGCCGGCACCATGCCGCGCCCATCGGCTCTCGGCACCAATCTCTGGCTGATGACGCCTTTCAGAACCCCCGACAGGATGAGCCGCACCTGATCACGGCGATGTTCGGGAAAGGCGCTGATGATCCGGGTGATCGTTTCGGGCGCATCGAGTGTGTGGAGTGTGCTCATGACGAGGTGCCCCGTCTCTGCCGCAAGGATTGCCGTTTCGATCGTTTCGAGATCGCGCATTTCACCGACCAGGATGACGTCCGGATTCTGGCGCAGAGCGGCGCTCAGGGCGGCGGAAAAATTCACGGCATCGTAGCCAACTTCACGCTGGGAGACGTAGCTCTTCTGGTCGCGGTGCGTGTACTCGATGGGATCTTCGATCGTGATGATGTGGGCAGCGCGGCGGCGGTTGATCTGGTCGATCATGGCGGCCAATGTGGTGCTTTTGCCGCTGCCCGTGGTCCCAGTGACGAGTACGAGTCCACGCAATTCTTCTGCGATGCGTTCGACCACGGGAGGCAGGTTCAGTTCGGATATCGTGCGGATGTTCGGTTGGATGACGCGGATGACCATGCTGAGATCGCCGCGCTGGCGGAAGACGTTCACCCGGAAGCGGCTGCCGTCCACCGACTCGTAGGCGAGATCGGCCTGCAGTTCGGTCGACAACCGGCGGCGGTGATAATCGTCGAGCATCACATCGACGGCTGCGCTCATCTGTTCTGCGGTCAGAGGGCACGCATCCGGCAACGGCGTCAGGTCGCTCTGCAGACGCAGCCCGGGCGGTGCGCCGACTTTCAGGATGATATCCGATGCCTGCAACTCGACGGCGCGTTGCAGGATCTCATCGAGTTGCATGAAGCCCTCCACGAGCAAGCCCCATACCGGCTTTATCGATCACCATCTATCGAGGCGCTCCTCCTGGGCTCGAACAAAAGATGACACTCAACTGGCGCGCGGCCCCCGCTTCGTGTCGGTCTTGCCAGATTCGCTCGGTTCCGCCGCCGGCGCTGCCGTGCTGGCTATGGGTAAGCCGAACTTCTGCCGTACCCTTTCCTCGATGCGAGCCGCGAGATCTGGATGCTCGCGCAGGTACTCCTTCGTGTTTTCTCGGCCTTGTCCGATCCGTTCGCCTTCCATCGAGTACCAGGCGCCGCTCTTTTCGACGATGCCTTCCTCGACCCCCATGTCGACCAGTTCTCCCTCCTTGGAGATGCCGGTGCCGTACAGGATGTCGAATTCCGCCTCTCTGAAGGGTGGCGCCACCTTATTTTTCACCACACGCACTTTCGTCCGGCTACCGATGATTTCATCGCCTTGTTTGATGGAACCGATGCGGCGGATATCGATGCGCACGGATGCGTAGAACTTCAACGCGTTGCCGCCCGTGGTTGTTTCGGGATTGCCGAACATGACGCCGATCTTCATGCGGATCTGGTTGATGAAGATCACGATGGTCTTCGAACGTGAAATGGTGCCGGTGAGTTTGCGCAACGCCTGCGACATGAGGCGCGCCTGCAGGCCCATTTGTGGCTCACCCATCTCCCCCTCGATTTCGGCACGCGGTACGAGGGCGGCAACGGAGTCGATGACGAGAACATCGAGGGCACCGCTGCGCACCAGGGTTTCCGCGATCTCGAGGGCCTGTTCCCCATGGTCGGGCTGCGAGATGAGAAGGTCCTCAACCTTCACGCCGAGTTTGCGCGCATAGCCGATATCGAGAGCGTGTTCCGCATCGATGAACGCCCCGATCCCTCCGAGTTTTTGCGCCTGCGCGACGATCTGCAGTGCCAGCGTCGTTTTTCCCGACGATTCCGGCCCGTAGATTTCGACGACGCGGCCGCGTGGCACGCCACCGACACCAAGAGCAAGGTCGAGTCCGAGGGAGCCCGTCGGCACGACCTCGATGTCGCGGATGTGCGACTGCTCGCCGAGTTTCATGATGGCGCCTTTGCCGAACTGTTTCTCGATCTGGCCCAGGGCGAGGTCGAGGGCGCGTTCCCGATTTGGATCAAGCGTCATGGTTTGTGCCTCTATTCTCCGTCAGTGGAATTGTCCAGAGCGGGGTGTAGACGGCGCCCCCGCGCTGCAATGTGCTGCGATAGACGATGACTTCGCGCAGCGCACTGTCTCCAAAGTCATCATTGATGTGCTCGTCAATTCGCTTCTCTATCGCCGTCCAACCACGCCAGGAATTGACCCGGCCAATGGTCGCGTGTGGCCGGAATGGACGTTTCTCTTCAACAAACCCCAGCGCAGCCAGTGCCACATCGATCCGTCTCGCGAGTTCCGCCAGTGTTCCATCGTCGCGCAAACCCACCCAGAGAATCCGCGGCCTCTGCAGAGAGGGAAAACCACCTATCCCCTGTACGCCGATCGTTGCAGCCGGCACGCCGGCGATACCTGCCCGCACCGCCGTGTTCACCTGATCCAGACGCTGTGGCGCCACTGCACCGAGGAATTTCAATGTAATATGGATTCCTTCCGGTCGTACCCAGCGCACATCGCCACCACACTGGCGGAGATGTGATTGCAACGAGGAAAGCCTCTCCAGAACGGCAGGTTCGAGATCCACGGCAATGAAGGATCGGATCGATGCACCGGCTTCCTGTATGGGGGTGGAAGCAGGAGGCGGAGGCTGTGAATTGACGGGCCGTTTCTCTCTCACTTTCTCGTGATCCCCGACTCGGCCGGATTTTGCCCGAGGGCGTAGCGCCGCAGCCAATCGAGGGCAATCTGTGACGACAGAAGCTTGACCCACTCACGGGTCCCCCACAACTGGTAACGTCTGGAAATCGTCTGTTCCGAACTCGCCAGGGCAAAACATACCGTGCCCACCGGCTTCTCACTCGTTCCACCATCGGGTCCGGCAATCCCGGTGATGGCGATTCCCAGATCAGCACCTGTCCGATCCCGAGCGCCCCGGGCCATTTCTTTTGCCGTCTCCTCACTGACGGCACCGTGTGCTTCCAGTGTTTCCAGACGTACTCCGAGATGCTGCATCTTCATCTCGTTGCTGTAGGCCACGAAACCGCCACGCAGGACTCTGGAACTGCCGGAAACGTTGGTGATCCGGTTTCCGAGCAGGCCGCCCGTGCAGGACTCGGCCAGGACTACTGACAGGTTTCGTTCCCGCAGGAGCGACACGACCGTTGCTTCCATGGTCGTGTCACCCTCGCCGTAGCAATAGAATCCGATACGTTCGCGCAAACGTGCAGTCAGTCTCGCCAACTGCCGCTCTGCCACCTCAGGTGGGCCGTGTACAGTGAGACGCAGGGAAATCTGCGGAAACGCGGCACGAAAGGCAAGTCGTCCTTCTTCTTCCGAAACACATCCGGCGACCAGTTCATCGAGGGCCGACTCGCTCAGGCCGAAAACCTGGAATACGTGGCTCAGGTAGATGTCCCGCGTGCCGCGATTCTCCTGGAGCCAAGGTAGGACCTGTTCTTCCAGCATGGGCTTCATTTCTCGTGGTACCCCGGGAAGCACGAACAGGTGACGGGAGGTACCGTCGATCTCCAGATCGAGTCGGAAACCAGGGGCTGTCCCCAGTGCATTGGTGATGATGGAGGCCCCTTCCGGGAGACGAGCCTGTTTCAGGTTGTTTTCTGGCATGACTCGTCCCATCGCTTCGAAGATCTGGCGCAAGCGTTGGGCCACGGACTCGTCCAGGACCAGCTTGCGTCCAGTGAGCTCTGCAAGAGTCTCGACTGTGAGATCATCGGCGGTGGGTCCCAGTCCGCCCGTCGAGATCACAACATCGGCCTGGCTCATGGCTTGCCGCCATGCCCAGGAGATCCGCTCCGGGTAGTCGCCGACAACCACAATTGTGACGACATCAAAACCGGCGGCCGCGAGTTTGTCGGCAATGAAGTTCGCATTCGTGTCCGTCGTTCTGCCTGTCGTCAGTTCGTCCCCTGTACTGAGGATGGCCGCGCTTCGAATCATTCTTCTCCGGTTAACCGATCAGACGTTTCGAAGCCATGTCGGAACCAACTCTCGTGCCAGGCCAGAGTATTCGGGCACAGGCATGTTGGCCGGGTGGGAGTGCCTCGAATGGAGACGGGATGGCGTGACCTCCTGATGAACAATGGATGTCACTTCCGTGGTGCCGAACGTATTTCTGCTGGCAGCGCAGGTGAAGCCGTGAATGCAGTGGATTGCTGCCGGGACGCGCTGCCGTTCGGCTCAAATGTAGGGAATGCCGAGGAGGATCAGGGCACGCACGACGAGGTTCGAGTAGAATCCCGATACCACGTCGTCGAGCGTGACACCGGCACCGCCGCTCACATGGGCATCGATATAACCTGCTGGGAACGGTTTGATCACATCGAGGATGCGAAAGATGAAGAATGCCGCCACGATGTGTCCGATGGCCGGCTCGAGAAAGAGGGTTGCCGCCAGATAGCCGACGATTTCATCGATGACGATCTTATGGCTGTCATGCTCGCGCAGGATCTTGTCCGCCTGCCCCGCGATCCAGCAGGCTCCGGCGATCAGTAGGAGGAACACGAGGAGATAGGCCGGAACCGATACCAGGCGTAGTTGGTGCATCGCCAGGAAGAGGGGAATTCCGACCAGCGAACCGAATGTGCCTGAGGCGAACGGGATGTACCCGACGTAGCCACCAGATGCGATGGCAAGGATCAGGGATCGCATGGGACGGCGGATGCTATGGACGGACCACCGGCACGTCAAGGCATGCGATCGGGTATACCGGTCGATGAGGAGAACCGTAGGTCCGGTTCGATCATCGATTGATGCCTTCGTCCCTCTTGGCGTCCCAACGGCGCGGATGCAGCCAGAGAAGAACGCCTGCGAGCATGAAGAGCAAGGGTACATCACCGGCCAGGTGAGTCATCTCGTGCTCCTGGGCAAACGAATCGTAGGTCATGACAGCACCGTGCAGAATGCTTGACAGGATGACGAAGTCGATCAGTAGGACATGCCGGCGTGCATTGAACGCCGTGGGGATCAGGCACACACCCAGCGCAAAATAAATCGCGACGATCATCCGTTCGTAGGCTGGATGTGGGGACGGATGGGACCAACGAAAGCCGGCGGGCCAGATGTCGAAGAGGAACGGCATCACGAAGATCATGAAGACCGCGGTCGATAACAGCACCGCCTTGAGCACTTTTTCACGCATTGGAGACGACATGCCGCTAGCATACGACGATTTACGCGGATGTCTCAAACCAATCCGGTAATGATTGTTTTGGTGCATTCAGATCTGGCCCAGGGGGATTTGCCCACATGCTGCAGAGCTCAGGACCTCCGGGGTGCAATCGACCTGCCGGATGGATATACAGGCCGCGGCGCGCCGTGGTGGAAGTCGCGGGTGACTCGCAATCCGGAAGGCGCGAAGGAGGCAGTCATGAAACCACAGGAACGTCCCCAGCAACCGCACTTCTCCTCGGGCCCGTGCGCCAAGCGACCCGGTTGGAGCACCGGGGTACTGCGTGGTGCCGTGGTCGGACGCTCGCATCGTGCCAAGCTCGGCAAGGATCGGCTCAAAGCCGTCATCGATCGGAGCAAGGCGGTGCTCGGTATGCCTGCCGATTATCGCCTCGGCATCGTCGCCGGGTCGGATACGGGAGCCGTCGAGATGGCGCTCTGGACGATGTTGGGTGCGCGTGGTGTCGATATGCTCGCATGGGAGAGTTTCGGCGAGGGCTGGGTGACCGACGTGACCGGGCAACTCAAGCTCGACGCACGCGTCTTCCGGGCCGACTATGGGGATCTCCCGGACCTCTCACAGGTCGATTCCTCACACGACGTCGTGTTCACCTGGAATGGAACGACGTCGGGCGTACGTGTTCCGGACGGTGAGTGGATCGCGGCGGATCGTAAGGGTCTGACGATCTGCGATGCCACCTCAGCCGCGTTCGCCATGGATCTGCCATGGAACAAGCTCGATGTGGTGACCTGGTCATGGCAGAAAGTACTGGGCGGCGAAGCGGCACACGGTATGTTGGCGTTATCGCCACGTGCGGTGGAACGGCTGGAGACCTACAAGCCTGCGTGGCCGCTCCCGAAGCTCTTTCGGATGACGAAGAAGGGAAAACTCGATGAGAGCATCTTCGAAGGTTCGACGATCAACACACCTTCGATGCTGTGTGTCGAAGACGCCCTGGACGGGTTGATCTGGGCAGAGCAACAAGGAGGATTGAAGGGTCTGATCGAGCGCTCGGAGAGCAACCTGGCAGCGGTTGCGGCCTGGGTGGAGAAGACCCCCTGGGTCGATTTTCTGGCACGCGATCCGCGTACGCGTTCCTGTACGTCGATTTGTCTCAAGATCGTCGATCCATGGTTTGAGGCACTCGATGCGGAGGCTCGCGCGGCAGCGATCAAGAAAATGGTTTCTCTCCTCGAAAAAGAAGGAGTTGCTTACGACACGGCCGGTTATCGTGATGCTCCTCCGGGTCTGCGGATCTGGGGCGGTGCCACGATCGAGCGCAGCGATATCCAGGCACTTCTACCCTGGCTGGACTGGGCATTCGCTCAGATCCGTGGCTGATGGCAAGAATGCGGTGGCTGCCGGGCTTGATTCCAGGTCGTGTGTTTCCGGCGGAGACGCCGCCTCAAATCGCGTGGCAAAGTGAGGCGGCGACCGTCACCTCACGGTGAGCTGCTCGCGCCGCCCCGGTGAGTTCTCATTGTCGGTGAACAAGAGGCTCGTGGGCATGATGCGGTAGAACGCGTGGATGCCGGGATCGCGTGCGATCTCTTCCGGATCGATCTGATCGGGCCACAATCCGGCGCCGAACGGAAATTTGCATAGGTAGGCCAGGAGGACTCGCCGCCGCTCTTCGACGCTATCGACCCGTTCGACCGTTCCTTCGATCTGCAATCCCTTCATTTCACGGAACCGGCGACATTCGTCACTGATCGAACCGACGACGAACCCGGTTGCCTCGATGTTCTGTCCGTGCCGTGTGGTAGCAATCGAGGTGAAGTACAGCCGTGTTCCTTCATTGACGTAGAGCACCGGAGACGAGCAAAGCCCGGCGGGACCGGTTGTCGCAAGGGCAATCACCGTGCGATCAGCGAGATACCTGAGGATGCGTCCTCGCAGATCGGTCGGATCAGATACCGTGGTGGCGGTTTGCATGGCTTCCCTCTTCATCTGAATGCGGCGATGATGAATCCACCCGCGATACCGGCGGACATGAGTACGAAGGAGAGTAGGGTCGATGCCTGCGCGGGAATGATTTCACGCGGGGTTTGGGGAAAGCGCAGCAGGCGGCGGACGGCGGCAAACCCGTGCGGCACACCGATCAGGCCGAGCCCAAGGGTTGCGGGCAGACCAAGCAGAGGAAGCGCCACTACACCAAGGTAGGACACGCCAACGAGGGAGGCGAACACGCGCGCTGCACGGGGGCGTGTGAGGCGCACGACCAGTGTTTTTTTGCCGGCTGCGGCATCAGCTCTGGCATCAGGGAATTCATTGATCCACAGGAAAGCGGCGATGGCCAGTCCGAGTGGGAGCGAGGCGAGGACGACGTCCGCATCCACCTGATGCCGTTGTACGAGATAGGTCCCCGCAGCGATCACCGGCCCGTAGGCGGTGGCAACAGCCAACTCCCCAAATCCCCGGTATGCCAGCTTAAAAGGGGGTGCATGGTAGAAGAAGGCAAGTCCGATGCCGAGGATGCCGAGCCAGAGTACCGTGGGCTCGCGCATGACGACGATCATCAGACCGATTGAGATACCCACCGTATAGAATCCAGCGGCAACCAGCGCCGTCTCGGTGCGCGTCATCAAGCCGTCAGCGATGACCCGCTTGCCGCCGGAGAAAGGGCTGCGCTCGTCCTCGCGCACACCCATGTCGGCACCCGAATCCCAGTCGAAGATTTCGCCCGAGGCATTCTTCGCTGCCTCGATACAAAAGATGCCGGCGATGGTGAGTGCGAGCCAGCCCCAGGCAATAGGTCCTTCTCCGGCTGCAGCCGCCGTACCGACGAGCATGGAGGCAACGGATGCAAGTGTGATCTTCGGATCGGCGACACGCCAGACACCGGCAGCAAGGGAACCGGCCTGGGGACCCGGGAGTGACTGGGTGGATGCCGTCATGACTCTCCTCAGGGTCCGAAGAATACCGGGATGAGTCGCCAATGAGGCGAAACAAGGAATGGCAACATGAGCACTGGAGGATCTATTGCACGGAATTGTCTTGCCGACCGTATATGGGTCAAGTGAAATGCCTGTCAACGCATGATGAGGAAACGATGATACGCCGGGTCGATCGGATGACTGTGATTCCCTTCCGGCCCCCGAGGATACCCTTGAGGAATCGAGGGGTGGTTGGATGGTACGGTCGCGGTGCGTCGCCGACCTGGATTCCAGCCTTCTCGTTCCAGCCTTCTCGTAGGATGGCGGTCATCTGCTGCTGCCCATTGCGGCGTGATGCAAAGCAGTACACAAGAGTGTCATGCAGAAGATTTTCAGCTCGCGTGCCCTGATGGAGCAGTTGCGGCGTTTGCGTCGTCGCGGCAAGCGCATTGTTTTTACGAATGGCTGCTTCGATCTGATCCATCCTGGCCACGTACGTTACCTGAGGGCTGCCAGGCGCCTTGGGGATGCTCTGGTCGTTGCGATCAACAGTGATGCCTCCGTGCGGCGTTTGAAGGGACCGGATCGGCCGATCGTTCCGCAACGTGCCCGGGCCGAGGTCGTGGCGGCACTCGAGATGGTCGATTTCGTCACCATCTTCGGGCAAGACACTCCCTACTCTTTGATCAAAAAATTACAGCCAGATGTCCTGGTGAAAGGAGGCGACTGGAAGCCCGAACAAATCGTTGGTGCCGACCTTGTCCTGGCGCGGGGCGGTGAGGTGAAGTCGCTCCGTTTTGCGCGCGGCTACTCGACTACGCGCCTCGTGGAACGGATCGGCGGCTGAAGTCGAAACGTATCGGCCATGCGGACACCGAGCGGATTTCCTGCATGGCGGCAGACCGCGTGTACGTTCGGATCACTGCAGACTTTACTTTCCGTGTTGCCACCGCTACCCGTTTGCGCTTCTCAGGAGCACAGCATGGCACGAACTTGCGAAATCTGCGGCAAACACTCTTCGGTTGGCAACAATGTCAGCCACGCCAACAACAAGAGCAAGCGCTTGTGGCGTCCCAACCTGCAGCGTGTGCGGGCTGCCGTAAACGGCGGCGTCAAACGGTTGCTCGTCTGCACGGGCTGTATCCGCTCGGGCAAGATCACCAAGGCTGCGGCCCGTAGCGTCGCCTGAACGGGCCTTCTGCTGCCGCACGACGGCCGCGTTGCGCGCGTGCTTACAGTCGCGCAATGGCGTCGATCTCGACACGGGCGCCGCGTGGCAAGGCGGCCACGCCCACCGTTGCCCGGCTCGGGTAGGGCGCCTTGAAGTAACTCGCGTAGATCTCGTTGACCACCACGAAATCCGCCAGATCGATCAGATAGATCGTCGTTCGGACGACCTGGTCGAAGGAAGCTCCGGCCGCTTCGAGCACTGCCTGGAGATTGGCCAGCACCTGTCGCGTCTGCGCTTCGATCCCGCCCTCGACGAGATTTCCTGTCCGAGGATCGAGTGGAATCTGTCCCGAAAGAAAGACCAGATCACCCGTCCGGACGGCCTGGGAATAGGGACCGATGGCGGCGGGAGCATCTGTGGTGACGATGGGGGTTTTCATGTTTTCCTTTCCAGAAACCGTTCTTTGCTCTGTAGAATCGGTTGCCGGATCCCATGACCACACGTTGATCCGAAAACCGCTTTGCCGAACGGCCAGACGAGGGTTTTGTCAGTTGCGTTGCCGTCCGACCTTCATTACTCCACGTACTCGTCCGACGGCCCGCAACACGCGATTGAGTTGATCGACGTTACCCACCACGACATCGAAGGTGTTGACGGCTTTCTTGTCGGGCATACTCTTCACCTGGGCCCCCGAGATATTGACACCGACCGAACTGATGGCCTTTGTGATGGCAGCGAGAATGCCGAGTTCGTCGATGCACATGACTTCGATGGTCATGGCCCGTGGAACTACGACATCGTTTTCCCACCTGACATCGACGCGCCGTTGCGGATCACTATCGAGAACGCGCTGGCAATCGACTGAGTGAACGGTTACTCCGCGGCCACGCGTGACGAAACCGACGATCCGTTCGCCTGGCAGCGGATTGCAACACCGGCCGAAGTGCACGAGCATATCTTCGATGCCGTCGACTCGGACGCCAGCAGGGTCTTGTCGCGCGATCTTGCGGAAGAGCTTGCGCAAGGCGCCTTCTTCCGGCGGACGGTTCTGGAGAACATCCGACGGCAGGAGCTTCGACAAGACCTGGTGCGTCGTCAGGCGGCCATAGCCAATGCTGGCAAGCAGTGTCTCTTCGTTTCGCTGCGAGAGTTCTTCGACCACCTCGGTAATCTTGCCAACCTTGCGCAGCTTACCGAAGTCGAGATGGTAGCGGGCCAGATCGCGCTCCAGGATCTCGCGGCCGATCGCCACGCTGCGGGTGCGTTGCTGGTATTTGAGCCAGTTGCGAATCTTCTGTTTTGCGCGACTCGTCTTGACGAAGTTCAGCCAGTCTTTGCTCGGAGTCTGACTGGCCGTATTGACGATCTCGACAGTATCGCCGCTGCGCAATCGGTAACGCAGGGGCACGAGCTTGCCGTCGACGCGGGCGCCCGAGCAGTGATGGCCGACTTCCGAGTGAATCCGGTAGGCGAAGTCGATGACCGAGGAACCTTCGGGGAGGTTGATCAGCAGCCCTTTCGGCGTAAACACGAAGACCTCTTCGCTGAACAGGTCTTCCTTGATGGAGTGCAGGAACTCCTGGGGATCTTGCAGATTCTGCTGCCACTCCAGAAGCTGTCGCAGCCAGGCAAAGCGCTGCGCATCCTGTGCGGCGACGCGTTTTTCACTTCCCTTGTAGCGCCAGTGAGCAGCGATGCCCGACTCGGCGATCCGGTGCATTTCGTGGGTTCGAATCTGCACTTCCATGCGCTCGCCGTAGGGACCGATCACGGTCGTGTGCAGCGATTGGTACATGTTCGCCTTGGGCATGGCGATGTAGTCCTTGAAACGTCCGGGCACCGGTTTCCAGTTTGCATGGACGACGCCGAGAGCCTCGTAACACTCGCGTACCGAGTCGACGAGCACACGGAAGGCGACCAGATCGTAGATCTGTTCGTACAGGAGATTTTGCGACTGCATCTTCTGGTAGATCGAATAGAAGTGCTTCGGCCGGCCCGTCACCTCGGCATCGAGACCCCCTTCGGCAAGATGCTTGCTGACGATGGTGATGACCTCTTTGATGTAGCGTTCCCTCTCCAGTTTTTTCTTCGCGACGTTGCGTTTGAGCTGGTAGTAGACCTCGGGCCGGAGGCAGCGCAGGGCGTTGTCCTCCAGTTCGCTCTTCATCCAGTAGATGCCGAGCCGGTGGGCCAGAGGTGCGTAGATATCGAGTGTTTCCTGGGCGATGTCTTGTTGTCGTTGCGGCGCCAGCGCATCGAGGGTGCGCATGTTGTGCGTGCGATCCGCCAATTTGATCAGGATGACGCGGATGTCGCGTGCCATGGCCAGCACCATTTTGCGGAAGTTTTCCGCCTGCTTCTCCTCGCGGCTGGTGAAGCTGATCTGGCTGATCTTCGTGACGCCGTCGACCAGCGTTGCGATTTCCTCGCCGAAGAGCTTTTGCACTTCCTCGATTGTCGTCAGTGTGTCCTCGACCGTGTCGTGCAGAAGAGCTGTGGCAATGCTCGACACATCGAGTTTGAGGTCGGCAATGATCCCCGCCACCTCGACAGGATGAACGAAATACGGCTCTCCGGAGGCACGCCGCTGCCCCTTGTGCATGGCCTCGGAAAAATTGTAGGCGCGCGCGATCAGATCGGTGTCGGCCGTCGCATCGTAACCGTGAATTTTTTCAATGATATCGGTGAGTTTCATATCAGGCGCTGGCCACTCCGGAGCGGAAGCGTTTGCGCGCCTCTTCGTAGATTACCTGCGCCAGCGCGTCGGGCGCCAGGTGGTCCGTATCCAGCACGAGGTCGTAGATCGAGGTGTCCTCCAGGTCGAACCCGTAAATGGCACGATATCGCCTCGCATCGGAGCGTTGCCGTTCATCGTTCACCCGGATGAGCGCTCGGGCATCGCCCCCTTCCCGCCGGGAAACACGTTCTGCGCGTACCTCCTCGCTGGCGGTGAGATAAACCTTCAACGCGTCGACGTTCTGTTCGATTGCCTGGAACGCCGCCAGGCGACCCTCGAGCAAAACCCCACCACGGCGTGCATATTCCGCCATTTTCCCATCCAGGGCCCGGTCGATCGAATGATCCTTCTCGGCCAGCTCGTTGAACTCTTCCAGACTGAGCCCCCGGCTCTCGGCCTCACGGCGGTAGAGATCGCCCGCATAGACGTGTTGCACACCCAGACGCCGGCTCAACAACCGTGCCACCGTCGTTTTCCCGCTGCCGGGCGTTCCTGAAATGGTGATCAGCACTCTACCTTCCTTATAGGGAGCGTGCCGATTTCGGTTCAAGGGACGGTGATGAACTCCTCCCCCGCTCGAGGAGGGAACCAGCCAAACCCCATCGGCTCGGCCTTGTCTCTATGGTACACAACAGCCGGTTCATCGTGCCGGGATATGCGTTGGAATAGCCCTGATTGACTGGCGAATTCCTTCGGGCACCGTCACAGAGGAGCATCTTACCGATAAGGAGAAACACTCATGGCCGAAGCCGCAATCAATTTTTATAAAGCCGATCTGCGTGCGATCCAGTTCACGCTCTACGAGCACCTCAAGGTCCAGCAACTCTTTGATCTGCCCGGATTCTCTCACCTTTCGCAGGAAGAGTGCGATGCGATCATCGAACAGTGTTACCGTTATGTGACCGAAGTGACGGGCCCGCTGAACGGTCGTGGAGACCGGGCTGGCTGTCGCCTCGAAAACGGGCAGGTCATCACACCCGAAGGATTCAAGGCGGCGTGGAAGCAGTTGTTCGAACTCGGCCTGATGGTCTTCAGTATGCCTCAGGAGCTTGGTGGCCTGGGCGGCCCTCATTCGCTCGGGGTCATTCTGCAGGAGTTGCAAAGCGGCGCCAACACCTCGTTCACGATGTACCCCGAACTCACCCACGGCGCCGCAGATGTCATCGAGCACTTCGCGGCACCCGAGGATAAAGAGCGGTTTCTTCCTCATATGTTATCCGGCCGTTTTGCCGGAACCATGTGTCTCTCCGAGCCGCAGGCCGGTTCGGACGTTGGCGCTGCCAAGACACGTGCCACGCACAGTGAGGGCCGAGTCTACAAGATCAAGGGTACCAAATGCTGGATTTCGTCCGGCAATCACGATCTGACCGAGAATATCGTGCATCTCGTGCTGGCCCGGATCGACGGGGCGCCCAGCGGCACGAAGGGGCTTTCTCTGTTCATGGTGCCGAAGATCTGGGTCAATGAGGACGGTTCCCTCGGCGAACCAAATGATGTGGTGACCGCGTCGATCGAACATAAGCTGGGCATCCGCGCCTCGGCGACCGCCGTGTTGAACTTCGGCGAGAACGATGGTTGTCGCGGTATTCTCGTCGGCGACCAGCCGAACATGGGAATGCCCCAGATGTTCCGGATGATGAACGGCGCACGCATTGCCGTCGGCGTGCAGGGTCTGGCCATTGCCTCGACGGCTTACCTGAACGCCCTTGCCTATGCGCGAGAGCGTATCCAGGGATCGTCCGTGCGCAACTTCAAGAATCCCAACGCGCCACGTGTCGCCATTATCGAACATGCCGACATTCGCCGTCTGCTCCTCGAGATGAAGGGTAAGGTCGAGGGAATGCGGACACTTGCCGTCAAACTCGCCCTGAATCACGACCTTGCCGGGGCACTGGCCGAGAGTGATCCGGAACGCGCTGCCAAACATCAGGGCGTGGTCGACCTGTTGACGCCGATCGTCAAAGCCTACTGCTCGGACCAGGCCTTCCGTATCGCCGAAATGGCCATCCAGATTTACGGTGGTGCCGGCTACGTCCAGGACAATCCCGTCGAACAGTACTGTCGCGATGCGAAGATCTTTTCGATCTACGAGGGCACCAACCACATACAGGCGCTTGACCTCGTGGCGCGCAAGCTGTCCCAGCGCGGTGGCGAGAACTTTCGCGCCTTCCTGCAAGAGATCAAGGATTTCGTGGCAGCAAATTCCGCACAACCCGGCATCGGCAACGAGATCCGCATCCTCGGTCAGGCAGCCGAGGCATTGGAACGCGCCGCTGGCTCGCTCATGGAGTTCTTCATGGGCGGAAAGATCGACCAGGTGACGCTCGTGGCTACTCCATTCCTCGAGATCATGGCCGAGGTCGTGGTGGGTCACCTGCTTTTGGAGGCGGCACTGATTGCCGGGGAGAGAGGTGCCGCGGCGGAGGCGGAAGAAGGTTCGGCGGACGTTGACTTCGTGGCCGGCAAGACCATGGCCGCCAAGTATTTCGCCAAACGCATCCTTGCCCTGGCGCCGGCCAAGGTGGACGCCCTCGTGGCTGATGACCGCAGTCCTCTGGATATCCCGGACAGAGGTTTTTCGGCCTCATTCTGAAGCGTCAGAGTAGAGCGGGCGCGCTGGAAAGAGCAGCGCGCCCGGTAAAAGCATCCTTGCGCCGGCCGCGCTGTGCGCCATAGACTGTAGGCGTGTTTCTGTCCGCAGTTCGGCGACGTGTTTCCTTCGAGTCCTCGCTGAAGCAGGACCTGCTCCAGCGTGCCGCCGCACCTGTCTTCGTCTTTCGAATCCTCGAAGGGCTCACCGCGTGGCTGTTGTTCACGCATATCGCCTTCGGCAACGCGCTGCGCCACTATGGCTGGCCCGCGTATCTCCTGCACCTGATTTTTTTCACCTATTTCGGGGTCAATACCGCCTGTTATCGTCGCTACCGCACCCGCCGCGCAACGGACCCGATCCTCTGGATCGATCTGGGCACCAACATGGGCGTCATGCTGGTCGTAGCCGCCCATACCGGCGGCCTGGCGAGCCCCGTCATGCTTCTCTGCCTGATCAAGATCGCGGTGTACGGCTTCGTTTTCGGCCCGCCCATCGGTATTGCCTCGATCACCCTGATGCTCGTCGCGGTCGGCTTCTTTGTCGCGGGAGCGGAACTGCTGGGTCTGGACTGGGTGCCCGGCCGTATGTTCGTGCTCACACGGCTTCCGGGAACCATGGCGCTGCATTTCCTGGCGGTGGTCGGTTCCCTGCTTGCATCGACCTGGCTCTTCAAGCAGGTGGCGGAGGGAGAGAGGCAGACACGGGTCGAAGCGACGCGGGCCCGCCGGGCATTGGAACGGGAACATGCGGCGGCGACGGTGACGGCTGCGTTGCTCTCGGTCAGCGAAGCCGTCAGCCGCCTGACACGGATGCAGGACGTGTTGAACAAGGTGGTGGAGATCGCGCCACGGATTCTGAATGCCAATTTCTGCGCCATCTTTCTGTGGAACGAGGAAGAGGGGCGGTACCGCGGTGCTGCGGCGGCTGGTATCGCGCTTGCGCCGCTGGCGGATCTTCTGAGCCGTCATTTGCGTCCCGACGAGGCGCCGGATCTCGAATGGATCCGGCGCCTCGGCCATTGTGCCGTGATCAGTCCGGCCGATGCCCAGCGATCCATCATGGAAGATGCCGTCACCCTGCTGGCCGCGCCGCTGCGCAGCGGCGGGCGCTTCTACGGCGTGATCCAGTTCGGCCGTGACAGTGGGAAAGCCTTCACCCAGAGTGACTTGCGGCTGGGGGATGGCATTGCCGGACAAACCGCCATTGCCATCGAACGGGCTCACCTGCTCGAACAAAGCCACCGCCTCGTGCGTGCCGTGGACAGCACCGACGAAGCTGTTCTCATTACGGACCGGAACCGCCGTATCGTGTTCGCCAACCCTGCCTACATGAAGATGTTCGGTTACATGGCCAGCGAGTTGCTCGGGCAAGATGTCTCGTCGGTTGGCGTCGACTATGCCGATTTTCAGACGGGAGGTGTGCCCGCCACGATGTTCGAGCGGACCTGGCGCGGAGAAGCGATCGGAAAGCACAGAGATGGTACCACGCTGCCCATTTCCATGCATGCCAGTGTGATCCTTGGATACGACCAGAAGGTCGATGGCGCAGTCGTCATCATCGAGGACATTACAGCCAGGAAGCAGTTGCAGGATCAGTTGGCGCGCGCCGATCGCCTGGCGGCAGCGGGTGAGTTGGCGGCTGGTGTGGCACACGAAGTAAACAACGCCCTGGTTGGCATTCTCGGTTATGCCGACCTGGCACGCCAGGATACCGAGCAGGAGGTCTTGCATGATGCAATCCAGCACATCGAGACGCAGGCTCTGCGCATCACCAGGATCATTCGTGAATTACTGGGGTTTGCGCGGCCCACACCTCCTTGCCGCGTTCCGGTCGATCTCTCTCAACTCGTACGCGATACGCTGGGCCTGATGTCACACGATCTGCATCGCCACCACGTCGCCTTCGAAGCGCCGTCCTCCGGTTTGTCACCCAACGTTCTCGCGGATGCCACGCAGATCCAGCAGGTATTCGTGAATCTCTTCAAGAATGCCGCACATGCGGTGGAGGGACGCCGGGATGGCCGACTTGTGGTACGGATCGGCGAGGCAGGGCATTTCGTCGAGGTCGAGGTGGAGGACAATGGCCCGGGTATTCCGCCAGAGGTCCTGCCCCGCGTTTTTGACCCGTTTTTCTCGACTCGAGAGGAAGGCACGGGGCTCGGTCTCAGCGTGAGCTACGCCATCGTCAATGCGCACGGTGGAAAACTCGAAGTACGCAGCACACCGGGATGCGGCGCGACCTTCACTTTGCAACTACCCCGCGCGGCGGAAGAAGAGTTTCCCGAGGCGCACACCGTTCTTCTGGTGGACGACGATGACGAGGTGGCCGAAACACTACGCGACATGCTCGAACGCGAGGGGCTGGTGGTGCAGCGGGCGGCTTCTGGCGCGGAGGCTCTCGAAGCGCTCGGACGCAGGGAATACGACATCGTTTTCCTGGATGTGCGGCTACCCGATATCTCGGGACCCGAAATCTACCAGCGCGTCGCCGTGCAATACCCCCAAATGGCGCGTCGTGTCGCTTTTGTTACCGGCGGCCTGTGGCGCGCCGACAGCCGCGCTCTGCGAGACCAGCTTCCGCCACAGCCGCTACTCGGCAAGCCGTGCACGCCGGTACAGATCCGCGAGGTTCTGGGGCTGTTGCGAGATCTTCGGGCGGCGGCCTGAGGGCCGTTGGCAAGGTGGGAGAGGGGGCGCCAGAACGCAGGTGGCGGGAGTTTGCGGCGGACGGTCCGGCCGTGTGGAACCGGACCGCCCCTGCCGGAATCAGTGCATGCCGCCTTCGCCGGAAAGATTCTTTGCCAGTTCGGCAATGACGGCTTTGGCGTCACCGAAAAGCATGAACGTTTTGTCAAGAAAGTACAGTTCGTTGTCGATACCCGCGAATCCCGGGTTCTTCGACCGCTTGATGGCGTAGACACACCGCGCCTTGTCCGCATCGATGATCGGCATTCCGTAGATGGGGCTGGTCTTGTCGGTGCGCGCGGCGGGATTCACCACGTCGTTGGCGCCGACGACCAGTGCGACGTCGCACTGTGGCATCTCGCCATTGATGTCGTCCATTTCGACCAGATCGTCGTAGGGGATTTCGGCCTCGGCGAGCAGGACGTTCATGTGGCCCGGCATGCGTCCGGCCACCGGATGGATGGCGAACTTCACCGTCACACCGCGCTTTTTCAACTGATCGTACAACTCGCGTACCTTGTGCTGGGCCTGGGCCACCGCCATGCCGTAGCCCGGGATGATGACCACGAGGTTTGCCTGTGCCATGACCTCCGCGGCGCTCTCCGTGGTGTCCGATTTGTAGTTCTGTTGCTCGCCGCTTGCCGCTGCCGCCTGCACCTGCCCGAAGGCGCCGAACAGGACGTTGGTGAAGGAGCGGTTCATCGCCTTACACATGATGATCGACAGGATGAGGCCCGAACTGCCATCGAGTGCGCCAGCCGTGATCAGCAGTTTGTTGTCGAGCACGAAACCCATAGCCACCGCCGACAGACCGGCATACGAGTTCAGGATCGAAATCACCGTCGGCATGTCGGCGCCGCCGATGGGAATGATGAGGAGAACGCCGAAAATGAGCGCCAGGAGAACGATGAGCGGAAACACCGCGCCGGCCCATCCTGCCGTCGGGCTGAAGACGAGAGCCACTCCGATCCCGATAGCCAACGCCAACAATGCGAGGTTGACGATGTTCTGCCCGCGATACGTGACGGGTCGTTGTGGAATCCACTTCACTTCCTGCAACTTGCCGGCTGCCATCAGAGAGCCGGTCAACGTCAGAAAGCCCAGGATCACCTCGGCGATGATCGCTGTCATCATGAAGCCGGTCAGCTCCTCGGGATGCGAGCCGCGCAGGTAGTAGAACTCTGCCGTGCCGACGAGGCCGGCCGCCAGACCACCGAAGGCGTGCGACAGGGCCGTTCGCTGTGGCACTGCCGTAAGAGGCACGAGGGAAAGCGGATAGCCAACCCCAGCGCCGACGAGAAACGCCAGAAGGATCCACAGATAGTGAGTGCCGCCCGTCTCGGTGACACCGATCACCGTGCCCACCACGGCAAGGGACATGGCGCCGACACCCGAGAAGACACCTTTGCGGGCTGTTTCGGGGTTGCTCATCCACCGGAGCGACATGATGAAGAGGCCGGTGGAGACCAGGTAAAAGAGCTGGATGAGGTTCTCCATTTATTTCGCCCCTTCGCGCTTTTTGAACATCTTCAGCATGCGGTCGGTAATCAGAAAGCCGCTGACGATGTTGGTCGTCGACGCGAATACCGCGATCAGACCGAGTGCGGTGATCCAACCGTAACCCTCGGGCATCTGGCGCGCCGAGATGATGACCGCTCCGACCACGGCAATGGCCGAGATTGCGTTGGTGAGGCTCATCAACGGAGTGTGGAGGAGACGAGATACCCTCTGAATGACCATCAGGCCGATGAAAGTCGCAAGCATGAAAACGAAGAGACCCGCCATGTAGTCGGGTCCACCATGGGCCGCGCCATCCGCCGCACTCGTCGCCACGGCGACAACTTCTTCCATTTCTTGCATCATGGTTCCTTTCCGCCGGGGCGTTCCGCACCGATCGACTTACGCCGTTTGCGTGGACGGCGCTGCCACTCGATCCCCGATGCCCCCGTTTTTTTCCATAAGCCCTTTCCTAAGAGTAGCAGGGTAACGCCGGAAAATGCTCGTGCGTGGTACCGTTCTCAGCCCCTCTTCTGCAAGCTCCGAGCGCAATAAATCCCGGTGCTCGGCCTCTGATTCGACATTCGCCTTACGGCGGTGACAAGCAGAAACGACGCGTTGTATTCGCCGTGCTGAGCGTCACGACGTCTTCCAGCGATGTGTTGCGGAGATGGGCGATACAGGCCGCCGTGAACAACACGAAGGCCGGTTCATTGCGCTTTCCCCGGTGCGGTACCGGTGCCAGGAACGGGGCGTCGGTTTCGATGAGAAAATGGTCAGACGGAACTTCTCGGGCAACGGCGCGCAGTTCATCGGTCTTTTTGTATGTGATCACACCACTGAACGAGAGGTCGAAGTTCAAATCCAGCAGTTGCCGGGCCACAGCACGGTCGCCACTGAAGCAATGGATCACACCGCCCACCTCGTCGGCGTTCTCTTCCTGCAAGATGTCCACCGCGTCCGCATAGGCATCGCGCAAGTGGATGATCAACGGCAGCCGCTTTTCACGCGCCAAGGCAATGAACCGGCGGAAAACCTCCTGTTGGACGTTCCGCGGGGAATTGTCGTAAAAGTAGTCGAGCCCCGTTTCACCGATACCGACGACGCGGGGATGGTCCGCCAGCCGGCTCAACTCATCAAAACTCTCCGGCGTGGCAAGCCGCGCGTCATGCGGATGGATGCCGACGGTGGCGTAGATGCCGGGATTGCTCTCGGCCACCTCGATGGCGGCGTAGTTCGTGCGCAGGCCGTCGCTCGCCCCGATGGTGATCATACGGCGGACACCTGCCGCCTGCGCACGCTCGATGACTCCCTTCCGGTCACCCGCGTAGCGCTCCTCATCGAGATGGCAATGCGAGTCGGTTGCTGTCAGCCACTCCGGAAGCGCCGGTAGTTCGGCAGGGTAAATCACTTTGCTTCCAACTCGATCCGCGGGAACAGGGCAACGGGAGCAAGCGTCCGGTGTCCCGGCAAGAAGTGAGTGCCCCAGGCGAACTCGCGAGGGCAGCGCTCCGGCATCGGAATCTGGAGCAGTTCGAGGATGCGAGTGCTCGTTTCTGGAAGGAACCACGAGAGCAACAGGGCCGAGGCATGCAGGGCTTCGAGCAGATTGTGTAGAATGGCACCGACGCGTGGCCGCTGTGCTTCGTTTTTCGCGAGGGTGAACGGCGCCGTTACCACGATGTACTTGTTGGCCTGGTCGATGGCGCGCCAGAGACTTTCCAGAGCCCGGTGCAAGGCGAGGGAGCCGGTAAGCTGCGGCACCTCCGACCAGGCCGTCTGGAAAGCCGCGATCAGTTCGCGATCCTCGGCCATCGCTTCACCCAGTGGTGCTACCTCGCCGTGAAAATACTTCTGTTGCATCGACAAGGTGCGACTGACGAGATTTCCGAGATTGTTGGCCAGATCGGCGTTGACGCGGGTGACGAACGCGTCCTCGCTGAAAATGGCATCTTGTCCAAACGACATTTCGCGCAGGAGAAAATAGCGTAATGCGTCGATGCCGAATCGCTCTTTCATGTCGAGTGGACGAATGACGTTGCCCAGACTCTTCGACATCTTCGCTTCACCGCGAATCCAATATCCGTGGACCAGCAATTGTTTCGGCAGCGGCAGGCCTCGCGCCATGAGCATGGCAGACCAATACACGGCGTGCTGCTTCAGGATGTCCTTTGCCATCAGGTGATGGGCGTTGGCCCACAGCGCTTCGAAGGCTTGTTCGCCGCGCCGCATCGGTCCGCTCAGGTAACTGATCAGTGCGTCGAACCAGACATAGATGACGTAATCGGGATCGAACGGCAGTTCGATCCCCCACTGCAAACGGCTCTTTGGCCGGGAGATGCAAAGATCGCCCATACCGCCGCTCTCCAGCATGGCCAGCACCTCGTTGCGGTACCGCTCCGGCGTAATGAAGTCAGGGTTTTCGCGGATGTGCGTTTGCAGCCGGTCGAAGTATTTGGTCATCCGGAAGAAATAATTCTCCTCCTCGATGAGTGTCGGCGGCCGTTGGTGATCCGGGCAGTTGCCGTCCACCAGTTCTTTGTCGGTGAGAAAGCGTTCGCAACCCGTGCAATAGAGACCGCTGTACCGGGCGAAATAGATATCGCCCTTGGCGTGTACCTGCGCGCAGAAGTCGCGTACGAGTGCTTCGTGTGCGGGATCCGAGGTGCGAACGAACTCGTCGTACCGGAACCCGCAGGCATCCCAGGCCGATCGGAACAGCGGGCTGATCCGATCGGCGTAGGCCTTCGGCTCCTCGCCACGAGCGGCAGCGATGCCGGCGATCTTGTCGCCGTGTTCGTCGGTGCCGGTCACCAGGAAAGTTTCCTCACCCTGCATTCGGTGATAGCGGGCCAGCGTGTCCGCGATCACCATCGTGTAGGTGTGCCCCAGGTGAGGTTCGGCGTTGATGTAGTAGATCGGCGTGGTGACGTAGAAACGGCCCACCGGGAACTCTCCTTTGTCGACCTTCAGCTCTTCTTTTTTACAACGAGGTCGTCGCGTGCCGCGTCGATGATGACGCCATCGGCATCGAGTTGGACGAGCACGGTCTGAGTCATCGGGTTCTGGCGTATCACGACGCCTTCCCCTTGAAGAGAAGTTACCCGCGTGCCGGCGTTGGGCAGGCTCCGGCCCAGTTCCAGGTAGGTGTCGTATTCGTAACGCAGGCAGCATTTGAGACGGCCGCACATGCCCGTCAGCTTTGTAGGGATCAGGGAGAGCCCCTGTGCCTTGGCCATCTTGACGGACACGCCACCTGGCGTCCGTAGCCAGGTGGAACAGCAGAGTTCGCGGCCGCAGGGACCAGCCGCACCGAGGATCTTGGCCTCCTCGCGCGAGTTGACTTGCCTCATCTCGATTCGCGCGTGTAACAGACGGGCCAGATCGCGTACGAGTTCCCGGAAATCGATACGGCCCTCTGCGGAGAAGTAGATGACGATCTTGCCTCCGCTCTGCAATTGCTCCGCCTTGATGAGCTTCATCTCGAGGTTGCGCTCTCGAATGCAGATGAGGCACTGCCGGATGGCTTCCCTCTCCTTTGAATGCAGGCGGTCACTGCGATCGAGATCCCCCGCATCTGCCTTGCGCACGACCTGGCGCACGCCTGCAGCTTTCTCTCCGCGTAAGGCCATGGGCAGTTCCGTCACGACGCCCAGGCGATTTCCCTGTTCCGTGTTCACGATGACCAGGTCCCCCGTGTGCAACTGCATCGAGGGATTCGCTTCGTAGTGGTGGATGGTCGAGGCATTCCGGAATTTCACCCCGATGAATTGCCGGGTGGAGGGCTCGGTGGCCGGTGCTTCTGGGCTGGTGTTTTCCATCAGACGGATGCCAGGCGGAGCAAGAGCGCGTCGATGAGGAGTTGGCGGTTTGGATTGTGACGGCGCAATGCGTCGCACGCCTCCCGAACCGCTTGTGCACAACGCAGTGCACGGCTTCGCAGCCGGTGCTCGTGTAAATGCCGCAGAGCCTCCTGATGATAATAGGCGAGCACCAGTTCGAGCTTGGCGGGCAACTGAGCTTCCGGACGCCCGAGAACCTCGGCTAGGCGCATCAACGCAAGATAGCGAGCGCCCCCGAGCCCGGCAAGCAACTCCTCGATCTCCTGGCGTTTCTCGAGCAGAGAACCGTCATACAACGATAGAGCGCGTGCGAGGCTGCCTTCGGCAAGCGCGGCAAGCCGGCTCGCTGTGTCGCTGTCGATCTTCCGGGCCTGCAGGATGTCCTGGAGCATCTCGTCGGGAACGGGGGAAAAGCGGATTCGCTGGCAACGCGACCGCACGGTCGAAAGCAACGCGTCGGGACGACTCGTCACCAGCAGGATCAGACAGCGGTGGGGCGGCTCCTCGAGCGTCTTCAACAGCGCATTCTGTGCCGCGATGTTGAGAAGATGCGCGTCGTCAACGACGACGACCTTGAAGGGGGAACGCAGCGGACGCATCTGCACGAAGCGTTTCACTTCCCGTGCCCGATCGACGCCAATTTCCTTCTTCCCGGCCGGCAGGCTGACCATCATGAAATCCGGATGACTGCCTGCAGCGAGTTGCCGGCATGAGTCGCACTCCCCACAGGCATCCGTTCCCGTGCGCTGCTCGCAGAACAACCAGGCCGTGAACGCCAGCGCCAGACTGCGCTTGCCGACGCCCTCCGGTCCGGCCAGCAGAAGGGAGTGCGCCAACCGATCCGCAGCGACCCTGTTTTCGAGAAAATCCACGATCGCCTCGTGCCCTCGGATGTCGCTGCAACGGACTACCGGATCAGACATCGCCGCACCGCCCGGAGCACCTCTGCGTGGATCGTGTCTTTGTCGCGTAGCGCATCGATGACCGTGTACTGCGCCGGATCCGCCGCCGCCAGTGCCAGAAATCCGTCTCGCACCCGGGAATGAAAGGCGAGCGCCTCGCGATGGAATCGGTCATCTCCCTGAGCGCGTCGCAGACCCGCCTCCACAGGGCAATCGAGAAGGATGGTCAGCGCCGGACTCACCCCCTGGCGCGCCACGGCGTCGAGTTGGCAGACCATGTCGAGGTCCAGTCCTCGGCCGTATCCCTGGTAGGCAATCGTCGAGGCAGAGAAGCGGTCCGTAAGAACGATGTCGCCTCGTTCCAACGCTGGGGCGATGAGTCGAGCGACGTGTTGGGCGCGATCTGCGAGATAGAGCAGAAATTCTGCGATGGGTGCCGGCGGATCGTCATGGACATGCATGAGCAGCCGGCGCATCTCTGCGCCGAGTCTGGTGCCACCGGGTTCGCGCGTCTCGACGACGCGGTGGCCGTCCCTCTTCAGAGCCTCTGCCAGGAGCCGGATCTGAGTCGTCTTGCCGGCGCCTTCCACTCCCTCGAAGGAGATCAGCCGGCCGCGTTCAGGCCCCGCCTTCATTTTTCCCAAGCACCAGTTCCACGCCGTACAAGAGTTGTTTTGCGGTGAAGGGCTTGGGGATGTAGTAATCCGCCCCGGACTGATAGCCTTGCATGACATCGTCATCCTGCGTTTTGGCAGTCACCAGGATGACCGGGATCTGGCCGGTTCCGTATTTATTTTTCAGTTCCGTCAGCACTTCGAGGCCACCCATGCCGGGCATGATCACATCGAGCAGAATCACATCGGGGGGATTGGCTTTGGCTTCGGCGAGTGCCTCCGCTCCGCTCGTTGCGACACTGACGGTGTATCCACCGGATTCGAGCATAGTCCGCATGATGGAAACACTGTCGAGGTTGTCGTCCACTACGAGCACTCGCGCCGGCATCGAGGCACCTTCTTGAGACAGAAATCACGGGCACACACACCTGTGCAGGCAGACGCGGCCCACCCGGCTTATATCGACTGCCTTCCGGGCATGCAAAGGAAAATCGGCGCGACGTGTGCCCCGTGCGGTCTCTGGATTGTCGTGCTTGTCAGAGCACTTCGCGCCACCAACTTCGGAGCTGTCCGGCACGCCAGAGCACCACGACCTCGAGTTGTTTGACGGCGCCGCCCCAGCCGTGTGCCGTGCTGTGGACACGCACCATATCGGCGCCAGCAGGTTCTACGGTGAGTGTGTAGAAGTACGGTGATTCGGGGAAAAAGATGGCTGTGGCGGGAGCAGCGATCAGACCGCCATCATCCGGGGTGCCGGATACACCATCAGGCCCCAACAGGGCGACTGCCGCCGAGGGAAGCGTATCGAGGATTGCCAGAGCCCGCGCAATACCGGCTTCGGCAACGTAGAACGCATGCAGATCTCCGCGGATGTTCCGTGCGATCTCCGAATCGATGCGCGCCTGCAGGCTGAGCCATGCCCCCAACGGTAGCAGCGCGGCCGTCAGCAGGATCACTGCGAGCAGAGCGGCGCCACGTTCGTTCCCCGGAGTTCTCAAGGGTTCCTCAGCGCAATGAGCGCCGAGGCCGGAACCGACACCGCCTGCCCCCGATTGCCTGATTCCACATTGACCTGCAGGCGCACTTCCACACTCGCCACACGCGCACGCAGGGCGGCCGGAAGACCTCCGGCTCCGGGCAGGATCGGTTGCCCTTCGGCGTCGGCATAATGCAGCCGGAAACCGTTGCCCGCGACATTCCGGACGAAGGGCTGCGGGCTGCCACCCCCGCTGCCGCGCATGATCGCTCGCCGGGACGCGTCAAAGCGGTAGAGAATCCGTTCATGGGCGTCGTTCACGTCGCCATCGGCGTTCAGGTCGGCAATCACCTCGATGGCATCGTCGGAGGCGGCTGCGATGCGAGGCAACGGTTGCCCCGTACCGCTGAATCCGGCCATCCGGATCTCCCGTGCCAGCACGTCGATGCCCACCTGCGCCGTTTGCAGTGCTTCACGGCGCGCCTGCTGCCAGCGTGCCTGCACGAGTGCGCCACGCACAAAGGTTACTGTCATGCCTCCGAGACAGCCGAGTAGCAGACTCGATACGAGAGTCTCCATCAAAGTCATGGCGTTTCTTCTCCGTGGCCCCTCCAGAACAGCGTTGCGAGGTCGAGAGAACGGGGTTCGCCGTCATTCCACTCCATCGCTACCTCGGCCTTCAGAAGTCCCGCCAGTTCTGCTGGAGCGATTCTCAGGGTTGCGTTCATACCGTCGTGTTCGAACGTGCCGCCAACCGGATCCAGGCGCGACGATTCGAGATGATCCGCGCCTGCCAGAAGCGCCCGCACCAGCCGTTCACTGCTCCGCATCGCCCGCTGCGAAGCGAGCAGCGCGCCGAGCAAAGCCGCCGCTGTCACGCTCAGGACGAGGAGAGCTACGATGATTTCCAGCAGTGTCATGCCGTGTTCAGGGACCCTCCTGCACGCGCACTGCTCCGGCGATGTCCACGACCACCTGCCGCTTTTCGCCCTGCTCGTTCTGGAGCGTGATGCTTCCGAAGGTGATGGCGCTGCCACGGGCGCGAAAGGCAATCGCCCCATTGGGAGCGGTGAAAGCGGTGACCATCGTCCCGGCCGGTAACTGTCTCGTTGTTGCATCGACATAGGTGCTTCCCTGCCAGTTCTGCAGCCGGTAGCTGCCACTATTGCGTTCGAAGACGATCCGTTGGTTGGTGTGACGATTGATGGCGCGGAGCCGAGTCAACCCGATGTCCATCGATACCTGCTTCGCCGCTGTCCGGATCGCCAGGGCAGCGCGGATTCCGTGCCAACCGGCAATTGCGACGCCGCTCGAGATGGCCAACAGGGCGCAAACGATCAGCATCTCGAGCAGAGTGAAGCCGCAAGGGTTTGCGGTTGGCCGATGCGGATTTCGGCAGGCAGACATGACGGCATCTCTGTACGCGAAGTCCGTGCCAGACGGCGGGGACCCAACGTGCGCGCGTGCCGTTGGCACACGGGGTACTCGCCCGGAGGCCTCGCGTACTCGAACGGATGACTTCTCAGAACCCTGCGAGTCCGAGATACCAGACCATCAGCCGATCGCCGTAGAGCAGGGCAATCAGCGCCCCGAAGGCCAGAAAAGGGCCGAACGGGATCATCGTATTCCGGTCACCGCCGCGATGCAGAAAGATGTGGAGTGAGCCGATTACCGCTCCGGTGAGAGAGCCGGCCAGGAGGGTCACGAGAACATTCAGATGCCCGATGAACGCGCCGATCATGGCCAGCAGTTTGATGTCTCCGCCCCCCATGCCATCTTTGCCGGTCAGGCGGTAGAAGCCTTCTGCCACGACCCACAACAAACCGCCGCCCAGCAGGATGCCCCACAGGCTGGCCTTCCAGCCGACGAGTCCGAGACCCGTGATGGATAACGCCAGCCCCAGAGGAATCCCCGGCAGGCTGATCACGTCGGGGATGATCTGATGGTCGAGATCGATAAAGGTCACGGCCACCAGCGCCGACACCAGCAGGAGGGCGGCACCGGTAGCCGGTCTTAAGCCGAGGACGGCCACCACCCAGACGAACAGAATGGCGGTGAGGAGTTCGACGCCCGGGTAGCGCCAGGAGATCGGTGCGGCGCAGGTGCGGCAGCGCCCGCGCAGGATCGCGTAGCTGACCAGCGGGATGTTGTCGAAAGGTGCGATCGGCGTCTGGCAAGAGGGACACCGCGAGCCCGGACGTACGATCGATTCGCCTTCGGGAAGGCGGGCAATGCACACGTTCAGGAAGCTCCCGAGGGAGGCGCCCAGGAGAAAAGCAAACACCAGATAGAGGACGGGCAGTTCGAAGGCAGCGGGAAACAGGTGAGAAATCATCGCATCGCTTGCCCTATCCTGTCGCTTTTACCCGGATCAAACGAACTCGCGACGGCGGAAGATACCCATGCTGAGGATCAACAGCAATCCGATGTACGCAATCGAGTACAGCAGCAGATCCACATAGTACCCCGGGGGCAGCGTCTGGCCGCCGATCACCCGGTCCGCGACATAAAAATGGTCGAGGTGCGGCAGGAAGGCGTACAACACCCGTGTCGAAGTTTGCAGTGCGGGAGAGAATCGATCGTCCTGGAAATAGACCAGCCATCCCGACGAACGTCCGGCAATGAACGTTGCCACCGTGAACAGGCCGGCCAGCGCTGGCGTCACCACGATGGAGCTGAAAAAGATGGCCACCCCGAGGAGAACCGCCACCTCCAGCAGCATCGCGCCCATGGCCGGAAGCAGGGACCAATCGATCCGTTGTTCCAGCCCGCCGATCACCGCCAGCAAAGCCACCGCCATCGAGACCAGCATCGTGGAGAGGGTCGCCAGCAGACCCAGATATTTCCCCAGGAGGAATTGCCAGCGTGCCACGGGTTTGGACAGGAGATTGTAGATGGTGCGTTTTTGCAGTTCGTTGTTCAGGAGATTCACACCGAGGATCACGGTGGTGACGACACCGAACAGGGATAAGCTGAAAAGGCTGAAATCTTTCACGAACTTGATGCTGTCACCGATCGAGACCGAACCGAATGCCGCTGCAATGCCGGTCAGCAGCGCGGCAAAGAACATGATGCTGTAAAGGATCTTGTTGCGAATCGCTTCACGTGCCGTATTCAATGCGATTGCCAGCACCTTCATGAGGCGCCTCCCCGTGGCGACGACACCTGAGCTTCCAGTGCCGTGACCGCCTGACGCAGCGACTCCTCGCCGGGGCGCAGAGCCAACGCAAGACGCAGCACCCACAAGCCAGCTCGCTGGTCGCCGCGACCCAGCAGGCCCGCTGCCAGGCCCTTCAACATTTCCACATGGGTCGGATCGTGGCGCAGGCCGGCGCGGCACGCCCGGATCGCCTCTTCATACCGCGCCATTTCGAGACGGATCCGGCAGAGATTGGCATAGCCCTCCAGATAGGAGGGTTCGATCCGGATCGTCCGTTCGAACCAGCCCTCGGCACGTTGCGGATCGACCGGTTCGAAGAGCCTGCCGATACCGTTCGATGCGCCGTAGGCCCACGGGTACAGCTCCAGACTGCGCAGCATGTGGCGCAGCGCACCCGCCGAGTCACCTGATTGCTTCAGGGCGATGGCATAGTTGTAGTGCGCCTTGGAACTGAGCGGCGAGGTGCGCACCGTGCTGGCGTGCAACGTGAAATCGTTCCGCCAGTCCTCATTCCGGACCCACGTGCGCACACCGAGCAGGCAGAGCCAGACCCCGGCGACGGCTGCGGCGATCCGGCGGTTCCGGGGATGTTCGCCGATACGTTGCAGCAGAAGGCCGAATAGCATCGCCCAGCCTGCCGATGGCAGGTACATGAGACGTTCCCCGCGAATCGTTCCGATGGCGAACAGAAGATTGGCCGTAACCATCGAGGTAACGACTGGGAAGACCAACAGGAGAGCGACTCTTCTCGATGCGAAGACAGCCGCCACCAACGGGCCGATCAGTAGCACTGCGCCAGCCAGACTCCGAGGTGCGAACCAGGATGTCAGGACCGGCACCTGTGCATGCGAATAATCAGCGCTCAACACGATCGGCGCGAGCAACTGGGAAATACCGTCGAACCAGACTCCCAAAGCCGAGATGATACGAATCGAGGCCGGGACGATGCTGAGAATGTTGTTCAGCGGGAACACCGGTTCTGGTGTGATCGTGCTGAGGGCGGCAGAGCGCATCCATAGGAATGCCGCGGCACAGGCGATGTAAGGAAGCCATGTGGCTTGCCGGAACACCTTGCCTAGTGCGCGAAAAAGCGGTTCGTTGTCGAGCGCTACCGGCAGCGCCAGCAGGAGCGGGAGAATCGTCAACGCACTTTCCTTGCTGAGCAATCCCAGGGCGAACGATGCGACGGAAGAGGTGTACCACGCCATCCGGGCGATTCTGCCGTGGGCACGCCCGGCCCGCGCATAGCTCCACATGGCACCCAGTGCTCCCAGTGCTGCCAACTCTTCGGCTCGTCCGACGAGGCTGGTCACCGCCTCGGTGTGCACCGGGTGGAGTCCAAAGACGAGTGCAGCCAGCAGGCCGGCCGAACGTTTGCGTGTCAACTCCTGCGCCACTGCCCCCACGAGCAGGGTGACCGCCACATGGAGGATGACGTTCAATGCGTGACAGGGGGTGGGTTGGTCGGGCCACAATGCTTGCTGCACGGCGAACGTAAAAGTCGTCAGCGGCCGGTATACGGTGCCGTCGTATAGGGGAGAGGCCAGGATCCCGATCATGTCCACGCCGTTCATGACAGCCGGATTGGTGCGGATCTGGAATTCATCGTCGAACGTGAAGCCGGCGCGGAACGCATTGGCGTAGACGGCGGCGGTGAGCAACGAGACGAACACCCAGGCCGCGAGTCGTACACTCTCCGACTCTCCGGCTCGCGCTGCTGCGCCGGACAGCCTCACGATACTGCCCCCAGCCACGCGCCCCTCAACCATTCGGCCCGCCTCCGGGCATGGAACGTAAGAACCGATCCTCCAGAGTCGGACGAATCGGCGCCAGTGCTTCCACGATAGCCCTGTGACGCAGCGCTTCCACCAGTGCCCGTTGTGCGCTGGCCTGGTCCGGCAATGTGATCGTCCAGCGTGCCGGTCCGCCCTCCCGTCGCGCCTCGGAAAAGGTACGAAGCGTATCGAGCAGTTCCGCCGGGGGATCGCGCAGTGCCAGCGTGTAGCCCAGAGGAGGAACGTCATGTTCGTTGATCGACAGCGTTTCTCGCAAGCGTCCTTCTGCGAGGATTGCCACCCGGTCGCAAAGGGCCTCGGCATCGCTCAAGACATGCGAGGAGAAGAGCACCGAGGTGCCGTCGTTTTTCAGCGATTGGATCAACTCGCGCATTTCCTTGCGTCCGACCGGGTCCAGTCCCGACATCGGCTCGTCGAGAATCGCCAGCCTCGGCCGGTGCAGGATCGCCTGGAGGACGGCAACACGTTGCAGATTACCTTTGGACAGGGTTCGCATGGCGGCGTCGAGTTTGGAGCCCAGGCGGAAGCGTTCCACGAGTTCCGTGATGCGAATCTGGCGCTGCCTGCCGCGTAAACCGTAGAGCTGCGCGTAGAACCGGAATGTTTCAGCGACCGTGAGGTAGTCGTAAAAGTAGGGTTGCTCGGGTGAGAAGCCGATCCCTTCTCTCATGGCCGGCCGATCCAGGGGGACCCCATCGAGCAGAAGCCGGCCCGAGTTGGGCCGCAGCAGGCCGGCGAGCATCTTGAAAGTGGTCGTCTTTCCGGCGCCGTTGTGCCCGATGAGGCCGAAGACCTCCCCCGGTTGGATCTGCAAGGACAAATCTTTCACGGCATGAATCCGCCGGTAGGTCCAGGGATGGCGAAAGAACTTGCTCACGTGCGCGATCTCGAGCAGAGGCCTCATTCTCCACTCCCTTGCCTCTGTTCCTGCCGGATGGCTTCCCGAACCGGACTGCTGCCGAGCCGTCGCGGCTGTCTGCCACTGGAGCTGTAGACGCGTCCCGAGGTGGTATCGAGCAGATAGCGTCCGCCGAAAGGCTCGTGCGGGATGTAGGCCATATAGCCCGAAAGAAACAAATCGAGCAGATCTGCCGGGTTGTGACCGTGATCCATCCGGAACCGGTCGACTGCCGCTTGCAACTCCAGCACGTCCGAGGTCAGCCACAACTCACGGATCCGTTCGTGGAGCGCCTCGCGGACTTCGGGTGTGGCGATGTTGCGTGCTGCTGCCTGGAGAAAGGCAACGGCGTTTTGCGGCCCATGGTGGGTGGCATCGATGACGGCCAGCAGATCGGACAGGAATGCCGGCGCGTTGGGTGTGGCAATGGCGCGCCGCAGGGCCTGGCTCGCCGCATCCAGATCGTTCTTGAAGAAATAATAGGTGAACCCGAGCAGGTACGGCATTTCCCACGATTCGGGCAGGTTGCGGACTCCCTTCTGCAACAGAGCAATTCCTTCGTCGACGAGTTCTGCCTCCCACGGCAGGATCAGGCCACCGAAACGGTAGACATATCTTGCCCGAGGATTGAGATCGGTCACACGGTCACACATGTGATACAGCCAGGGGTATATACGATCTCCCTTGTAATGTTCGCCGAAGTAATTGATGGCGCGGAACCAGAGCACATCACCCAGGACGTGCCTGTAGCCGAGAGAGACGACCTGCAGAAAGCGCGAAGGCGGCGCGTACACCAACTCAGCGACCGGTGGCGCGTGCGCCAGACGTTCGGCCACTCTGCCGTTCGCGAAGGAGAGCAGGCCCACGAGCATGAGCACCGTGCCGCTTGCCAGAAACGCTGCCGGCAGCCGGCGAGACAGGCGACCGGTGCCGGCTTCCCCGAGATCGGGCGAATGCAGGCCGCTCTGTGTCATTCGTGCCGGCTCACAGCGTCTGATCTGCTACGCGTGCGCCGGCCGATCAAATCGGCTCCGGCTCACGCAAACGCGCCGAATGGCCCGGCGGATCGGTGCCGGGAGATTCGCGCTCGTTCGGGTCGTTCAATCCGTACTTCTGCAATCGGTGGCGGAACGATCGGTAGTTGATGCCCAGCAGGTCGGCGGCGCGTTTTTTCACGCCGCCGGCGTCAGCCAGGGCCTGCAGGATGATGCCCTTTTCGTAGGCCGCCAGATTGTCGTCGAGATTGCCACCGCCGTTGCCGAAAGGGGGTGGTGACTCCACCGGCCGGGTGACCGGTGCCGTGGCGCGTGGGGCCGGCTCGGGAACCGGGAAGTCCGCCGGTGTTGCTGCCTCGCGCACCCCGCGGAAGACGTACTCGGGCAGGTGTTCCTCGTGTACGGTTTCTGACTCAGCCATGGCCACGGCGTGTTCGGCGATATTCTCCAGTTCCCGGACATTGCCCGGGTAGTGGTAGTCCTGCAGGCGCCGTGCCGCTGCTACCGACAGGCGTTGCACCGACTTTCCGTGCAGATCGGAGAATTGTCGTAAAAAGCGGCGAAGCAACAACGGAATGTCCTGCCGGCGCTCGCGCAGGGGAGGCAGAGCAAGGGCGATCACGTTGAGCCGGTAGAAGAGGTCCTCGCGAAAGCGTCCTGCCGCGACCTCCGTATCCATGCAGCGATTGGTCGCGGCGATGACCCGGATATCGACGGTCACGCTCGTGTCCGACCCCAGGGGAGAGAACGTGCGCTCTTGCAGGACACGCAGCAGTTTTACCTGCAAGGCCAGGGGCAACTCGCCAATTTCATCGAGGAACACCGTGCCGCCGTCGGCGGCGCGAAACAGACCGGCGCGGGCACTCGTGGCACCCGTAAAGGCGCCCTTGGCGTGGCCGAACAGTTCGCTCTCGATGAGATTTTCGGGGATGGCGCCGCAGTTCACCGCAACGAAGGGCCGGCCGGAGCGTGCGCTGCGTGCGTGCACGGCGCGAGCCACCAGTTCCTTGCCCGTGCCGCTTTCGCCCGTGATCAGCAGCGTCGCATCGCTTCGTGACACCTTGTCGATGAACTCCCGGATCCGTTGCATCGCCTGACTCTGGCCGAACAGCCCGTCTGCCGGCGGCGTGTCATCGACGACCGGATCATCCGCGACGCGATCGTCGTCCCCATTGTTCAATCCGGCATTCTCCATCCTCTGCAACTGTGTGATGTCCTGCAGAATGAACATGGCGCCGATCGGATTGTGGTAGGTGTCCCGCAGCATTGCTGCCGAACACCGCACCGTGCGCTCCGGGCCATCGCCGGCGCGTTGGGTGAACTCCGTGGCGTTGCTGGTCGGCGACTGAAGAAACTGCAACCGGCCGCCGCTGGTGTTGCGCAAGGCCGGGAACACGGCACCGAGGTCCTTTCCCAGCATTTCCGTGATCGATTGCCCTGCCAGCTCCTCGGCGTGTGGATTCACCGAAGTGATGTGCCCATCTGCGTCGGTGGTGATCAGCGCGCTGCCGATGTTGCGTGCCAGCGCTTCATGCAAGGAGGCAAGCCGGTCGCGTTCGGCCTCGCGTTGCAGGAGGAGTTCCTCTGCGGCATGCAAACGGCGCGTCAGGGACCCTGCCAGGACGGCGATCAGGTAAAATGTTGCGTTGGTCGTCGTGAAACGGACGAAGAAGCTGAAATCCACAGGCGCCGGAGCGATCGGATAATCAGGCAACGGCACGATGCCGGAATTCAGAAGGATCACCAGGGCCACGTAGGCGATGGTGCTCGATGCGGCAGTCGCCAGAGCACCCGGCGTCGACAGCAGATAGGCGCCGTTGATGACCATGATGCTGTAGAGAAACCCGAACGGGCTATCCGCGCCGCCGGTCACGAACACCACCCCCGTGGTGATCAGCACGTCGAAGAGGAGCTGCAGGGCGCTGAAGAGGACCAGCCGGCGCACACGCAGGAGCAGGACCGCCGCCAGCAGGGTGAATGCATAGGTGGCGGCAATGCTCCACACGAGCACGATGATCGACACCGTGTAGCGCTCGGTGCCGTCGCGGAAAAACATCCACGCCAGCCCACCGAGGAAACACGAGACCAGAACGAGCCGGAAGAGCAGCGCCCTTTGCAGGCGCTCGCGCAATCGCTCGTCCCGGTCCTGTTGTGCGACCGGGAAAGACATCAGCTTATGACAGAACCCAGTTTGAAGATCGGCAGATACATGGCAATCACTAGACCACCGATGACGACACCAAGGAAGAGAATGATCAACGGCTCCATCAACGACGTCAGATTGGCGACGGCGTTGTCGACCTCCTCTTCATAGAACTCGGCGATTTTGTTGAGCATCGCATCGAGGGCTCCCGTCGACTCGCCGACGGCGATCATCTGGCACACCATCGGCGGAAAGACGCCGCTTTGGAGGAGCGGCTCCGAGATGGTTCGCCCTTCGCTGATGCTGATGCGCGTGGCAAGGATGGCGCGTTCGATCACCTTGTTGCCGGAGGTGCGCGCGGTGATTGCCAGGGCGTCGAGGATCGGGACACCGGAAGATACCAGCGTGCTCAGGGTCCGTGTGAAGCGGGCCACGGCGGTCTTGCGCAGGAGGTCGCCAAAGACCGGTGCCTGCAGAGAAGCCGCATCCATCGACAGGCGCCCGCGTTCCGTGCGGTAGAACTGCCGCAGTGCGACTGCGAGAAGGACGAGTGCGATGAGGAGATACTTGAAGTACGCAATCGTGAAATTGCTCAGGTTGATGACGAATTGCGTCGGGGCAGGAAGCTGTTGGCCGAAACTTTCGAACAACTCCGCAAAGACCGGGATGACGAAGATCAAGAGCACCGCGGTGACTCCGACGGCTACCGTGACGATGACCGTCGGGTAGATCATCGCGCCCCTGATTTTCGCCTTCAGGCGCATCGCTTTTTCCATGTAGCCGGCCAGGCGATTCAGAATGCTGTCCAGGATGCCGCCGACCTCGCCGGCCGCCACCATGTTCGTATACAGGTCGTCAAACAGCTTGGGGTGCTTGCGCAAGGCGTCCGTGAACGTACCGCCCGCCTCGACGTCGTCCTTGAGTTGGCGGACGACGTTGCGCAGCTTTTTGTTCGGAGACTGGCCAGCCAGCACGTCGAGGCTCTGCACGATGGGCAGACCCGCATCGATCATCGTGGCGAGCTGCCGCGTGAACACCACGATGTCCCGGCCGCGCACCGAGTCCGAGAACCCGGGGATGGTCAGCTCCCGATCGAGGCCCTTGCCCTTCTCCCGGATCTTTTCCGGCAGCGGCTGGATACGCTGAGAACGCAGGCGGACCAGAACCGCCTCGCGTGTGGGGGCTTCCATCTCTCCCGCCAACACTTCGCCCCGTGGTGATACTCCCTGCCATCGGAACACAGCCATTGTCTCGCTCCCTCATGAACCGCCCCGAGCCGTTCAGCCGGGAAACGGATGCCTTTGATTTCGGCCTAGTCTGCCATCGTCACACGCACGATCTCGCTGATCGTCGTCGACCCTTCCATCAGCTTTTGCAGACCACTTTGCCGCAGCGTCTTCATTCCGAGACTCATCGCGCAACGCTTGATCTCCGTTGCCGAACCGCCGTTGAGCACCATTTCGCGAATCTCGTCCGTGATCGGCATCACCTCGTAGAGGGCGATTCGCCCGCGGAAGCCGCTGCCATTGCAATTGGCGCAACCGGTGCCGTGCATCGGAGTGAACGTGCCCAGCAATTCGGGCGGAATGCCGACATCGAGCAATGCCTGCGGCGACACTTCGACCGGTTGCCGGCAGTTCGAACAGACCAGTCGTGCCAGACGCTGCGCCAGAATCAGGTTGACCGATGAGACCACGAGGAATGGTTCGACGCCCATGTTCAGAAGACGGTTGATGGTCGAGGGCGCGTCGTTCGTGTGCAACGTGCTCAACACCAGGTGGCCCGTGAGCGCCGCCTTGATGGCGATTTCTGCCGTTTCGAAATCGCGCACCTCGCCGACCATGATGATGTCCGGATCCTGGCGCAGAAACGACCGCAAGGCGTTGGCGAAGTTCAGCCCGATCTCCTCGTGGATCTGGACCTGATTGATGCCGGGTAGGTTGAACTCGACGGGATCTTCGGCCGTGGAAATGTTGGAGATGATCTTGTTCAGCTCCGATAGTGCCGAGTACAGAGTCGTGGTCTTGCCGCTGCCTGTCGGACCGGTGACCAGCACCATGCCGTACGGCTTGTAGATCGCGTTCTTGAAGTCGCTGAGTTGCCCTTCCTCGAACCCGAGCTTGGTCATGTCGAGTTGCAGATTGGATTTGTCGAGCAGACGCAGGACGATCTTTTCACCAAAAATCGTCGGCAGCACCGAGACACGGAAGTCCATTTCCTGATTGCCCGCCAATTTGAGTTTGATCCGTCCGTCCTGCGGCAGACGGCGCTCGGCGATGTCCAGCGCTGCCATGACCTTGATGCGTGAGGTGATTGCGCTCTTCAGCTTGATCGGCGGGCGCATGATCTCCTCGAGAACACCATCGACGCGGAAGCGGACCCGGAAGATCTTTTCGTACGGCTCCAGATGCACGTCGGAGGCCCGCCGCTTGATCGCGTTGGTCAGGATGGCGTTGACCAGGCGGACGACGGGGGCGTCTTCGGTGGCCCGTTCGAGCGCTTTCAGGTCGATCTCTTCCTCGTCTTCGACCAACTCGACGTTTTCGCCGCCGATCTCTGTCAGCACCTCATCGTAGTTCGTATCCTTTTCGTAATACAGTTCGATGGCGGCGCTGATCGCAGAAACCCCGGCTACGGCGACCTTCACGTCGTAGCCCGTGAGAAACTTCACTTCGTTGATCGCCACGAGGTTCGACGGATCGGACATGGCCACCGTCAGGGAAGAGCCGTTGAAACTGATCGGAATGAGGTGATGGCGCTGCACCAGTGGGATCGGCACGAGACGGAGGACCTCCGGCGCAAGACTCATGGCCGAAGGGTCGATGAGGGAAAGGTGGTATTCCCGCTGCAACGCGGCGGCCAGGTCGGCCTCATCGACGAAATTCTGCTTGACCAGCAAGACGCTCAGCGGTTGCTGCGAAGTCTGCGATTCCTGGACCGCATCGGCGAGTTTGTCTGGTTTAAGGAGGCCGCGTTTGACCAGCAGTTCTCCGAGCCGCGTACTCATCGTGGAGACCTGTCTCCCCGCTTCACCCCTCCCGTGACATCAATCTGACCACACCGCCTCTTCCGAAGGGGGCATGGATCGCCTTTGACACGCCCCGCTGTCGCGGTTTTGCCGGTTCTTGCCGGTTCCCCTACCGTCATGGGGGGCTGACAAAGCACATATTGTGCCTCAGCAGGGCGCATACTGTCCTCGGTAAAGGGACGATGCCAGCGTCACGGATGTTGCCGCGCGGCACTTCGATGTTGTCACTTCCCAAACAGTTTCCAGCAGCACCGTGGCCCCCCATCGGTTTTCTCTCTAAGGTCGCGTTATTTCGGTAGGATACCCAGTTCTGTCAAACGCCGGTAGAAGGTTGCGCGGCTCATCCCGAGAAGACGCGCCGCCAGAGCGCGGTTACCCGAGGCTTTTTTGATGGCCCACAGGATGCGTTGTGCCTCGTCTTCGGGCTCTTCGGATCGATCCGCTGTGCCCGGCGTTTGCAGACCGATCTCATCGGGCAAATCGTCGCGGGAGATCGCCGGCTGCGTGCATCCGATGACGGCAAACTCGATGGCGCTGCTCAGTTCGCGCACGTTTCCGGGCCACGGATAATTCATGAGCAGGCGCATGGCTTCGGCATCGATCTGTTCGATCTTCCGGCCCGTGGCGGCGCAGTGCTGGCCCAGAAACGCGGTTGCCAGCAAAGGCACATCTTCGAGCCGCTGGCGCAGCGGAGGCACGGTGATGCGGGCCACACGGATGCGGTAGAAGAGATCGGAACGAAATACGCCGCGGGCGACGTCCGCCACCAGGTCGTGATGGGTTGCTGCGAGGACGCGGACATCGATCTTGCGGGGCATGGATTCGCCGAGGCGGACGATTTCCCGTTCTTGCAGGACACGCAGGAGATTCGTCTGCACGGGCAACGGGATATCGCCGATCTCGTCGAGGAAAATCGTGCCGCCCTCGGCGGCTTCGAAGAGTCCCTTGTGGTCTTCGATCGCGCCGGTGAAGGCGCCGCGACGGTGCCCGAAGAGCTGGCTGCCCAGAATCGACTCGGTGAGGCCAGCACAGTTCACTGCAACAAACGGTTTTCCGGCACGCCGGCTTTCCTGGTGGATGGCGCGCGCCACGAGTTCCTTGCCTGTTCCCGTTTCTCCTTCGATCAGAACGGTCGAATCGACGTGGCTCACATTGCGGATCTGATTGATGAGCGCCTGCATCGCCGGACTGCGGCCGACGAGGCCCTGGAACTGTGCCTTCTCGTCGAGCTGGCGCCGTAGCGAGTGGACCTCCGAGATGTCGTAGAGGAAGAAGATCTTGCGCCGGGCGTCGCGCGGGTCGTCCTTCACCTCCACCTCGATCCAGCATTCCGGGCGTCCGTTCGAGGACTGCAACTGCACGGCGAGCTTGCGACGTGCCTCGGATGGCGACTCGCTCGTCTCTTTCAAACGGCGGCGGTCGTCTTCGCCGAACGGGAAAACCTCCGTCCACGGTTGCCCGATCATCCCCGCGGCTTGCGGTCCGAAAAGCTTGCGGCCGCTGTCACTGAGGAACGTCACCTGTCCCCGGCCGTCGGTGACCACGCTGCCGAGGCGCAAGAGATTCAAGACGGAGAGGAGATCGTCATGACTGCGGCGCAATTCGTCGAGGACCTCGTGAGTCCGGTCTTCCGCCTGTTTCCGGCGCCGGAGATGGTCCACCTGCCTTTCGGCCACCTCCAGACGAATCGTCAACTGTGGTATGTCGAGCGGCTTGGCAAGATAATCGTCCGCCCCGGCATCCATGACGGCACGCAGGTCCTCCGGCCGGTCCCGCGCCGTCAACATGACGATGACGCTGCGGTCGCCGTGCGGCAGTTCGCGGAACTGCCGGCACAACGTCACACCGTCCATCCCGGGTAGCACCCAGTCCAGCAGAATCAGAGCAAGATCAGCCGTTTGCAGGTGCGGCCAGGCGCTTTCGGCGTCGCCCACACTGGTGACGGCGTAGCCCCTGCCGCGCAGGACGGTTTCCAGAATCGTCCGAGTCGTCGCGTCGTCTTCCACGACCAGGGTGGCCAGACTCACGCAGAGCCTTGTATCGAATTCCGTACGGCGTGCAATGCATCCCTGAACCACGGTATAAGGACGGCACGATGGAAACCCGACTGATCCGGGGCCGCGTGTTTGCCGTACTCTCCGCGGTGCTCACCTTGCTTGGGCCCGGACTGGTGGTCGTCATGACCACTTCCAACTCGGGACCGACCATCGTGCTGACGGGCCTCATCCTCGTGAGCTGGGCGCTCGCGACGACGTGTGCCGGCTACCTTCTCTGGCGATCGATATGCCACCGCCGCTCGACGGAAGCCGCCCTGCACCAGGCTCATGCTCAGCTCCAGGGGCTTCTCGACGGTGCCACACAGGTGGCGATCATCGCAACCGACCTGAACGGTCTCATTACCGTCTTCAACGCCGGCGCCGAACGGATGCTCGGGTACACGGCCGGCGAGTTGATCGGACGCTACACTCCGGAGATCTTTCACTCGCAACAGGAAATCGAGCGTCGTGGCGCCGAACTGATGCAGGAATTCGGCTACCCCATCGCTGGCTTCGATGTGTTCGTGGAGCCGGCACGCCGTGGAGGTCACGACGTGCGTGAATGGACGTTCGTGCGCAAATGCGGCGCCCGCCTCATCGTCACACTCGCCGTGACAGCCATCCGTGATCCTGCCGGTGCCCTGACCGGGTTTCTCGGCACAGCGACGGATATCTCGGACGGCAAACGTGCCGAAGCCAACCTGCGGCGCGCCATGGAAGACGCCGAGGTCGCGACACGGGCCAAGTCGGACTTCCTTGCCACCATGAGCCATGAGATCCGCACGCCGATGAACGGTGTGATCGGGATGACGCGCCTTCTGCTCGATACCCCGCTTTCGCCACAACAGCGCGATTATGCCGAGACAATCCGCGATTCGGGCGATGCGCTGCTCGATATCATCGACGATATTCTGGACTTCTCGAAGATCGAAGCGGGCAAGCTCGAACTGGAACACATTCCCTTCGATCTGCACGGACTGGTCGGGTACGTGGTCGAGCTGTTCGCCGAAATGGCCTATCGCAAGGGGCTCGAGTTGACCGTCGACCTCGATGCGCAGATTCCGCGCGTCTGTTTCGGCGATCCTGGCCGTATCCGGCAGGTTCTCACGAATCTGGTCAGCAATGCAGTCAAGTTCACCGAGCGAGGCTCTGTCCTCGTGCGCGTCACGCAACCACAGCGCCAGGGCTCGCGTGTTCACCTGCGATTTGCCGTGACCGATACCGGCATCGGTGTCAGCGAAGAAGACCGCAGCCGGCTCTTCCAGCCCTTCACGCAGGCCGATCCCTCCACGACTCGCAAATACGGCGGCACGGGCCTCGGCCTGGCCATCTCCAGCCGTCTGGTCCAGATGATGAGCGGTAGGATCGGCGTCGATTCGGTACCCCCACGAGGCAGCACGTTCTGGTTCACCCTGGATCTGGAAGCGGCAGCGGCGGCGGGTGTGACCACAGCCACGGAAGCGTTCGGCGATTTACGGTCCGGCCGTCCCGAGGTGAACCTTTCCAGCGTTTCCCGGCCACGCGTTCTCGTGGCGGAGGACAATTTGACCAATCGGCGCGTGGCGGCGTTCACTCTGGAAAAGCTTGGCTATGCCTGCGACACTGCCGGTTCGGGACGCGAGGCCGTCGAAGCGGCCAGCCGCTTTCCCTACGCTGCCATTCTCATGGATTGCCAGATGCCCGGGATGGATGGCTTTGCGGCAACCGCTGAGATCCGGGCTGCGGAACGAGAGCGCGGCATCCACACACCGATTATCGCCATGACCGCCAATGCGATGAAAGGCGCGCGAGAGCAGTGCCTGCGCGCTGGTATGGATGACTATGTCGCCAAACCGGTGCCGCCCGACGCCCTGGAATCGATCCTCCTGCGCTGGATCTATCCCAGCCGATGGGCCGGGACGTCCCCCGGATCCGTTGCTGCCCGGGAAGCCCTGCGTGCTCACTTCGGCGGAGATGAACTCCTGCTCCACGCCGTAGGTGGTGTTTTTCTGTCGGACGTGCCGCGGTTGCTCGACCGGGTGCGTTGTGCCTTGCACGCCAACGATCCGCTCCAACTCGAACGGACCGCTCACACGCTGAAGGGCGCTGTTGGCAATTTCGGCGGTTCGCCGGCTTTCAGTCTCTCGGCCGAGATGGAAGCTGCCGGACGCAGTGGCGACCTACGAGCGGCGCACGAAGCTCTTCCCGCGCTGGAACGCGCTCTCGACGGCTTGCGTGAGGTGATTGCCGCCATCCTGGAAGACCGGGGTGGGGTGTCGCACTCTTCCGAAGACACCCGATCCGGGATGTCTGCGGTGCGCTCCTGAAGAGGCCTTGCCAGGTCCCGGCGAGGTCGGCTTGCCGCATTTCCCCGGCTTGGTAGCATCGGGCCCATGCGAACACGCCCCGGCAGACCCCTGAGGAGTACATGAACAGCGTCGATTTCCATGGCATGATGACACTCGAACCGCACGGCCCCGATACCTTCGTGGCAACCGGACCCCGTTATCCGTGGGGAGGCCTTTACGGCGGACAGATCGTCGCGCAGGCTCTGCGGGCGGCTTCGTTGACGGTCGATCCGGGCTTCGCGCTGCACTCGCTGCACGCCTACTTCATCCGTCTGGGTGATGCCTCCGAGCCGATCCGGCTGGAGGTCGATCGTATTCGCAACGGCCGCAGTTTCCTGACACGGCGTGTCGTGGCGCGACAGTCGGTCGGCGCCATCCTCAATATGTCCTCTTCCTTCCAGATGCCCGAGGAAGGTGCCGACGTGCAGAGCGAGACGATCCCTGCCGTGGAGTCACCGGAAGACCTGGCCAACGATAGCTGGACGCCTTCGATCGATCGCCGATTCCTGTCGAGTGAAATCGCTCCCGGACGGGTTGGGGCCTGGCTGCGACTGGTCGAAGATATCGGAGATGACCCTCTCCTCAACGCCTGCGCTCTGGCCTATCTGTCGGACGATCTACCAACGGATGCCGTGGTGGCACGCCATCCGTTGCGACCGCCTCCCGGTTCGGGTGAACGCCGTTTCTGGAACGCCAGCCTCGACCATGCCATCTGGTTCCATCAACCGATCCGCGCCAACGAATGGCAACTACACGATTTCACGTGCCATGGCATCGTCGGGACGCGTGGTCTGTCGATCGGTTCGATCTTCGACCGGACGGGGCGGCATCTGGCGACCGTGTCACAGGAAGTGTTGATTCGTCCCCGCCGGACATGAGTTCCCGTTGTGGCCGGGTTGCAGCGGTGGTCGTTGTCTATTGCGGACTACTCGGGACCTCTCAAAATGGCAGATCCGGTTTTTGTTCGCGCATCAATTCATCGAACATACGGCGGCAGCTCGATTCATCGGGAGGAGACAACGGGTCGATGCGTAAGGCTTCATAGGCGGGGGCCGGATCTCGGGTCAGCGCTGCCTTGACGACGAGATTCTGGATGTCGATCTGCTTTTTCATCAGATCGGCCAGCGGTTCGAGTATCGGGGGAGAGGTCTCGGCATGTAAGCCGGTGGCGTCGGCCCATGCAGAGACTTCGACGATGGCGCCTTGAGGTAGATTGGGAATGTAGCCGTCGTTCGGCACGTTGATGGCGTTCAGGTGTGCGCGCTCGCCGCTGTACATGGCTTCCATGATCGGAAAGGCCTCTTCGGCCGATCGCCCGATCCGATGCAGCGGCAACAGGGAGCGTCCCTGGCCGTACCGTGTCGCAAGCCTGTCGATCTGGCCGCACAGATGTTCGTGATGCGTGACCGGTACCGGCATCCAGCCGGCGACCTCTCGTGCGAAGGGTACGTACTCGCCAATATGGCTATCCACGGAGGTGGGCAGCCAGCCGTATTCACGAAACATGTGCGCGACTAGCGGCGCATGCATCTGCTCGACCGCGAGATCGACGAACGGCAGCTTCGCCAACAACCGTGCCGTGTTGCGAACGATGGGCGGGTATTGGAAGTAGCGCCGACTCCAGAGTTGGCGGATCCGCGGGTACAGATCCTCACCGGTGCCGGCGTGCCGGATGTCGTAGAAAAAGGTGAAGTGGTTGATGCCGGCTGCCTTCGCCTGGATCTTGCGGGACGGCATGCGCAGGAGCAGCCCGAGCCGCATGATCCCTCCGGCGAATTCGTGGCACAGGCCGACGTTGCGGATCCTGGTGGCCTGGTTGAGCGCCAGTGTGACGCGACTCATCGGATTGGTGAGATTGATCAGGAAAGTGTCGGGGCAGTACCGCTGGATGTTATCGCAGATTTCCAGGCAGGTCTTGATGGCGCGTAGGGAATGGAAGACGGCACCCGGCCCGCCGTTCTCGCCGGTGATGTGTGTGGCGCCATACTTCAGAGGAATCTCGTAATCCTGTCTCCAGTACCGGAATCGTCCCACCTCCGTACTCATGAGACAGAAATCGGCACCCGAGAGCGCTGTTTCCGGATCGAGGGTCCGCTCCAGGCGGATTGGGTTTCCCTGCCTTTCGTTGAGGCGCCGTGCCAGGTTGTAGACGACCTCCAGCTTCTCGGGGTTGATGTCGTGCAACATCATCAGTGCGCCGCGCAGCTTTGGACTGTGGATGGCGTCGTTGACCATGATGGGGCCGAACGACATGCCACCAGCGCCGATCAGTGTGATCTTCGGAAGGCGTTCCATGGCCAACGTCATTCCACGGCCGCAGGGCGTCATGCAACTCGGGAGGTACGCGTTGGGTGCACTCGAAACTTTGTGGGACAATCCGGTTGCTCAGGACTGACGCGCATCATATTTGTAGCTGACCATTCCGAATTCCATTTCTAATTCATGAGGGGTGGTGGCCTGAGGGCTGTCATTATGCATAGGGTGCGCGATGTCCGTGCAAAATCTGTCGTACCCTGGGAGGGCCAATGCGGAAGATCGAGTGTGAGCACTGCGCTATTCGCGGCAGAGACGTTCTGCGAGATGTTCCGGACGACAAACTGCCGGTATTTCGTGGCACCAGCCAGACGGCGTTGTATCGGCGACGCCAGGTGATCTTTCACGAAGGGACGCCAGCCAACGGACTCTATATCCTCTGCCGTGGCGCCGTGAAGATTTATCAGTCGGACCGTTTCGGCCGGGACCACATCCTGCACATCGCCACAGCGGGGGATATTCTGGGAGAGTTACCTGCTGATCATAACGAGCCGTACTCGGCTTCGGCTGAAGCACTGACCGATGCGCAACTCTGCTACCTGTCACGGGAGGGGATCAGCAAGTTCCTGCAAGAGAGTCCCATGACCGGTGTCCGTCTCATCGAGGCGCTCAGTAAGGCGGTGAACAAGGCGCAGAAAAAGGTTCGTGCTTTGGCACTCAAGCGGGCTGAGAATCGTATGGCGGAACTTCTCCTGCAGTTGGCTCAGGCGACCGGTCCGACCGACGGTGCCACACGGATCCGACTTGATTTCACCCGCCGGGAACTTGCGGAAATGATTGGTGTGTCAACGGAAACGGCAATTCGGTTGCTGGCCAGCCTCAAACGCCGCCGTGCCATTGCCATCGAGAGGCGCGACCTGCTCGTGACCGATCCCGACAAGTTGGCGCAACTGGCCCGCCACGACGAAGTCGCTGCATGAGTGGCCGGGTGGCCGAGCGCAGGATCATCAGGCGTTCAGCCGGCTCTTCTGCAAAGCGAACTGGATAGAATCGAGTCTCCTGATCTCGTTCAGAGGGTCTGCCTCAGGCCCTGGTGGTTGGAGATCCACTCTCGTGATAGCCGGCGAGGGTCTCTGCTGCGTGGTATGGTGGCGGTCAGGGGGAGGACATGGAAGGATGGCGGCTGCACAGGGGAGGAATGCGGTGGGGGTCGGAATACGGGTCTTGATTTTGATGGTCATCGCCGGTGCGGCCTCAGCTCAGATCGGGACGGACATTACCGGGCTCAATCTGTGTGGCTATGGCGACTGTGAAGCACGCGGCACGTACGTTGCCGATCCTTTTGGATTCACCAATCCGGCGACCATGCCGGTGGGCAGTCTGTACTACGCCCGGCGCGGCGTCTTTCTGGGTGGAAGCTACTTCCGGCTGAAGACGGGCGGTGTGGGAGCAGACATTGCCAGCGGTTCGGTTGCGGTGGCTGCTGCGCCGTGGGTTTTTCAGGTGTTTGGTCTGTATGCTGATGGGCATGGTACGGCCAAATCTCTACCAGATGCGGAGCTCGTCCTCCGGACGCGAATGTTGAAGCTGGCGGCCGCTGTTGATCTGGGTGGATTGAGTTCGAAATTGAAAGGTTTCAGCGCCGGTCTGATGTTTGGTGTGCCGGGGACCGATGGTGAGATGCGTGTATCCCTCTTTGAACAGACGCTGGTGGAGGCACGCTCAAAGCAGGGGCTCAGCCTTTTTCCCGGCCTGCACTGGCGTGGCGGAGAACGCGACTGGCTTGCCCTCGGAGCGATGCTGAATGTGGAGCAGCACCGCCAGAAGATCACCGGAATCGACCCGATGACTTTCCGACCTTTCCGCGACAGAGGTACCAGCAACGCGTGGTTTCCACGTTCCGGTCTGAGTGCGTTGCCATTCATTCCGCTTGGGATGGCGGGGCCGGACACGGCGCTGGGGCGCTACCTGAGTGAGTTCCGCACGGCAATCGACATCGAGTACCGCAACATTTCTGCGATGGGTGAACCGACACGCCGGCAGACCACCGGCTACTTCGGGCTCGACACCCGTCTCGTGCCGGATGATGTGAATCCGCTCTCAGATTTCCTGCTGTTGCATCTTCTTGGCGGTGCTGACACACGCAGTGGCTGGGGTGCCGGTGTGGGACTTTACGGCAATGGCCCCCTGCAAATGTTGAGCTGTAACCCGACGTACAGTTCACGCCCCCTGATGAAATCCATTGGTGATCGCGCCAACATGTGGAGTTTCACCTGTGCCGTTGCGGCGACGTTTTGAAACGTAGCGAGATGGACAACCGCGAGCCGGACGGCCACGAAGGTCATTGATTTCGCGGTGACGGTTCGAAACTCAAACCCGATCGTGTGATTTGGCCACGAGCCGGATCACAGGATCGGTGGCGTAGAGGAGAGCCGGTGCCTCGCCGCCCGGCTTGCAGGCTTGTCACGAACGTCAGGCGGCGCAACGGATCTCCCGCTTGCCTGACCAGGCAGGGAAAAACGAAGTGAAGTTGTATTTTCCCTCGTAAAGCCATTGCGAACTTGCGAATGTTCGAATATACGCAGCAGGTGCCGCAGGATCCTCAGCAGCAGCAAGCTCTACGTGCGTTCAAGGCCGAGATATTTCAAGCATTGGCCAATCCGACGCGCATTCATCTGGTGGAATGCCTGCGGGACGGCGAGCAATCGGTGAGCGCACTCATGGAACGTGTTGGCCTCGAAGCTGCCAATGTGTCGCAGCACCTGGCGGTTTTGCGTTCCAAGCGGCTGGTGAGCAACCGTAAGGAAGGCAACCAGGTGTTTTACTCGCTGCGCGATCCGTTGCTGATCGAGGTTCTCGACACCATGCGGCGTTATTTTCTCGCCCACCTCGAGGAGTCGTTGGCGATGATGCAAAACCTCTGATCAATCCCCATGCGACGCATCTTCCCTGGCGGCTTCGTTCCAAAATCTCTGCTCTGGCTGCCGCGCTACTCGGCGCGGTTGTTCGTCCCTGACCTCATTGCCGGAATCACGGTCGGACTGGTTGCTCTACCTCTGGCCATGGCCTTTGCCATTTCCTCGGGCCTCACGCCGCAGTCCGGCATCTACTGCGCCATCGTCGCCGGCTTTCTCATCTCGGCGCTAGGTGGTTCGAATACCCAGATTGGTGGTCCGACGGGTGCCTTCGTCGTCGTCGTGGCGGGTATCGTCGCGCGTTACGGCATCGACGGCCTTTTCATGTGCACCATGATGGCGGGGATCCTTCTGGTCGTGCTCGGCCTGACCGGTTTGGGCAGCGCCGTGAAGTTCATCCCGCGTCCGGTTGTCGTGGGCTTCACCAATGGCATCGCCGTTCTGATTGCCAGCACGCAACTGAAGGATTTCTTCGGTCTGCAGATCGACACCGTACCCGGCGAGTTCCTGGCACGCATGGACTCTCTCGTACAAAGCCGGCACACGCTTTCGTGGGAGGCCACGGTGACTTCATGTGCAGCGCTCCTGACGCTGATCGTGCTGGCGCGCGCCGCGAAGCGGGTCCCCGGTTCCATCATCGTCCTTTTCGTGAGTACGGCCCTTGCCTGGGGGCTCGCACTTCCTCTCGAAACGGTCGGCGAACGTTTCGGAGGCATTCCCGGTGGCATGCCGTTGCCTGCCATCCCGACTTTTCGTCCCGACCTGATCCTGCCACTGCTCTCCCCGACGCTGACGATTGCAGTCCTTGGCGCTATCGAGTCCCTCCTGTCCGCCGTGGTGGCCGACCGCATGTCTGGAGGTCGGCACAATCCCAACGTTGAATTGTTTGCACAGGGTGTGGCCAACATCGCCTCGCCGTTGTTCGGTGGGTTGCCAGCCACGGGAGCGATCGCGCGTACCGCTACGAGTATCCGTGCCGGTGCGCGCACGCCGGTCGCCGGGATGGTGCATTCTGTCACTCTCCTGATCATCCTGCTTGTCGCGGCACCGCTGGCGGCTCACGTACCTCTCTGTGTGCTGTCCGCCCTTCTCCTGATGGTTGCCTACAACATGGGGGAATGGGGAGAGATTGGTGAGATTCTGAAACTGAGCAAGGCGGACATCGCGGTGTGGTTCATCACCTTTGCGCTGACGGTTCTTGCCGACCTCACCGTAGCCGTGGAGTTCGGTATGATCCTTGCGGCGCTGTTGTACGTACAGAAGGTGACGGTGACGACGACGGTTGCGCGTGTGACCCCAGACTACGTCCAGGCGGGTTTTCCTCACAGCCTCCAGATCAATACAATTCCCGATGGTGTCGTAATCTACCGAATTCATGGTCCGTTCCTTTTCGGTGCGACGGACAAGCTGGAAGAAATCGAGGCAGAAACCGACAACCTTCCGGCCGTCGTGATTCTTCGGTTGCGTAACATGACGGCGATCGACGCCACGGGGGTGCGAGCGCTGGAGAGGCTGGCTGCGGCACTCCGCGTATCGGGACGCCAACTCATCATCTGCGGTTTGCGCGCACAACCTGCAAAGCTTCTGGCCAGGGCACACTTCCAGCGTCACATTGGCGCCGGCAACATCCAACCGAACATCGAGGGAGCGCTGCGTCGTGCCCGGGAAATCGTGGAGGGAGAGGTGTCAGGGCGGCGTGCTGCCGGACTCAGCGAGTCGCGTGTGGCGAGTTGAGTCAGTTCCGGATTGGCGGGCCCTTGTGTCATTTTGAAGATGCCAGGGAAGAGGAAGCATGGGTGTGGAGCCGTCTGAATCACGTCGTGGCCGGTTGCAGTCGGGAGGCAGGATCGGTAGGTAGACCGGGCATTTCTCGTTTGGAGAGGTGGCCGAGCGGTCGAAGGCGCACGCCTGCTAAGCGTGTGTAGGGCTAGCACTCTACCGAGGGTTCGAATCCCTCCCTCTCCGTTTCCGAGATCCGGTGGTTCCGGTGCGGTGCGACACTACGGAAGTGGTGTAGGGTCCTGGCCCTGATCGGGCCGGATCGTGGTATCGGTGAGAGAGAAATTTCTGTGGCCGGCGTGATTCGAGGGTGGAATGGAGAACCCCATGATCGAAGCAATCACGGGGTTCCGAGGAGTTGCGGGGGGAGGATTTGAACCTCCGGCCTTCGGGTTATGAGCCCGGCAGACAATACCAGGAGCATTGAGTTCCCAGGCGTTCCCCTGCCCGGGGAGGGGATTGAATCGACTGCTCTGGCTGCGGAAATGTACCCGGTTATGTTGCCTGCGATCGGTCTCGTTTCTTACGACGCGTCTGCTCCATGTATTCACGCAGCACGGCGTTAATGCGGGACTGATATCCGCTTCCCAGGGATTTGAGCCATGCCAGGACATCTTTATCCAGGCGTAGGCTGATGCGCTGTTTTACCGGGCGGAAGAACCGACCGCGCACAGCGCCGCTCCAGTCCTGGATTTCCGGGATGTCGTCAAAGTTGATGTCGTGGTCCGATCCTTCTCGCACACGTCTGTTGGGGGCTCACGAAAACAGAAAACCCCGTGACGCATTGCAATCACGGGGTTCCGAGGAGTTGCGGGGGGAGGATTTGAACCTCCGACCTTCGGGTTATGAGCCCGACGAGCTACCGGACTGCTCCACCCCGCGTCACGTTCGAGGAGCAGGTGATAGCAGCGGGCGAGGTGAAGTCAACGTAACGATCGCAGCTCCGGCCACGGGCAGTGAGGGAAATCGGACACTCGAGCTTGTCCCGTCTGCGTTACGCCACGTAGCCGATCATGAATACGAAATGCAGCGCGCTGCCGGCGAGCACGAAGATATGGAAGATCCCGTGGTGGCCGAAGACCTCTGGATATGGGTCCGGACGCTCCAGGGCATAGATCACAGCACCGATCGTGTACGCCATTCCGCCACCGAACAGCCAGAACAATGCTCGCGGTGGAAATGTTTGTGTGATCGGTCCGAGGGCGACCACCGCCAGCCAACCGAGGCCGAGGTAAATCGACGCAGATAGCCATGACGGGAGATGCGCCGCGAAAATCTTCAGCGCCACACCGCCCAGAGCCAGGGTCCAGACGATGCCGAGCAGACTCCAGCCCCAGGCACCCGCCATCATGAGGCAGATCGGTGTGTAACTGCCGGCGATCAGCAGGAAGATTGCCAGGTGATCGAAGCGGCGCAGGCGGTCCTGTGTGTGTGCCGATACATTGAGTCCGTGGTACAGCGTGCTCGCAAGGTAGAGCACGACCAGACTCAATCCGTAAATGGTGAACGCCACGGTGCGCCATGCCTCGTCCGCTCGCAGGATCAGCGTAATCAGGCCGATGACGGATAGAATCACTCCGAGCATGTGGGAAAAACTGTTGAATGGTTCCTTGATGCGTGGTCGCATCGTGGCCGTCTAGTCGAAACCCCGGGAAAACCCAAGAGAACCGGTCCCCCGAAGCGGGGAAAATTTTCTTGTAGAACGGGTCGAAACTATGACACGATCTCTGATACCGTGCGGACGGAGTGCGGGGGGATCGCCGGTTTCCGTTGCAGTGAGGGGCCGTTCCGACACTTCCGTGCGGCGTTCTATCGATAAGCAGTTCCATTGCAACCAGCAGGCCCATTGCCGGATGGCCTGGCCATCTGAAAGGCGGGGCGGCTGGCAATCGGACCTGCCCGAGGAGGTTACCATGCAAACCCAACCTGGTTTATCCATGTCCATACAGTTCACCACATCCGTTCGCGCCGTTCTGGCGTGGTGTCGAAAGCTCACCTGGCAAATTGCAGTATTGAATGCCGGATTGTTGTGGCTCCTGGCTTCTGCAGCCGACGCGCAACTCAGTCTGGGTAGTTCGCAACGGGCATTCGATGGAACGATGTACGAGGTCATCTCGGTCGGCACCGGACCGCTTGCCGGCGGTGTGGATGAGATGCGTGTGACGACAGTTGCAGGCGGGCCGGATGGCCTTTCCGTGTGCTCCCTCCCGGGCGGGCCGAGTCAGCCCATTTCCGCGGCTGGTGGCGCGAATCTCGCGATTCCGCAGACTCTCCATCCTTATGGGGGTGTTCTGCGATCGGGTATCCTTACTCCGAACGACGGCACCATCCAGTTTGATCCGACGAATGGCGGTCGCCTGACGGTTGGCAGTGGCCCCGGTGCCATTACAATCTGCGGTCAACCGGTCGATTGTATCGGTGCTCCAAACGTGACGACCAACTATACGTTGCTACAAAATGGCGGTGGAGTTCCATCTGCCTGCATCGCCAATGGTGTGTCTGCCCCGTGTCTTGGGCTGAATCAGATTTCGACCTTTGGTTTTGGCCTGCCGGCCTCTGGAAATCCTCCCGTTTGTGATTCAGCGCCAACGACGGGCACCCCGGTTTGCAACACTGCGCCAACCAATGGCTTCGTTGTCGGGAAAGGGCAACTCATTGTCTTCATGTACACAGGTCTGACGCCGTCATCCGGTTTTTCCTATGCAGCAGGGGGCTTTGGCATCGATCAGGACGGTGATTCAGTGTGCGGGGTGAACAGAGTGGTCACCTCCGATGCACAGGCGCCCAGCGCACCGGGATATGCGCCCACACGGACTCCCACGCCCAGCCTGACGCCCACGCCGTCCCAGACAAACACACCACGCCCACCCGAGATCTGTAATGATGGCATCGATAATGACTCGGACGGTCTGGTGGATTGCGACGACGTGCTCGACTGCCACTGCACTCCGATCGCCCAGGACCCCGCCCATCTGTGTCCCAAACCTCGTGGGTATTACCGCTACACGATTCACGGGCGTCTCTATCCGAGCCTAGAAATCCCAAGCCTCGACACTCTCGGCGCCACTCTGTCGATTCAGTTCCACGGTGATCCGCCCTGGGCGCGTTTTGTTGTGCCACGCAGTCAGTTCAACGTCCGCCAGGTCAGCCGCAAAACGGTCATCTATCGCTATCGTGACACCAGTTCGGGCCTCGGGCTGAAGAAGCTGTTCATCCGCAAGACGTGGGTGCATGGCAAGCTGCAGTATTGGGTCAACGCCATGGCGAACGTGACGCCGCCCCCGAGACCAGGCCGGTTCGATATCGTTCAGCAGCTCAATGTGGGAGACGTTCCCTTTGCTTCACTGCAACCGTGGGCGGCGAAGAAGACCTGTCTGTTCCTGTCGGACAAGGCACTGCCGCTCGATTATTGAGTGCTGCAGCAGGGACCGTCTGGGGATACCGGACGGTTCCCTGCTGCGCATGGAGATGGCGCCCTGTTGCGCTTGTTTTCAGCAGTGGGAAGCCCACGCCCCCTCATGGCGGTAGGCAAACGGCTGGCCTGGGGGACTCAGTGAGGATCGCCAGTCCGAACCGGAGATCGTTCACCTGCCACGGCGCGCAGGGCCAATACCGCACCCAAAGTCGCCAGGAGGATCGCGCCAAGGCGCAGGCCAGTTGCTGAACCCGCGAGCACTCCGGTCAGCGTATCGATCAGGGCGAGATTGAGCAGGAAAAACTCGAAGGGGCCGCTTTGCAATAGGGGCCGGCCGGATGGCCGTGTCCTTTCGATACGCCGGATGGCGGCCAACGAGACATTCGACATCCAGCCCAGGAGAAGCAGGACGCCGTAGAATTCGGTCAGGCGGGTCCCCATTTCGCTTCCGACGCTGACACGCCAGGACAAAAGTGCGCCGCACACGAAAGCGAAGGACAGACTGGCGTATCCCACGGCCAGGTGCCCCAGCGTCATGCCCGGAACAGAAGCATCGCGGCGAATCCCCTTCCAGACATAGCCCATATGCCACATGTAAGTGCCGACGAGTACGGCGCCTGCCACCAGAACCCATCGGCTGCCGAGTGCAATGCCAGTGGCCAGGAGGAGGACGGCGAGTGTTTGTGCGGCGATCTGGCCACCGGTCGCTCGGATCGAAAAAGAATCGCGTGGGGGCAGCAATTTGTACCACGCTGCGGTGGCGCCGAGCCCCATCCAGCCAAAAAGACCCAGGTGGGCGTGCGCCGACAGGTTGCGCAAGCTGTTCCCCGGGAGAAACCCTTCCAGTTTGTCGATGGCCAGGAGAGTTCCCACCGCCGCCGTGGCAAACAGACAGAAAATGGCGGTGCTGAACGCCAGCGCTGCCGGCCGGCGTAATGCGGTGCGCCACAGCGAAGGACCGAGGAGTATTGGCAGGAGGAGGACACCGACCAGGATCGTCGCGGCGCTCCAGGCCATGCCGTTCATCCGGCCGATCCAGAAGTGCGCCACCAGCCCCGCTGCGCCAAAGTGGAAGAGAACGACCTGCAACTTTGCCAGACGTGGACGCGCGACATGCCGCGGATCGAGTGCCGGGACAATCACGTACAGGGCTGCGGTGAGCAGTGCACTGATCCAACCCAGGGTAAAACAGTGGAGAACGGCGATGGGACGCGGCTGATAGAAAAAAGTGGCGACTTCGCCGGCGCACAGCCAGAGCAGCCGGCTCCCGGTGCATAGCCAGAGAGCGGCGGCGATGAGAGACCATCCGGCAGCGGTATTTCGAAACGACGGCACCGCGTCCTTTTATCGCACGAACGATCGTTCTTCACTGCCTGGCTGTCGCCCCGCCGTTTCACGAAAATCGCGGGGGATACCGGCCTTCGCGACCGCGAACGGTGCCGGATCCTGCCATTCCCGGGAGAAAGGAATTGCGGATCAGCCAGAGCTTATGCTTTGGTTAGGCGCCTGACGGCATAGGTCGCGGAGTTCGAATTCTCAGGGGGAAACATCTCGATTCACATGAGTACGGGCAACAATGGAAACGGGAGACAAAGCATCATCGTCATCGGCGCTCATCCCGACGATGCCGAGATTGGCGCGGGCGGCACGATGGCGGCGTATGCCAAACGCGGGCATCGGGTCGTTATGGTAAATGTCCGCGTACCGGGTGGTGGCCGTGACGATCATTGCCACGATACACGCAAGCGCCGGCGCTGTGAGGCGGATGTGGCAGCCGAAGCGCTGGGTGTGGAGCTGGTGAGCTACGGTCTGAGCCGCAGGGATATCCACGACACTGCGGGCATGGTGTCGATGCTGGATGAGCTTCTTGCCGATGTCCGGCCACATGCCGTCTACACGCATTGGGTGGGTGACACCCACCCGGAACATATCTCATTGTCACGTGCCGTATTTGCTGCGACGCGTCGTAATCGGTGTTCCGTCTACATGTATGAAGCGACACTACCTGGAGGGATCAGTGCTCACTCGTTCCGGGCACAGAAGTATGTGGACATCACCGATACGATCGAAGAGAAAATGAAGAGTCTTGAAGCCTACGAAACCCAGGTTGCATCGTACGGCCAGGGATGGCTGGACGCCATTCGCGGGCGTGCCGCGCATCGTGGCTTTCAACTGGGCACCTCTTATGCTGAAGCGTTCCAGGTGGTGAAAGAGGTCAGCCCCATCCCGTATGTGGTGGCATCATGAGTGCGCGACGCAGTGTGGCCGCGGCAGCACAACGCCGGGAAGAAGTGGAACTGAGCACGGCCGAGGCACGGCGCGCTCTCTATCTGATGGAACTGGCCCGTACGTTCGAAGAGCGCATGCTCAAGCTGGTCGGCGAGGGTCACATCCGCGGTACCAGCCATCCCTATGTGGGACAGGAGGCGGTGGCGGTTGGCGCCTGCATGGCGTTGCGGCCCGATGACTGGGTCGTCAGTACACACCGCGGCCACGGCCATCTGTTGGCCAAGGGTGGAGATCCGAATCGGCTGATGGCCGAGTTGTACGGGAAGATCGATGGCTATGGTGGCGGCAAGGGAGGTACGCAGCACATGGCCGATTTTGCCATCGGCCATCTGGGATCGAACGGAATCACCGGCGGCGGTATTCCGATCGGTACGGGCGCGGCGCTGTCAGCCCAGATGCGTGGCACCGATCAGGTTACCGCGATCTTCTTCGGTGACGGCGCGACCAACCAGGGCACCTTCCATGAATCACTGAATCTTGCCGCAGTATGGAAACTGCCCGCAGTCTACATCTGCGAGAACAACGGCTATGCCATGTCGACCCCGGTGCAGGATGCCTGCGCGGTGGAAAACCTATGCGATCGGGCGGTGGCCTATGGGATTCCGGGCCTGCAGATCGACGGCATGGATGTGGTTGCCGTATATGGCGCCGCACGCGACGCCATCGAGCGCGCTCGCCGGGGTGACGGGCCAACACTGATCGAGTGCAAGACGTATCGCTACCTTGGACATTCCAAGAGCGACCAACGGGTCTACCGCACGCGCGAAGAAGAAGCGGAGTGGCGCAAACGTGATCCGATCACGCGTCTGCAGGCGTGGATGCTGGAGCAGGGACGAATGACAGCCGCGGAGATCGAAGAGGTGACGCGTGAGGTGATGTCGGTCGTCGATGCGGCAGTCGAGTTCGCGGAGAAGAGTCCGTTCCCCAGCCCGCATGCGGTGGATGACGGTGTCTTTACCGAGACGCCGCAGCATCAGGAAAAGAAGTGATGCGTGAGCTGATGTACTGGCAGGCGCTGCAGGAGGCGCTGCGAGAGGAAATGCAGCGTGATCCTGCCGTCTTCGTGATGGGGGAGGATATCGGTGCGTATGGTGGTGCGTTCGGCGTTACCCGAGGCCTTCTGGACGAGTTCGGTGCGAGTCGGGTACGTTGCACGCCGATTTCCGAGAGTATCATTGTTGGTGCTGCAACGGGTGCTGCGCTGACCGGCCTGCGCCCGGTGGTCGAGATCATGTTCATGGATTTTCTCACTCTCACCATGGATCAGCTCACCAATCATGCAGCGAAATTCCGCTACATGTACGGGCCGCAGGCGAGCGTTCCGATGGTAATCCGTACGCCCGCCGGCGGAGGGCGTTGTTATGGCGCCACGCACTCGCAGAGCCTGGAGGCGTGGTTCCTCCGTGTGCCGGGCCTCAAGGTGGTCGCACCCTCATCTCCAGCAGATGCAAAGGGTCTTCTCACTGCCTCCATGCGCGACCACAACCCTGTTCTCTTCGTCGAGCACAAACTGCTCTACGCCACAAAGGGAGCCGTCCCGTCGGGTGAATACGTCGAACCGATCGGCAAGGCCAAGGTACGCCGATCGGGTACCGATGTTACCCTGGTGACGTACTCCTACTATGTGGGCATCACGCTGGCGGCTGCGGAGAAACTCGCGGAACATGGGATCGAGGCCGAAGTCATCGATTTGTGCAGCCTCGTACCGATGGACATCGAGACCATCCTCGACTCGGTTCGCAAGACGGGACGTCTCGTCTGTGTTGAAGAAGGCATACGGACCGGTGGTGTGGGCGCGGAGATTGCCGCACAGGTCGCAGAGCATGCCTACGAATACCTCGATGCACCCATCCGCCGTGTGGCTGCTGCCGACGTGCCGATCCCGTTCAGCCCGGCACTGGAACCTGTCGCCTTGCCGCAACTCGACGATGTCCTTCGTACCGTGCGCGGACTGTTCCGGAACCAGTGATGGACGCTGTCCTGTTGCCGGTCCTTGATGCCAACATGACGCACGGGATCATCCGTGCCTGGCATAAGAGAGAAGGGGAGGAAGTCCACGCAGGCGAGCCTCTGTTCGAGGTTGAGACCGACAAGATCAACGCGGAAGTGGAGGCAGAATCTTCGGGTATCGTACGTCGCATCTTTGCAGCGGTTGGCGAGCGTGTTCCGGTTCTCCAGGTGATTGCGTTCATTGGTGCGGCAGATGAAGAGGTGCCGTCGCCCGAGTCCTGGGCAAAAGGGGCCGAGTCCGGGTCGGCAACCAGTGCGATGAATGAGCAAACCGTGGCGGCGCCGGAGTTGGCCGTTGCCGAGACGGCTGAACCTGCGAGTACTTCGCTGGGCCGGCCGCTGGCGAGTCCCGCGGCCCGGCGTCTGGCACGCGATCGTGGGATCGATCTGACACAGTTGCGTGGATCAGGCCTACGGGGTGAGATCACGCGAGCCGATGTGGAGGCAGCCGTAGCGCAGCCAGACGCGATGCCTCATAGGCGGGAGGATACGGCGAACAGCGGGATTCTGGATCCCACGTTCCTGAGCGAGATCCGTCGTGATGCCGGCCGCTTCCGTGCATTGTCTTCCGAACTGAAAGTGCGTCTGTACCGGGAACATGGCGCCGATGTCGGTGAGCATGTTGTGCTGGCACCCGGGGCCCTGATCCTGGCACGCGAAATCCACCTCGGAGATGGTGCCTCGGTGGCGGAGGACGCCACGATCGAGTGTGATCTCTTCCGCATCGGCATGTTGGCAGCGATCGGCCGGCGATCGCGAGTGAAGTGTCGTTCCGTCGAGATCGGTGATGCTCTGTGGGCCAAGGATGATGTCATGATCGGTGGAGGGGGCAGTGATGAGCCGGGCGCAACGTTGCGCGCGGGAGATGGCTGCTTTTTCGGCGAGGCGTCCTACCTGAACCCCTGCCACCCGGTCGCACTCGGCGACGAGGTCTGTGTGGGTTCGCGCGCCATGCTGTTCACGCACAGCCACTGGCAATCGGTGCTGCGCGGGTACCCCTCGATTTTTGGTCCGGTGGAGATTGGCCAGCACGTTTTCATCGGCAACCAGGCGTTTGTCTTTCCCGGGGTGAGTATCGGTGACGGATCGACCGTCATCGTGAACTCGTTTGTGGCGCAGAATGTGCCGCCCCAGACGTTGGTCGGTGGTGTGCCGGCACAGGTGATCCGCAAGATCGTTGCACCGGCGATCGAGGAGCAGCGCAGGATCGTCGAGGAACGCTTGATTCCGGATCTCGTCGAAGTGTTGCGCACGCGCGGTTATTCGTTGCGGGTGGCAAAAGCATCGGACACGACGATTCTCGATGCGGGGGCCAGAGGCACGATCCAGTTCCTTCCCGAGTGGCGACGCTCCTCGTTGGCTGCCGGATCGCGCCTGGTGGCGCTGACCTTCGGCTACACCGCTGAGAAAGCTCTGCCGCCGGGGCTGACGGTACTCGACCTGTCCAACTCACAAATCCGTGGGGAACAGGATGACCTATCGGATGAGGTGCGCGAATGCCTGCGCCGGCGAGGCATCCGGTTCAAGCCGTATGCCTGGCGCTATCGCGTTGGTCATGGCGCGGAGGGCCGACTGATTCTGCGCCATCGTTCCTGAGCCAGTGGCGGCAGGGGAGGAGGGCTGGCCCCTATCATGGCATTCCCGCGGCTTCGCGTCGTCCGGAGGCCATGGAGTCTCTCGTTCCCGCCATGGGGTACTACTGCCAGGCGCTGAAGAGTTCCGCTTGTCCCCCCTGTTCGGGGCGCAGTTCTACGGGGTGGTTTTGTTCGTCCACGAAGACACAACTCGGTTCCCAGGTGCGGGCCTCTGCCTCTGATACCGTGGCGAAGGCAGCGATGATGACGAGATCCCCCTTGTTCACCTTGTGTGCGGCGGCGCCATTGATGCAGACCACGCCCGAGCCACGTTGGCCCGTGATGGCATAGGTCGAAAAACGCTCACCGTTGGTGACGTTCCAGATCTCGACCCGTTCGTACGGTAGGATGTTCGCTTTTTCGAGCAGCTCCTCATCGATGGTGACGCTGCCTTCATAGTGCAAGTCGGCGCCGGTGACGGTGGCTCGGTGGATCTTGCCGCGGAGCATCGTGCGCATGTGGAATTCCTCCCGTGACGTAAATTCAATCGAATGGCTACGGGTTCTAGACCGTAGTGGCGGTGCGCCGGCTGGCCGGCGGGTTGAGCAGGCAATTATCGATCAGGCGCGTTCTGCCGAAAAAAACGGCGAGTGCGACGACGGCGGGTGAGTCGATCCGTCGAACCGGCTCCAGTGTCTCGCTATCGACCAGTTCGACGTAATCGATGCGGGCCAGCGGCTCTGCTTCCAGCACCGCTCTCGTCGCTTGCAGGACTGCTGCTGCATCCAACTCGCCCTCATTTACGAGTTGTTGTGCTGTGGTCAGCGAGCGGTTCAGGCAAAGTGCTGCCTGTCGCTCGGCTGGTGAGAGATAGGCATTGCGGGAACTCATGGCGAGACCGTCATCCTCTCGCACGATGGATCCACCGATGATCTGCACGTCGAAATTGAGATCTTCGACCATGCGGCGGACGGCGGCGAGCTGCTGGTAGTCCTTCTCGCCAAAGACGGCGACATGCGGTTTCACCATGTGGAAGAGCTTCGCCACGACCGTGGTGACGCCGCGGAAGTGTGTTGGACGCGACCGGCCACAGAGACCCTGTGTCAATTTTTCCACCGTCACATTGGTCTGATAGCCGCGTGGGTAGACCTCCTCGGCTGCCGGTAGAAACAGGATATTCGTGCCCGCTTCTTTGAGCTTGCGCGCGTCACCCTCTGGATCTCGCGGATAGCGGCTCAGATCTTCGTTTGCGGCGAACTGCATTGGATTGACGAAGATGGAGGCCACAAGGACGTCGGAGTGTATGCGCGCTTCTTCCAGCAGGCTGAGATGCCCGCGGTGCAGGTAGCCCATGGTCGGTACGAACCCGATCCGTTTGCCGGACCGCCGTTGTTTGTCGGCCCATTCCTGCATCGGCCGTACACTCCGGATCGTTTCCATCTCGGTGTAATCGCAGACGGACGCTGCCAGCTCAGCCTTTGGCCGCCACCTTTTCGTCGCGCGATACGGTAGCCAGTGAATGGAACGAGTGCGCATCGGTCGGGAACAGGCCGCGTCGCACCTCGTCGGCATAGGTACCGATTGCATCGCTCGCTGTCTGCCAGAGTTCGGCGTACCGTCTGGCGAATTTCGGCGAAAAGCGGTCGCACAGGCCGAGGACGTCGTGCAGGACGAGGATCTGTCCATCGCAATGAGGACCTGCACCGATACCGATCGTCGGGATGGACAGTAACGCAGTGATCTCGGCCGCCAGATCGAGCGGCATACCTTCCAGAACGATGGCGAAAGCTCCTGCTTCTTCGACTGCCAGAGCATCTTCGATGATACGTTCGCGCTGGCCGGCACGTGCGCCGCGGCGCTGTCCCTGTACCTTGTGGCCACCCATGCGATGGACAGACTGCGGTGTCAGACCGATGTGCCCCATGACCGGGATATCGACTTCGGCGATGGCCTGGATCGTGGGCGCCATCGGACGACCACCTTCGAGTTTGACCGCTTCGACCGCACCTTCTTTAACAAGCCGGACTGCATTGGCCAGCGCGTCGGCTGGTGAAACCTGGTAAGCGCCGAAGGGTAGATCGCCGACGAGCAGGGCGCGCCGGCGAGCCCGGGCAACCATCCGGCAGTGGTAGATCATTTCATCGAGCGTGACAGGAAGCGTCGTTTCCGCTCCCTGCACCACCATCCCCAGCGAGTCACCGACGAGGATGACATCGACGCCGGCTTCGTCCGCAATGCGTCCGAAGGGGAAGTCATAGGCGGTCAGTGCCACGATTGGGTCACTGCCTCCCTTCCTCTTTGCGATCTCAGGAACCGTGATCTTGCGCTCCATCTGAAAAAACCCTCCTGGGAACGAACCCGGAGGGCCTTTCGATGTCGGCTTCGTACTGCGTCGGTCCGACGGTCACTTTTCGAGTCGGTGTCTGAGATCACCGCTCCGTAACGATCGGATGACTCACTACGACCCCCTCCTTCGAGGGGCGCTCCGTCTCGGTCCAATGTGCCCGACTGCGCTCCGGTGGCCCGTTGCGCCTCCGTCGGGATTTATCGCGATCCAAGCGGTATGTAGTGTTGAACTCCCTGCCCCATCGATCGGATTTCCCGAATCAGGTCGGCCAGATCCTCTTCCCTGGACACGAAATCCATTTCCGAGACATCCACGACCAACAGGGGCGTATCGTCATAATAGAAGAAAAAGTCTCTGTATGCCTCCGCGATGCGTTGTACGTACTCCGGGGAGATGCGCCGCTCGTAGTCGCGGTCACGTTTCCGGAGCCGTTCCATGAGTATGTCTGAACGTGCCTGAAGGTATACAACGAGATCGGGCTTAGGCAAGCGGGAGTCGAGCAAATTAAAGAGTTGGCGGTAGAGAGCCAATTCGTCGCCGTCGAGATTTACCTGAGCAAAAATCCGGTCCTTCGCGAAGAGATAATCGGCCACGGTGTTCTGGTTGAAGAGATCTTGTTGTGCGAGGTGGCGTTGCTGGCGGTAGCGGCTCAATAAAAAGAAGAGCTGAGCCTGGAAGCCGTAAGTGTCGGGTTCGTCGTAGAATTTTCTCAGGAAGGGGTTTTCTTCGACATGTTCGAAGATTGCCCGTGCATTGAGATCCTCGGCCAGCATGCGAGCCAGCGTCGTCTTCCCGACGCCGAGCGGGCCTTCCACGACGATGTAACGAGCGGAATCCATGCGCCGAGCGCTCGTTAGATATCACATGGCCCGGGGGGCGGCAATTCGTGTGGTGGGCAAATCGTTCTCAACTTCTGAGGAATGTGGAATACACGGTCGCCACGGGCAGGAACTTCTCGTGCGGGCTGGTTATCGAGGCCGGCCGTATCGGGTTGCGGCGGGTTGGAGGGGGCTGTCGGGCAATGAGGGGAAATACTGGAGGGTGGGCAGTCGCCCCACTGCGGAACGGCCTTTTGTGAGAGTTCATACGCCGGGCCCATTTGCCTGATGGCACGAGATGGAAATTCATGTCACGGCTTACGAGACGGCGGCGAAACGTGATTGGTGTAGCCGGTTACCAGGATCCGTGCGAACCGTGGCTGCCGTGACTGCCATGTGAGCCGTGGCTGCCATGGCTACCATGCGAACCGTGGCTGCCGTGTGAACCATGGCTGCCGTGACTGCCGTGTGAACCATGGCTGGCATGCGACATGTGCTGTGCCAGCAATACCCGCTCACTGCCTGGATCCTGACGCAAAGCGTTCGCGGCTTCCGAAGGATCGAGCGTTGCATTTGCCGTCACGGCCTGCCTTGCTTCCTCTCGACTCAAAAAATCCAACGGGCGTTTCTTCAGCGACGGTAACGCCGGCTTTTTCCCACTCATCGATAGGCCCTCCTCCGAGGCTGGCTCTTAGGTGAACTCCAGTCAGAAAGCGATAACCAGACTGCAAAATTTTGCGCCAACCGGGACTGCGGCATGCTCATCAGCCGGCTGCGGGAGGTTCGCGCATCCCGCTGTAGGTCCAATACCCGGGCGGCACTGTCGCCGGGCGCGCATGATCCACATATTCCCGAACGGTGGGACGTGCCCACTGCCCCTCAGCGTAGCTTCGCAACCGTCCCGGCAACGGATCGCCGTTGAGGATCAGCCGATGCAGCATGAATGAAAGTTCGCTGTCCACGAGACTCCACGAACCGAACAAGGGGCCGTTATCGGGTGGGACGAGTTGTTCCGCGACATGCACCAGCCGCTCGGCGTCTCGCTGCCCATTGGGGGACAGCGCCGGAAGAGCAAAGCGATAGAACATGGTGATCGTGGATCGCTCCTCGCGTAATGCCGAGAGATCGGAGCGCATCCATGCCATCAACTGCCGGGCGCGAGCCCGCGACTGTGCATCGGCAGGAAACAGCGCCTGATGGGCGGGTGGGGGAAAGACCTCTTCGAGATATTCGGCGATGGCACTCGATTCGGCCAGATTGAAGCCGGCATGTTGGAGGGACGGGACTCGTGTCGCCAGAAATGTGCGGAAGTACGAATCGGCGTGTTGCATGCCGGCCATCAGATCGATCTCTCGAACTTCGAACGGAATCCCTTTTTCCCGCAATGCCACGAAACTGGAAAAGACGTACGGGCTGATCCACAGGGTTTCACTGTAGAGATTGCAGGCACCGCCAGTTGCCATGCCTCCTCCTTAACTCTTGCCGGTGTGTCCTGACAACGACAAAACAAGATCCGATTCGACGTTCGACGAAAGAGATTGCGGTTCCAGCTACTTCCGCCAGCGTGTGGGACAGGCTTCGGGGGATGTTCTGTGCGCCATGGCTCCTGGGCGGAGAGAGAGCGATCTGCCAGGAAAAGGAAGGGCGGATCCGGCGATCCGCGCGGCAGAAGAACTTCCCTTCTTTCGCTGTGGTGGCCTGGCAAACACCGATGGGGGTGCGATTCGATTCGAATCGACTCTGGCTCGCGGGGGTATGCGGCAGCGGGATTCCGGACTGAGGGCAAATCGCGCGTAAGACGAAGACCTCTATGCTGCTTCTCGCTTCCGCTGGACCGCCCGGCTATGCATTCTGACTTGCATGAGGTTTCAAACAGCATGGTGAGTCCAGAACAGATTCTCGAAGCGCTGAAGAACGTGAAATATCCCGGCATGAGCCGTGACATCGTTTCCTTCGGATTCGTGCGTGACATCGAAGTCGGCTCAATGGGGGTCAATGTGATCCTTTCCCCCACTACGACGAACGAGGAGATTCTCGGCCAGATTCGCAAAGCAGTGGCCGAAACGGTGATGGCTCTTGGCGGAATCAAATCGGTGGATATCACGGTGACTGCGCCACCGCCTTCGAAGCGGCGCCTGGCCCCGGCTGCGGCTGGGATTCCCGGCATCACACACATCGTCGCGGTGGCCAGTGGCAAGGGAGGGGTGGGTAAATCAACGGTGGCCACCAACCTGGCGCTGGCGCTGGCCACGCGAGGGCGGCGCGTCGGACTTTTGGATGCCGACGTATACGGTCCGAGCGTGGCTCGGATGTTGGGGTTGGAGGACCGTCCGACTACCAACACCGACAAACGCATCGTTCCGCTCGAACGCTACGGTATCAAGGCCATCTCGCTCGGACTTTTTGTCGAAGATCACATGCCGGTGATCTGGCGGGGGCCGATGATCAGCAAACTGCTGACACAGTTTTTTCGCGACGTGGCGTGGGGCACATTGGATGTCCTGGTCCTCGACCTGCCGCCCGGGACGGGAGATGCGCAGCTTACGATCACACAGCAGATCCCGCTGACGGGCGGTGTCATTGTCACCACACCACAGGACGTGGCGCTCGAAGACGTCAAGCGCGGCATCACGATGTTCCAGCAGGTGAAGGCGCCGGTGCTCGGTGTGATCGAGAACATGAGCTTTCACGTCTGCACGAACTGCGGGAAACGCAGCGAGCCATTTGGGCACGGCGGTGGCGAGCGGATCGCCCTGCAGTTCCAGGTGCCGTTCCTCGGTGAGTTGCCTCTGGCGCGCGCGGTGCGAGAGGCGGGTGATCATGGGATGCCGCTCGTCGTGGCGCAGCCAGACCACCCACAGAGTCAGGCCTATCTGGGGATTGCCGATCAGCTCTCGAGGGCACTGCGGGAGATCCCCATTCCGGGTTCACCGAAAATCCATTGACGGGGTCTGTCAACTGCTTTTCAGGGAAAGTCCGGCAATATGTTTTCCGATCGCCAGGGAGGCGGTTGCTGCGGGTGATGGCGCATTGAGGACATGGATGGTGCGCGGGCCCGTCAAGATTTGAAAATCGTCGACAAGTGTTCCCTCCGGTGTGACCGCCTGGGCACGGACTCCCGAGCCGCCCGCCAGCATGTCGTCTTCGCAGAGGTCGGGCACGAGCACCTGCAGAGCGTGCAGAAACGCTTTCTTCCGCAGTGACCGGTACATCTCGAAGATGCCGGTGCGCCAGTAGCGCATGGCCATGCGCCAGAACCCGCGATACGCCAACATACCGGCCAGCTCACCGCCATCGATTGTGCTCCAGCGGTAACCCTCTCGGGCGAAGGCGAGGACGGCGTTCGGACCTGCCTCGTAATCACCCTGGATACGTTTTGTGAAGTGGACCCCGAGAAACGGCAGGTCGGGGTCTGGCACCGGGTAGATCAGACCACGCACGACCCGTTGCTCGGGCCGCAGCGTGTAGTACTCGCCACGGAAGGGAATGATCTGCACGGTCGGTTCCATTCCGGCGAGCCGGGCGACACGGTCTGCATGCAGACCGGCGCAGTTCACCAGTTGCTGGGCCTCGAAGGAACCTGATGCACTTTCGACCACAGCGGCTCCGGGCCGAATGTGGACTGCCCGGACGGCTGCGGAGGTTCGAATCTCCACGCCGGAGGCGTGCAACTTCCTGGCCATCGCTTCGATCACACATCCATAATCGACGATCGCCGTCTCGGGCGAATGGAGCGCGCCCACGGCCCGTGCATGCGGCTCGATCTCATGTAATTCCGCCGGCTCGATGAGTCGCAGGCCCGGCACGCCGTTGGCGACACCGCGTTCGTGCAACGCCCGCAAGCGCGGCAATTCCGCTGCGCTCGTTGCAACGATGACCTTGCCGCAATTCTCGACGGGAACAGCATTGTTGGCGCAAAACGCCTTCATGAGCCGGACGCCTTCGACGCACAGCTTCGCCTTGTAGGATCCCGGCTTGTAGTAGATGCCGGCATGGATGACTCCGCTGTTGTGACCCGTCTGATGGGTACCGGGCTGGCTCTCTTTTTCCAGGACGACGATGCGCAGCCGGGGATCCGATTCGTTCAACGCCAATGCCGTTGCCAGACCAATGATTCCGCCACCGATCACCGCCACATCGCACGATACGGACGCCATGGGATTCTGGATATCGGTGAGGTCGTGGTCTTGTCCAGCGCTTGCACCGTGGGCGCCATATCGATTCGAAGCGGGGCGTCAAATGGATACTCCTGAATCGGAGCGAGATCCCTCCGTATCGGCCGGTTGGGAAATCGGTTTTTGCGAAACGAAAATCGGTCATGGGTTGCCGCCCGTGAAATGCTTCGTTTTAATCGCTGCCATGACGAACACCTCACAACCCATTGCACCTGCCGAAGGCAAACTGGGCATTTTGCTCGTTGGACTCGGTGCTGTCAGCAGTACTTTTATCGCCGGCGTCGAAGTGATTCGCCGCGGCCTGGGTCAACCGATCGGTTCTTTGACACAGCTTGGCACGATCCGTTTGGGTAAGCGCACCGATAAGCGCGCACCTCTGATCCGCGATTTCGTCCCGCTGGCGAGTCTGGACGATCTTGTTTTCGGTGCCTGGGACATCTTCCCGGACAACGCTCTGCAGGCGGCAACCCGCGCCGGCGTTCTCGACGCGAGTCAACTGGCTGCCATCGGGGATACGCTTTCCCAGATTCATCCCTGGCCCGCTGTGTTCGACCAGGGGTTCGTGAAACGGTTGCACGGCACACACGTCAAGACAGCCCCGAACAAGTGGGATCTGGCGCAATTGCTCAAGCAAGACATCGAGGAGTTCCGCACCCGGCACGGCGTCTCGCGGCTCGTCATGGTGTGGTGTGCCAGCACGGAGAGTTACCTGAAACCGTCTGCCGTGCATGAAAGCCTCGCGGCGTTCGAAGCCGGACTGAAGAGCAACCATCCCGAGATCGCGCCCAGCATGATCTACGCCTATGCCGCGCTCTCGATGGGGATTCCCTTCGCCAACGGTGCACCGAATCTGACCGTCGATATCGGGGCCATGATTGAGCTGGCGCAAAAGCAGGGCGTGCCGATCTGCGGCAAGGACTTCAAGACCGGGCAGACCTTGATGAAAACCATCATCGCTCCGGGATTGAAGGCGCGTATGCTCGGACTCACCGGATGGTTTTCGACCAACATCCTTGGCAACCGTGATGGCGAAGTGTTGGACGAGCCGTCTTCCTTCAAAACGAAGGAAGAGAGCAAGCTGTCGGTGCTCGACATCATCCTCCGGCCCGACCTGCACCCCGAATTGTACGAAAACTACGTGCACCGGGTGAACATCCACTACTATCCGCCGCGCGGCGACAATAAAGAAGGATGGGACAACATCGACATTTTCGGCTGGTTGGGTTACCCGATGCAGATCAAGATCAACTTCCTTTGTCGGGACTCCATCCTGGCTGCACCGCTGGTGCTCGATCTGGCTCTCTTTCTCGATCTTGCGCAGCGTGCCGGCATGAAGGGAATCCAGGAGTGGCTTTCCTTCTACTTCAAGAGTCCTGAAACCGCGCCCGATCTACACCCCGAACACGATCTGTTCATCCAGATGGTGAAACTGAAGAACACGTTGCGGTTCATGCGTGGGGAAGAACTGATCACGCACCTCGGTCGCGAATATTACGATTGAGTCCATCAGGCCGAATCGTGGAAAGCCCGCACCCATCGTGATTTTCCTTGACATGGACAGATGAGTCGTTGCAGTTATACAGCGATTCAGGGCGTTACCGGACATGTGGGACGGCCCGACTATGAGGATCGAGGGGAGGAGAGAGCGATGACGAAGTCTCAACTGGTACAGAAGCTCGCGGATGGGGCAGGGATCACCAAGAAGCAGGCTGACCTGGTGCTGCAGAGTCTGGTGACTTTGACAGTCAGTTCTGTGAAGAAGGGTGATCCGGTGAAGATCCCAGGTCTGGGTACATTCCGCAAAGTGCAGACGAAGGCGCGTAAGGGGCGCAATCCTCAAACCGGCGCCACGATCAAAATTCCGGCCCGGAAAAAGGTCCGCTTCACGGTCGCCAAGACTTTCAAAGAGACCGTTCTCGGCGTGAAGAAGTGAGCCTCTGCCGCTGGCTCTCCACCGGCGGCGGAATCGTGTGGCGTCCCCTGGGCGAGACCGGAGAGATCAGGCCTCGCCACTCGCGGCAAGCGAACGACTCGTCGTGCGGCAGTGGGAAGGCCATGAGGGGTGGGGTGTGTGATGGCGGATCGAACGTTCGGTCTGTTCGAGCCTGATGCCCTGTTGCCTGCGCAGTTTTATTCGGCATTTCGCGGTGGTTCGCGGGTCCGGGGCGAAAAGCGATTGATGTTGGCCGTTCTGCAGGACGCTCTCGAATGCTACCAGAAATACGCGTTCTCCAAGGACTGCCGGGGACGGCAGCTTTTTTTGGAAGCAGAACACTGGATCAGGGTTCCGGATCGTGGATGGTATTTCTCCTTCGAGAACATCTGCGAAATTCTCGAAATCGATCCTGAATATCTGAGGCAAGGATTGCATGCCTGGCGGCAAGGCCGGCTGCAACAGCCGGTGTCGCCGTTCGTGCATGACACGGATCCCGGCGCGGCTGTTGCCAGTACGGTCTACTGACGGGGTTTGGATTCAATTGGACCAGCGCACCACGTGCGGTGGTTGCGTTTGGGCTCGCTTCGAGATCAATGAAAACAATCGGCCTCACGGGCGGCATCGGCTCGGGGAAGACGACGGTGGCCCGGATTCTGAGCGCGCTCGGAGCGTCCGTCATTCATGCTGACCAGGTCGGGCATGAAGTTTATGCTCCCGGCACACCTGGTTGGCAGCGGGTGGTTGACGCCTTCGGAGTCGACATCCTGGACGATGCAAAGGCCATCGACCGCAGGAAACTCGGGGCACGGGTTTTTGCCGATCGCGCAGAGTTGGAGCGCCTCAATGCGATCGTCCACCCTCTCATCAAAGAAACGATCGAGGGCCGGATCGCTGCATTTCGCTCCATGCCGGATTGTCTCGGTGTCGTGGTGGAAGCTGCCATTCTGATCGAAGCCGGCTGGCAATCTCTCGTGGACGAGATCTGGCTGGTCGTCGCCTCCCATGATGCCGTCGTCAGCCGGTTGAAGGAACAGAGAAATCTTCCTGCGTGCGACATCGAAGCGCGCCTCGCCGCTCAGCTTTCCGATGAGGAAAGACGACGCCACGCCGGCGTTATCATCGAAAATACAGGGTCTCCAGAAGAGCTTCGCGCAACGGTGCAGGCAGCGTGGCGGCGTTTCTTGAGTCGCAGTTGAATTCCCACGCAGGGCTGCAGGCGCGGAGAAAAGGGGGGCTGGTCTCCGTGGGGCATGACAGCCCTGCGTGAGAATCTCTTCGGAAGGCATTGCAACTCTCTTCGATGGCCAACGCATTGCCGTCGTTTGATACGAACGGTTTTGTGCTCGGCACTTCCTGGAATACGACAAGCTACATGCCACCTTGTTGAACATCTCGTTGCACAAGATTCCCACGCAAGTGGAATGCCACCGCGGTTCCGCTTCATTCGTATGTGGCGGGAAATCACGCGGGGAAGAGATTCCCTCAAAAATCTGGCGCAGTGTCATCTCCGCCGATATGAGCCGCGTGCGCCAGTGGCGTTTACGACGCCGTCTCGAGAAAGGGAAGGAGGGCCTGCAGGGTGGCCTGTGCAAGCGATTGATGGAGATCCGGTAATTCACACCCCGCCGCGGCTGGGTGACCGCCACCACGCAGGCCTTCTGCCAGGTGGGAGAGATCGATGGTGCAATCGGGGGAACGCCGCAGGCTCACGCGTTGGCCGCGAACGTCGAAAAAAGCGAATACCGCCCGCTTCGTGACTTTGCCCCAATGATCCGCAATTTCGCTCGCATACCCGTTGCAGACTGCGCACACGAGTGTCCCGCCGCCGGGAAGTGCATGTTCGACACGGGTCTTCGTGGCAAGATCGAGGCTTCCCTGTAACTCGACACGAACACGTCCGTAGGCCGCCTCCAGAGCCGGTGTGAACCGGACGGCGGGGCCGACATCGAGAAGTTCCCGGTAAGCGTCCCCAACGGGTAACGCGCTGACCGCAAGCGCCAACTCTCTCGAGCCGGGGATACGGTGGATCCACCGGTCATTGTCGTCCGCCATTTCCGCCAGCTTCCGCATTTCCGTGACGGCGCCCGCCGAGGGGTTGCGGGCAGCGAGATATTCGAAAGTGAGGAACGCGGCGGAGTGTGTGTCGTTCAACACCAGATCGGTGAAAGTTGCCGTTATCTTTCCGTTTTCGTAACGGCTCATCGCCGTCCGATGATGATCAATCCAGTAGAGTTGCACGCCGCGCTGCCGCAAGCGTTCGAGATGATCGTCGACGCGCGGATCGGTCCAGGAAATATCCGTAATCCAGACCGCGTGTTCACCATCCTCCGGTTCGCAACGCAACGCCAGCAGTGTCCGGTCGACGGCCGTGTTGCCGCAAAATGCCGGAACGACTTCACTGTCCGGATGAAATCGTGTGATGATGACTGCGCAGGCCACGCCATCGAGACAATATGGGCCGTGGCTGATCACATGAATATGGGCAGGATCTTTTTTTCGTTTCATGGGTCTTTATGATGCCGCAGGCGGAAACCATCGGGAAGGAGCGTTTCATGAAGCTGGCGGGACGTATCGCATTGATCACAGGGGCAGGATCGGGACTCGGACGCGAGATGGCGCGCACTTTTGCGCGGGAAGGTGCACGGCTCGCACTCAATGACATACGGCGCGAGGGCGTGCAGGTGGTTGCCGAAGAAATCGACGCAACCGGGGGCGAGGCGAAGGTCTTCATCGCCGATGTCTCCGACAGTGTCGAAGTCCGTGCCATGTTTGACGGGGTGGGATCCACCTGGGGTGACCTGGACATTCTGGTGAACAACGCCGGAATTGCCGTGGTCAGCGATACGGTGAAGCAGAACATGGTGACCGCACAGATGGAGCGGATGAGTGGTGCGCCAATGCAGACTTCCGTGGGTGCGGCGCGTCTCATGAGTGATTCGCAATGGCGGCGCACCCTGTCGATCCATCTGGACGGCACGTTTTACTGCACTCGGGAAGCGCTCCGGATGATGGAGCCGCGACGCTCGGGCAGAATCATCAACATGGCGTCCGTTGCCGGTCTCACGGGCCTTGCCGGTGCACCCGATTATTCGGCTGCCAAAGCAGGGATCATCGGGCTCACCAAGGCGGTGGCACGTGAAGTGATTGGCCTCGGCATCTACGTCAATGCCATCGCGCCGGGATTCGTCGATACCGCTCTGCTCGACTTCATGGATGAGGGCATGAAGCACATGATTGCCCTGCAAACCCCGATTGGCCGTCTGGGAACTCCTCAGGAAGTCGCCGCGGCGGCGCTGTACCTGGCCTGCGAGGATTCGAGTTTTACGGTTGGCCAGGTGCTCTCGCCCAACGGGGGGTATTACCTGTAGGGGCAGGGGGCGCCGATCCCGGAGGTGTCGCAGAAAGGCAGGGAACCCCGGAAGTCTCCTCGAAATCGATCCGACTGCTCAACGTCCCTGAAAGACGGGTTTGCGTTTGGCCAGAAAGGCGGCGATACCTTCCTGGTAATCGTTGCTGTCGAAACACTGGCGGGCCAGTGACTGGATCCGCGTGATATCCCGTTCCGGCGCAGGCCGCATGGCTTCGCGAATGGCAATTTTATGCGCCGCCAGTGTCAGTGGAGCGTTGTCGGCAAGCTTTGCCGCGTACTCCCGTACGGTGGTTTCGAGTTGTGTCCCGGGGACCACGCCGTTGAGCAGGCCGATGCGCAGCGCATCGCTGGCGCTGATGGCTCGGGTCGAGAGCAGGAGGTCGGCAGCGTGTGTCGGTCCGACGATACGGACGAGGCTTTCGATCCCGTTGTGGAACGGATACGCCAGGCCGAGTCGTGCCGCGGGTATCGCAAAGCGCGAATGTTGGGCGGCAAACCGCAGATCGCAGGCCAGCGCCACCGAGCAACCACCGCCGAAGCAAAGTCCGTTGATCATGGCGATGACCGGCTTCGATAGTGTGGCGATCGCTTCGAGCGTCGCGTGGGTTCGCCGATCATACTCCGCCGTCATTCCGGCATCCTTCCGAGCCGCCGGAAACTCGGTGATATCAGCGCCTGAAATGAAGGATTCGTCACCCGCACCGCGGATGATGACGACACGAACGTCACCTTGATCAGCCAACTCCCGCATGTGCGACGCCAGCCCGTCCCAGACCGCCATCGTGAGCGCATTTCGGGCAGCCGGCCGGTTAACCGTCAGCCAGGCCAGGGGGGGCTCGATTTTCAGCAGCAAGGGCGCATCGGTCATGTGATCTCCTGTGCGCCGATTACTCCGGGAAAACCCCTGGCGCAACCGGTCGTTCCTCTCGCGAGTCAAATGCCGCCCATCGCTGGAAGTTACAGAAATGATTCGATGTCTGATCATTTTTGAGAGGGCATCATATTGCCGGAAGCCTCGTTAATCTGTATGGTTCAGTCCCCAAGTGGGCTTTGTGGAGCAACAATGACGTCATTGCCCGAGATGACAGGCAGGATTTTGCGATTGACCCCGGCATTGGAAGCCGAGTTGGAATGGCTTGCGGCCGAGGGGCCACCGAATGTTGCACGCCACGCTCGAATGGTGCTTGGCCGGGCGCGTGGGTTGACCATCAGGGCGATTGCGGCACAAGTGGGCGTGCATGCCAATACCGTCCGGAATTGCGTGCATCGATTCGAGACAAAGGGACTCCGTGGTCTGGCGCACGGAAGTGCGGGAAAACCCAAGAGCGTTGCTTTCACCGAGGCCGTGCGTGAGGAGATTGCGCGCCTCGCCATGCGCGCACCGAACAGCCCTGCCGTGGGCGAATCTTATACCTGCTGGTCGCTCCGGCGGCTACGCGAGCACCTGATCCGCCGCGGAGTCGTCCCCGACATCAGCGTCGAAGGCCTGCGGCAACTCCTGCGCGGATTACCCCTGCCGCCGGCATACTGGAGGCGTGGAGCTCGGCCACTGACGCGCCTGAGCCCCGAAGTACAGAACGCGCTCGAGAACTGGGCCAGAGGATCGCGCGCACAGCGCAGCCTGCGAGCCCGGATCGTGCTCGCCCACAGCCAGGGTCTGAACGAAACGGAAATTGCCGCAGCCCTGCATATTGGTCGTGGCACGGTGCGCCGCTGGCTGGCACGATTCCGGCAGGCCGGAATTCTTGGATTGCAAAGCGCTGGCCAACGAGCCGGTTTGATCGGACCAAATTCACGGCGTGGTATTATACGGATGGCCATGAGCGCACCGCAGCGATACGGTTTCAACCAATCGGTCTGGGACGTGGAAACGTTGCGGCAGAGCCTGTTGCGATCGCGAACGGTACGCGAGATCACCGTTCGGCAACTGGCCGTGATCCTCAAAGAGTCGAAAATCCAGTTGCCGGACTCCACGACCCTGGAAACGATGGTACAAGCCCCGGCTGTGGGCGACTGAAATGTGCGCGTACAACGGATCGCGTCGTACGTCCTCTGATTAACCGTTCGAGGCTGAACGATAGGCCTCGATGACCTCGGCCGGAGCCTGCACCAGTTCGATCAGGACGCCCTCCCCGCCGATGGGAAACTGGTCGTTCCCCTTCGGATGAATGAAGCACACATCGAATCCCGATGCGCCTTTGCGAATGCCGCCCGGCGTAAAACGCACACCAGCCCGTGTCATGGAATCGACCGCCGCGGCCAGATCATCGACCCAAAGGCCAATGTGGTTCAGGGGCGGTTCGTGGACCTTGGGGCGCTTTTCCGGATCGAGTGGCTGCATGAGATCGACCTCAACCTTGAAAGGACCACTTCCTGCAATGCAAATATCCTCATCCACATTTTCGGACTCGCTGCGAAACGTACCGGCCGGAGTCAGACCGAAGAGATCGACCCACAGCCGGCGGAGAGCCTGTTTGCTTGGACCACCAATGGCGATTTGCTGCACCCCGAGGATCTTGAAATTCCGTTCCTGCATCTGAAACCTCCTTGCGTCCGATACCTCCTTCCATGACTGCAACACCGTGGCAGGTCAACTCGGGTGTCCGTGTGCGGTGGGGTGTCGCCCGAGCTATTGCCAGGAACTGTGAAAACGGTGCGGTGAAAATCCCCTGTCGTCCGACGGACGGGCTTCCAAACGGCGCTATCGAGGATGGTTGCACACCTCGAATCGAGGCAGAAAAGGAGCATATGGGTCGATCGCTACTTGCGATTCCGGTTGCGGCCAGTGTATCCATTCTGCTGGCATTCGTTTTCAATTTCCAACCGGAAGTTCCACTCCCTCTGAGACTGAGGGACTGGGGGCATCGCGGCGATTCGCAATGTGCCGTGGTTCCTGCCGGATCGAGGGGGTGACCTGCACGGGTTGGAAGTCTACGAAGGGGTGGGCGCAGCATGACCCGCACGGGAGTCCCGGAGGGGTTTGAAGAAATTGCGTTGAGGGATCGCCGCGGTCTGGCATGTCAGAGTCTGCCAGGGTGCAGACATCTCGCAGGCGAGTTGCTCCGACCACCATACCGGCGGATCAGAGGAGGATCACATGGCAAATCGAGGGCGTCCGACCGCGAACAAGCGCCGCAAGGAAGCCGAGAGGCGCGAAAAACAACAGAAAAAGGAAGCGCGTCGCGCATCGCGTAACGCCGAACCGCGTGCTCCCCGCCCAGAGAACGGCGAGGATCCGGACATTGCGGGTATTGTGCCGGGCCCACAGCCGCCGCTCGACTTCTGAGCAGACGGCGGCGATCCCTGCCAGAGCGGAGACGTGTTGGAGAAACCGGACAAACTCGCATAGCTCATTCGAGTTGGACCGGTTGGGTGCGCGATGGGTATTGAACCGCCGGAATCCTCGCCTCTCTTGCGAGCAGCGATCTTGTTCGGGATAGGCGATGGGACAGCGAGGGTTCTTGCCGGCTGACCATTTCCGGAAGCGATCAAAGAAACGCTGAGAGACGGGTCCGAGGATGTGGCTTGGCGCTCCCGCTGCATTGGGACGGGAGGGCACCACTGGCCGCGATAAGAAGATCGGGGAGGATGGAGCAGATACGAGCGAGTCGGTTACCACTGATCTTTCCACCGATCCGCTGGTTGCGTGAGTACCGCACGGATTGGCTCAAGGCGGATCTTGTTGCGGGAATCACACTTGCGGCGTACGCCATTCCTGTATCACTCGCCTACGCGGGACTTGCTGGCCTGCCGCCGCAGGTCGGCATTTATGGATATCTCCTGGGTGGTCTCGGCTATGCCTTGTTCGGCTCATCGCGCCACCTGGCCGTTGGTCCCACATCGGCAATCTCGTTGATGGTGAGCGGAACCCTGATCGAGATGGCTGGCGGCGACGCCCTGCGTTATGGGCAGATTGCGACGTTGGCTGGATTCGTTCTGGCGTTCCTGAGCGTGGTGGCGTGGCTCCTGCGCCTGAGTGCTCTCAACAGCTTCATCAGCGAGACCATTCTCCTGGGTTTCAAAGCGGGCGCCGGGCTGAGCATTGCGGTTACCCAGTTACCGGCCTTTTTGGGAGTACCAGGCGGTGGCTCGGGTTTCTTTCCCCAGCTCGCGGCGGTCGCCAGCCAACTGGGACAGTTGAGTCCGGCCACTACCGTGGTCGCTGTGAGTTCACTGTTGTTTCTCATCGCAGGCGAGAAGTATCTGCCGGGCCGGCCCGTGGCATTGATCGTGGTGGCTGCATCGATTCTTGCCGTGTCCATGCCGCCACTCGACCGGGTGGGTCTGAGTGTGGTCGGTTCGGTGCCGGACGGCCTACCGGTGTTCAGGCTGCCGGAACTGCAGCCGAGTGAAGTGGATGGGATTCTACCGCTGGCAATCGGCTGTCTTCTGCTTGCATACATCGAAGGAGTCTCGGCGGCGCGAACCTTTGCTGTAAAGCACGGCTACGAACTCGACGTCCGCCAGGAACTCCTCGGTCTGGGTGCTGCCAATCTGCTGACTGCCTTCGGTGGAGGCTACCCCATCGCTGGAGGGCTGTCTCAATCGGCTGTCAACGAGCAGGCCGGAGCCCGTAGCCCTCTGGCCCTCGTCTTTGCTTCATTGGCACTCGCCGTCTCCTTGCTTTTCCTCTCCGGACTCATCCGAAACCTGCCGCAGGCGGTGCTTTCGGCCATTGTGCTGGTGGCGATCAAGGGGTTGATCGATGTTCGCGAGATCCTGCGGCTCAGGCGCGTCAGCCGGGTGGAATTCCATGTGGCGATGGTCGCTTTTGCCGGTGTGCTCGTGGAAGGAATTCTGAGAGGCGTTCTGTTTGCCGCGGTGGTGTCGATTCTGATGCTGCTACGACGGACGGCATCACCCTACGTGGCCTTTCTCGGCAGGATCCCGAATACCTCTCGTTTTTCTGATCTGGCTCGACACCCCGACAACGAACGCATCGACGGTATGCTGATCGTGCGTGTCGAGGCCTCTCTCCTCTACTTCAACGTGGATTATGTGCAGCAGACGGTTCTCGATCGCCTGCAATACGAACCGACACGGATCCGGATGGTCATCTTTGACATGTCCAGTTCCCCGCATCTGGATCTGGCTGGCGCCCGCATGTTGAAAACCCTGAGCCACCAGTTGTCGATGCAGGGCGTTCTCCTGCGGCTGGCGGAGGTGCGTGCAGCAAGCCGGGATCTTCTGCGTGCCGAAGGGCTCGGGGATAAGCTCGGCCCTGTCGATCGCTTCACGTCCGTGGCCGATGTGGTCGAACAGTTCCAGTACATCAAGGTCTAGACGACCGACGAGAGGACCGTATCCCGGAATGAAGACGAACCTGGAGATCATCCGCTTTCTCAAAGAAAATGTCGCGGTATTCAACGCGTTTGCAGACGAACGGCTGGCAGAGCTGGTCGATCGGTCGCGTCTGGCGATTTTCGAGGCCAACGAGGGCATTCTCCACCATGGTGATAAGGCTTCGCACCTCGGCGTCGTGCTCGGCGGCACCGCCGTCGTGTCGGTTGTCGACTCGGACGGAAGCAAACGGATCGTCGAGCGTATCGAGGCAGGGAGCACTTTCGGAGAACTGGCGCTGTTGACCGGCGAACCGATTCTGCCCGACCTGGTCACCGAGTCATACTGCGAGGTTCTGCTGATTCCGGTGTCCGTCTTTCAGTCGATGATCATGACCGAACCGGCGGCGATCCAACAACTTTCCCGCAATATTGCGGGCCGCTTTCGCGCTCTCCTCGGCGATCCGATGGCAGCGGCAGCCGCGTTGGCGCAGAGGCCAGACCCCTACGACTTCGTGCTGAAAGGGGAGCGCCGCGAGGGCATCCTGGTCGTCAACTGTGGCTCGTCTTCCCTGAAGTACAGTTTCTTCGATACCGAAGACGAATCGCGCCATGCGCATGGCCTGGTCGAACGTATCGGTCTCGATGGAACCCGGCACGTTTATAACGGCCCGCAGGGAAAGATCCGGCGGACCCTGGCGACCAGCGAGTACACAGGTGCCTTCCGGGCGATGATCGACGAACTGACGGCTGGGGGAACTGGTGTTGTGAAAGATGCCGGTGAGATCACGCTCGTGGCGCACCGGGTGGTCCATGGAGGTGAGCGGTTTACCGAGGCTGCGCTCATCACGGAGGAGGTGCTGACGGAAATCGAAAAGCTGAACCCGCTGGCGCCTCTGCACAATCCTGTCAATGTGGCCGGTATCCGCGAGATGCAGCGTTTGTTTCCCGCCGTTCCACACGTCGCCGTGTTCGACTCCGCGTTCCATCACACGATGCCGGCCCATGCGTATCTCTATGGGTTGCCATACGAACTGTACGAGGAAAAACGTATCCGTCGCTATGGTTTCCACGGCACCTCTCATGCGTACGTCAGCCTGCGTGCAGCGGAATTCTTGAAACGTCGTCCGAACGAGTTGCAACTGGTGACCTGCCATCTTGGTAACGGCTCCTCGATGTGCGCCATCGACCATGGCCGATCCATCGACACGAGCATGGGGTTCACACCGGTCGAGGGGCTGATCATGGGCACGCGCTGCGGGGACATCGACGCGGGGGTGATCGCCTTCCTGGAACGCGAAGAAGGCATGACCGCCAGCCAGGCAGTGGAAGTGTTCAACAAGAAGAGCGGTCTTCTCGGTATGTCGGGGGTCTCCAGCGACATGCGCGAGGTGCTTGCGGCTGCGGAACAGGGACAGAGGCGCGCGCTCCTTGCCCTCAAGGCCTATTGCTATCGTGTACGCAAGTACATTGGCTCCTATATCGCGGCGATGGGGGGCGCGGACGCCGTCATCTTTACGGGGGGGATCGGCCAGGGTAGTGACGTCGTTCGTACACTGGCCCTACAGGGACTCGAGCGTATGGGGATTCGTCTCGATGCACGCCGTAATCGTGAGGCGCGTGGTTTCGAGGAGATCACATGCATCTCGCAGGAGGATTCTCCGGTTGTCGTACTCGTAGTCCCGACGGATGAAGAACGTATGATGGCGCGTGAGGCCTTGCGTGCTCTGAGCCGATCGTACATCACTGCCGCCCTCGCGGCGCGGCAACAGGAACCCTTCCCGGTGGAGGTGTCGGCGCACCACGTGCACCTTTCGCAGGAGCATGTGGAAGCCCTGTTCGGGCCGGGATACCAGCTCACGAGACATGCCGAGCTGTCCCAGCCAGGGCAGTTTGCCTGCGAGGAACACGTGACTCTGCTCGGCCCCAAGGGGCGCATCGAGCGGGTGCGTATCATCGGACCTGCACGGAAGGAGACTCAGGTCGAGATTGCCATGACCGAGCAGTTCGAACTGGGTGTGCATTCCCCCCTGCGGGAAAGCGGCGACATCGAACACACGCCCGGCTGCACGCTCGAAGGTCCGGTGGGGAGTGTCAGCATCGACAAGGGTGTCATTTGTGTTTTGCGCCACATCCACATGACACCGGCCGACGCGCTGCGCTACGGCGTCCGTGACAGATCCTTCGTCCGTGTCCGCGTCTCCGGTGACCGGGAACTCGTATTCGGCGATGTGCTCGTGCGCGTCGATCCAGAGGCACACCTTGCGATGCATATCGATACCGATGAGGGGAATGCGGCAGGGATCGAAGGAGAGGCCTGGGGATATATCGAAGGAATCCAGGACAATGCGTTCTGACGTCGCTTCCAGCACGATTGGCATGCCCTGTGACGGCGCCCTCGCTATTGAAACGCAACCGGCGATCTTCTTTTAAAGCCGGAAGGTGATCTGCGGCCCTGAAAGCACAGGCAGGTGGTCTATGCTGTGGCCGGTCATGGGGTAATATGGAGAGCGTCATGGACAAGCCGATCTTCCACTCACGAGCACGGGCGTTCGAAGAAGATTATTTCAACCGGAAGGAAGCCGCTCTGGTCGAAAAGCTCAAAGAGGTTTTCCACAAGAAACTCGACAAAGAGAGTATCCGCCAGACCACTGGGATCACGGACGAGGAGCTTCTCGATCGACTCGTCGATCTCAACCTGAATGGCGAATCGATGGCCGCCTTCAACCTGCTGCCCCTCATCGAGGTTGCCTGGGCCGATGGCGGTGTGGATGAACGAGAGATCAAGGCCGTTCTGGCGGCCGCGGAAAGCCGCGGCCTTCCGCCGGGGAGCAGGACCTATGCAATGCTTGAAATGCGTTTACGAGAGGGACCCGATCCTCAGGCACGCAAGGCGTGGTACATGTACGCCAGGGCCCTGCGCAAAGTACTGAGCCCCGAACAGCTTGCCGAATTCCGTTCGGATCTGCTGGCCACATGCAAGGAGATTGCCGAGACCAGTGGCGGACTGCTGGGGATAGCGTTCACCGTGTCGCACAACGAACGCAGGGTGATGGATGAAATTGAAAAGGCGCTAACCGCCTGATTGACCACCAGACACGGGACAGGCCGGAGAAACGGCAAGGATCCGTACCGTTCAATTCCTCTGGCGAACCGGCTGCCCATCGGCCGGCTTTGCAGGCGCCGATCACTCAAAATCGATCATCCGCCCCGGCCATGGCGGCCCCGGGTGGGGACTTCACGGAGACCTGCCGTGGCGAAAAAATGGCCCGCTCGCGTCGATCGAGATTGCCGCCGAAAGCGACTTCCGCAAAAACATGACTCCGGCAGGAGAATGGAACGAGCGGAAAAGATGGGCTCATGAGCGGAGCCGGCTTCCCCAGGAGAGCATTCAGCAATCTCGTCAGACGAGCCAGCATCGCGCTCAGCCGCAGGGGCCGGCTCTACGTCCAACTCGACGCACAGGGCCTTCTCGCTGCCGCCCGGAAACAAACGGGCCTGGTGGATTTTGGTGAGACTGGTTTTCTGGACCCCTTCCATCGCCTTCTCGCCTCCTACGAGGCGGATGCCCGGCTCACGCTGCTCGGCCGCATCGGTGCGCGTCAGGACACCATCCGGTTGCTTGCGACCCGCCTCCTGCTCGAGGAGGATCGTCGTAAATTCCCAGAAATAGCTGCCCAATCCATCCGGCGGCCTCTGTTCGTCACCGGGCTGCCCCGGACGGGCACGACCCTCCTGCACGGACTCCTTGCACAGGATCCAGCAGCGCGTGCTCCCCTGAACTGGGAGATGCTGTACCCTTCTCCTGCGGTCGCCGGGGGAAACCACCAATCCGACCAGCGCATTGCCATGGCCGAACGTCAGATCCGTTGGTTCTACCGTCTTGCGCCCGACTTCCGGCGCATCCATCCGATCGGCGCCCGGCTGCCGGAAGAGTGCCTCATCCTGACCAGCTACTCCTTCATGAGTTTCCAGTTCCAAACGAGCCATCCGGTCCACTCCTACCAGAAGTGGCTCGAAGCGCAGGATTTGCAGCCGTCCTACCGCAAACACCGGGAGCTCTTGCAGCACCTGCAGTGGAACACGCTGCCACGGCAGTGGATCCTCAAGGCGCCTGCGCATCTGTTTGGGCTGGAGGCGATCTTTGCGGTGTATCCGGATGCTGAAGTGGTGGTGACACACAGAGATCCGACCGAGGTGGTCGCCTCGATGGCGAGCCTGCACACGGCGTTGCGCAGTACGTTTTGCGAGGGAGTGGATCCGAAACAGGTTGGAGACGAAGTATGCCGGCGTTGGGCGGATGGTGTGGGGAGGATGATGCGGGTGCGCGACAGCGGGGTGGTCCCGGCACAGCATTTTGTCGATATTCGCTACGAGGATATCGTGCAGCATCCGATCGATGTGGTACGGCGGATTTATTCCAATTTCGACCGTGAGCTCACCCCGCCGGCCGAAACCCGGATGCGCCGTTTTCTTGAATTGCATCCGAAGGACCGTTTCGGGCGCCACGAATATTCCCTGGAACAGTTCGGCCTCGATCGGGGACGAGTCTGCGCCGAATATGCCTCCTACCGAGAGCGGTTCAACCTCTGATTGGCCCCGTCCTTCCCCCGTTTTTGCGGTTATCCCTGGGGATAAAAGCGAGGATCCGGAACAAGGAGAAGCGCCCCGCGGCTGGTACGCATGGCGCGCTCCGCCACGACCGGCCGGAATTCCAGGTACAGATTGTGACAGTTCCTTTATGCGGGAGCGCTAAAAACAGCGCCCTATGATTGATCCTGGAGAGCCTCTGTGTCTTTCTGGGCCAAGGCACAGGCCGACTCGACCGTGCGCCAATCCGTTTTCCCAGGGGGAGGTGTGTAATGTCGTTCGAAAGTCAGTTGTCGCGTGAATTTCTCCGGGTTGTCGAAGAAGCCGGCATCGCAGCGGCTCGTACGATGGGGCAGGGCGCTCGCAAGCATTCGGATCGTGTTGCCGTGGAGGCGATGCGCAAGGCGATGGATTCGTTACCGATGCGCGGCACCGTGGTGATCGGCGAGGGCGAACGCGACGAGGCGCCGATGCTCTACATCGGGGAGAAGGTCGGCCGGCAGCATGAAGAGGATATCGAGGTCGATATCGCGGTCGATCCGCTCGAAGGAACCAATCTCTGTGCCACCGGCTCACCGGGGGCCATTGCGGTGCTTGCGGCGTCGAATCACGGGGGGCTCCTCCACGCCCCGGATTGTTACATGGAAAAGATCGTCGTGGGGCCCGCAGCTCGCGGCGCTGTGCACCTCGACGCGACGGTCAAGGAGAATCTCGAGGCCATTGCGAAGAGGCTCCATCGTGCCATCAAAGACCTCGTCGTGATCGTTCTCGATCGGCCTCGTCACGAGCGCCTGATCGAGGATATCCGGAGCGCCGGGGCGCGCATCAAACTGATCAGCGATGGGGATCTCTCTGCCGGCATCACCGCCGCTGTCCGGCGGACGAACGTCCACGCCGTGATGGGCATCGGCGGTGCGCCGGAAGGGGTGCTTGCCGCCGCAGCGTTGCGCTGCCTGAACGGTGGGATGGAAGGGCGGCTGGTGCCCGCCAAACCCGGCGAGGAAGAGCGCAAGAAATTCGAGGAACGTCTTCGCGGCATGGGGATCACCGATCCGAACCGTATCTACAACGAATGCGAGCTGGCGCCCGGTCCGGACATTCTCTTTGCTGCCACGGGGGTCACGGACGGATCGCTGTTGCGCGGCGTTCGTTTCTTCGGCCACGGTTCACGCACCACGTCGATGGTCATTGCGCTCAACGCGCGCACCATCCGATTCATCGACACGGTCCGGCTCGACGGTTCGCCCGACGCCGTCGTGGAGTTCTGACGGTATCGTGATTGCTGCGCCGGAGGCATACCCGCCTGCGTCCTTCCCTTCTGGGAGAACGGACACCCGGCACAGCGGCCTATGAGGAGGCGAGATGAGCGATCCGTTGCGGATGAGCCTGATGGAGCTGACGGCGCAATTGCGCGGCCGGAAGATTTCGCCGGTCGAGTTGATGCAGGTGACGTTGGATCGAATCGATGTGACACATGCACGGCTCAATGCCGTCGTGGCGAGGCACGAGCGAGATCATCTCCTCGGGCAGGCGCGTGCCGCTGAGGAACGGATTGCCCGGCAACAGGCGCGACCGCTCGAAGGAGTGCCGCTCGGTGTGAAGGACCTGGAAGACGCCCAGGGACTCACGACGACCTACGGATCCTTACCCTTCAAGGGTAACGTGGCGGTGCGAGATTCCGTACAGGTCGAGCGGTTGCGCAACGCAGGTGCGATCGTCGTCGGGAAGACCAATGCTCCCGAGTTCGGGTACACCGCCATCACCAAGAACCTCGTCTACGGCGTCACACGTTCCCCCTGGAACCTCGAACGTACCCCGGGCGGATCGAGTGGCGGCTCATCGGCCGTCATGTCGGGTTGCGTCATGCCGCTGGTCACTGCCAGCGATGGTGGTGGCTCGATCCGGATCCCGGCGAGTTTCACAGGGTGTTTCGGAATGAAAACATCCTATGGCCGAATTCCACACGGCCCATCGAACCACTGGGAATACGGCGATACCTCCGTCGTTGGCCCGTTGACGAAGACCGTGGAAGACGCCGCATTCTTTCTCGACCAGGTCGTCGGCCCGTCGTCATGGGATCCGAACAGCCTGCCGCACCCGGGTGTCTCCTACCTGGAAGCTGTGCGCGCCGGAATCCCGAGAAAACTGCGTATCGGATATTCTCCAGATCTCGGCTACGCGGTGGTGCAGTCGGACATCGCCGCCGCGTTGGAAGAAAGCGTAAAGATATTCGAGAAGCTCGGCCACACGGTAGAACGGGTCGCGGGAGGCCCGCCCCAACTTGGTAGGGACTGGGTCGTACTCGGCGTTTTCGAACTAGCCTCACGATTATGCGACTTGCTGCCGGAGCACGAACGGGACTTCGGACGCACATTCGTGACGGGCGTCAAAATGGGCTGGGAAGTACGGCCGGAAGGCTGGGGGCAGGCCGCGAAATTGCGAGCACAGCTCAATGCCTGGTGCGCGGATTTCTTCGATCGATACGATCTGCTCGTCACACCGACCGTACCTTACGATCCGCCACCCGCCGGTGGACCGTTCCCCGAGGAGACCGAAGGTCGCCCGCAGGTTCTCGCCGGTGTGGCCGCCTTTACGATCCCCTTCAATCTCTCCTGGCATCCTGCTGCGACCGTGCGTGTAGGTCTATCGCAGGCCCGGCTACCGATGGGCATGCAGATCGTCGGACCACGCCACCGTGACGATCTGGTCTTGCAGGCAGCCCGTGCCTTCGAGCGAGAGCGACCATGGCATCCCGAGTGGCCGGTGGACTTTTGAGATACATGGGACCACCGTCTGATCGGGAAGCGGGTTCGTCTGGGGGTGGGGAGATGTTTTCTGGAAAGCTCCGTCAGTGGCGTTTGATCGCCCGATCCACCTCACGGCGTGTTTCTCGCTCTTTGATGGATTCGCGCTTGTCGTACAGCTTCTTGCCGCGCGCCAGGCCGAGTTCCACCTTGGCACGTCCGTTCTTGAAATAGATACGCAGAGGAATGAGGGTCAGGCCCTTTTCCTTCATCTTGCCAGAAAGACGATCGATCTCGCGACGGTGCAATAACAGTTTGCGCGAGCGGGCCGGCTCATGGCTGAACTGCGCGGAAGGTCCGTACTCGCTGATGTGCGCGTTGAACAGCCACACCTCGTTTTTCCAGAGCCGGCCGTAGCTATCGGCAAGTTGTGCCTTGCCTGCCCGTAGAGACTTCACCTCGCTGCCCGTCAGGACGAGTCCGGCTTCGAGCGTCTCATCGATGTGGTATTCGTGGCGTGCGCGCCGGTTGACCACGATGTCACGATGCGCGGCACGGCGCTCTTTTACGGCCGACATGTTGGCGTCACCCTAGCAGCAGGAGGCGAGTTGCAAGGACCTGTGTCAGCGCAATTCTGCATGGGGCTGCGAAACTCAGCGATCCGAATCACGCCGCCGCATGCTCATGGCTCTGACGTCCACGGGTTGCGTTTTGCGGAGCAGGGCGCGGGCGATATGCCAGTCGAGGTTGAAGAATTCGCGGAATTCGGGAATGTCCTTGAACTGCCGATCGATCATCATGTGGTGGCTGTCGGTGTCGACCTCGAGCACCATCGCTCCCTGGGCGCTCGTGCGGATCAGATCCACCGCTGCGATACGTGCTCCCACTGCCTCGGCGGCGCGCAACGCTGTCTTGCGGATTTCGTCACTGACGTTGAGTACGAAACGGTATTTGGCGCCCAGGTGGACGTCGGTGATCCAGTCGGACGGGCGGGTGTACTTGTCGCGGTAGCGTTCGGTCCAGAATCGCACTTCGTTGTCGATCACGTACGCTCGCAAGGTCTGCCCCGGCTCGAAGCGCCGGGATCGCACGGTGCCGACCATACGTTGGGCGTAGAAGGGTCCCGGGTAACGCATCACCCGGTCCTCGAGGACGCGACGGCCTCCCCGCACCGGTTCGATGATGTACTCATGGCTGCCGGAGTCGCCGTGCAACTCCTGTCCGTCCCGCCACACCACGAGGTGACCTTGCCCGCCGCAGCCGCCCCGCTCTTTCAGGACGACGTATTCATGGCGTTTGACGAATTCCAGCAGTTCGGATGGGTTCGAGGTGATCAGGGTCTCTGGCACGGGCACCCCACGTTCGATGAGGCGGGCCGTGGTTTCGATCTTGTCCCAGCAGAGTTCCTGCACGGCAAAACTCGTCACCAGCGCCGCACGCGGAAAGATTCTGCTGATGAGATCTGCGGGTTCGGTCCCCTGGGGCGCATCGAACGGGAGAATGTAGAGTGTCGCGACTTCCTCGAGCGGCTGCGCCTGTGCCAGCGCATCTTCGAGGGCTACCGGAACCACCTTGTTGCCCGCCTCGTCCATGGCATCGGCGAGATCGCTCAGGGCGGAGTCGACAAACGGCAGAAACGGCCGGCCATAGAGACAAACGATCATCGCCTTGCTCCAGCGTGACGGCTCGTGAACGGCCCTTGCCGGCGGCTCGGAAGGATTCTTTGCGGTTGCCGTTGGCCCGTTGGCCACGAGCTTGTGCTGCCAGGCCAGCGCCAGGTGCCGGGCCGGTCTGGCGGAGTCACCGGCCGTTGGCTCCTGCAGTCGCGGTCGAGGCTTGAGACCCAGGCCGGGTAGCTCGATACGAAACCGCTCGGCCGTGCGGCAGAGGAAATGGCAATGCTCATGGGGTTCGACGACACTGGACAGCCTGGCGGCACAGGCGCTTCACGCAAAGAAGCGATCCGCATCGCCACTTTCGACCGTGATCAACTTCATCGCATTGTCGCGAAACACGCGGATCCGGATCGTCTCGCCGGGTTTGTGCGTCCACAACTGTTCGTACAGATCTCGCCGCGTCTCGATCCGCTGGTCGTCGGCCATGAGCACGATATCACCCGCACGCAGGCCGGCTTTCTCTCCCGGTGTGCCGTCCAGAACGCCGGCAATGACGATATGATCACCGACCGTGTAGCAGAAGAAACCGATCCAGGCGCGCTGAACGCGGCTGACGCGCCGTCCGTGCTGCATCAACTCATCGCGGTGTTTGGTGAATTCCTCGATCGGAATGCCCAGAGTGAAATGGCCAATTTCGTTCAGATCCAGCGAAACCAGGGCGCATGCCCTGCCGTGCAGATCCAGTAAGGCGCCACCACCGAATCCGGGATTCATCGCTGTCGTGCTTACGGCACGATCCAGCGCGTACTCCCAGAAGGCTTCGAACGGCTTGAGTCCCGAGATCATGCCGTCGTGTACACGCCGTGTGTTGTTGGCAGATGCTGCCGCGATGAAGATTTCCTGCCCGACCTGCAATTCGCCCGGAGCCAGGCGCAGTGGCGGAATCTGGTCGTCTTCGATGGCGATGAGGGCGAGGCCACTGCCGAAATCCTGTGCCACGACACGTCCGGGAAGTTTCCTCTCGTCGAGTGTGGACACCTCGATTTCGCTGGCGCCCATGCAGGCGTAGTGAACGGTCAGCACGAGCCCTGGCTCGACAAGAAAACCGCTTCCGTTCCGTTCGTTGCCGAGGACTTGTACGGAGGGGTGCTCCCGCCGGACGCGTGTGTGCAGGGCGACCGTGGATGGAAGCACAAGCTCGAGGAGTTTGACCGAGGCATTCATGGCGAAGGATCTTCGAGACCAGCTTCGGAGGCGCCGTGTTGCGCGGCGCAGGGGTGCCGGTTAAGGACGGTCAAAAGCAGGAATCCCATGGGCACGCAAGCAGTCGAGCTGTCAGGTCTACCCAGCGCACTGCTTTATGGTTGTGCGGGTGAGCCGTTCCCCTTTCTCCTCGATGGTCAGAGTCCTGCGTCCTGGGGAAACGGGACTGCCTATCTCGGCTTCCGGCCGTCCTCCGTGCTGCGTGTCGAAACCGCCGGTGAGGGAGTGGTTCGGAGGAGCAAAAGCACCGAAATCTGGTCCGGTGATCCGTTCGATCTGCTGGAACGTTTCTGTGCGGCGCATCTACCTGCCACCGGACAGGCCGATGGGCGTATCGTCGTTGTCGCGCTCAACTACGATCTGCGCCGGTGCATCGAGCGCTTTGCACAATCTCCCGTCGCACAACCTCCACTGCCACTCCTGGTCGCAGCCGCCTACGACTGGCTGCTTTCGTATTCCTACCATGATGGAACGTTCCTGCTCGAGACGTCGGCAGATACGGCGCCGGCCGAAGCGCTGATCGACAGACTGCGCAGAGCGCCCGTTGCCACAACGGGTGGTGACGGGGGTGTGTTCGTGCGGCCGGAGACAGCACGGTCCCGCCATGAAGCGGCGATCCGGCAGGTGCTCGACTGCATCGCGGCAGGGGATGTGTATCAGGTCAATGTGGCGCATCGTTTCGCGGGCCAGGGACGCTTTCACGCGCCGTCAGTGTTTGCCGGCATGCAACGGCGCAATGCCGTGCCGTTCGCTGCGTATGCGGATCTGGATGATTGCGTCCTGCTGTCGAACTCTCCCGAGTGCTTCCTCACGCGTGACGGGAGGTTCGTCCGTACTTTCCCGATCAAGGGGACGCGCCGCCGCGGCACGGATCCGGGAGAGGACGAGCGACTTTCGCGACTCCTGACCGATGACATGAAGGAGCGGGCGGAGCACGTCATGGTGGTCGATCTGGAGCGCAACGACCTCGGGCGTGTCTGCCGGCCTGGTTCGGTGCACGTTCAGGAACTGGCCGGCCTGCAATCCTTCCCAGGGCTGCACCACATGACATCGGCCGTTACCGGCGAGTTGCGCAAGGATGTCGGTCTTGCGGACTTGCTGCGCGCGACCTTTCCGGGGGGATCGGTGACGGGCGCTCCGAAAATCCGTGCCATGCAGATCATCGATACGCTGGAGCCTTTCAGCCGCGGTTTTTATACCGGTGCGCTGGGTTACATCCGTTCGCTCGAACAGATGGTGCTCAGTCTGACGATCCGGACCGCAATGGCACGGGGAGATCGTATCTGGTACTGGGCCGGCGGAGGCATCGTGGCGGACTCGGTGCCCGAAGCGGAATACGACGAAACCATGCTGAAGGCGCATCCCTTCCTGGAAGCCATCCACGCACCATGAGTGTTCTTCCCAAATCCGTTTCCCTCAATGGGCGGCTCGTCCCGGCGGCACGGGCAAAGATCTCCGTTTTCGACCGCGGCTTTCTTTACGGAGATGGTCTGTTCGAGACACTGCGCAGCTATCGCGGCGCACTCGTCGCCCTCGACGACCACCTGTTGCGCCTGAAGAGTTCAGCGGCGTTCTTCGGGATCCCGGTGCCCGATCGTCCCTGGGCCGAGGAGATCCGGGAACTCCTGCTCGACAACGACCTCCTTTCGCAGGATGCATCAGTCCGCATCACTGTCACCCGCGGACCCGGTGTGCCCGGGTTGCTCCCGCCAACCCGTGTCGAGCCGACGGTCCTGATGGTGGCCGCGCCCGTTGCGCCGGAGGTCGTGCAACAGCAACGCGCCGGGATCAATGTGACTCTGCTGCCGTTTGCGAAATCAGGGTTTCTGGCGGAACATAAACTGCTCAATTATGTGCCGGCGATCCTCGGGCGGCTGATTGCACAAGCCCAGCAGGCGCAGGAGGCGCTTTATGCCGAAGGCGGTTGGATCAGCGAGGGGACGACGTCCAACCTGTTTTTGTGGCGTGGCGGCAAACTTTTGACCACGCCGCTCCACGGGTTGCTGCCGGGGGTGACACGCCGTTGGGTGAGCGAAATTGCTGCGGCAAAAAGTCTACCTTTGCTGGAACGGCCCATCTCGGTGCGTGCTCTGAAATCCGCCGACGAGGCCTTTCTCACTGCATCCGTTGTCGAGGTGCTTCCGGTGGTCCGTGTCGAAGGCCAGCCGATCGGTACCGGGCGGGTCGGACCGATCACACGCAAGATACAACGGTTTTACCGGCAATTGGTTGACCGGCGTGCCGCGACGTCACCGCGGTAAGTGACGGTTTCCGATACTTTTCCCTCTTTCGGAGCTTTTGTTCCCGTCGCTGTGACTTTGGCAGGCTGCTTGCTGTGGAGGCAGGTAGATTTCTCCGGAGGCGTAGCGGGATGGACGAACGGGATTATTCCGAACGGGCATTGCAGGAACTGTTAGGGGCCAACACGATTTTTCCCGAGCAATATTGGAATGCATTTGCCGATTCCACGAATCGTTCGGGTGAGCGTGCTTTGATGTGGGCGGTGTTTGCCGACGGGATCGAGAGCTTTCGGCGCAATGCGGGGGCGTCATCGACGCAGCGCCGGATCGAATTCATGGAAGCGGAAAGCTGGATGCTGCGTAGCGACACCGATTGGCCATTTTCCTTTGTGAACCTGTGTGAGGCGTTCGGGTTCAAGCCGGCCGGAGTGCGGCGGGCGCTGCTGCGCTGGAAGGCGGAGAATAAAGAGTTCCGCCGCCAGCGTTTCCGGCCGGTGACGTTGCGAGCGGCGTAAGTCACTGTCATCTGGAAGCATTCTTTTCTTGCCGCCACCCTTGTGATATCGGCGGGACAGAGCCGAAGCAGGAGGTCCCGCATGGCCCGGGTGAACGACGAGACAGAAAGGCAAGAACTCCAGGACAAACTCTGGACCATCGCCCAGCGTGGCGTGATCCTTCTGGTGGCCATCGGCGCCGGTGTTTTTATCGGGTACAACCGTTGGGGAGAGGCCGATCAACTCCGCCAGCAGGTACAGGAACTGCAGGATCGCGTCATCATGCGTGAGAAGGAACGCGATACGGCCAAGAGTCAGATCGTCATCGTGGATCGCGACAAGAAGGAACTCGAAAAGCGGTTTCAGGATCTGCAGGCTCGCTGTGGAATCCAGCCGGCTCCGCAAGAAAAAGCCGATGGCGGGTCATAACCCGCCGGCGTTCCGATCCTGGCCATCTGACTTGCGGGGATCGGCCTCGGGTTCGGTTGGCATCGCCACTCTTGCCGGCTAGCGTCGGCTTTCCATGCGTGCGGATGAAATTGCCGCGGAGGAGCTGGCGGCGCGTGCGGCGTCCGGCTTGATCCGTTCCCTGCGATCTGTCGATGGGCCGCAGGATACCTGGGTTACCGTCGAGGGACGCCACACCCTTCTGCTTTGCTCCAACAACTATCTCGGCCTGGCGAATCACCCGGCTTTGCGAGAAGCTGCCGAACGGGCCCTCCGGGATTTTGGAGCGGGTGCGGGCGCTTCGCGGCTGATCTCCGGCTCGATGCGCCTGCATCATGAAATCGAGGAGCGACTCGCTGGGTTCAAGGGCACGATGGCGGCCCTTCTCTTCAACTCCGGATACCAGGCGAATGTGGGCACGATCGCTGCGTTGCTGGGCCGGGGGGATGCGGTGTTCAGCGATGAGTTGAACCATGCGAGCATCATCGACGGTTGCCGGCTCTCCCGCGCCGAAGTGATGGTCTACCCGCACTGCGATCTCGATGCGCTGGAGCGGTTGCTCGGAGCCAGTCGCGCACGCCGCCGGCTCATCGTTACCGATACGGTGTTCAGTATGGATGGCGATACGGCGCCGTTACGTGGAATCTGTGATCTGGCGGATCGGTACGGCGCGATGGTCATGGTCGACGAGGCGCACGCGACCGGAGTTCTCGGTCCGACAGGAGCCGGGCTGGTGGAGGCGGAAGGCCTGCGCGGCCGCATCGATGTGCAGATGGGAACCCTCGGGAAAGCCCTGGGCAGCTTTGGCGCCTATGTTGCGGCGAGTCGCCCGGTGATCGATCTGCTGATCAACAAGGCGCGCAGTTTTGTTTACAGCACGGCCCTGCCACCGCCCGTAGTGGCGGCCGCGGGAGCTGCTCTTACTCTCGTGCGACAAGAGCCGGAGCGCCGGCAACGCCTTGTCGAAAATGGCGTATGGTTGGTAGAGCGGCTACGAAAACTGGGCCTGTCGCCGGGGGGGTCGTGCGGACATATCGTGCCGGTATTCTTTGGTGATGCGCAAACGACGATGCAGGCAGCGCAACGGCTGCTCCGCGAAGGGGTGTTCGTGCAGGGGATTCGCCCACCGACGGTTCCTCCTGGGACCTCACGTCTGCGCGTCACCGTCACGGCGGCCCACACCCGCACGGATCTGGCATATGCGGCAGAGGCGTTTGCAAAGGTGCATGCCGGATGAGTCCTGCCTGCAGCTCAGAAAGGGATCCTGAATGAGTCGCCCCGACGCCGAATTGCTATCGATCTGGGACCACCGGTATCTATGGCATCCGTTCACCCAGATGCAGGAGTGGCTGGCCGAGTTGCCTCTCGTCATCGAGCGGGGAGAGGGTGCCTACCTGATCGATACACGGGGACGCCGCTATCTCGATGGAGTCTCGTCTCTTTGGTGTAACGTGCATGGCCATCGCCATCCGGCACTCGATGCGGCAGTGAAAGTGCAGATTGACGCGATTGCCCACTCGACTCTGCTGGGACTGGGCAGTGTGCCGTCGATCATTCTGGCCCGGCGGCTCGTCGAACTGGTTCCTGCGCGGTTGACCCGTGTGTTCTATTCGGATGCCGGAGCGACTGCCGTCGAAATCGCGCTCAAGATGGCGATCCAGTACTGGCAGTTGCGCGGTGCCGGTGGCCGGACACAGTTCGCCTCGCTGACCGAGGCCTATCACGGAGACACCTTCGGCGCCGTCAGTGTCGGCTACTCGGAATCCTTTCACCGTCACTACAAACCGCTTCTCTTCCCTTGCCACAAGCTCGATCCGCCCCATGTATTCCGCTGGCAACGGCATATGGATGCGACGGCGGCGCTGGAATGCGCCGTTTCCGAGGCGGAAGCGTTTTTCGCTCGAAGCGGCAAGGATCTGGCCGCCCTCATCGTAGAGCCTCTCATGCAAGGCGCGGCAGGGATGTGGGATCATCCTGTCGAATACCTGCGTGCCCTGCGGCGGCTTTGCGATGAACACGGCACCCTTCTCATTTGCGACGAAGTGGCAACGGGGTTCGGTCGTACCGGACGCATGTTTGCCGTCGAGCATGCGGGGATCGAGCCGGACATCATGTGTGTGGGCAAGGGCATTACCGGCGGGTATCTCCCGCTGGCTGCGACCTTCGCCAGTGAGGAAATCTTCAACGCATTCCTCGGCCCATACACCGAATTGAAAACCTTCTTTCACGGCCACACCTATACGGGCAACGCTCTGGCATGTGCAGCGGCGCTCGCCAGTCTCGATGTATTCGAGCAGACCCATGTTCTCGCGCAGGTGCAGGCGCGGAGTGAACAATTGGCGGAAGCCCTTGCGCGTGACATCGAGCCTCTCGGGCACGTGGGGGATGTGCGGCGCTGGGGCATGATGACGGGCATCGAACTGGTGCGCGACCGCGCAACGCGTGAAACCTATCCCGCGGCGGCCCGCACCGGCATGCGTACGTGCATGCGGGCCCGCGATTACGGCGTCATCCTGCGTCCCCTCGGTGACGTGATGATTCTCATGCCGCCACTGTGTGTGACAGCGGAACAACTGGAAGAACTCGTGTCCGTGACGGCGCGTGTGATACGCGAAACGACCGAGCAGGCTTGAGGGCGCCGGTGCCTGATCCGGAAGGAGATCGGTCGAATGGCGAAACATGCGTTGTTCATCACGGGAACCGACACCGGTGTTGGCAAGACGACAGTCGCCTGTGGTCTGGCGGCGGCGCTGCGGCGGCGCGGACTTTCCATCGGTGTGTTCAAACCCGCCGAAACCGGATGTGAGGCCGACTCGGCGGGTCAACTCGTCGCCGGGGATGCCGCTCTACTCCGTTTCTTCTCCGAATCGCCAGCGGACCCCGATACCTGTTGCCCCTACCGGTTTGTCGAGCCACTGGCGCCGGCGGTTGCCGCCCAGAGGGAGAGAAAGTCGATTCAGCCGTCGGTTCTACGTGACGCCTACGAGGCACTCGCATCCAACAACGACGTCGTGCTCGTCGAGGGTGCGGGCGGCTTGCTCGTACCCTTCACCGAATCGCTCGTGGGGGCGGACCTGGCGCACCTGCTGCGCCTGCCGGTCCTTCTGGTGGTTGGCAATCGCCTGGGATGTGTCAACCATGCTCTCCTCACGGTGGATTGTGTGCGTATGCGAGGCTTGCGGCTGGCCGGCTATGTCATGAATGCACCTGGGTCAGAAGTCGATTTGGCGACACAAACCAACGCCCGGACCCTGGAACACTGGCTCGGACCACCCCTCGGGAGTGTGCCGTTTCTCGGGCCCGTCAAACCGGACCCGAACGAGCGCGCGCGGTTTGCTGCAATATTCGAAGAGGCGTTTGACCTTGACGAAATCCTCGCAGCCGCCGCGCCTTTGGCGTAGATAGCCGACATGCGTGTTCTGTACTTCGATGCGTTTGCCGGGATCAGTGGCGACATGACGGTGGGCGCACTCCTTTCTCTGGGCCTGCCGTTCGATCACCTGAGTGATGCGCTTCGCCGTCTACCGGTCGAAGGCTACCTTCTGGGTGTGGAGCACCGTCAGGTGAACGGGATTCAGGCCACCAAATTCGATGTCCTGCTGGGAGACCAGCATCATCCCCATCACCACGAGCACGGGCATCGTACCTTCCGGGAGATCCGCACGATGCTGCGGCAGAGCGGTCTCGAACCACGCGTCCGTGAATTGGCCACGCGAATTTTCTCCCGGCTGGCGGAGGCCGAGGGGCAGGTGCACGACAAGGAACCGGACGAGGTGGCGTTCCATGAAGTGGGCGCCGTCGATTCGATCGTCGACATCGTGGGCACCGCCATCGGGATGACCTACTTCGGCGTCGAACAGGCCTGGGTATCGACGTTGCCGCTGGGCTCGGGAATTGTGCATACGCAACACGGTCCCCTCCCGGTACCCGGCCCCGCCACGACGGAGTTGTTGCGTGGTTTTGCGACACGATTTGGCGATGGGGTGAGCGAATTGGTGACGCCAACCGGTGCGGCAATCGTGGCGGCGCTCGCCCAACCGGGAGTCGTGCCGGCATTTCGCATCAGCGCCGTCGGTTATGGCGCGGGAACGCGTGTGTTGAATGATCGGCCCAATCTGCTCCGTCTCGTCCTGGGCGATCGCGACGAGGCGGCGGGGGAGGACGAACTCGTCGTCATCGAGACGAACATCGACGATTCCAGTCCGGAACTGTTCGATTACACGATGGAGCGGCTGTTCGAAGCTGGGGCTCGGGATGTGTGGTTGACACCGGCGCACATGAAGAAGAACCGTCCGGGAGTGGTGTTGAGCGTTCTGGCCGCCGAAGGTGAGCGTGATCGAGTGAGTAGCGTGATCCTGTCAGAAACCTCGGCGATTGGCCTGCGCAGCTACGCCGTGCGCCGAGTCGTGCTGTCGCGCCAGATTCTGGAGGTCGAAACCCCCTACGGCCGGGTGCGTGTGAAGATCAGTCACGGGCCCGACGGTTGCACGAACGTGGCCCCCGAATATGAGGATTGCAAGCGCCTGGCGCGGGAGAAGAACGTGCCTTTGAAACTGGTCTACCGGGCTGCGGTGAGTGCCACGCCCGGGTGAGGCTTTCCGATGGATTCCGTGTGCTGCCGTGAGCCTGGTGTTTTCACGCGGAGCGGGATTTGCGAGGTGTTTTCTTGTTGGCCCCTTTTCCTGCACTGAAGTAGCGTTGCAGTCCCCGGGCCAGACCGGTGAGGTTTGGGGTGATCAGGCCGACGATGAAACTCTCGACCTGGGGCGCGATGCGTGTGGCGAGAATCCTTGGCACACCCGGAACCCGATCGGGGTGGATGATCAATTCGCCGGTGACCCGGATTTGTGTGTGTTTCGGGTTTCCCGGCGCCGGTTCGAAGTAGTTGACGCCCGAGCAGGTGTAGAGTTGTGCCGCTCCCTTGTTGCACGAGGATTGTGACCATTCGACACAATACTTAGCCGGGGTCCAGATGGCGGTGTCGATCCAAGCCATGAGTTCTGCCGAAACGAACGGACGGATCACGGCGGGAATGCTGGTTGCTGAACCTTGCCAGCGCCGCAGGATCTGGATCTGGCCTTTCGACAGATCTTGCCGCTCGATCATTTCGATGGCCTCGATGTTATCGAGGAACGGTACGATGTCTTCCATACGTTCGATCATCGTTTCCAGGATTGCCTCGGACGGGTACGTGACAGTATCGTTGGCTTCGAAACGCATGGCCGCTCTCTGCCATGGAAACGGCGGAAATTCCACCGGTCTGAGAGGGGCGATCCAGGTTGCACAGAGGAGTGGTGCTCCCCCTCTTTCTCGACACCTGTCGTCCGGAAGTGGTACACGCGGGCGCCATGGGTCGTAACCGGCGCAAGCAGCGCGACACCTCAAAGGGACAGTCGCCTCCGAAGGTGGCGGTCGAGAGTGTGGTTCGACCTGCGACTCGGACTCCGGCTTCACGTCTTCCGGTTCGACGGCACCCCGCGGTGTTCTGGGCTGCCCTGGTCGTTCTGCTTGCCCTGACGGCCTTGACGTTCCATCCGGTGCTGCGGGCTGGATTCCTGTCCTGGGACGATCGTGCATACGTGACCGGCAATCCGTTGCTGCGGATGCCGGGCGGCCTGGTCAAATTATGGAACCCTTACGAGCCAACGCGAGACCAGTACTACCCGCTTCTGTTCACGTCGTATTGGCTGGAGTACCGGGTTTGGCAGGATGACGGCACGGGTTACCACGCCGTCAATCTCGGGTTGCACCTTGCCAATGTGGTTCTTGTCGCACTGCTGGCCGAATCCCTCGGGGCATCGATGCTGGTCAGTCTGGGCGTTGCGGGGGTGTTTGCGCTGCACCCGATGCAGGTTGCGTCGGTTGCATGGATTGCCGAGCGCAAGAACGTCCTGTCGGGCTTCTTCTATCTGTGCGGTTTTCTGCTCTATCTGCGACATCGACGAACGGGCCGGACCGGCAGTTATGTCTTGGCGCTCGTCGCATTTCTGGGCGCCCTTCTGAGCAAGACCCAGACAGTCACGCTGCCGGCATCGTTGCTCCTCGTCGAATGCCTCCTGCCGGGGATGGCTCGGTTGCGGCGCATCGACATCTCGGGTGTAGCCACGCGTCTCGTTCCCCTGTTCCTTCTTGGATTGGCTGCCGTGCTCGTCACGGCGCGCGTCGAACATGCCAATCTCGACTGGACGCGAATTCCTTCCCTTGTCGAGCGGCCGGTAATCGCGGCGAACGCCGTATGGTTCTACCTCGGCAAATTCCTTCTTCCGATCGACCTGTCGCCTATCTATCCTCGCTGGGACCTGCGGGGACTGGGACTCCTCCCGTTGGCCGGTCTGCTCGTCTGGCCCGCAGCCTTGTGGGCCGTCTTGCGGTATCGGCAACGGCTGGGTGCATTGTGGCTCTGGGGTAGTGGCCACTTCTTGATCTCTCTGTCACCGATTTTGGGGCTCATCCCGTTCGGCCTGCAAATCCACACGTTCGTGGCCGACCATTTCGTTTATCTGGCCCTGGTCGGCAGTGGTTTGGCTGCGGTCTGCAGTCTCGACATGCTGGCACGATGGACCTTCGGCGAGCGGAGTGATCGCGCAGTGATGGCGATCGGTCTGTTGATTGCCGGTTTGTTGGCGGTGCAAACCCATCGCCAAACCTCCTACTGGCAGAACGACGAGGTGTTTTGGCAGCGCGTGATCACGTACAATCCCGATACTGTCCCGGGCCACCAGACACTTGGCTTTCTGTATCGTGGGCAGGGGCGATGGAAGGAAGCTCTGCCCCATTTCCGCCGGGCTTCGGAACTGCGACCCGAACTGCCGAAACTATTTCGAGATTATGTTTCCGCCGTGCGCCGGGTGGAGGGGGCACAAGCGGCAGTAGAAGCATGCAACGCCAAGCTGCAAACGGCGCCTGGCATGTTGATGGCGTATCTCGAACGTGCCCAGAGCTACGAGGTGCTTGGCCGGCGGCAAGAGGCTCTGGCGGACTACGAGCATGTCCGTCGTGTGGCAGCAAAGGGTTCGGAGGAGTGGCAGTTGGCAGAAAAGGGGCAGGTTCGGAACTCGGGGGACTGAGGTCCTCCGGGCCGGCCGCTGGATGTTGCACACCGCCGGCCGGCAGGTTCCGTGCAGTGGCGACTTGCCGCCGCAGGCAGGGGTAGATACTTTCGTCGCGGCCATGAAGAACGGATGGGTGGCGTCCAGCGATGCCCATGTGAGTTTTGAAAAGGTGGATCTCGCTTTCGGCGAGCGCGTCGTGTTGCGCGATTTTTCCTGTTCGTTTCCGCGCGGGCGTATTTCCGTCATTCTCGGCGGAAGCGGCTCCGGCAAGACGACCATCCTGCGCCTGATCGGTGGACTCCTCCACCCACAGGCGGGTCGGGTCGTTGTGGTAGGGAAAGACATCTCGAACCTATCCGAGACCGCACTTTACGAAATCCGCGCCCGGCTCGGCATGATGTTTCAGGGCGGGGCGTTGCTGAACTCGCTCACCGTCCATGAAAATCTGGCACTCCCGTTGCTCGAACATACGAAGATGGGCGCACAGGAGATCGCTCAGGAAGTGGCACGCACGCTCAGCGCTGTGGGCCTGGCCGATGTGGGCCATCTCCTCCCCGGGCAGTTGTCGGGCGGAATGATCAAACGGGCAGCCCTGGCGCGTGCCATCCTGATGAAACCCGAAGTTCTCCTGTGCGATGAACCATTCTCGGGGCTCGATCCCATCTCGGTGAAACGTATCGAGGCTCTGCTGCGCCGGCTGAACCGGCAACTCGGCGTAACCATGATCGTCTCCTCGCACCACATCCCATCGACCATGCGCATGGCCGATCAGGTGGTGTTGCTGTGGGGCAAAGGCGCCGTGGTGGGAACGCCGGAGGAACTGCGTGACAGCTCCCAGCCGCACATCCGGGAGTTCTTCAACGAGGAAGTCAACGAGGATCTCGTGCAAGAGCCACAGCACATTCCCGTTGTCCATTGGTGAAGGCATGCGGTGGATCCAGAATCTTGGCTGGGAGGCCATCCGTTTTGTCGAACAACTCGGGCGAATCACGTTCTTTGCGGCACAGATCCTCCGCTCCGTCTTCACGCCGCCGCCACGATTCGGAGCCTTCGTGACAGAGATGTTCAACATCGGCGTGTTGTCGATCGTCATCATCTGTGTCTGTGGTGCTGCTGTGGGCATGGTGCTTGGGTTGCAGGGCTATAATACGTTGGTACGGTTCGGCGCCGAGGAATCATTGGGGGCAGTGGTGGGGCTGAGTCTGATTCGAGAACTGGGTCCGGTGCTGACCGCCTTGTTGGCGACTGGACGGGCCGGATCGGCGACCGCAGCGGAGATCGGTTCGATGGTGGCAACCGAGCAACTCGACGGGTTGCGCATGATGTCCATCAACCCGATTCACGTCGTGATCACCCCGAAAGCTCTGGCCATGGTGGCGGCCATGCCGTTGCTGTCGGCGTTGTTCATCGTTTGCGGTCTTGGCGGCGGATATTTCGTCGGGGTGGCACTCATGCACCTCGATCCGGGAAGTTACATGTCGAGTCTGCAGGATTCGGTCGACTTCTACGACGATGTGTGCGGCAGCCTCATCAAGGCGTTCGTCTTCGGGGCGCTGGTTGGTCTGATCTCGACGTACCGTGGATACACCTCAGCCCCCACCTCGGTGGGAGTGAGCCGAGCAACCACTTCGACGGTTGTCATCAGCTCTGTTTCTGTCTTGCTGTTCGACTACGTGATTACTGCTTTGTGGGGAGTATGAGTCTATGAAGCGCGCTCCTTTGCGCGATTTTCTGGTGGGTGTATTGGTGCTGTGCGGATTGGGCGCCATCGCTTACCTCTCCTTCAATGTTGGAGGCCTGTCCTTCCGCAGCAACGGTGGCCTCTCGCTGTTCGCGGAATTCGACGAAATCGGCGGTCTCAAACCGCGTGCCCCGGTGGTCATCGCGGGGGTGAAAGTTGGTCAGGTGAATTCCATCGTTCTCGATACGAACTTCCGTGCCCGGGTGCGCCTCGATGTGAAATCGGACATGCAACTTCCGACCGACACTTCTGCGGCCATCATGACCTCCGGCCTGCTGGGCGACCAATACGTTTCCCTGCAGGTGGGCGGTGAGGATCGGATCTTGAAAGACGGCGATACGATCATGATCACCGAGTCCGCCCTGAGCATCGAGCGTCTGATCGGGAAGTTCATCTACAGCAGCGACAAAAAGAACGGCAGTGGATCATCGGACGAAAAATGACTGGTTCGATGACAAGCCGGAACCAAATCGTCTGCGCACTGGCCGTGTTCCTTTGGGCCACCTCGGTTTTTGCAGGCGAGGTGGACAACGAAGATCCCTGGGTCGGGTTCAATCGTGCCATGTTCAAGTTCAACGACACGCTCGATGTCTACGTGCTCGAGCCGGTTGCCAGGGCATGGCATTTCGTGATGCCCGATGCCGTTGAAAGAGGAGTCTCGAACTTTTTTTCAAACCTCGCAATTCCCCGTTATCTGGTAAATCATCTTCTGCAGGGGAAGCCGCGTGCGGCTGGCGATGACGTGAAACGACTGTTCGTCAACAGTACGTTCGGGGTCATCGGCCTCGTGGATGTCGCCACCGATTGGGGTCTATCCGAAAACGAGGAAGACTTTGGTCAGACACTTGGTGTCTGGGGTGTTCCGGCTGGCCCCTACCTGGTCCTTCCGTTCCTTGGACCATCGAGTCCGCGTGATGCTCTGGGTGACGCCGTGGATACAGGTACCTCGGTCTACTGGTATTTCATCCCCCTGGCGCCCAACTTCACCCTGCGTGGCATCAGTGTGATCAACCTGCGAGCCGAATACCTCGATACGGTGCGCCAGGCAAAGGAGGCTTCACTCGACTATTATGCTGCTGTGCGTGATGCCTACCGGCGACGCCGGCAGGCCAATGTGGAAGACCGCACCGATACCGCCGAGCAGGACGAGGATCTTTATCGAATCGAGGAGTGAGGTCATGCGACATCGTATGAATCATTTCAGAATTGTTGTGGCTGTGTTGCTTTTGTCCATCGTCACCGATGCGGCACGTGCGGAGGACACTCCGACCGCCGTGGTGCAGGCGACGGCGGACCAGGTGGTTGCCGTCCTCGCGGACAAGAGCCAGACGGTTCCCCAGAAACGCGAGAAGATCGAAGAGATCGTTTCCCGCTATTTCGACTTTGCCACTCTGTCGAAGCTGGTGCTCGGACGCAACTGGAAGGCTCTCAAACCCGAACAGCAGACGCAGTTCGTCGAAGAGTTCCGCCATCACCTTTCGGTGACCTACGGTAAGAACGTCGAAGAGTATAATGATGAGAAAGCCGTCATTACGGGCGATCGGAAGGAAGCGGACGGTGACTGGACGGTGAAGACGAAGATCCTCCGTCCGAATGCACAGCCCATTCTCGTCGATTATCGCCTTCGTAAACAGACGGACGGCTGGATGGTCATCGACGTCATCATCGAGGGCACCAGCCTCGTGGCAAATTTCCGCTCTCAGTTCCAGGAGATCGTTAGCCGTGAGGGAGCGGACCACCTGATCGACATCCTCAAGGAAAAGAACGCGCGTGGAGAAGCCCTGAAATCCTGAGCCGATGGCGGTCTTGCCAGGCTCTCCACCCGCTTTTCTCAGAACTCGTCGAATGGCAGGGGTTTTTCCTCTTCGTACATGATGGCGATCACCTGTTGTCCCGGGGTGCGCGAGTCCTCCGCAATCGTGACATTCGCGATCAGGTTCCCTTTCCTATAGGTCATGAAAGCGTGGTTGGGGCGTTCGAATTGTTGTGTGACGTTCCACCCCGACCCCGATAGCTGATCGTGGTAGAACCGGGTCACTTCGGTGACACTACCCGAGGTTCTGAACACCACGTTATGTGCGTTGTTTGGTAACTCCTGGACCTGATCGACCTTGGCGTCACCGAAGATGGGCACCTCCCGGGGAAAATCTCCCGGTAAGGCGACCGCCGGCTGGTCGGCTGCTTGCTGCACCTCCGGCGTCGGAGTTGCCCCAGCAATCCTGGGGCTGGGCGACTTTGTCGAAAGGCCGCCTTCCCTTTCCTTGAAGGGCTGGCTTGTGGGCGTCGGTTCAGGGCGTGGTGGCAGATCCTTGTGACAGGTGCACGAAGACAGGCTCATAGCCAACAGCAGCGTCACCGTAGACATCCTGGTGGCGTATCTCATCAGATCTCCTTCCCAACCAGCAACGGGGGAATATAGCGCTTGCCACGCACAGGTTAAGGCAGCGACGCAGAATGAGGAGAGAAATCAACGGATTTCCTCGGTAGGTGGTCCGACGCGCCGGGCCTTGCGGCCGCTACCAATGCATCCTGTTGCGTAGTTCGCGCGCCTGGGTGCGACTCAGTTCCACTTCGGATGATTTGGAATCACGCATCACCAGCTTGTAACGACCGCCGTACCAGGGGACGATTGCTTTGATGTGATTCAGGTTGACCAGCCGCGATTTGTGGGCGCGGAAGAAAATGGTGTTGTCGAGTTTTTCCTCCAGGTCTTTCAGCGTGAAATTCGTCATGTAGCGTTCGCCTTCGGTGTGGGCATACACCAACCTGTGCTCGACCTCGAACCACAAAATCTGTTCGGCCGACAACACGAGGATGTGGCGTCCGCGGTGTACGGGGATGTGTGGCAGAAATCGCCGTTCGTGCGCTTCAAGAAGTGCTAATAGATCTTCGGCTCGCCGTGACGTGTCCCGTCTGCCGATGCGTGTGCGCACGCGACGCACCGTCTCTTCCAGGCGTGTTCGTGAGATCGGCTTGAGAATGTAGTCGGCTGCCTGCACCTCGAAGGCATTGATGGCGTAGGAATCATAGGCGGTGGCGAAGACGATATGCGGCTGCCGATCGATGGCTTCGAGCACTCCGAAGCCGTCGATACCGGGCATCTGAACGTCGAGAAAGACCAGGTCTGGATCGTGTTCGTTGATGAGTCGGATCGCCTCCGGGCCGTTCTTTGCCTGGCCGATTACATCGAGGTCATCAAATGTGCGAAGAAAACCGTTCAGGCGATCTCGCGCGAGTTTCTCGTCGTCGACGATCAAGGTGCGAATCATGTCACGACTCCTGCGGATGGGATGGATGAGCGAGCCGGAATCCTCAGGCTCACGGTGGTGCCTCTGCCCGCGACGCTCTCGATGGATGGTTTGTACGCTGGACCGTACCAGCGTACAAGCCGATCACGTACGCTCCGCAACCCGATTCCGCGCTCGTATACGGAACCTTCGTGATGGATACCGATGCCCGTGTCACGCACGGTCAGACAGAGATCGGCGCCGTCCACCGCGGCACTGATGTAAACGGTTCCACCGCCGATCTTTTGAGAGATACCGTGTTTCACTGCGTTTTCGATGAGTGGTTGGAGGATGAGTGCGGGAATCTGCAGAGGCCGCGCGCGATCGTCGACGTGCGAGTGGATCGTCAGTTCGTCGCCGAAACGCGTCCGCTCGATTTCCAGATAGGCGTCCACCAGTTCCATTTCGTCAGCAACGGAGACAAACTCGACCTGCGAACGTGTCAGCAGATAACGGAAGATGTCAGAAAGCCGTTCGACGCATCGTTCCGCCTTTCCCGGATCGACACTGATGAGTTGGGCGATCGAATTGAGACTGTTGAAGAGGAAATGCGGATTGATCTGTGCGCGCAATGCGGCCAACTGTGACGAGACCGCCAGATCGCGCAATTCCCTCGCACGCGACTGCAGGATCAGGATGCGCCACCAGTACAAGTTGAATCCCGTGACGCAGAGAAGGGCCATCGGCAAGATCGGAATCAGCGAGTAGACGATGGGTGCGTTGCGGACGGTTCCTGCTGGAATGGTGAACGTCAGGTCGGGCCCGTTGTAGGGGTAGAGAAGCGAGTTGCCACCGAGCAGCATGGCATGGGCCTCGATGGTCAGAAGCGAGGCCACGGCATAGGCGGCAACCGAAATCACGATATGCCAGATCAGTCGCAGTGGATTTCGCACCGTGGAGAAGCGGGGCATGATCCATTTCCACAGGAACAGCGTAACCGTCGAATAGAAGAGGGAAACGCCCAGAATGACGAAGAATCCCGCGGTGGAACGGAACAGATACAGGTAGAGGAGTCCCAGGTGGACTCCGACGGAGATGCCGGCCCCGAAGAGAAAAATCACCTGTTGCCGTGTCGAACGCGGATCGGTGTTGCTGAGGGGGGCCGTCCATGCATCGAACATCTCGACGGGTGATTCGCCCTCGGCTTTGCTCATCTGGAATGCTCCGTTACGCCGGTGTCGTTCGGCCCGCTCTGATTTTTCCAGGGTGCGAAGACGTGCCCACTGTGCGGGGGACGGCGTGATGTGAGTGATCGATCCCGCACACTACGCGATCACAATTTCGATTGGAAGCGAAACCGCCGTGGTGCTCAGGCTGGCACGGCACAGACCGGCTGTCCGATGAGCGTACCGCAGGGCGTCAGGGCACGGCGTTGGTGCAGATCGGGAACGGAGCACTGGTTCCGCCTCCTTGTGTGGTCACCGTCAGAGGGAGCGGTCCCACGCATGAGAAAGGGAGGCGGATGACCAGCATGGTCGGTGTTGCCGCTTCCAGCACGGCCGGGACCTCCCCCAGTCGGACGCAGTTGCCGCGTAGGGGGGCGCAGCGGTTGCGGACTGTCAGATCCATGCACTGTGCTGCGTCGTGAGCGTCGATTGCGTTGAAGCCAGCGCCGATGATCCGTATCAGGTCGCCCGCAACGCCCCGTGTGGGGCGGACCTCGGTGATGACCGGAGCCCCGCCGATGCGGTGTGCCTGGGTGGGCTCGAACGATGTCCGATACCCGTGGTCGTTGATGTCGTATGCGGCGATGGCGAGGTCGTTGCACGTAGCCATCGTTCCGCAGTGCCCCCACTGGTTATTCAGCGTGGAGACCAATTGTCCCGTTGCATTCAAGAAGTTGTTCTTTCCCTCGGCAAGATTGTTCTGGGTGAAAGCATTCGAACCGCTGCTTCCAAAGTTGCCGCCACCGAAGTCGGCCAGGGCCCGCCCGTCTACCACCGCACCGTTGGCGGCATTACAGGCCATTGTGCTGCCCTGCACCGCGGCGGACGATGTTCTGTCTTCGCCACTGATACGAATTCCGTCACGTTGGTTGCCCACGAAGTAGCCGTTCTCGATCGTTGCAATGGAATAACCACGCAGGGAGAGACCGCTGCCGCCGTTCGAGCGGGAGATGTTGCCACGGGCGACGAGAACGCTCGGCGCACTGGTTGATTCTGGTGCGACGCCGTTCACGGAGATACCGTTCTGGGCTGTCCATCCGCTGTTGCGTTCGATGAGATTGTCAATGGCCATGACATTTCCGCTCAATGTGGTTTGCAGCCCCCCATTGGTATTGTCGTGGATCCAGCAACGCTCGACACGCGCGAACGAACCGGTCGTCACCTTGATGCCCTTGTCCGAGGCACCCGTGATCTCCGAGTCCCGGATGACGTTGGCTCCTTCGAGAAAATCGATTCCGGCGCCTGAATCGACGCCGATTGCATCGCCGGTCTGCGATGCCTCGATGATGCATCGTTCCACACGGTTGCCATAGGCCGTCGAACCGGCGATCGACAGAACGTCGCGGTTGTTTTGTCCGCTGTTTCGGAGCTTGAGCCCGATCAGTGTGTTGAACGAGCCGGCGACGCGCAGGGCGGAAATCGGCTGGCCCTTTGCATCGATGATGCGATTGCCGGCAAGCCCGTGGGCGTCGAGGGCATCGATCGTTACCTGTGAGGCCGCAAGAGGAGGCAAGGGGCCAGCCAACTCGATGGTCGCCGGCTCTCCCGGTGGAAAGACGTCATCGTCGAAACGGATCAACATGGGTTTGGATCCTTCGACGGATTCCAGCAGGGCGTCTCGCAGTGTATTGCCGCCAGATCGATCGTCGAGGCTGCGCACGATGAAGACGCTTGCCATGACGTCGAACTTGATCCGTGCTGGCGCCTTGTCGGCGAGTAGCATCAGGCGACGGGATTGTTGCTGCCCGAGTGCCGGTTCCTCCACACGGAGACGATGCAGCCAGACTCCGGGCGCCAGGCCAGTGATCCGTGCGACTCCCCGGCCGACGGCGATCTCATAAAATTCCGCAAGCCCCCCGTCGTTCCGGCAGGTGGCGACCGCCTGATGCCCGCTCAACACGGCCCTCACATCAGCAGCTTCCGTCGTGTCGTTCAGGAAGACTTCGAACGAGGCGGCGCCAGGGCATGCTGCCAATGTCGGGGTGGGTGTTGGCGAAAGAGTTGATGTTGCCGCCAAGCTCGCTGTTGCTGTCAGCGCCGGTGGGGGGCTCGAGGTTGGAGTCTGGGTCTGTCGTTCGACCGGGGCTTCTGGAGTTTCAGACCGTGCGGTCGGCGAAGCATCATCGATCGGATCTTTGCTGCCGGTGGCGATGATGTGGGCAGTCATGTCTGCGGCACTTCGCGCCCCGTCCGCATTCATATCCTCCGCTGGGCAACCGGAGGGATCGAACAGGGCGTGAATCAGGCCGGGCAGGTTCTCGGCGGTGGGGGGACCCTCACAGTCGAAATGGTTGTCTGTGCGGGCGTACGTTCCGGCGGCGACGCCCAGCAGCACAAAGATGCTGAGGATGGTTCTGGCGACGGGTTCTCTGTGCCAGGCGCGGGAGAGATGCCGGGATTGCTTCCTCACGCTACCGGCTCATAGGCCGGGGCGGCGCGAACGGCCAGTAACGATTTGGTAAAACCTCCAGGGGTGGAGGCGTTTCCTGGGGACTCTGGTCGCAGGAAAGTCTTTTCATGCGACCAGGCTCAGGACCGCCGCTGCATCCACGACTCGGGCTGTGGGTGCTATTTCTTTCCGTCCGTGCCGAGGCCGCGCCGATGCGCTTCCTGAAGACCCTCGTTCAGCAGCGCAATGATTGCCGCCGTCTTGGTGACGCCGAGCTTATCGGCGAGGTGGTGGACGCGCTGCAGGATGTCTGCCGGAACCTTGAGGTTGACCAGCCTGTGTTCAAGCGCGGTGGATTCATGTTCGACGAGATCCTTGAATTTCAACTGTATCAAAGGCACGTCGGGGGCTCTTCTTCCTCTCTTCATACCAACTCACTTCCTTGTTTCGCTTTCCATCGGGTTTCAGCCGGTGCACGTCCGAACAGAGCGCGCATTCGCCTATCACCTCGGGCAGGACGCTGGCAAGTATAGCAAGGAACTGGCTGACGACCAGACGCAGGTGTATGTCTTGTGTTGCGGGTGGCATGCGCAGGCGGAAGATTGACTTTGTGATCGCGGGCGGACTAGGCGATTGAATGCCGAGGATGCCCGGAGAAAGCGCATGCCGCCCCTATGGCGCATGGGCGGGTTCCGTGGTTTCTGTGGGTGCGACCGAGAACTGACACGACCCGGGACAGCGGGCCGTCGTGTAGCAAGGAGGAATGATCGATGACCGAGCGAGTGCGGGAAATCTTGAGTTGGTATCGCAGCGACAACCCGGGAACTCTGAGCAACATCGCCAGGATGCTCAACCACGGCCGGCTGGGAGGTACGGGCAAGCTCGTGATTCTTCCGGTGGACCAGGGTTTCGAGCATGGGCCGGCGCGCAGTTTTGCGCCTAATCCGTCCGGCTACGATCCACGCTACCACTTCGAACTCGCGATCGAAGCGGGATGCAATGCCTATGCGGCACCTCTCGGTTTTCTGGAAGCGGGTGCGGCGGACTTTGCCGGCGAGATTCCGCTCATTTTGAAGCTCAACAATTCCGACAGCCTTTCGGGCGGCGGTGAGCCGTGTCCGGCGTTGACAGGCAGCGTCGAGGATGCACTGCGGCTCGGCTGTTCCGCAATCGGGTTTACGATCTACCCGGGGTCCGCAGCACGGAACGAAATGTATGGGCAGCTCCGTGCGCTGGCTGAGGAAGCAAAGCGGAACGGACTTGCAGTGGTGGTCTGGTCCTATCCCCGTGGATCTGCGCTATCGAAACAGGGTGAGACAGCCATCGACGTGGTCGCCTATGCCGCACAGATTGCTGCGCAGCTCGGCGCCCACTTCATCAAGGTGAAGCCACCGACGGCCCACATCGAGCAGGATGCGGCCAAGAAGGTTTACGAGAAACAGAAGGTTGCCGTCGAAACCCTGTCCGACCGTGTGCGGCATGTCGTGCAGAGTGCGTTCAATGGCCGCCGTGTCGTCATTTTTTCTGGAGGAGAGGCGAAAGAAACCGACGCGATCTACGAAGAAATCCGCGCCATTCGCGATGGCGGTGGCTTCGGTTCGATCATCGGCCGAAATTCTTTTCAGCGCCCGAAGGCGGAGGCACTGAAGTTTTTGGGCCATGTGATGGATCTCTACGCTGGCAAGGCGAAGTAATCGTCCTTGTGTTTCGCTGGTTTTCACGGGGCGTCCCATCGGGCGCCCCCTTTTTCGTCTGGTTTCCTGATCCGTGGAAATCTCCATCCGGCTGGATTGAAGGTAAGAAGTATGGTGAATCACTCTTGCCTTCATGCCTGTCTTGTGCGCTAAAGGCTCACGCTCTAAACCGGTTTGCTTTCCGTTTGACAAATAAGCGAGCGGATTGGAGAGTGTGGGCCAATTGTTTCGTGGAAGCGGCGTCGTGCCGGAGTGGTCGTCGCCATCCGCATGAGGAGAATGGTAGATGAGTCGTACGATACGTGGCGCCTTCTTGATTACTTGCTTGGCAATGCTTGCGCCGATGGCCAGCCAGGCCCAGATTTCGTTCATCCCCGGGACCCCGCGCAAGGTTCCCAACGGACCCTCCTTCATCGCTGCAGGCGATTTCAACGGTGATAATATCGATGATGCCGTTGTGGCGAGTACGGTCCGGGATCGTGTAACCGTGCTGTACGGCTCACCGTTTGGCGACTACCAGTCGATCATGGAGATTCCCGTAGGTCTCCTGTTGCGCGGTTTGACGGTTGCTGATCTGAACGGCGACCGGCTCAACGATATCCTGGTCACCGACGTCTATCAGAGCCGCCTCTTCGTCATTAATGGCGGGGGATCGGGTGGAAAGAACAACGGGACCTTTTCCACACCGACCGGTTTTCTGGCAGATCGCCGTGGCCCCGTCGACGTGGCCACCGGCAATCTCGATGGCAATACCCAGAAGGGGATCGATGCCGCCACCGTCAACGGCCAGCGTAATACGTTCACGGTCTTCAGGAATGATGGTGGAAACAGAGGCCTGATTTCGGTTGGCAATTTTCCCACAGGTCTGAATCCGCGCAGCATCGTAATCATGGATGTGAACGGCGACAGAGTCGATGATATTCTCACGCTGGATACCGGCACCCGCGGGACCGACGAGGTCTCGGTTTTTCTGAACACAGGTACGGGGAGTTTCCAGGGAGTCGTTCCTCAGCGCTACGTTGTGGGCGTCCAGGCGAAGGCCATGACGGTCGGAGATTTCAATAATGACGGCCGCAAGGATCTGGCCGTCCTGAATGCCTCGGCCACGGGACAGAACACCTTCTCCATCTCCATTCTTCTGGCGCAGGCGAATCCGGCCTTCCAGGTCCTGCCGCCGGCGGAATTTACCTGTCCTGCCCGTCTCAACGGGATTCCAGTTGTCTGCATTCCGCAAGACATCAGAGCAGCAGATTTCGACGGTGACACGCGTGTGGACCTGGCTGTCTCCTTCAGCACGCGCGCCACGGATACCAACCAGGTCACGGCAGGCTTCGTGAACGTGTACTCGGGACTGGGCAGCGGACGGTTCGAATTTGCCACTCAGAATATCGTGGGTCTTGGTCCTCGCCAGATCTCCGTTGCCGATCTGACCGGCGATGCGGTGCCGGACATCACGGTGACGGAGTTTACTGCCAACACCGTGCGCACGCTGATCGGCAAGAAGGCGCCGCTGCGTGGAAACGGTTACGGTTGTACGGTGGGCAACCAGTGTGAGTCCGGCAACTGCGTGGACGGTGTCTGTTGCTCGACCATCAATTGCCCGCCGGGTCAGCGTTGTGACGTGTATCCCCCGAATTACACTTCGCCGGACGGCGTGTGTCGTGAACCGGCACCAAATGGCGACCGTTGCAGCCTCGACAACCAGTGCCAATCCGGGCATTGCGTAGATGGTTTCTGCTGCTCGTCGCGCAGTTGTCCTCCGGGCAATTACTGTAACTCGGGCGACTGCGGGCCCCCGGCGCCCAACGGTATCGGTTGCACCGAGAACGTACAGTGCGCGTCGGGTTTTTGTACGGACGGCGTTTGCTGCTCTGACGAGCGATGCGCGGTGAATGCAGCCTGCAACATCCCAGGGTTCGAGGGGCAGTGCTTCACCCGCCTGCAGATCGGCAGCCCTTGTACGGACAATTCGCAGTGCTGCACAGACATGACCGATCCGACCAAGTGTGATCCATCGTTCTGTGTCGACGGTTTCTGCTGTGAAAGCGCGTGCAGCAGCGACATGACCTGTGCGCTTCCCGGCCGCGAGGGCCTCTGCTTGCCCAGGCCGACGCCGACGGCCACTCCGCTGGCCACACCGACTCCGGCGCCGCTCGGCGAACCCTGCGACAGAGATTCGCAATGTCTCAGTGGGTACTGTACCGACGGCGTGTGTTGCAATGCGAGATTCTGTACGGTCGGTTCGTGCAGCGTGCCTGGCAAGGCCGGCAACTGTGCGGTCAGTCCGATCGGCGGCCCCTGTGATGATAGTGCCGACTGTGTCGCGGGCGCCGTGTGCGCGCCCGGATTCCCGAACGGCACCTGTCAGTTGCCGACTCCGACCCCGACTGCCACGCCGGGCAAGGGCGGTGATCCCTGCGGCAGCTCGGCTGAGTGCCAGGCGGGTCTGGTCTGCAACTACATGGAAGGAGTCTGCTGCAAAGAGGCCGAGTGTCCGTCCGGTTACAGTTGCAAGGTTTTCGGACACCAGGGACAGTGTTATCCGGTGCCGACACCTCTGCCGGGGAACGGCGCACTGTGCGGAAGCGGCAGCCAGTGTGAATCCGGCAACTGCGTCGATCGTAGATGCTGTGAACTGCCGGAGTGTCCTCTGGGCCAGCGCTGCGATATCTATGGTGTCGAGGGTTACTGTGCGGATCCGGGTGAGGCCGGAGATCCCTGCCGTGCCCATTCCGACTGTGTCAGTGGCCTGATGTGTTACGGTTCTCCGCTGGTTTGTAATCCGCCGCCGAGTCCGACAGCCACCTTCGATGTGCCGCCGTTGTTCACGCCCACTCCTCCGGTGATCGTCTCGACGCACCGCAGTGGTGGCTGTGCCATCGATACACAAAACAGCAACGGCCTCCTGTTGCTGAGCCTGCTGCCAGTCGCTCTGTGGTTGCGCCGCCGTTCGGCGGTGCAATCAGCCGGCAACGTACGCGACTGATTCGGCGAACAGAATCTCGCAAGTGGCCCGCCATTCGGATTCCTGGATGGCGGGCCATTTTGTTTGGGAATCCGGAGCAGGAAGGGGAAACACATACCCATCCGCCTCACCACGGTCACGTAGCCACGAGGCAAGGATGACCGTGCCGTCGACTTCTTCCGGACGCAGAGGGTGCCGGCTGTCGCGGAACTGTTGCGCAAGTTGTTCGAGGAAGGGAAGTAACTCGCTGGTATGGCTCAGTCGTGTACGTGCCAGAAGGCGACCGCCCGCGACGCCGTAGGCAAGGACGATGGAGCGATCATGGCTGGGCTGGAGCACCAGGAAATTCTGCCGTTCCGTCACCCAGGCGAGTGTGCGCTGCCGCTGGCGGATTTTGTCTACCAAGTCCACATCTCGTTGTATTCGCGCGGCCGCTTCAAAGCGCTCCGCTTCGGCGTGTTCGTCGCGCTGCCGTACCAGCGCGGCACGTAGCTCGCTCAGGTCACCCGCGAAAGCGCGCAGGCAGTCTTGCACTTGTTGGCAGTATGCTTCGGGTGTCACGGCGCCCGTGCATGGCAGGCTGCAGTCGCCAATCTGGCCCTGGAAGCAGGGTGTCAAGTCGGGGGCGGGCTGCAGGCGTCCGGCGCAGGTGCGCAAGCGGTAGACGCGTGTGAGCAGCTTCATGACGCGTTGTGCTTCCTCTCGGCTTCGCCACGGACCAATGTAGCGGGCACGTCCGCCGGTCAGGCGTGAAGTGATCTGCAATCGTGGTAGCGGATCGTTGGGGTTCAACTTGAGGAAGGCGATTCGAGGCAGATGCTTGCCGAGCCTGTTGTAAGGCGGCTTCTCACGACGGATCGCTTCGGCTTCCGAGAGGGATGCTTCCAGTTCGGAACCCAGACTCTCGATGCGAACGTCATGGGTCTGGCGGATGAGGTCGAGGGTCTTGTCGGAATGGTCCTGTGCATTGCTCAAGTAGCTGCTCACCCGTTGCTGCAGGTTCCGGGCTTTGCCGATGTACAGGACGCGATGATCCTCGCCGAGGAGACGATAGATTCCAGGGGTGCGCGGCAGTTGCGCGATCTTTTCCCGGGGCAAATGACAGATGAAGGGTTTTCCGTCACGCGCCTGGTTCTGCAAATCGAGAAGCTGGTCGACGCGCGAAATCCCACGGGCGTTCAACTTTTCGATGAGCTGGAACAGGACTTCCACCGTGATCCGCACGTCGCCGATCGCACGGTGCCGGTCGAGTTGTGGAATACCGAACAGGGCGGCAAGCGCATCGAGTCCGCGACGCCGCTGCCCCGGAATGAGGCGCCGTGCCAGCTTGAGCGTGCAGATGTGGCGATTTGCCATCGGTGCGCCCTGGAGGGTAAGGGCAACTGCGTTGAGGTAGCCGATGTCGTAGGAGGCGTTGTGGGCAACCAGGATGTCGGCCCCGACAAATTCGACGAAACGCGGCCAAACCTCCTCGATCGTCGGTTCGTCGGCCACCATTTTGCTGGTGATACCGGTCAGACGGCTGACGAAGGGGGGAATGTGCATGCCGGGTCGCACAAGTTGTTGGAATTCCGCCGTGATACGTCCGCTTTCCACACGCGCGGCGCCGATTTCGATGATGCCGTGCGCCGATGTACCGAGACCCGTCGTCTCGAGATCAACGACGACAAAATTTGCGGAACCTAAAGGCTGCGCCATCAGGTGATGCACATGACTCACCCAGACACCGTCTTTGTCACGCCAGATGAAACGTGGGTCGGGGGCGAGATGATTGTGGAGGATGCGCTGGGCAAGTCCCGTATCACGGCCCGGCTGTGTGAAGATCAGGCCGAGAAGCTCCAGCGGTGTGGCTCCGGATGGCCGTTGCAGGAGGTACTCGTGCAGCTTCTCACGCATTGCGGAATGGGATGATCAGGACACGCAATATTCGACAGATCCGTTATGCTCCCGCTGTCTGGTGCAGGTAGGCCTCGATGAACTTGTCGAGGTCACCATCGAGGACGGCATCCGTATTGCCGGATTCAACGCCGGTGCGGAGATCCTTCACCATCCGGTAGGGATGCAGCACATAGGAGCGAATCTGGCTGCCCCAGGCGATATCCTTCTTGGCCTTGTCCATCTCTGCAATCTTTTCGCGTTGCTTCTGCTGCTCCAACTCGTACAGGCGGGCACGCAGGATCTTCATCGCCATTGCTTTGTTCTTGTGCTGTGAACGCTCGTTTTGACATGCCACGACGATACCCGTCGGAAGATGCGTCAGGCGTACGGCTGAATCGGTCTTGTTGACGTGCTGGCCTCCGGCGCCGCTGGCACGGTACGTGTCGACCCGAAGGTCGCCCTCATTGATATCAATTTCGATCGTATCGTCGATCTCGGGATAGACGAACACCGAGGCGAAGGACGTGTGGCGGCGCGCATTCGAGTCGAACGGCGAGATGCGGACCAGACGGTGAATGCCAGCTTCCGCCCGCAGGTAACCAAAGGCATATGGACCCTCCACCATGACCGTGGCGCTCTTGATTCCTGCGCCGTCACCGGGTTGGACTTCTATCAATTCCGTCGTGAAGTCATGACGCTCGGCCCAGCGCAGGTACATGCGCAGGAGCATCTCGGCCCAGTCCTGTGCTTCGGTTCCACCCGCCCCGGGATGGAGGGTGATGATGGCATTCCCGGCATCGTGTTCCCCTCCGAGAAGGCGCTGCAACTCGATTGCTTCGAGCGCCGCACTCACTTCCTCACATTTGGCATATGCCTCGGCAGCCGCCTCTGCATCAGCCGTTTCGTCCGCCAACTCGGCGAAGATGCGCGCGTCTTCCAACCCCTGCGTCAGGCGGCGCAATGTGTCCACGGGGGCTGCAACCTCTGCCCGTTCCCGGAGGAGTTTTTGCGCCCGCTCGGCGTCGTTCCAGAAATCCGGCGCAGCCGCCAGGTGATCGAGTTCGCTCAGACGCCTTTCCCGCCCTGCAACGTCAAAGATGCCTCCCGAACGTCTGCAAACGTTCATCGAGAGAAGCCATGCGATCCTTGAGTGAACTGTCATCCATCGGGGAACCTTTCAAACTTACAATGAGTAGCAACGGCAGGCGGGGAGATCCACTGCGTGCTTTTTCGGATCCCCCCTTTCGAGAGATCGGCTCGTGTGATGTGAGAGGGTAGCCATCGTCCGATGCGGGTGTTGCCCGCGGGGTACGGGAATGCCGCAGATGCAGGGAAACGGTTGTTTCCTCGTTGATTCCATCGAACCACGCCCAATCCAGAAACGGCGTGTCGTGATGGCTGAGTGGGATGTGTGGGTAGCCACGGGGGAGGAGCGATGGGGAGAATGCCGTTCAGGAAAGCAATGTTGGCGTGGTTGTTCCTCGGCTGCGCCACCCCAGCGTGGGCCGCACGCGATCTGTGCGAGTTGCTGAAAGACAAGGGGATCCTCAGCGATCTCGAATACAAGGAGTGCAAAGCGGCTCAGGAGAAGGAAGCAGCAGCGGATACGCGGCCAACGAAGTTGCCGGCCTGGCTCAACCATTTCACGCCGTTTGGTGATCTACGGCTGCGCGACGAAATGTTTTTGGGGAGTGATTTCCATTTCCGCAATCGTGGCCGCCTGCGTGCCCGTCTGGGCCTGGCCGTTACACCGGTGGACGAAGTCAGTGCGACGTTTCGTGTTGCCACCGGCAGCCCGGACGATCCGATCTCATCGAATCAATCTTTCGAGAAAACCTTCACTCGTAAACCGTTCAGCCTGGACCAGGCATATCTCCTTCTCAAACCGGGCAAAACCTTTGGAATCCGGCCGGGTTCGGTATCCGTTTCAGTCGGCAAATTTGCGGCGAACGCTTACCGTGTCACGGAGATGCTCTTCGATGACGATCTGAATCCAGAAGGAATGACGGAAATCTTGAGCCTCGTGGAGGAGAAGGAGGGTACGCTGCGTGGTCTGCGTGTCAGCGGGTTTCAATGGGTCATGGACGAGGTGTCCACCGGTTCCGATGCCTGGATGGGCGGCGGGCAGATCGGCTGCGACCTGGCTCTGGGGAGTGCCGCCAACTGGACCCTTGCCGCCGGCGACTACAGCTTTCAGGGCCTGAACAGCCTGGCTCGCAGGCGTCTGAGTCCAACCATCCCGAACGCCCGGAACCCGACCGATCCGGCCATCAACACGATGCGCAACACACAGCTCGCGAATTCAAACAGCGTGGTTCTCGACCCCTACGGTAGCATTCTGGGGTTCAAAGACGGCTTCAACGTTTTGCACGTTGCGAGTGAAATGAATTTTGAGGATCCGATCGGCCTCGGAGTGCCCGGTGGACTCTTTGGTGAGTTCGTTCACAACACGCAAGCGGATGGCAGGAATGTTGGCTTTGCCCTGGGCGCCGGTTTCGGACGTGCAGGCAGAGACTGGTACAGGAATCCCCTCAAGAATCCCGGTGATTGGAGTGCCTCCTATACGTTCCAGCGGGTCGAGAAAGATGCTGCCGTTTCCCTGTACAGTTACAGCGACATCGATTTCTCGACGCGCGATTCGAGCGGTAGCAATACGCAGAAGGGCAGCACGAATGTCTTGACCAGCATCCTTCGCCTGGATTACATGCCCCTTGCCCACTTCCAACTCACTGCCAAGACCCACTTCATCAATGCCTTGGATCGCCACCTTGCCACGCAGACCAACGGACTACCTCTGGGCAAGTCAGGCAATTCCACACTGGTGCGTGTCCAACTCGATGCCGTTTTGAAGTTTTGATGGGCAGCAGGTCCGCCGCAGAAAGCGTCGACGAGAGATGCCACCCGCGAGAAACGCCTGGAAATCGATGGTGATTTCTGTCGCTTTGCACGTACCCGGGACATCGAACACGCTGGTGGGCCATGTCTCTCGGAATGCCCCGGCTGGTAACGTGCGCACACTGGATCGGCTGGTTTCGAAGTTGAAAGGGTCGGTCCTACACGAGCACTCCAACACTTGCGAATGCGGAATCCGGCCATCGTATTCACAGAAGGTCCACGCAGGAGGAGAGTGGAGCAGGAGACCACTGATTTTTCCTGCTTTTTTCCTTTTTCCAGAGCCGTTTCATGGGGTATTACCGGGTTTCTCGAACCGACGAAGACCAGTTGCGACTTCGATCATTTCTAAGAATACCGATCTGGATGCTGAATTAGGATCTCGCATCGCCATCACGGCACACAATTTGGTTCTCTGAACGTGCATTCGGGGGTTGTTTGTAATGTATGAAAGGGCAGTGGTAACCAGAGGAGCCGATGTCATGAAAACAAAATGGGGTTTGAGGTTCTGTAGGAGTTCACTTCAGGTGATCATTGCCCTCGGATTTTTGCTGGGCGCAAATAACGCCTTTGCAGCCATCCAGTTCCTGGACGATGGTGCGATTCCGGACCCGGCGACCCCGGGTTGGATGTTGCCCCCGCAAGGCACGTGTCCGGCCGACCCAACGAAAACCACACGTCCCGACTGTCTCGCCCTTCGCTTGAACATCGTTCAGGCGAGTTGCACCGGCAATTACTCGTGGAGCACCGGGGTGTGTAACGACCTGGTGAACAATGCGGGGCAGGCAGTTTGCGAGGGCAAGGGGAACCGTTTGTGGAACGCCGGCACGGGTGTTTGTGCAATTACCCTGAAAGGCGATGACCGCAACGACGTGGCCTGCATGATGCACGGCGGGACATGGGTAACGAGTGGCGCTTGCGTCGGGAACTGGGTGATGCCGCCGCGTACGGCGTATACGCCCACCTTGCTGACCGGCAATTTCCCTGGTGACCAATGTTTGCGGTGCCACAACGAGCGTACCGAATACAACATCAATCGTGTCCGTGACGTGGAAAGCACGATTTACATGGGCCACAAGAACATGACGCGCAAGCTCATTCCGGGTAAGGCCTGGGGGGGACCGCCGATGATGTGCAGTCTGACCATTCCGCCGCCACTCCAGGAGAGCGGGCCAGCCTGCGAAGCGATCGGTGGTAAGTGGTATCCGGCCGAGGCCTATCCCCATGACAATAGCGATAACGTGATTGACTGGATCTCGGGTAAAGTCACCATATCCAACATTCAACGCGATATCCTTTGGATTTATGCGGACTGGCTCTCGCCGTATCCACGGATCACCGCAAAGTTGCCGCCTGGTTCCGCGAAAGTCTGCACGAATCCGACCCTGAGTTGTGCGGGTTCGCCTGCATCGCCCTGTGAGAATGCAGCAGAGACCTGCGTCCTCAATGCCGGGGCTTCCTATTCCTGTGCACGTTGCCACACGACGGGTTGGACGAGCGATGCCACCATCGGTCCATCGACGGGGATCGATGCCAAGGAACCGGAAATCAGTTTCCCCGGGGTGACGTGGGATCGACTTTCCGATGCTCCGGAAGGTGTTGTGAATTTGAGCGGTGGCATCCTGGGAGATCCGAACAAGTACGCATCATGGGACGTGTGGGGTGTGGGTTGTACGGCTTGCCATATGTCGGCAATCGAGACGGCGAGCGGGACCGGATCGCCGCCGCAGTACAGTGCTCCGGCGGGGATGTCGAGCCACCACAGCAACCTGACTGCAACCGATAACCCCACTGGCGTGTGTTCGAATGCGCAATGGACGGCAGAAGCCCAGTGTACGGCGGCCGGCGGCCGGTGGCTGACAGCCTGTAGCGTCAATCCAACGAATCCGATCTGTGTCTATGCCAACGTGACCAATTCGACGGATTGCGCGACCGTAGCCGGCACCTGGACAGCCTTGCCTGCCTGGTGCACCAACGCCCACTTCACCAACGCGGCGGATTGCGCGGCAAACGGTTTCGTCTGGCAGGCAGGATCCTGTTCGAGTGCCGATGCCAAGGCCACGTGCTCGGGTGGTTCTGGACTTGCCGCAAAGACCTGGCGGACGAATGGAAGCAAGGAGTCCTGCGAGCTTGGTGGCGGTACGTGGTCCTATTCGAAATGTGATCTTGCAGGTGCGTGCAACAAGGGCACCTGCAGCAAACCGGCGCATACGGATGCCGTCAATTGTAAAAAGGACGGCGGAATCTGGACGAGTCCGAACGACCTGGCCGGTTGCAATGTGCTGGGCGGCCAGTTCCGATACGCCACCGACTTTGTCCGTTGCGAAAACGCTGGCGGTGAGTGGACGGGGAATAACCTGACCCGCGGTGGCATCATCACCAGGGTGTGTATGGATTGTCACCGGCAGGATGTCAGCGGTATGCCGTACGCCGACTATGATGCCATCCCTGGCAGCGAAGCCACCTCGCATCCCGGCATGAACCTGAAGGTTGCCAACAATCTCAGTACGATCAGATTTCCAAGCTATCCGGCCGGGAATCAGTTCTTGAACAGCGTACATGCGCGATTCAGTGGCACCTTCGCGCAGATTGCCACTGCGAAGAACTATCAGCCCGGGGGCTACTCGAGCTTCTTCATGAACGAAGGGGAAACTCAGAAAACCGGTAATGGCTGTACGGGTTGCCATAACGTACACCGCAGCACCGTCGAAGCGGCGGGGGCTGAAGGGGCGCTCAAGCCGTGTTCGGACTGTCACGGTGGATCGTACGCGGTGGATCTCGCCAAGATCAACCACCTGGCGGGTGTGGGAACACCCATGGAACACATGGCCGAAAATCCGATGAAGCCCTGCATCGTCTGCCACATGCCAAACGGCGAACACCTGTGGCGGATCAATACGGATCCCGCCTATTCGACCTTTCCCGCGGCGGCCATGAATGGAGTCGTCAATGCGAACACCGCTCCAGACGGGAACTTCGCTGCCGCGGTGTGGGTTGATCTCGATGCCGCTTGCGGGCAGTGCCACGGCGGTGGAACCAACCACGCCAGCACTGCCATTGCTGCGGTCGGCGGCAGCCCGAGTGCGACTCTGACTGTTGCTTCGACGGCTGGCTTTGTGGCGGGTCAACGGATCTCTGTCGAAGGTGCTGGTGGATATGCCTATGATACGGCGGGTGAGCCCGTGAGGGGCGATTTTAAATCCTACATCAAGACCGTCTCGCCGCCGTCGACGATCGTCGTGGCCGGCCCGCCGCCGCGCCTGCCCCTGGTCGGCGCGAACGTGATTCAGAACCCCACGACTCCGGGGGCAAACTACCGGACCAAGGCGGCTCTGGCCGTGGTCGCCGAGGGGATGCACCAGGATGCCAACATCGGTGCGCAGACAACCTTTGCCGCTTCTGTCAGTGGTCTGACCGTGAACGTTGCGCAGAACGTTTCCTGCGCGGGTCCGTGCCCGGCCTTCGAATATGACTGGGAGTGGGGTGATGCCACGCCGAACGGTGCCGGTGCGACGGCCAGCCACACCTATGCGGCGAGTGGCCGCAAGACGATCACCCTGACGGTGAGGCTGGCGGGCGGCGCCGCACACAACAGCGTCGTCGGTTCGGTTACGCGCACCGTTGCGGTCACGCCAGCGGACAATCCGCCCAACGTGAGTGGCACGAGCTGCGTGTTTGATTCCAATACATGGACAGCGACCATCACCGATGCCACCACTGACGACAATGCGGCGCCGCCGACGATCGTGGTCGACTGGGGCGACGGCTCACGCTCGGTGGGTGCTCCGAACCAGATCTTCACTCACACTTACGGTGCCGCGAACCTCTACACCGCAAGCCTGAAAGCGGTCGACAGCAATGCCCGGCACTCGAACACCTACGTCTGTGCCGACGCCATGGCGTCACCCTTCACCATCAGTGGTACGGTGAAAAACAAGACGGGCAGTGCCAATCTGGCCTCCGCCATCGTCAATGTGAAGAAGGGCGGCAGCACGGTGAAGACCGTGTACACCGCGTCGAATGGCACCTTCTCCGTGACCAACCTGAAGCCGGGTGCCTACACGCTGGTCGTGTCGAAGTCGGGATACACCTTTGCGAACCCGATCGTGGTACCGGCGGTCGGACCCAGCCAGTCGGTTGGGGTGATCAACGCGGTGACGCCGTGAGCGCATGGGCCCGGGGGGCAGGCCTTACCGCCTGTCCTCCCGCCACCAAAGAGTGTGCGATGGATCAGATGAGAACCGAAGAGAGTGTGGGAGGAGCCATGAGAAAGTTTCTGGGAATGTCACTGGTGGTGGGATTGGCGCTGGCGGTGTCGACCGGGGTGATGGCCTACTCACCCGCCGGGGGGTATGTGCCCGGATCCGGCATCAACGGCACAGTCCATGATTTGGGCACGGTTCATAACGGAATGAATTACACGGCGAGTCCGGCAGATCCGTTGAATCGGATCTGTATTTTCTGCCACGCGCCGCACAACACCTACAGGTTGAGCACCGCCACGGGCGGGTCCGGCCTGCAGGCGCCGTCCGAGTTTGATTATCTGCCGTTGTGGAACCACAATCTGACGGGATTCACCACGGGATTCACCATGTACGAGAATGGTCCGGGTGCGCCGCAGACGGGTGAGCGCGCCTCGCAGGCGATCCTCAATGGCATGGTGCCGGGTAGTTCGTCGCTGCTCTGCCTGAGTTGCCATGATGGCAGTATCGCGGTGAACTCCTACGGCAACGCCGCTTCCGCCTGTTCGACATCGTCGACCGGCACGACCACGATCTCGTCCTGTTACGTGATTGGCCAGGATAAGTATCTGGGCAACCACCACCCCATCGGTTTTGACTACGATGCGGTGCAGGCTGCGGATACGGAGATTCGCCAGGCCGACACAGCCATGCTGACTCCGACGACTTTCGTTCGGGACCACCTCTATACGAATGGCTCGAACATGGAATGCGGCACCTGTCACTCCGTGCACAACAAGGGCAACACAGGAGAGATGCTACTGTGGAGGAGCGACCAGAACAGTGAACTGTGCCTGACCTGTCATGACAAGGGTATCTATACAGCTCCATAAAGGGCGGTGCCTCGCGTGGTTTGAAGAGAAGGGGAATGGCTTGCCATTCCCCTTCTCTTTTTGAATTACTGAGTCGCCCAGCCCCACCGGGATGCCCCGCATGGCTTCCCTGGGGCGCGCGGTGGTTTCTTCACCCAGTGGAATCGAGAGGGAGGACGGAGGATGTTGGGACGGATGGCATGGCCGGCGGGCCTCGGCGCGGTTGTGATTCTGCTCGCGAGCGGATGTTCCGCACCCATCCGGAAGGTGGAAGTGCCCGTCTTTTTTCCTTCACCCCCGGCGCCGCCCCGCATTCAGTTCCTGACGGCGTTCAGTGGCTCGAAGGATATCGAGACACAGTCCGCCTTCGATCGTTTCATTGTCGGCGAGAAAGAAAATCTCCGTGTCGACAAGCCGTACGGTGTCGCGTCGTTCGAGGGCAAGATTTACGTCTGCGATACGAACCTGACAGTTGAGGTTTTCGATCTGAAAAAAGGAACCTTCGGCAGACTCGAAGGGGCGGTCGGTCCGGGCACCCTCCGCCAGCCGATCAACATCAGTATCGACTCTGACGGCAACAAATATGTTGCGGATCCCGTACGCGCACAGATCGTACAGTTTGACCGAAACGACGGATATGTGCAGGCCTTCGGTCTGGATGATCCATGGCGTCCCGTCGATGTCGCTCCACACGGCGATCGGCTCTACGTGGCTGATATGGAAAAGGGGCTGGTGCGCGTCCTCGACAAGAGTAGCGGCGCGCTGATCAAGAGTATCGGAGACAGAGGCGATCCCTCCGAGCGCCTGGATCGACCGACGAATCTCGCTTTTGACTCGAATGGCAATTTGTATGTGACTGATATCGGGCGATTTCAGGTCGTCAGATTCGATCGCGACGGGCACTTCAAATCGACCGTCGGCCGGCCGGGGGACAATCTGGGCCACTTCGCACGGCCCAAGGGGATCGCGTTGGATCGGGAGAACCGGCTCTACGTCGTGGATTCGTCCTTCAACAACATCCAGATCTTCAACGAGGCGGGGCGATTGCTGATGTTTTTCGGCGCAAGCGGCGATAGGCCCGGCGGTATGCGGCTGCCGGCCGCTGTCGCGGTCGATTACGACAACGTCGATTATTTCCGGCAATACGCCGCACCCGGGTTCGAAATCGAATACCTCCTTCTCGTCACCAGCCAGTTCGGTGAACGGCGTGTCAATGTGTTCGGCTTTGGCAAGCAGGAAGGACAGCACTATCCGACGGACGAAGAGATAGAGAAGGAAATCGAGGCGCGGCGCAGAAAGGAGGCGGGAAACTGAGCCGAAGGGCTCGTTTCCTTTCCGACCCTCCATGAGTTACCGGCGTGTCGTGACATGCTTCGCAGCCACTACCTTGTTGTTTCTCGGTTGCGATACGACGACGCGCTACAGGGTTCTGAACACTATTTTCGATGGTGTGCCCACTCCTCCGATCCCCGTGGCGCTGGACGCCGATTCGGGAACGCCAGAGGGGATCAAGGAAATGGCGTTACGCGCTCGGCGTGCAGGATATGGCGAGCACGGACCCTATGCCGCACGAATGTGCGGCGCCTGCCACCTTTCGACGGCTGCCAACTCCTACGTCGAGCCGCTCGACCAACTCTGCTTTCGCTGTCACGACCTGAAGCTCGACAAAAAGTATGTCCACGGACCGCTCGCGTCGGGTGGTTGCACGGTATGCCACGATCCTCACAGCTCACGCTATCAGTACCTTCTGGTCTCGGAGTCAGACACGTTCTGTTTCCACTGCCATGAAGAAAAAGCGGTGTGGCAGACCGAGGCGCACGCCGATATCGACGGCCAGCCGTGCACGACGTGCCACGACCCGCACCAGTCAGATGATCCGGCACTTCTGAGATGACCATGCGGCCTATTGCACACCCTTGCCGATCCGGGCCGACACGGCGCTCCCCAGCCGCGTTCGGGAGTGCCCTGGTGCGCCGTCTTGCCTTGTTCCCGATTCTCATCGCTCTGGCCGCCTCTCTGTTTGCCGCCCGCTCAAACGCGCAGTGGCGCGAGTTCCTACCGCACCCGGTCGAGAATCGAGCCTATCTGGATGCCTATACCTCCTACGAGCGTGATCATCTTGAGAGCAACGGCCGGACCTCGTGGTGGGAAGACATCTTTTTTCGTGAAAAACTGACCCTCGAATCCCGTGGCTATTCGTACCACCCGCGCTTCGTTCAATACCGTTTCTCGATTGCCGGTGCGTTGCGCCAGGAGGAATACAATACGGGGCGCTACCGCACGAAAGGATGGAGCGTAGATCCCGGCTTCGAGTACGACACGACGCTCTACCTCCTGCCCGAGCATTCCTACAACCTGGAAGTCTTTGCCCGTCGTTTCGAGCCCCTCTACAAAGAACGGGCTGCGACGCGGCACAGTTCCGTCCAGGCACGCCAGGGGCTTGATTTCCGCTACAGACGAAAACCCTGGTTTGCGCATGCGGGTTATGTGCACGACAAGATCGACAATAGTATGACGTCGGCCGAACTCAATCGGCTCAATCTGGACGGCCAATACTTCAAGCGCTTTACCGGTGGCAACGAGCTGTCGTTCTCCGGCAGTGTCAATCCGATGTGGTTTTCGACTTCGGACGGTCGTTCTGGTGACACGTTCTATTATAGTACTGGGAATTATCTGAATCTCCAGGACGTGCCACGATGGGCCGTTCCGATCCGTCTGACTTCGAATGTGTCCCAAACCTGGTATACCCAGAACAACATCTCGATGCGTGATACCGATAACGACCAGTTCCTCTGGTATGAATGGCTGACGGTTACGCTTCCGTGGCGCTTCCGTAGCGATGTGTATTACCGGTATCAGGACAATACGGTAACCGCCCCCGGATATCAGCGTGATTACCAGAATCGGGACCTCAAGATCGATCTGATTCACCGGCTCTACGAAAGTCTCGATTCCGTTTATACTTATCGCAACGTCCGTCAGGATTCGTCGGGTGGAGACAGTGTGTTCTCCAGTAATGCGTTAGCCTTCAATTATGCGAAGACGATCCCTACAGGGCGGCTTCTGGTGAATACGAATCTGTCGCGGGGCGAAGCCGATATCGCAGGCCAGGTGAGCGTCGTTGACGAGAACTTCTCCGCTGAAGTTCCCATGCTTCAGCCCTATGTTCTGGGGCAGGCGAACGTCGACCCTTCACTCATTGCCGTCTATTTCAAGAATCCGTTGCCGCCATTCGATCTCCAGTATCTCGAGCCGCAGTACTACACGAAGGTCCCGGCCGGGAACACCTATGGCATTCAGATCACCAGCATGCCGGCCGCCTACGCCCTCCCGAATTCATATGACTTTCTCGTGTCCTACTCGTTTAGCGGCGATTATAGCCTACGAACGGATACGGTGGGGACTACGGCAAGTGTTCAACTGATCGAAAATCTCGTCACACCGTATTTCAGCTATATGCGGATCGCATCGGATGTGAGAGGGGGATATTTCCCGGGGGTCCCCGTCGATTCGATATCCTACACGAGCGGCGTCATGTTCCGCTATTCGGGGCTGCAGCTACGCGGTGAATATCAGAAATACGAATGGGAGATTGCACCATTCGACGGCTGGCGGGCCGACATGCAGTACGTAGGGGTTCTGGACGCCTACACAAATCTGTTCCTATCAGGGTCCTATCTGCATCGAAAATATCCGCGTGGGTCGTCGTTCTATTACAGCATTCCCTTTACAGAGGATACGGAGACGGCGACGGGGAACATCCAGCGGCAGTTCTTCGACAGGACTCTGTTCGTGTCGATTGGGGGAACGTACATGCACACGGACAGTATCGTGGATAGTGACTCGGCAACTGTGAATTCCTCCCTGTTGTGGAGAATTGGCAAGGTGGATCTGAGCATGGGGGGAAATGTGTATCTTACGGAATCGTCGGGCGCGTACAGTGTATCGACGAAACGAGATCACCAGTTCATCTGGATGAACCTGCGGCGGCGGCTGTTCTGAGCGAAATCATGAGGGGGGTGAGGAGAAGAACGGAGCGGCCAGTAGGGGCGGAGAACGGATGGAGACGAGCGTGTGCTGTAGTGGGCTGCGTGCTGCTGGCCGGTTGCGCGTCGACCTGGAGTGTAAGGACGAGCGAGGGCGCGGGGGGATTGCAATGGCCGTTCGAGCCGGGCAGGGCGAAGGTGCGCTACGTGCGCTCCCTTCTTGGTTTTGTGCCCGACACGAGCGCGGGCACGGTCGTCAAGGCGATCGTGTTCGGGAGCGAGGACGAGGAGAGCAACGCCTTTCTGCTGCCGGTAGCTGTGGCTCTGGGCGGGGATGGCCGGATTGCGATCGCCGATATGGGGAGGCGTTGCGTGCATCTCTACCTGCCAGGGAAGAAGCTGTATCGGAGGCTGGTCGGGGGTGAGAAGGAGCGGATGATCTCACCGGTCGGCGTGATCTTCGACGATGAAGGCCGGCTCTATGTGACTGATTCCGGAGGTCGCCTGTTCGCTTTCGATGAGGAGGGTGCGTTGCGGTTTACACGCGACAGCGTCGGCGTGGAGAAGCTACAGCGACCGACTGGAATCGCATTCAGTCCTCGGATGGGATGGGTGTATGTGGTCGACACGTTGGCAAACAAAGTGTTTGCGTTGGACACCGAGGGAGACATGGTCTTCGCTTTCGGTGCACGTGGTGAGGGAGCAGGGGAGTTCAATTTCCCAACACATCTCTTCCATTCCGCCGCCGGAGAGCTTTTCGTCACGGACGCGCTGAATTTTCGGATTGTGATTTTCGATGAGCGGGGGAAATACGCTGGCGCGTTTGGACGCCATGGCGATGGCTCGGGCGATCTGGCAATGCCGAAAGGCGTGGCTGTGGACGGCGACGGAGTCGTGTATGTCGTGGATGGGATGTTCGACAACGTACAACTCTTCAACCGGCAGGGCGAATTCCTCCTGACCGTTGGACAACGGGGGACCGGTGCCGGGGAATTCTGGCTGCCCTCAGGAGCATTCATCAGCGCGAATCGGGAGCTGTACGTGTGCGATACCTACAATCGGCGCATTCAGATCTTCCGAATCACGGAGGGCTACGGCGATGCGGCTTCGTGAGCTTTCCATACGGTGTTTCGGCGGTGGGCTGCTCTTCCTGTGTCTCGCGGCAATGGCGGCGCTTGCCCAGGCGCCGCCACACACCCAGGCGGATATGGTACTCACCAAACACAACCTGTCCGTGAGTGGGACCGGCGTGATCCGGGCCCTGACTGAAGACCGGATCTGCATTTTCTGCCATACGCCGCATAATGCCACTCCGCGCTCTCCGTTGTGGAATCGCGACATCGCGCCGCGCATTTATCAATTATATACGAGTCCGACTCTACGAGCCGATCCGTTGCCTCAGCCGTATGGTCCAACCAAGCTGTGCCTCACCTGCCATGACGGCACGATTGCCATGGGCGCTGTGCTCAATCCTGCCGGAGGGGTTGCAATGGCAGGCAGCGATCTGCTGGCGCCGGGCAATCACGCGAACTTCGGGCTCGATCTCTCCTCGCATCACCCGGTATCTTTCCCTTACGGCAGCGCTCTTCCAAACGACGAGCTGCAACCGGTCCCGCCTCCCGACCTGGTCTACGGCGGGACCGACGAGATCCATTGCATCACCTGCCATGATCCTCACAACGACACCTACGGGAAGTTCCTGTTGAAAGACAACCGCTTCTCGGCGCTGTGCGTGAGCTGCCACCGCATGGAGGGATGGGAAGGTTCGGAGCACGCAACCTCGAATGCCTCGGTAGTGGGGATCCTGCCACGACCGCCAAAGACCTGGCCGCTCTACACCCAGTTGAATGAGTGGGGCTGCGAGGCGTGCCATACGCCGCACTTTGCCGCTACACCTGAAAACTTGCTGAATTTCACTTCCATGCCGCCGGCGTACACATGCACCACGGCCGGTTGCCACGGCTCCGACCCCGGCTCGCCGCACCAGGCGCCGTCGATAGGGTCTCTGGGCGATGCTGGGATTTTGCCATCGGGCGGCCGCACGGATATCGGGCGCCAGATCCGCAAGCTCTCCGCGCACCGGCCCATCCCCGGCAGCACGGGCCGGCCGGCAGGGGTGGCCTGGGTGCAGTCGGGCATGCGTGATGTCGTTTGCGCAGACTGCCACAATCCTCACCAGGTCACCCGGATGCCGGCAACGGCCCCCTACGCCTCAGGAATGCTGCAGGGGAGTAGTGGCGTCGATCGCAACGGATCGCCAGTCCGCAACGCGACATTCGAGTATGAGGTTTGTTTCAAGTGTCACGGAGACAACGCACCTGATGTCGAATTCATTCCGCGTGTCGTGGCTAGCACCAACACGCGCGCCGCATTCGACCCGGTCAACCCTTCATACCATCCCGTCATCGAGATGGGTCGCAACCTCGACGTCCCGAGCATTCCGTCGTCGCTCGATCCGACGATGACCTCGGCGTCGGTGATCTACTGCACCTCATGCCATGCCGATGACGAGGGTGGGTCGCGCGGCCCACACGGCTCGATGTATCCGCCCATCCTGAAGGAACGGTACGAAACCAACGATAACACACCCGAAAACCTGCAGAACTATGCCCTGTGTTATCGCTGCCACGAGCGCAGCAGTATCTTGCGCGACACCAGCTTCCGAACCAGGACGGCGCGGACGACGCCGTCGGGCGGGGGACACAGCGGACATCTGGCAGGCGGAGCCCCCTGCTCCGCTTGCCACGACCCTCATGGCATCAGCGACCTATCGCAAATCGGTTTCGGCAATACCGGTTCTCATACACATCTGATCAATTTCGATAAACGTATCGTGGGGCCGAAGCCGGGGATGGAGTATCCGATTTTCAAGGATACGGGATCGTTTTCCGGAAGCTGTACCTTGCTGTGCCACGGCTACCTGCACGACAATGCTGCATACCCGTGAGCCGGCGGAGAGGCGGGAAAGGGATTGGCGATGAGATATGGGAATCTGGGGGCTGGTGTGTTGATGGTCTCACTCGCGTTGGGCGGGGTGTGTCCCTTTGCCGTGTATGCGGCCGAAGAGGGTGGAAATACCTGCGTTACATCGAAGTGCCATGCCACATTGCTCTCTCACAAGGATGTTCACCCGCCGACGGACGGGTGCGATAGTTGCCATGATGCTGTGGAACCCGATCACCCGCGGAAGGGAAAGAAGACGTTCAAGCTCGCCGACAAGGTTCCGGCTCTCTGTTATACGTGCCACGACGAGTACGGAGAGAAGCCCGTCGTCCATCCTCCCGTGAGCGATGGTGATTGCACATCGTGCCACGACTCGCACGCGTCCGATGAGCCGAAACTCCTCGTTGAGTCACAAAAGACCCTCTGCGAAACCTGCCATGACGCCATCAACGTCAAGGAGCCGCATGGCCCGGTGTCGACTGGTGACTGCGTGGCCTGCCACAACCCACACGAATCCGATCACAAGAAGTTGCTTGTCGCCGAAGGCCGGAGCCTGTGCTTCAACTGCCACGACGAATTGCAGAATGTGGAGAAACGCAAGGTCCAGCATCCGCCGATGGAGGATGGTTGCACTTCCTGTCACGCGCCACACGGCACGGATTACCCCATGCTGTTGTCGGCAGCCGGACCGGAGTCTTGTTACGAATGCCACGACGGCATCCAGGAAAAAGTCGATTCCGCCCCGGTTGTCCACGAGCCGATCAAGAAGAAGGGCTGTGTGGTTTGCCACGACCCGCACGGTAGTGACAACGATGGGTTGCTGGTGAAATCACCCCAGGAGACCTGTGTTTCCTGTCATGACAACATTGCGGCGACGAAGCTGAAATTCAGGCACGGCAAGAACAATGAGGGAAAGTGCTCCGACTGCCACGATCCGCATGGCGGACGGTTCGGGAAACTGCTCGTTGCTCCTTTCGAGATGGACACCTATGTGCCCTACACGGGAACGCAGTTTGCTCTCTGCTTCGAGTGTCACAAGCGGGACATGCTGCAGTATCCGGACACTTCCTTCGCCACGAATTTCCGCGACGGCGAAAAGAACCTGCACTACGCGCATGTCAACAACAAGACGAAGGGCCGCAATTGCCTGCTCTGCCACAGCCAGCATGGCAGCAACAATCCGGTGCTGATCGCCGAGACCGTTCCGTTTGGAAAATGGCAGATGCCTTTGAAATTCCAGAAGACCGAGGACGGCGGGAGCTGTTCGCCGGGCTGTCACAAACCTCTCTGGTACGATCGCAAGCACCCCGGAAGGAGACCCGCAGGGCTCAAACGCGAGACAGTGAACTGATCCTTCGCGGTGGATGATCGGATTTCGTGGATGGCGCTCGGGAGAGCGGTCTCCGGCACTCCCTATGTTCCACTGCGGACGGCTCGCGCTGGATGGGGGAGAGTCTTCTCGTATCCGGTGACGTATCCGTAATTGAAATCGACGGTCCAGACGAAGCCTTGCAGGTCCTTCATCTCGGAGGTCGTCCAGTAGGGTGCGTCGATGTTCGTGCAACCGCAGGCCTCGACAAGGCAGCCTGCCGTACATTGCTTCGTGAAAGCCGGATCGATTGCCGGAGCAAAACGCATGTGGTCCACGAGATTCTGCAACTCCCCTGTGGTCGGAAGCCGCCAGTCACAGTGGCCCGCAAAGCAAGGTGACGTATTCAGGCTTGCCAGAAATTCGCTGAATGCGGTGCCGTCAGGGATGCCTTCTGAACTGGCGCTCCAGGTGTAGAGAAAATCCTGGTCATGGATGCTTCCGTCATGGCTCTTTTTTTCCCATTGAAGGCCGGTGCGTGTATCGCTGATCGTGCCGTCTCCGTTGTCCTGGAAACGTTCCCCCGGTGGGGGGCAGCCGTTCAGTGCGTTGTTCACCGAAACGATGATTTCGTCGATGGTGACCTGGCCGTCATTGTTGAAATCACCCCGGCATCCACCTGGCACCGTATCGGCACGCGCAGCTACGGCGGCAACGGTGAGAGAGATGAAAAAGGCCAACAGTGTTCGCATCGATATTCTCCTGGAAAACGGGTTGGTGCGGCCTCGATTGTCTCAGCCCGGAAAGGCAGCCGAATCCTACCTGGGAATGAGTACGCCCGGATTCATGATGCCGTGCGGATCGATTGCCTGCTTGATCGAGCGGAGAACTTCCAGCCCAACGCCGAGTTCTGGTGCCATCCAGGGAAGCCGCAAACGCCCCACCCCGTGATGGTGGGCGATCGTTCCACCGCAGCGAACGGTGGTATCCATCGCAGCACGCCAGGCTGCCAGGTAGGTTTCCTCCCCCTGCGCTGGATCTTCCGGCCGGCCCACGAAGGTGAAGTAGATGTTCGTCCCCTGCGCGTAGCTGTGCGAACTGTGGCCCGATGCCATGAAGATACCGGGCACCGCCTGGATGGCGGCTACGACGTCATGGTAGAGACCGCCGATACGGTCCCAGGTAGCAGCCACTTCGATCGTATCGACAACCAGCCCCTTCTCGATGAACATCTGAAAACCAGGAACGTGATTACGTTCTTGCAACCAGCGTTCGACGGGTTCGGACCCTTTCGCTTCACCGCCATTGGCCACGCAGATCTCCCCGCAGGCGACAGTTTCTGCGGTCGTCAATGATTCGGGTCCTTCGGAAAGAAGAATCAAAAGGCAGTTGTTGCCATTGCTTGCCTGGGGGAAAAGGCGGGCCGTCTCAATCCCGTCGTAGAGTCGAACGACGGGCGGCCGCCAACCGGTGCGCATGAACTGCCGGATCGCTTCGAGTCCAGCGTCCATCGTCGGAAAGACAAATGACTGCAGGCTGCGACTCTGCGGTTGCGGGAAGATCCGATAGGTCAACTCGGTGACCACACCCATCGTTCCTTCGGCGCCCAGGAACACGTGGCGCAGGTCCGGGCCTGTGGCCGATCGCGGGCCCACATGGGTCCGCAGAATCCGCCCGTCGGGCAAAACCGCTTCGAGGGCCAGCAGGATGTCCTCCACGTTACCATATCGAGTCGAATACTGACCCGCAGCCCGTGTGGCGACCCATCCGCCGACGGTGGAAACGTCGATCGATTGGGGGAAGTGCCCAGCGGAGTAGCCGGCGGCATTCAATTCTGCCTCGAAAGTACCTCCCATCATGCCAGCCTGTACACGGACCAACAGAGCTTTTTCGTTCAGTTCGACGATCCGGTTCATTGCCCGCATATCGATGACGATGCTGCGGCTGTCCGGTTGCACCGCGCCGCAGACGCCGGAGCCGGCGCCAAATGGTACGACGGGAATTCGGTGGGCGTTGGCATAGCGCAACCCGGTTGCCACCTGTTCGACCGATCTCGGGCGTATGACACAGAGTGGTCGTTCCAGTGCACCACGGCTGGCCCGCAGGACGCTGAGAAACCAGTAATCTTGCCGGTGTTCGTCGAGCGCCGTGTCGTCCCATACGACCTCGGCGGTGCCAAGCTCGCGAGCCAGTGCTGCGCGGTGGTCCGCGGTGTCGTTCTCAGCCATGTGCTGCACGCGCCATTGGTTCAGAGGCCGGTTCAAGGAGAAATGCCTTCACGTCTGCGACATGGTTTTCGTATTGGTGCCTCTCGGTTGCGATGCGTGATTCGTCCCAACCGAGCAGACTGCCCATCACACGAGCCACACTGCTGGCAACCTCCAGCCCGTTGTGGAGATCCCACAGGAACAGTCGCGAGCGTCTCTCCATGAAGTCAGCGAGTGTGAGTGCCATCTCTTCACGTACGGCGTACGCCACCTCGCTATACGTCACGGGCGACCCGGGAGCACAACGTTCTCCTAGAACCGGGTCATTCGCCATTGCTTCTACCAGACGCTCGCCATTGCTGCCGTACACTTCGACCAGCCGTTCCACGATATCAGCCGGTACCCGCGGCCAGCGTTGTTTGAGCTGGTTGGTGAAGGCATTCAGATCTTCTCCCGTATCACCACCGCTCAGGGGAGAATCCTCGTCGCCTGATTTCTCCGATATGGTGTCGCCCTGGGCTCGTAGATTCTGCATCACCAGGGTCGTGATCCGTTCGGCCATCTTGCGAAACGTCGTGAGTTTGCCGCCGGCGATCGAGATGAGTCCCGCTGGGCTGATCATCACTTCGTCCTTGCGCGAGATCTCGCTGGGCGCCTTGCCTTCCTGGTGCAGCAAGGGACGCACACCGGCCCAGGCACCGACGATATCTTCCATGGTGAGTGGGTCGATCGAGAAGGTCGCGTTCGCGGCATCCAGAAGGTAGCGCGCATCTTCTCGCGTGATCGGTGGTTCGTCGAAGCTACCCTCATAGTTCGTATCGGTGGTGCCGAGGTAGACGATCGGTCCGCGCGGAATCACAAACACGTTACGCTTGTCTGTAGCGTTCATGACCACACAGCGCTGAACGTCGAGACGGCGGCGCGGCAGAATCAGATGGATCCCTTTGGTCAGGTGGAGGCGTTTCTGCACGCCGGGACCTTCGAGCTGCCGCACATCGTCGACCCAGGCCCCAGCGGCGTTGACGATCACCTTGGCACGGACTGGGATTTCGGCTCCACTGGTCTCGTCACGTACGACGGCACCATTCAGTCTGCCCTCTTCAAGGGTGAAGTTCGTAACGGCTGCGTAGTTGGCGACGACTGCTCCCATTCCGGCCGCGGCTTTGACGCATTCGATGACCAGCCGTGCGTCGTCCGTGAGATACTCGTAATATAACCCTGCTCCATAGATCCGTTCGGCTCGCAGGAGCGGCTCGAGTTCGAGGGTCTCCTCGCGACTGAGCATGCGGTTACGTTCTTCTTTGGATACGCGTGCCATCCGATCGTACGTGAAGAGTCCTGCGCTGATCGTCAGGTAACCCGAGCGGCTATGCACGGGCACGAGCATTTGTTGAGGTAGCGCCAGGTGAGGCGCCAGACGGCGCACCACACGGCGTTCGTTCGAGGCTTCCATGACCAGTCCGACATCGCCTTGTGCGAGGTACCGTAATCCACCATGGATGAGTTTCGATGACCGGCTGCTGGTTCCGGAAGCAAAATCACGCCGTTCGACCAGCGCTACGCGTAATCCGCGTAGCGCGGCGTCGCGAGCAATGCCCGCACCGGTGATCCCTCCTCCCACCACGAGCAGGTCGAACCGCTCCCGCTCCAGTCTTTGCAGGTTCTTGTTGCGCGTTCGCGCGGATAGTTCGGCGGTTCGGGGCATCTGAATGGATTGTCGGACCTGCGTCTGATTTCATGCGTTCGCGGCTGTGTCAAACCGGAATCGGCCGGCCGATGGGTTGAAGAGCGCGTATTTCACGCTGTCAGGCGGTTGCCGCGTTTCGCCGTGGTCGTTACATGCGCGTGATGCGGCTCCGTGCTGTGTATTTTGACTTTGGTGGTACGCTCGATGCCCCTGGCATCCACTGGCTCGAGCGCTTTGCCGCTCTCTATGCGCAAGCCGGCTGCCATCTGTCGTGGGAGCAGATTCGTGCCGCATTCGACCATGCGACGCGTTGCGCCTACCAGGAGCCACAGGTTCGTACCATGACGCTGGAACCACTCATCCAGTTTCATGTAGGAAAGCAGTTTGTCTACCTGGGCTTGAGGGACCACGCCCTCGCCGAGCGTCTGCAAGGCGACTTCGTGGCTGCTGCGCGTGCATCTCTGGTGGATAGCCGTGCTGCCCTTTCCCGGCTGGGCCGGTGCTATGACCTGGGCGTGATTTCAAACTTCTACGGGAATGTGGGCCATCTTCTCGAGGAAGCTGGAATCCTGCCGTTTCTTTCGGTCGTGATCGATTCCACTCTCGTGGGGCTGCGTAAACCCGACCCGGCGATTTTTCGCCTCGCTCTGGAGAAATTAGAATGCGCTCCGGAAGATGCTCTCTATGTGGGAGACTCTTTCGACAAAGATATCATCGGGGCGCACCAGGCCGGCTTGCGGACTGCGTGGTTGAGCAATCGCACGGAAGGTGAGTGCCCCGACCCCTCGCTGGTCGACTTTCGGATCCGGTCGATCGCTGAACTGGAATCCGTGTTGCCGAAAGATCCATGAAAGCTGCTCTCATTGCTGCTGGTCTCGGTGAGCGGCTACGCCGCGACGGTTATGTGCAACCGAAGCCACTCGTGCCTGTGCGCGGGATACCGCTGATCGATTATGCCCTGGCCGGTATTCGTGCCGCTGGCCTCATCGAGGTTGTCTGCATCGTGAACGAGTTGTTCATGGGCATCGAGGAACACTGCCTTGGCCGCTGGCCGGAGTTGGAATTTTCGTTTGTCCGCAAGACGACGCCGAACTCCATGGAAAGCCTGTTTACCCTGGCGCCGCTCCTCGGCGCGGAGAGATTTCTGTTGCTGACGGTCGATGCCATCATGGCGCCGCCGGTCCTTCAACGGTTCTGCACCGATGCCGCCGCCAGAGATCATGCGGCAGGCGTGCTTGCCACCACCGACCTCGTGGAGGACGAGAAGCCACTGTGGGTCCGCTCCGTTGCAGATGGAAGGATTACGGCATTGGGAGCGCCGGCGGCCGGTAGCGGCTGGATCACCGCTGGCGTGTATGTCTTTGATCCGGTGATCTTCCGGGAAATCGGCGTGTCGAGACAGCGCGGGTTCGGCGCACTGAGGCAATTTCTCGGGCACCTGGTGGAATGTGGGTTCCGGTTGGATGCGCTGCCGATCGGGCCATCCTTCGATGTGGACCGGGGCGAGGATATCGCCGCGGCCGAGCGCTTCATCGAGAACGGATTTCGCAGATGACCGCGCGTTATATCGGTATCTTGCGTGAAGCGGTCTACTCGCCCGGCAGGGTGGAGGATGATGCTGCAATCCTTCTTGCCGTGGTCGATCTGTTACGCGACGCGGGTGAACGCGTGGAAATCGCCCGGGGTGATGATCGAACGTGGCCTGTGGCCGGGCCTGACACCGTCGTTTTCACCATGGCACAGGGAGATTTCGCACTGGAGCGTCTGGCTGCATGGGAGAGCCGGGGTGTCCGCGTGATCAACAGTGTGCGTGGTGTGATGAACTGTCAGAGACATCGCACCGTGCCCCTGTTGAGGGAGTCCGGCGTATCCTTCCCCAGGAGCGCCATGGTGGAAACGGCGCAGAACCCGATTTTGCCGGACTGGGCCGAAGCAGACGGTGCCTGGGTGAAACGGGGAGACGTACACGCGACGGAAGCGGATGATGTTGTACGTGCTCAGGATGGGTCCCAGATTCGTGCTGCACTCGCACGCTTCCGGCAAAGAGGTGTGGCGCGGGTAGTGATCCAGCAGCACGTGCCCGGAACGGTGGTGAAATTCTACGGTGTGCGTGGTGGATTTTTCTTCCATGTTCCGCCGGACTCGGGACTGGTGCTGTCCGATGACATCATCCATCGGATGGAGGTTCTCGGCGCCGCCGCAGCGCGTGTTCTGGATGTGGATGTCTATGGCGGGGACTGTGTCGTTGATGGCGGCAGCCTGGTCATAATTGACTTGAATGATTGGCCTAGCTACGCTCGCTGCCGCTTTTCGGCGGCGGCAGCCATTGCCGCTCATGTGGGAGCGCAGGAGGTGAGGTGTACGTGAAGGGTGTACAGAAATCCGCTTCCAGTCGTGCTGCCATTCCCGGATCGAAGTCACAAGCGCTCTCCCAGGAGGAGCAGCTCTATCTGGCTCCTGGAATCCAGCGCATTGCACAGTTGTCGCAATTGAGCCTGGCCGAAGGCCATGGTTGTACGTTGACCGACCTCGATGGGAACGAATACCTCGATTTCTTTGCGGGTGTTGCGGTTGCCAGTCTTGGACACTCGCATCCTCGTTTCGTCGAGGTTGTGAGCCGGCAACTTTCTCGTCTCATCGTCGGCAGCTTCACGAGTCAGCCGCGCTTTGAGTTACTCAAGCTGCTGGCAGAGATCGCTCCGGGGCGACTCAATCGGACGCAACTCTACAGTGGTGGCGCAGAGGCAGTTGAGGCGGCGATCCGGCTGGCCAAAGCGTACACGAAGAAATTCGAGGTGGTGGGTTTCTGGGGCGGCTTCCATGGCAAGACGGGCGGTGTCATGGGCCTGATCGGCGATGAGTGGAAGCAGAAATGGGGGCCTCTGGCGCCCGGTACGCATCTCGTCCCGTATGCCGACTGTTATCGTTGTCCCTTCAAGATGAAATACCCGGACTGCGGGATGTTCTGCCTCGATTTTGCCCGGCAGTCGATTCGTGCAAATACGGCAGGCCGTATTGCGGCCATCATCGTCGAACCGATCCAGGGCACCGCTGGCAATGTCGTGCCGCCGCCCGAGTTTCTTCCCGGAGTGCAGGAGATTGCGCGCGAGAACGAGGCATTGTTGATTGCTGACGAAATGATCACGGGCTTTGGCCGTACGGGCACTCGATTCGGTGTCGAACACACCACCACCGAGCCGGATGTGATGACCATCGGCAAAGGTTTTGGGAATGGATTCCCGGTAACCGGATTGATCTCGCGTGAGGACATCACTTCGGCCATGCCTTTTTCGAAGCCGAGTTCGTCCTCCTCGAGCTACGGGGGCAACCCTCTGGCTGCGGCAGCAGCACTGGCCACGGTGAGCACGATCCTCGATGACAAACTGGTGGAGAATTCGGCTCACGTCGGTGGCTTCCTGCTCGACGGGTTGCGTGCCTTGCAGGAGAAGTACGAGTTCATCGGCGACGTACGAGGGCGCGGTCTGTTGATTGGAATGGATCTGGTGAAGGACCGTGCCACCAGGGAGCCCCTTCCTTCCGCCGTCACGGAACGTATCTTCCTGGGCGCACTGCGCCGCGGTTTGCTGTTGATGGGTTATTTCGCCCGTGTGCGGATCAACCCACCGTTGGTCCTGACGGAGACAGAAGCTCGTGATGGTCTGACGATCCTCGACGAAGTGTTCGCTGAGATCGAACATGAGGGATTGCACCGGAAATGAATGAGCCGCATAGGGGGGCGATCGTCGGCTTTGGCAATGTTGCGGCGCACGGCCACACCGTGGGGTGGCTCGAACGTCCGGACTTTCGCATCCTTGCCGTTGTAGACCCCGATCCAGCCCGCCGTTCGCTCGCGTGTGAAAGACTGCCAGAGGCGCGGGTCTACGATAGTCTCGAACGTTTGTTTGCTACCGAGACGCTCGATTTCATCGATGTCTGCGCACCCCCCGCTCTCCATCGTGCTGCCATCGAAGCAGCGGCGCAGGCCCGCGTGCACGTGTTGTGCGAGAAGCCGTTGACCACCTCGTTGCAGGAGTTGCATGCCCTTCAGGATAGGGTCCGTGATGCGGGGATCGTCCTGCACACCGTTCATAACTGGAAATATTCCGAGGCCTTCCGGGCGGTGCTCAGCCTTGTGCGTGAGGGTGCGATCGGGTCGGTCCGAACAGTGAGCTTCGATACGGCGCGCAACGGTTGTTCGGTGACCACGGGAGAGAACTGGCGCATGAACAAGTCCGTTGCCGGCGGCGGCATTCTGGTCGATCACGGCTGGCATACGTTCTACCTGCTCCTCGCTCTGGCTGGGGAGCGCCCACTGCGAATCCGTGCAGAACTGGGACGTCAGCGGTACTCCGAAGCGGAGGTGGAGGACACCGTCCACTGCGTTGTCGATTTTCCCAGTCTGACCGGGGAGATCCGTTTGACGTGGGCGGCCGAGGGACGGCACACGAGCTGGAAGATCGGTGGGTCTGACGGCGAACTCGCCGTCGACGAGGATCTGCTGTCCGTTACGGGGCGGGCGGGCGCCCGCACGCAGCGCCTGTCTTCCGGGCTGTCTGTAGGATCGCATCATCCCGACTGGTTCTCCGGTGTCATCGATGAATTCCAAACGGCGCTCGCATCGCCGGCACAGGGTCGGGATAACCTTGCGGAAGCGGCTCTGTGCGTGCAGATGTTGCATCTGGCCTATGCGTCGGACCGCCAGAACGAGGCTATGGAGATACCACCACCCTGATGGGGTGTGAGGTGTGTTTTGAAGACGGCGCTCATTCTTCCGCCCACCGAGGCTAGTTTCATGCGAGTTGCGGGCCTGCCCGTTCTGCAACGGACGGTGCTTTCCGTGTTGCGTGGAGACTTCGACCGTATCGTCGTCGTCGGCGGTCGTGAGATGGAACGGGTCCGCCGCCTGCTTCGTTCCGATACGCGGACGCGTGCTGTCGAAGTGAGTCCGGAATTCCCTTCATTGTACGGTGAACAGATCACCGTAATCCCGAGCGATCGAGTCTTTACCGCAAATCTTCTACGCCGAGTGCAAGAGATTCCGTTGAACGGACGCCCTCAGGTTTTCAGCTCGCCGATGGGCGATGCCGTGGCGCGCTACCGTTTCGAAGGTGTCGACAGTGACCGTGTCCGAACAATGGTGCGCCCGGAGTCCGACGGACTCTGGCAGGAACTGAGCGGGTTGGGCGCCGAGCGGATCCACCTCGAAAACGAAGTGCTGGTGCCGATCCGTGATGCCGCGTCCGTCAAACAAGCCGAGCAAGCCCTTTGTGCCCGCATGCGTGCGGACAGTGCGGAGAGCGACGGACCACTCGCCCATTACATCGACCGGCGTATTTCACTTCGGATCAGTCGTTTTCTCGTTCGACACACAGGGTTGCGGCCGAATCACCTGACGATCATCGGCACGAGCCTTGGCCTGCTGGCGTCACTGCTCCTGGCAGCCGGCTCATACGGGACCTCTCTTGCGGGAACCCTGTTGTTCTTGTGTGTGACGATCATCGACGGGTGCGATGGTGAGGTGGCACGGCTGACGTTCCGGGAATCGGCCTTTGGCCAGATTTTCGACGTGACGACCGACAACCTCGTCCATCTGACCCTGTTCGCAGGACTTGCCATTGGCATGTACCGTTCCGATCCACATGGGCCCTATCTGACCCTGATGGCGATTTTGCTGGGCGGCTTCGCCTGTACGTGTGTGGCGAGTTATTTCTTTCTCGTGCATCGCCCCGGTTTTGCTCGCAGTGGTGGACCGCCACACACCTGGAAGGGGCGGCTGCGCCAGCGCATCCTGGCGGGTCTCGAATCTCTCATGAACCGTGATTTCGCCTATCTTCTCGTGCTGCTCGCGATTGCGGGGCGATTGCACTGGTTTGTCTGGGGTGCGGCATTTGGGACCTATGGGTTCGCCATTGCCCTGGTGCTCGTCTACCGCTGGCGAGAGGCGGCGTAAGCGCGGTTCAGATGGCTGGATCGCGCGCCGTACGCGTCGCCGAACGCGCGCTTCTGCTTGCCGGCATTGCGCTCTTCGTTTTTCTGCTGCGCCAGCTCGGCCTTGGCTCCGTGCTGGCCAATCTGAAATTGGTAGGCTGGGGGATCCTGCCCATCATCGCGCAAGAGTTCCTGGCGGTTCTTGCCAACACCAGTGGCTGGCGCGCCGCGTTTGCGCCGCCGCGACCACCCATTGGATTCCGCAGACTCCTGGCAGCTCGTATGGCGGGAGACGGAGTGAACTACGTGACTCCGACGGCAACGATCGGTGGAGAATTCGTGCGGCTGAGAATGTTGCGCGGGCAGGCGGGGAGCACCGAACTGTTGGCGTCGATCACGGTTGCCAAGCTGACACAGACTGTCGGTCAGATTGCATTCATTCTGGCCGGGCTTGCCTTTGTGTCGCGTGATCTGCCGTTCGATCCGTCTATGCGCCGTGGCCTTTTCGTCCTTTTGCTGGGTTTCGGGGGTGTCGCCACAGCGCTTCTCCTGTTGCAGCGTCGCGGCATGTTTGCGCCCGTCCTACGGATACTCCGCCGCCTGGGCTTGTCCCATACACCGGAGTTGCTCCACCGACTCGAACGATTGGATGCGGAAATCATTCGTTTTCACGGGCATGCAGTCGGTCCGTTCCTTGTCTCGACCTTTGCCTTTGCCGCCGGCTGGGCCATGGGAGTCGTCGAGATCTATCTGATCCTCCTGTTTCTCGATGTGCCGGTGACGTTGAGTCGCGCGGTGACCATCGAGGTGCTCTCCGCCACGATCGACGGTCTCCTGTTCTTCGTGCCCGCGAAAGCCGGGACGCAGGAAGGAGGAAAGGTCCTCATCTTTACTCTTCTGGGACTCGATCCGGCGAAAGGACTCGCGCTGGGGATCGTGCGGCGCATTCGCGAGTTGACCTGGGCGGCAGCCGGCTTGTTCATCTGGTCGCGGCAACAGGTCATGGCCGTGGCCGGAGAAGAAGCAGGATCCCCGGGTGGATCATGACGGGCCCACGTCGGGTGATCTTTTCAGCGGATGATTTCGGGCTTTCACCAGGCGTGAATGCCGGGATTCTGCAGGCGCACGAGGAGGGTGTACTGACGAATGCCAGCCTCATGGTGAATGGCGCGGCGGTGGAAGAAGCTGTCGAGATGGCGCGTGCGACACCGGCACTGTCCGTGGGGCTGCACCTCGTACTCCTTCAGGGGCGCTCGACACTTGCGCCGATCGAAATTCCGCGACTGGCCGGTCCCGACGGAATGTTTCGCCAGGCACCTGTGGGGACCGGCCTGCGCTATTTTTTCACTCCCGGGATTCGCGCACAGATCGAGCGTGAGATCTGTGCCCAACTCGAAAAGTTCCTGTCCACAGGAATCCCTCTCTCCCACATCGATGGGCACCTGAACATCCACGTACACCCAAGTGTGCTGGGAATCGTGATGCGTCTGGCTGATCGTTTCGGAATTCGTGCCATTCGACTACCTCGAGAGCCGCTTTCGATCTCCCTGGAGGCCGATTCGCGAGAACGATTCCGCAAGAGGCTCGAAGCAATTACGTTTGCCGGACTTGGCCGGTACGCTCGTCCTCGACTCGATGCTGCGGGACTACGGTACACAGATCACGTCTTTGGCCTGCACAACTCCGGGCACATGACGGAACGGTTTCTCCTTCATGTCCTTACCGCGCTTCCACCCGGCGTGACGGAGATCTACACGCACGCCTCGTATGTCGATGCCGAAGCACGCCGCTGGCGCCCGCATGATTATGAGTGCGAGGCAGAACTGGCGGCGCTGACGAGCCCCAGGATCAAGGAAGCCCTCGAGGAGTCGGGAATCGAATGTATTTCTTACCGCGATTTGGGCGCATACCCCCCTATCGGTACCGGAATGGTGCGGCAGCGGCGGCAAGGATGAGGGCGTTTCAAAGCTTTCCGAAGAAGTCGTTTCCCTTGTCGTCGACAATGATGAAGGCAGGGAAGTTTTCGACTTCGATCTCCCAGATCGCCTCCATCCCCAGTTCGGGATATTCGAGGACGGAAACCTTCTTGATGTTCTCCTGCGCCAGAACGGCTGCGGGACCACCGATACTCCCCAGATAGAAGCCACCGTATTTCTTGCATGCGGCCGCAACTGCTGCGGAACGGTTGCCTTTGGCAAGAGTTACGAGGCTGCCGCCATTTTCCATGAACAGCTCGACATAGGAGTCCATCCGGCCTGCGGTAGTCGGACCGAACGATCCCGAGGCGTATCCTGCGGGGGTTTTTGCCGGTCCGGCGTAATAAATGGGGTGATCTTTTAGGTATTGCGGCAGCCCTTCGCCCCGCTCGATACGCTCTTTGAGCTTGGCGTGCGCAATGTCTCGGGCCACGATCATCGTTCCTGTCAGTGAAAGACGGGTCTTGATCGGGTACTTCGAGAGTGTGGCGCGGATTTCGCTCATGGGCCGTCTCAGATCGATTGCGACGACCTCGCCACCGAGTTTCGTCTCGTCGATGTCGGGCAGGTACTGAGCCGGATTGGTCTCGAGCTGTTCGAGGAAGATGCCCTCACGGGTGATCTTTGCCTTGGCCTGACGGTCGGCCGAACACGAGACGCCGATGCCCACGGGACAACTTGCCCCATGGCGGGGCAGGCGGATCACACGCACATCGTGGCAGAAATACTTGCCACCAAACTGGGCTCCGATATGTGTCTCCTGTGCCAGCCGCATGACTTCGGCTTCCAGTTCGAGATCGCGGATTGCATGCCCCAGCTTGCTCCCCCGCGTCGGCAGATCATCCAGATAACGGCAGCTTGCCAGCTTGACTGTCTTCAGTGTCATCTCCGCCGACGTGCCGCCCACCACGATCGCCAGGTGATACGGCGGGCAGGCAGCAGTGCCGAGGGTGCGGATCTTCTGGTTGATGAAGGCGAGCAATGATTTCGGATTGAGCAACGCCTTCGTTTCCTGGAAGAGAAAAGTCTTGTTTGCCGATCCGCCGCCTTTGGTGATGAACAGAAACCGGTATTCATCGCCTGGTACCGCGTAGAGTTCGATCTGTGCCGGCAGGTTGTTTCCCGTATTCACCTCTTCGTACATGTCGAGCGGCGCGACCTGGGAATACCGCAGATTGGTGTTCGTGTACGTATCATAAATGCCGTGTGCCAGGGCCTCCTCATCGTCGCCGCCGGTGGTCCAGACATGACTGCCTTTTTTGCCGAAGACGATCGCCGTTCCTGTGTCCTGACATGAGGGCAGAACCATACCAGCCGAGATGCATGCATTACGCAGCATGTTCAGCGCAACGAAACGATCGTTCGATGATGCTTCGGGATCATCCAGAATTTTGCGTAGTTGTGCGAGATGAGCTGGCCGGAAGAGGTGCGACACATCGCGAATCGCTTCCGCTGCAAGTCGGCGCAGACCCATCACATCGACAGTGACGAGATCTTCTCCACGAAATGGCTGCACCCCGACCCAATCGCCGTCGAGCCGGCGGTACGGCGTCGAGTCGGCGCCCTGTGGAAACATTTCCTGAAACTGAAAAGATGACATCCCCGCTCCTTGTCTCGATGGCCGCCGTCATAGCTCCGGCAAGCCGTTCGGGCGAGGCGGTCGGATATTCCGGTTTGAAAAAACCGGGCGTTGACTTTGTCTTGTCCGGGTTCCACCATGCTCCCCTACCATGCAGAAAGCCGTCATTGCCGGCGTGCTGGCCGTACTTGCTCTGGTTGTCTTGTTCACCCTGACCCGGTCGGGTCCGCATCCGGAACCGGAAAGCGATTCGACCTCCCTGAACTCCCCACGGAATGACCCAGGGCAGTCTCTTCCCGCACGCTCAGCAAACGACCGGAAAGATGGTCGTAATTCTGCGCCACACGGCAACGATGGAGGCGATTCGCAAGGTCTCGCAGCGCGGCCGAATATCGACACGGTCACCGGCCGAGCGTCGACTTCGGGAAGCGATCTACGCCAGCGATTGGCAGAAGCACGAAAGGCCAGTGGCACTCAGAGGGATGGGGGCGCTCATCCGGCGGCTGGAGGCGGTGATCTCCCCATCATGGATGAACCGATGGCAGGGGCTGCAGCCAATGTCGCCGAGAAGACTGAGTCCCGGCACGAGAACAATGTGCCCGATGACAAAACCACGGGGACCGATACGAATCTGGTCCCGGGAGATGATGCTCCAGCCATCGCCTATCAGTCCGATGCGGACAAAGTATTCGGTACCGAAACGCAGGTGGTGGTCCCGGATGCCGGAAAAATCAGCCCATCGAACGGGGCCCTTTCCTTTTGGATCAAGCCGGACTGGCAACCGGATGATCAAAACGACGCGACATTTCTTCAGATCGGAGAGAGCGGTCTGCAGATTTCAAAGAACGTCAACTATCTACGTTTCGAGTATCTGGACAAGGACGGTGTGGAGCGCGGTCTTGGCCTGAATATCTCCGATTGGAAGGCGGGCGAACCCCACTACATCGTCGGCACTTACTCGGGGGATGCGCGTTCCTATCAGCTCTTCGTCGACGGCAAACTTGTTTCACAGAATGTTTTCCCCAGTGGGCCGGAGTTCCCAGATAAAACCCAACTGTTCATCGGGTCTGCCCCGACGAACCGTAATCCAGCCCTGGGCGAGATCAGTGGAGTCGAGGTTGGGTCCGAAATTCCGTCGATGGCGGAAATCCTGCGTCGTTTCGAAGAAAAACAACAGCCGAAGCCAAATCCGGCGGAATGATGTTCCGCAGGACCCTGGGTGAGCCACGGACGGAATGATCGCGCCCGCTGGCAAAAGATGTTCGTTGATCTAATTCTGATATCCAATCCGACGAGGTTATTGACGATATGGACGAGTTGCGTTCTTCCGCGAGTCAAACCATCCAGCAACGACCGCTGAATCCAGCGGCTATTGATTTCAATGTCACCCCGTTCACGGTCATTTGGGAGACCACACGCGCCTGCGAGTTGCGCTGCGTACACTGCCGGGCGGATGCACAAAGTCTGCGTGATCCGCGCGAGTTGACTACAGCAGAAGGGAAACGTCTGCTCGAACAGATTCGGGATCTCGGGAGTCCCGTATTCGTCATGACGGGCGGCGATCCGCTCAAGCGCCCCGACGTGTATGAACTGCTGTCCTACGGCGTCGACCTTGGGCTGTCGGTCGCGGTGACACCGAGTGGAACTCCGAGTCTGACCGCTGACGCAGTCCGCCGTTTCAAGGAGATCGGTGTGCGGCGTATGGCGCTCAGCCTCGACGGCCCCAACGCGGCTGTCCACGATGGTTTCCGCAAGCAGCCCGGATCGTTCGATTGGACGGTGGGCGCTCTGCGGGCGGCCACGGAGTGCGGTCTACCCGTCCAGATCAACACCACAGTGACACGGCGCAATCTGGAGATGCTCGATGGGATCGCGGATATCGCAACCAGCGTCAATGCCGCCATGTGGAGTCTGTTCTTTCTCGTCAAAGTCGGTCGCGCCAGCCTGGACGACCAACTCAACGCGGATGAGTACGAAACGGTCTTCAAGTATCTCTACGAGTTGTCACAACGCGCGTCGTTTGCGGTTCGTACCACGGCCGCACCGCACTACCGTCGCTATGTCATGCAGCGTCAGGCAGAGTTGAAGCGCCAGAGTGGGGGACGACCACTGCCCATCCAGGGATCACCTGTTGCAGGGATGATCGGTGACATGCCTCGGGCTTATCGGGGTGTGACGGACGGGAACGGACTGGCTTTTATTTCGCACATTGGAGAGGTCTGCCCGAGTGGTTTTCTGCCGCTGGTTGCCGGGAATGTCCGCCAGACGGACCTTGCGACGATCTATCGCACCTCTCCGATCTTCACCCAGTTGCGTGATGTTTCCCAGTTGCAAGGCAAATGTGGTGAATGTGAGTTCATCCACGTTTGCGCCGGATCCCGTGCACGCGCCTATTCGATGACCGGTGATCCCATGGGAGAAGAGCCGAACTGCGCCTATCACCCGCGGACCAAGGGATCCGTCCACTGAGGCAAATTCAGTCGTCGAGGAATCGCGCGCACCGAGCGTGATCTGTCTCGCCGCAGAAAACCGATCCACAGAAGCTGGATGGGCGCCTCCACTTTCCGGCGCCCACTCGGATCTTGCTGCTCCCCGTAAAGCCGCCGGGCGGGTTTTCCAGGGGAACGGTCAGTGTCCGCTACCAGGCAGAGGAATTTTTTCTTCTTTGTATCCGGGAGGTACCTCGAATGCGTCCGGTGGGGTATTTCGTTGCTCGACCTTCGTGACGACGGTACGGATCTCCCCCATGTCGATCTGGATGGGGAAACCTTCCATCTTGCCGTACGCTTCTCCCGCGGCATCCATCGACGGAGACATCTTTGCAAGGCGTTTCTGCATCGACACCCAATCTTCGTGCAACGCAGAGAAATCTTTGACGTCCTGCGTAGTCCATGCGGTCAGCACTGTCTTTCCGTCTTCCGTCGCGATGTACTTCGTACACTCGAAGCCGTTGATATTCTTCTTCTCGCCCGTTTTTTCGACGGTCAGCGTGGCTGATTTTGCAGCGGGCTTGCCGGGTAGCTTCTGCATCATCTTCTCGACCATGGCGCGCTGTTCTGCCGGCATCCCTTTCATTTCTTCCTCTACTTGAGACATGGCGGAGTGCATCTGCTCCTGTGCCGTCCTGGCCATGGATTCGAGATCAGAGAACCGCAATTTCTGGTAGGTTTTCTTCGACGTATCGAGAAGGATCAGTTCATCCCGGTCGGCACGCAGAATGACCTGGTGGCTTCCGGCCTGTTCCACCCGGATCTTCCTGGGCATTGCGTAGACCCTGGAGTTTTCCGGCTGTCCGACTCCGCTCGTGCTGCTTTCCCAATAGAGACCCTCTGCCCAGGCAGCTTGTGAGCCTGTCAGAAGGAGGATGGAAGCCAGAAGCGCCTGTATTCTCATTGTACCTCCAGAGTACACCGATCGAAGCAGCGTCAAGGAAGGATACGCGACGCCGGCGACCGATCAAAGCGAAAACTGTCCGTGTCCTCGAAAAGCCCCAAATTGTTGATCGGCCGATCCGTCTACCGGTGGTCTCCGGGGTTCTGTCCCTCGATCGAGAAGAAACTGGTGTTTGCGTGGCCGCCGAACCGGCAGCCTAATAGTGGATGCCTCAAGCAAAAACCTGAGAAAAACCTACTGCGACCGGTTTGCCGCTCAGGACGGCGTCGATGGCGTTGGCGAGATGACGTTGTTTGACGGAGCCGGCACTTCGGTTGTCGTCCAGACCGCCGTGGTAGACGACGGTGCCGGTCTTGTCCGCCAGGAAGATTTCCGTCGTTCGAGCGGCGGGAAACTGTCGTGCCAGGGCGCCGCCCTGATCATCGATCAGGCGGCCACCAAGCTGTCTGCTTTTGTGAAAGGAGATCTTTTCCTCGCGTGTGTCCTCACGGTTCGGGTACAGGTAGATGAAATCCACCCCACGGGGTGAGTAGGTCGCCGCGGTATCCCGGAACCGCTCTGCATAGTCAGCCGTTGTGGCACACCGTGTACCGACGAAGATGAAAGCCGTGACCTTGCCGGAAGTCGCAGATTCGTAGGGCTCGGTCTTCGGCGGGTCAACGCTGACATCGATCAGTTCTGCCTTGAAGGAGGGGATTTTCTGGCCCAGCGCCCGATCCTCGAGAGTTACGGCCTGTGCAATTCCAGAGCAAAACACCGAGGCACCGAGGAGAACGACAGTCGTAAGGATGTGACGGGGAAGCATGGAGGGAAGTATCCGGATCAGGAGATAAAGAGCAAGCGCCGTGGTGACACTTTATCGCTCCTTTCCCCTGTCGTTTATCCGAGCCTCGGCCTGGTACGCCAGCGAGCTGCACCGATCATGACAGCGAACAGGGCGAGCAGAACGATCATCGGAACCGCAATGTCAGCCAGGCCGGCGCCTCGTGAGATGATCCGCCGTAGGGCGATCTGGTACCAGCGCAGTGGCAGCATGGCGCCGATCTCGCGCACTCCGTGCGGCATGAGTTGGTAGGGGAACATGGTTCCTGACAGCACGAACGACGGCAGAACGAAAAACACCGTGACGAATACGGCCTGGGCAGAAGTCCGCGCCACTGTCGAGACAAAGACACCGATGCTGAGCGAGGCCAGCACAAATGGCAAGGTGACCAGAAGGAGAGGGAACCAACTGCCCGCTGGCCAGACACCGAAGAATACGCCCGACGCCGTGGTGGCTAAGAAAAACACCAGATAGCTCAGTCCGACATAGGGAACGAGTTTGCCGATGAGCAATTCGAACGGTGATGTCGGTTGTGCCAGCATCTGTTCGTACGTTCCGTTCTCACGCTCACCCACGAGGCCGAGGCTCGTTGCCGAAAGGCAGAGATTGGTGAGCAACATGCCAGCGATTGTGGCGAGGAAGAAGGTGCGATCACGCAGCGCAGGATTGAACCAGAAGCGTTGCCGCACATCGATCGGTCCGTCGGCCTGTAGAGTAGGTGGCTCATCGCCGCGTGAATTCGGTTCCAGATGTGTCTCGAAGGCAGCAGACACCTGAGCGATGTAGGCCCCGATCCTTGCGGCCGACAGGGGGTCGGACCCATCCAGAAGGAGCTGTGCCTGCGGCTGCCCTCTCTCCACGTCCCGACGGAAGCTGGGAGGGATGACGACGAATGCGAGGGCGTCTCCTCTTTGCAAGGCATCGTGCCCATCGCCGTAACCGGCGACCGGCCGTGGCGGGAGGAAATATCCGGTGGACCGGATCTCCTCGATGAAGCGGCGGGAGAGTGAGGTCTGGCTCTGATCCAACACGACCCAGGGCACATTTGCCGGTTTGTTGGACAAGGCAACGCCAAACAGCATGAGCATCATGATCGGTTGCGCAAACACCGTGGCGAGCAGCGCCTTGTCGTGACGAATGACGGTGGCTTCTTTGTAGGCGACCGCCGCGACATTGGTGAAGAATCGTCCTGGATTCATGTGCGTGCCTCGATGCGTCGAAGTGCGTAGACCATCAGTAAGGCTCCGAACAGGAGGAGCAGAGCCAGCTCGGGAGCCAGCGCCAGCGGTCCTTCGCCACGCATGTAGATCGCGCGTGTCACCCGAATGTAGTGCGTGGCAGGGAAGAGTTCGGCGACCCATTGGACGAGATACGGCATGTTGCGGATGGGAAAGGCGAAGCCACTGAGTTGAACCAGCGGAATGCTCAGCATCACGCTCTTCTGGACTGCCTCTGCGGCCGTCGTGGAAGTGGCTGAAATGATGACACCCGTGGCCAGGGAGACGAGGACATAGAAGCCGGAGACAATCACAAAGAAGATCGTGCTTCCCGCTGGCCACACGTCCAGCACCAGTCCTGCAATGAACAGCATCAGGATGACGTCGAGTGTGAACACGGCACCAAGTGGCAGGATTTTGCCAAGGAGGATTTCGACAGCCGTCGCGGGCGTCACCTGCATCTGTTCGAAGGTGCCGGTGAGCTTCTCGTTGACGATGGAGACGGCGGTGAGCAGTACAGTCAGGAACGACAGGACAAAACCGAAAGTACCCGAAACCATGAACGGCTTGCCGTCGAGGGTCGGATTGAACAATGCGGTCGTGGAAAGCTGGATACCTTGTCTGAGGCCCTGCGTGGTTGTGCCGGATGGTGCAGTGGCCGGCAGAACGCTGTTGGCGATCAGGCTACGCAGGAACCCCTCTGCATTCCCCGCCAGGACGGCCTCCGCACCGTCATAGAGGATCTGCACCTGTGGCAGATCTTCGTCGGAGGCCTGACGCCTCTTCCGATCGAAATCCGGCGGGATGATCAAGCCGACACTGATTGTGCCATTGATCAGGTCAGCCTCGAGTGCTGGACGTGACTGGTAGTGTACCGCCCGGAAGGTATCCTTGGCGGTGAGATCGGCAATCAACCGGCGGCTCGCGGGGCTCTGGTCGGAATCCAAGATGCCCATGTACAAGCCATTCACCTCCGTAGACAGGATGAAACCGAACACGAGGAGTGCGCCGAGTGGCACCAGGATCAGCACCGACAGGGTGAAGGGGCTGCGCAAAGTCGCCAGTGCTTCGCGCCGGATCAAGGAGCGTAAGCGGCGCAGGTTCATGATCCGGCCCCCTGTGTGGCGAGGACCCGGCGGAATACTTCCGACATGGACGCCTGCCGAATGCTGATTTCGCAGCCGGGGGCCTCTTCGTAGAGTACGTCGAGAGATCGCAGGAGCTTGTTGTCGAGAGTATCGAGGCGAGCGACGATACCGCTGTCAATCGGCGTGGAATGCAGACCCGGAAGTCGGGCAGCCACCTCGCGGTTCGACAGTCCGGGCGCATGGATCGTCAATTCATAACCGTCCGAATACTGCCGCCGCAGCGCTTCGGGTTCGGAGTTGGCGATGAGCCGTCCGGCATCGATGAAACTCACCCAATCGCAGTACTCGACTTCCTCCAGGAAGTGCGTGGTGACGAACACGGTGACTCCCGACTCCGCCTCTTCCTGGATGAATTCCCAGAATAACGCCCGGCTGTGCACATCGACGCCGGCGGTCGGCTCATCGAGGAAAAGGACCGGTGGCGCATGCAGGGTGCTGACGGCAAGACCGGCGCGTTGCCGGATTCCAGCCGGAAGGTCCTCGGCCTTTTCGCGTTCAATTTCCTGCAGGCCGAAGCGTTCCCTCAGCGCTCCCCAACGTGCTGTCAGAGACGGACCGGAAAGACCGTAGAGTCCCGCATAGAACTCGACATTTTCGAGCAGGGACAGCCCTTGATAGAGGCTGACGCGCTGCCCCATGTATCCGATGTGTTCGCGTACCCGTCGCGGTTCGTGTATCACGTCGATGCCGTCGACATGGATACTGCCGGCCGTGGGCGCCAGCAGTCCGATGAGCATCCGGATGGTCGTGCTCTTTCCGGACCCATTGGCACCGAGAAAGGCAAAGATACTGCCGCGTTCCACTCGAATGGAGAGTTGGTCGACGGCCGTGAAGTCGCCAAACATCTTCGTCAGGCCCTGTGTGGTGATGACGGCCTCTTTCATGCCACAGCTCCTCGAGCGAGGTGGAGCAGTGTCGATTCCATGTCGATGGGGATGGGTTCGACGAAATGAACCGAGGCGCCGGGCAGCCGGAGCAGGTCGGCACGCACGGCGGCGAACCCGGGGCTCTCGCCGCGGGGAATTTCGACGCGTACGAAAGCTCCTGTTTGGCGAGCACCGGTTACGTAGGGGAGCAGGCGCGCCGCGTGAGCCGTACGGCGAGGCTCGGTACACCATACCCGGTACAGTTCGAGAGACACGGCCTCGCGCAACTTCTCGGGTGTACCCGTTGCTACCACACGTCCCTCGTCGAGGTAGACGAGACGGTCGCATGCTTCTGCTTCTTCGAGATAGCTCGTGGTGATGAGGACCAGGGCACGATCGCGAGCCGCCCGCAGCATCGACCAGATTTCTGCGCGAGCCATGACATCGACACCTGCCGTCGGTTCATCCAGCAACAGAAGTTTCGGTTCGACGAGAAGCGCATTGGCGACGGCAAGCTTCTGCTTCATGCCACCCGACAATGCGCCCGCGGCGCGATCCGCAAAGGGAGCCATGCCCGTACGCGCCAGAAGCGGTTGTGTGCGTGATTCGAACTGCTCCTTTGAAAGCCGGTGGAGGCGTCCGGTAAAGCGCAGGTTTTCGATGACGGACAGCTCACGCTGGAGGCCGAAACTCTGCGGCACGTAACCGACCTGTGCTTTCAGTGCAGTAACGTTACCGAGCAGGTCGAATCCCAGAACCATGGCACGTTCAGCCTCGACTTCGAGCAGCCCCGCGAGTGCGCGGATGAGTGAAGTCTTGCCCGCACCGTCGGGTCCGACGATGCCGACGATCTCACCGCCGTCCAGATCGAGGTCGATCCCGCGCAGAGCCTCGTGTGTTCCAAAGCGCTTGTAGAGGTGGCGAAGCGAAATGGCGTGTGTCATCCGCGAGACTCCCTGGCGATGCGCGCTTCTTCGTTGTCTTCCGACTGCGGTCTTCCAGCTTCTGCAATCGTTTCCCCTGTCGTGTCCCAAAGCACGCACAGGGCGTACTGAGGGGTGGCAGAGTGTCGTGGGTGCATCGCAGACATGATCCTCTACCGCTCCGCCGTTCGGTTGTCGGATCCGAGATAGATGTTTCCTTCGGTCCCCGGCTGCATACGCTCAACGTTTTCGAGAATTCGCACCTTGACGCGATAGACCTGTCCGACACGGTCACTTCGCGTTTCAATCTTCTCGGGTGTGAAGTTGGCCTTGTCGGCGATGAAACTGATTTCGCCGGGAGTACGGTGTCCAGGATTGCTGTCGAGTTCGATCCCGACACGCTGGCCGACATGGACCCGGTGCAGCTCCGTGACCGGCACGTAGAACTGGACGTACTTGTCTGCGGGATCGAGGACGGACAGTACGGCGGTTCCCGGTTGTGCCAGTTCGCCAGGCCAGATGAACTGGGTTTGTGCTGTAGTCCCGGTTGGGGGTGCAACGATCGTGTGTTTGGAGAGCAGCACCTGCAACTCCTCGAGTTGCGCTTCCGTGAGGGCCCGGCGGCGCTGCAAGGCCGTCAGTTCTGTCTGCGCCAGGATGACCTGCCGTCCCTCGGCCTCGGTCCGTGCGAGGATCTGTCGGGCGCGCTCTACGCCGCTGGTGGCCTGATCGCGCCGCGAACGGTTATCGTCGAGGAGTTGCGCCGTGCTGGCACCGGTTTTTACCAACTCCTGCTCCCGGGAGAGGGTACGCTGGGCCAGCTCAGCAGCAGCTTCCGCCTGTCGCACGTCGGCTGCACGTGCGCTGACCTCACGTTCCCAGGTGCTGTCAACCAGCGCGATACGTTCCTCCTGTGTGTGGAGATCCGCATCGATGACCCTGATTTCCTCCTGTTTGGATCGGATCTTCGCCTGGATGTCCCGGTCGTCGAGTAGAGCTACGACAGCCCCTGGAGGGATCGTTGCCCCTTCAGCGAAACGCACCTCGATGACGCGGCCGCTCACCTCACTGCGCAGGACACGCTCCTCGCCTTCTACGAAGCCGGTGAAGTACACGGTGCTGTGGTCACGTCGGGCGTAGGCGACAGCAGCCGCCGCCGCTGCAGCCAGAATCAGAATGGGGATGATCGATTTGCGGGACATGGTGTCGGGTCTCCTGCGTCAAATCCAATTTCGTGGTGTTTGACCGAGCCACGAGGAGCATCTCTGTGTCCTCGTCTGACCTCGGTCGATATGATTTGGGAACTGTGTCATGCCGCTCACTCTGCTTCTCCAATGAGTTGTGTCAGCGGCAAACCCATGAGCTGTTGCAGTTCCGCGCGTCGTGTGTGGGCCTGGTAGAGCGCTGTGGTGAGGATGGCGCGCTGTTCTGAGAGAACAGCCTCGGCGCGCAAGACGTCGTCGCTCTGCGCCCGCCCGGCGTCGAACTGCTGCCGTCGGATCCGCAGATTCTCTTCCGCCTGTAAGACCGCCATCTCGGCGGAGCGGAGCGCTGACAGACGTTCGATCACCCCTTGTTGAACGGCGCGGATCGCCTGTTCGAGTTCGCGGAGTTGCTGCTCCAGGGTGAGTTTGGTTCTGTCGAGTGCGAGACGTGCCTCGGCAATCTGGGACTCTCTGCGTAGATCGGTGCCGAGATCCCAGGTGAAACCTGTGTAGGCGGAACCGAACTGCTGGGGATGTGTGACGGTTGAAGTCGAATAATCGCCAGCGATACCGGCCTGGAGACGTGGCAGGCGGCTTCGTTCGAGCGATTGCAGGCGGGCCGCCACACGTTGCTGTTCCTCGATCAGACCTTTGAGGATGGGGTTGTGTTCATAGGCATCACGCATGGCCGATGGAATGTCGGGTACGGTGGGCCGATCCTGGATATCGACGACGTCCGTCGGGGCATCCACGCGCGCGCCAATCATCTGGTTCAGACGCCAGCGGGCCTCGGCGATGGCCAGATCGCGACGCATGAGATCCTGTTCGGCATTGCGCAGGGCGACCTGCGCGACCAGCAGGTCGTTCTTCGTTGCGCGACCACTGTTGAAGTGGGCCTCGGCGATGGCGACCTGTTCCCGGTCGAGCGCGATGGTCTGCTCCGTCACGACGCGTAGCCGTTGTGCCTCGAGCAGATCGAAGTAGGCGTGGACCACACCGAGTTCTTCTTGCAGTGTGGTGGCCCAGGCACGCGCCTGTTCGCCCCGATAGCCAGCCTGCGCAGCACGTAATGCAGCGCGAAATTCACCAGAGAGGTCCAAAGGTAGGGTGAGATTGCCATTGAGGGTACCGAGGTCGCGTTCCCGGATGGTGATGGCGACAGAACCGCTACCTGGGGGAAGGGCCTCGGCAGGAAGCGTCACCCGGTTACGTAACGGGTCCGTGTACCACGTGTAGCGTCCGGATGCCGTCGTAGAGGGGAGGAGGAGACTGCGTGTTGCAGCGACACGTGCTGCCTCCTGATCGACTTCGTTGCGGGCCATCTGGATGCGCCGATTCGACTGCGAGGCGAGATGAAGCGCCGTCGACATGCGAATCGGTCCGGCCTGGATCGCCGAATCCGCAGGTGCGGCGTGCGTGGATTCGACTGTAAATGCCGTGCCTGCCAGGGAGGACCGCTCAGCTACCAGCCCGTTGAAGAAGGGTGATTTCCAGGATCAGGCGGCAGCCGGAACGATCCAGCGGGACTGAATTGCTCCTGTGGCTCCACCATGGCGCTGTT